>Ga0247778_1000339_pt1 | contig 71459 bp, 91 predicted proteins | sample UWRJL049202B5_FD_179939 | JGI IMG/M metagenome (GOLD analysis project Ga0247778, IMG submission 179939) | Plant litter microbial communities from Arlington Agricultural Research Station in Wisconsin, United States - UWRJ-L049-202B-5 | ecosystem: Environmental > Terrestrial > Plant litter >... | reverse complement strand
AGGATGAGGGGGGAGGGGAGGGGAGGGGAGGGGAGGGGGAGAAGGTACCTGGCCTTTAGCGTTGACCCGACACAAAAACTCCTCAGAAAGTTGTTCTTCGTGGAAGATATCAACATCTTGCTCACGGATCTCAACAGCGGAGGAAGTGTCTCTAGGCGGGCCGCGAAGCGCGATGGTGTAGCGCACCATGATGGAGCAGATTGAAAAAGCATTATGATAGAGAGTATATGTCTTAGACGCCATTGTAAGAAGATTGCTAAAAATGAATATGATATTTGGATTGGAATTGGACTTGCAATGGGATATTGGAATGTTTTTGATCTTTTTGATCTAAATGTTTTCGGGGACCGAAAACCGGAGGCGCGAAGTTTAAATGCCCCTCTATATGTAGTAATATGCCGGCGCGGGGTATTGCTGACCGACATGCTGCATAAGACTTAGGATTTGGAATCATTTTGGGAGGTAATATTGTATGCATGTAGGGGAAAATAGAAAGAATGGAATTTGCCACGGGAAGAATAAAAGAAAAGAGCCTAGAACTCCCCCGCCTCACTCACCTACTTCACAACTTCCGCAGAAACCCCCAAAGGCTTCAAATATCAATCTCCATTCATTCACACTCCCCATCTAGCTACCTAAGCAGTGCTAGCAATATCCCTTCCATTCCATTCTCATCCCACCCTCATTCTCCCAACTCCATACAAAATCATACACACTCCCCCTCAGCACCAGCAAAATGCAGCCACCCACCCCCTGAGGAAACGCCATGCTAAAGCCCTACTTGCTGCAAAAGAGTAAAAGGTAAAAATCAATACAGTAAAAAGCAAAGCGAACTTCGGTTCTTGCGCCGCGCTATCGTGTGATTCGAAATCCGTTTTGAAACGCCGTTTTCTCGTCGATTGCTCGCTCGTAGGAAAAGAGATAGGACAAGAGAGGAGGGGAGGGCCAAGAAGTCGAAACAGAGTAAGACTACTCATTCCCCCCCTGAAACCTCATCCCAACAACCCAACTCCCCTCAAACTCCACACCCCTCCTAACCCTCGTCCCAGCCTTCTTCCACACCGCGGCCCCCAACCCAATATCCGCCACAAAAAGCTGCCACTCCCTCCCCTTCCCCACTCCATCTTCATCCGCTATACCTTCGCCCAACGCCATAGCTTCAAGGAGGCCCTTTTTAGGCGCCCCCATCGCAACGACGTATTTGGCGTGTATGTATAGCTTGCGGCCATCGATGATGCTAACTTTACCTGTAGTGGGATCGATGCCAGTTGGGATATCGATTGCGAGGACGGCGGTTCGGCTGCGATTTGCCCATTCGATGAGTTCGTAGGCTGTGGCTTGGTCGCCGGTGCGGAGTTCTTCGAAGGAAATGGTGAGGCCGAGGAGACCGTCGATGATAAGCTCAATAGGGGCGGCGAGGTTCTTGATGAATTCTAGGAGTTCGACTTTAGTGACGACTTTACCGCCGAAGCCGCGGAAGACTTTGACTTGGCGCCGGAGACCGACGAGGAGCTCGGATTCACGTTCAAGGCCAAGTACGCAGATGACAACATTGAGACCGTGGTTGCGGATGTGGCGACCTGCTGCAACGGCGCGAAGGCCGGATTTGTTGTTTCCTGCGAAGACGACTACTGTTGGGATTGTGCTGCTTTTGCCTTGGGTCAGACCACCGCCTCCTGCGTTCAAAGCTGACAGAGCTACTTCAGCGATTCCACGGCCGGCATTTTCAGCCATCATGTCTTCTGAGAGACCTAGTTCGTTGTCGGCAATGTTCTCAAGATTGAGCATCTGCAGCGCTGAAATGGGTTCGCAGCGTCGATCAGACGGAACCAGGTAAAAAGACGGCTTGGAAGATGTATTAGGAACCTGTTCCTGTTTAGTTAGCAATGAACGTCTGATCCGCGTGATATGACCTACCGGAAGCGAGCGAGCAGGAGTAAGAACAACATTATTGCTCCCCTTCCTCGAAACCGGTCTCCTATTCATACTGAGCTTACTCTCCGCCCTATCCTGTCTCCTAGAAAGCCTTCCACTTCCATTCCCACTACCCCTCTGACTAGCCCTCTCCTCCTCCTCACTGTCACCCGCCTCACTTTTCCAAAGCTCCCCCTTCAGCTTCACCGTCCCATTTACCCCATCAAGTACATTCTCCGTATAATGCAAATTCTTCCCGCCCGCAGTTCCAGGCTTCGCTTTCGGCAGACGATTATGCGCAACAAGACGATCCTCATCCGCAACACTATCCTCAGCCTGAATCTGATTAAACACCGTATGCTTATCAAACTTGGCCAAACTACCCTGGAAGTCAAAATCCCCCATATCCTGCACATCAGTCGCATCCTCCGTCGCCCAGCCATTCTCATCCACGCGTCTCGGTTTCCTCTTCAGCGTAGCAAACGGTTGAAACGACGGATTAGGCTCCAGCAACGGCGTCTGTCTCCAACCCTTCGACTTCGTAGTTTCCTTCGCAGGCTCAACCTCCTTCTTCCGCTGTCCACGTTGTCGCCGCGTCCGTTTCGCTTTAGTAGGTGCCGCGGCTTCAGCTTCAGCTTCCAGCTCCTCAAGAATCTGTCGCTCGATAACGGGCTCCGTATCTGCTTCTATTTCCGCGAGGCTGACGTCCCGTAGGGGCTCCACGAGCGTCGCTGCGGGAGTGATGTCGTTCAGAGCCCTCTGATCGCGCGCCACAGCCGTACGAGCAGAATCCGTCCTCTCCATCGCGCTGCCGGCCCATTGTCCCGGTATACTAGGCCTCTGATGATTTACAGGTGTCGGTCTCTTCCCAACACTGAGGATGGCGGGGTCTTCAAACGTGTTCGCTTTCGGGGCAGGAGGAACTGGGGGCGCGGCGTTCTCGTTGGCGGCTTCGACGAGCTCGACGATTTCAGAGGCGTTGATTGTGAATTCGGGTACGTATTTGCCGTTTGCTGGACAGGTTACTATGGGTGGTGTTAGAAGGTGTCGCGTGTGAGGGATGGGAGGGAGGATTCTTTACCGTTTCGTAGAGTCAAGCTTTTGCCTGGCTCAATGCTATCTACTATTCCTCTCAATTGTGCACCTGGTGGCGAGCTGAGCGTCACCAGCATGGTGAGCCCTATGAATTGGTTCGACATCTTCCTACAGAGGGTGTTCTTGCACCGACGCAGGAAGGAATCGAAGGATTTCAGTCTCCTCTGCTGAAAGAATGGGTCAACAGCGTCTTGCGGCTCTGTGAGTAATATCTATGGTAGACGTGAAGGGGCGATCTTAGGTGGTGGTTTGTGTTAAGGAAGGAAGTCGTGATGGGAGGAATATATTTTTTTGGTGTCGATGGTGGAAGCTGTTAAACGGCGGAAGCTTTGCGGCCGGCTTATCGATTAGAAGTTGTAACATTACATTTGTGTCACCCCAAAAACTGGCATATCTACAACCTACGTGGCTTTGGAAATGTGTCATTACTCATTAATTGTTGTAGGTAGAAATGATTTATACTAAATGTTTCACCCTTTCCACTGCTAATTAATCTTTCCTTTTCTCTCAGCGCCAGTTATGAATATTGACTAAATTGATATTTGGCACAGCTACTTGCTGACATAATCGCGTGGGGGTAAAAAAAAGGGGTCCAGAACGGAGGCTCCAGAGATTGAAGGTGGATGGAATTGACTATTGATTGATTCATAGCTCTAATTTATGCCAATGTACTCGCCAAAAGGATGACCATGTACATACATCGGGACTGATGCTTCTACCCCTCTGTACTCCAGCAAACAGTTTCGTAAAGAGCCAATCGAGCTCCAGGAACGCCAAGAAAATGCTCCAGATACTCCAGCTATAAGCATGTGCATATGCATAACCCTAACCTAACCCCTCGGCTTTACACTCATCCATACATAGCCAGTTCAGCTTCCTCATCCTCCGTGAAATCAACCACAACCCCCTTCTTCTTCTGAGCCTGCGAGAATTGCTCCACAAAGGACTTCTCCTTCTTTGGCAGTTCCGGCTTCGCAACTTTCGGATGTTGCAATGCTTTGTTGACGCTGTATAGGCTGTTGTAGAATTGAGCCACTCGTGGATGTGCCATGACTTTCGACTTGTCGAAGTTGAGAACTTCGAGACCTTCTTGAGACGTAGCTCGACTAAGCGCAACGTATGCTTGGCCTTTCTCGAAGATCTTCTTGAGATCGATTTTGACTCTTTCAAGGGTTTGACCTTGAGCTTTGTGTATTGATAATGCCCATGCGAGGATCAGTGGAAGCTGAGCGCGCTGTGCTTGGATCTCGCCATTGGGAAGTTCTATCTTCCACTCTTCTGGAAGAATCAGCATTCGTCTCACCGTCCCGTCGGCCAAGATAAATTGCACCAGAGGGAACAGCCTGCTAGTGTTTGGTCGTGCATCTTGTTTACTCGAAAATTGAGTTGAGATACTCGTGGAGATGCTTCCATCTGTCGACGAGGCCATATCTTCGTCAATCGTACCAGGCTCCAGAGCTTCATCTCCCCGTTCAACCATCAAATTAAATGTGGTCTCATTCATAAATGCAACCACCTTTCCAAGGGAACCATTGACAGATACTTCGTCAAGGTTCTTGATCAGCATGACCTGAGCACCTTTCTTTAATTCGATTGTTTTTGGCGCCATCATATTCGCAAGCAATTTCTCGCGCATCTTTTCGTCAGCGGTCCCGGTGTCATTTGCATCATATCGGTAAGATTTGCCCACCAACATTCGCATTCGGTAGGCATTGGCATTATCGACTTCGTTTCTAGTCGGAAAGCTAGATATATATTAGCAGATGCGCAGACAAAGTATTAGGTAGGTCGCATAATTTACAGCTCAGTTCCTTCAATGTTATCCTTAAACGAAGTCTTTCGATTGAGACTTCGGAATGTTCGTACAGTCTCCTCGGAGATCTTGCCAAGGCGCATTTCGTTCAGCATGTTGGCGAACACTATAACATGTCAGTGGCTTGTTTTCAGATCGTCTATAGATATAACAAACCTGGGTCCTTCTGTCGGAAGACTTCAGTCAGGCCGATTGTATGATGAATGGCGGTTGGCCAGGTGCCAGCATCAAAAGCGAATTTGATACTTCTGTTCTGGCCGTACTCAGGAACAGGGGGCAATTGAAAGAAGTCGCCAGTGATTACAAGTTGAATTCCTCCAAAAGGTCTGCCATTGTTTCGCATGGCCCGCGCAATCCCTTCTAACTTGTCAAATAAATCCCCATCGACCATCGAAATCTCATCAATGATCAAAATTTTGGTTCTCAGCCACCGATTCTTCGCCTTTGGGTTTTTCTTGATCTTCTTAACCAAGGCAGGGACATCCTCCTTTCCAAGACCAATACCGCCAAAGCTGTGCAAAGTTACACCTCCAATGTTGCAGGCAGCTAGACCTGTAGACGCAGTGACGGCAACGCGGTCAGGTTCTTTGATGTATTTCCTCCTCAAGTCAGCAATGATAGATCTCATCAGGACAGACTTTCCGGTTCCAGCGGATCCAGTGAAAAAGACACTCTTGGCCTGCTCCACGACCAGTTTCTTTACTCTCTCCTGCTCTTCACTTAAAGTGATTGGAAGAACAGCCATGTAATTTTGATGACGTTCTGCAGCCTCCGTTTGTGTCTTGTCCATCTTCCGAGTAGTTTTTTGTTTGAACTTCTTCTTCTCTTCACGCAACGCACTTGCTGATACATTCCAGGGTGTGTTTTTCTCCCTAGGAGTAGTCATTGCCTTGGGCTTATAATCGTATTTCCCAGATTTCGGGCACTGACTTGAAGCATGACCAGTCTTCTTGCAGTGTCGACAGATTTGAAGCGGCGGCGATGACGCATTTTCAAAAGACGCCTCTCGCTCTTCTTCCTCCTCTTTGACAGCGGCAATCTCATCTTTCTCCGCGTCATCCTGGAGCCACGGCAAAGTCCGACGTTTTGTTGGAGGCTTGATGTCCTCTTCTATTGAAGCAAGGACAGACTCTTCCTCACGCAATCGTTTTGCCCCTGGAGGTGTTGCTCTATGAGATGGTGACGAAGATGACCAAGTCACGGCACTGCTTGAAGGATGGTGTGATTGCGGGCGTGGGCCTTGAGGGAGAGTGTAGGGGGATTGTGAAGGAATGGCTGGCTTGGGTGGTGCAGCCATGGGCAATGCGGTAGGTACCTCAAACTCCATGTCCAAATCGATATCAGCGTCATCGTCGAAGTCATTCTCATCGAAATGAACAGCCGGATGACTCGATACAAAATGCTTGTTCGACCCTTGTGGGTCATCTTGTGTGAGATCAATTGGGGTGCCGGGAGTAGGTGAGGGATGACGAAAGGAATCTTCTCTGCTAAAGACAGAGAGTCGGGAGGTCGAAGCTACCGTCGACGGTACTGTTGATGCTACGCTCATAGATTTCTTGTAATACCCCCCCTGTTTGATATTGGGTGACGATGTTCGTAGAGGGGCTTTGGTATTCGTGACTCCCGTAAAGCCACCGATAGATTGGGAGGGTTTTTGGGCTTTGCTGAATTGCTCTTCGATGTTGCCATTTTGGGCAGGACTACTGGAGGGAAATAGTTGTTTTGCCAGTGCGTTCTTCTGAGCTGGAGGCTCATAGTTCTTGGTCGCGCGACCCAACATCGCGTCTGCTATCGAGGAATACTTGGGCGGTGCATTGAAGGCACCTGGACGATAAGGGGTAGCTGGTGTTTTCCAGCAGCTCGTGACAAGTCGTTTCGCCGGAGAGAGGGCTGGAACGCGGATCCAGCCAGTCGGCATACAATCGATTGAGGTGGTGCTTGGGAATTGGGGTCATTCCAACAAGCAGGGCAAGGGGCTTTTGGCGTCAACGGGTGGGATACAAAGTCTGCGTTCGCGTCTCGGAAGTCGCGACGGGAAAACGCGCTAGGGGAAGTGTTATCATTGAGTCACGTGAGAGGTCTGCAGATGAGGCTGTGTGCTGCAGAGGTCCCTGCTCTGCCCCTTCTCAATTCGATTCAGCTGTCAAAATCGCTTTCCGTATCTATACTACATATTTTCATAGCTGATGGTTGATAATCTCAGCTTAAAACCTCCAGTTCACGAAACGAGCGGGGTCATCTCATTGCCGACCACCCCAACATTTGGTGCATTTCACAAGATGGGTATCTACAATACGAGGTCACTAATTAGAAAGTTCTCACACAATTTTTCACATTATCATCGGGTATATATCACGCAGATATGTATATCCAACCTGGTTCATTACAATTTCTCCCAAAACTACACATCTTCTCCTGTTTAACCCCCCGACCGCAGTGCTTTCATAACGACAACGATGACCGAGAAGTTTGAGACGGTATGAACTGGGTAGTCGCTATAGTAGATTCGTGGCTCATGATGACAAGAGGCGAAGGAGACAACGGCTACAATCAAGAAAAATGTCGAAGGAGATCCAAATGTCCCAAGTCGACGGACGAATAACCTAGGAAATACAACTTTTTTGGTCGACGAGAATTTCACCTTCCCAGCTAATCCACATAGAAACGCAATTTGTATAAAGAGGAGAATTTTGATGAAAGAACAATCCTATGCAATGTACGCTGGTCGGCCTAGCCGCAAAAGACTGGAAAGACGGTCGCACAAGAAACCGGATGCAGGAAGCAACGAAAATTAATCTGCCCAAGTTCATATCCCACGCCCCATCAATAAACACGTAAATTTGACAAATGGTATCACCGTGATATCAAGCTGTCAATAGATCAAGATATCCTTTACTGCTGGTAACCGCCGAAGCCGTTACCGAAGTTTTGTGCAGCGGGAGGGTTCCATTGAGCAGCAGGGGGTTGCTGAGCACCACGGCCGTATCCTCCAGCGCTGGCAGATCCTCCGTATGGCATCTGCTGGTTCGGGTATTGACCTGGAGACTGCGCAGGGGGTCCACCATATCCGCCTTGCTGACCAGGAAACTGGCCTGGAGACTGCTGAGTAGTCATCGGTCCGGCTGACTGGGGTCCTGGCTGAGGCATACCACCATACTGGGGGAAATAGGCGGATGGTGTGCCTGGGTATCCAGGGTTTGGTGCGCTCTGTGGGCTGTAGCCGGTTGGAGTTCCTTCAAAGCCAGCCTGGGTTGGCGCCTTATCCTTACCCCACTAGAGAAAGTTAACATGACATATTTCGATGAGCTAATGGAAGAACATACGCTGCACTTGAGAGGACGGCCATTGACATTGTAACCACTCAATTGGCAGATCGCCATAGCCGCATTCTCGTGTGTATCCATCTTGACGAAAGCAAATCCACGATCAGCCTGGAATCTCGTCTCAACAACGTATCCAAAGTTCTGGAACAGGGGAACCAGATCATTCTGGGTGGTATATGGGGTGAGGTTGCCGACGTAGCAAGTGGTTTGCCAAGCAGGGGTCTGCTGGACAATCATGTCGTAGCTCTGGACACCATGAGTAGGGAAATGATGGTGACCAAATGGAGTAGTCGGGGTCATGCCCATCGCCGACATGGCTTGCTGTTGGGAGATGGATGGCTGGCCCTTTTGGTTGGCCCAGTTGCAGCGGATGGCGCGCGATCCAAGCCATTCACCGTCCATCGAGCTCAGAGCCTTCTCAGCATCTTGGCGTTCTCTAAATGCCACGAAGCCGTAGCCTCTGGAGCGGCCGGTCTTCATATCCCACATCACTCGAGCTTCAGAGACCGATCCGAAGGCCGAGAAGGCTTGCAGAAGAACTTCGTCATTGACTTCATTGGACAGATCACCGACGAAGATGTGGAAGTGGTTGGAGGTGTCTTCTTTGTTGGAGGTATTCGATTGGTAAGCCCAGTTGACGCGAATTTCCTGCATTATGTTAGGGACATGTCAATCAATGCTTCTTCGTGGTACTTACGGCCTGGTGGACCCGTCGTCCGTTGAGAGTCTGCATGGCTCGTTCTGCCGCTCCTGGGTCGTCGTATTCAACAAAACCATAATTAAATCCCTTCGACTGGAACTAGACCGCGATTAGCGCTCCGCAAATTTAAACAAAAGTGAATTGGAAAGCAAAAGCTGGAAAAATGTGAAATCCCTTTTGACAGAGAATTTGACACAGCTTGCGGCGCTGGCACGGAATTCTCAAGGATTTGACATAGATAAAGTTGATACTGACAGCACCTACATTCTTGTCAGGAATGATTTTGACGTTTTGGACATGACCAGTGGTCTCGAAGATTTGACGGAGCACATCTTCAGTAACTCGTGGGTCAAGGCCCCCAACGTACAAGGCCCGCTTGTTCGGCTCAGGGGCTGCGCGACGAACGAAGCCGCCTGCACTATCCGGAGACATCACGCCTCCATTTTCTCCCATGGGAGAGGTTATCGCGGTAGGAATGGGATTGGTGTTCTGGGGTATGATGACTGGTGGTAGAGGCGGAGGCGGCATATGCGCCGGGTTGGCTTGACCGTTGTGGCCATTCTCGTAGCCAGGCGCGCCGGCAGTCGTGGGGGGCGGAGGGAGCTGAGCGCTCGAAGGAGGAGGACCGTTGTCAGCCATTGTTAGGATTTATCGAGATCGAGAGGAAATGTGAATCGAGATGGCGAAAAAACAAGTCGGGCTTGAGAAGATTACCGCTGGTAAGCACTGGTCGAATCTGAAAGGACGCGCTGATGCAGGCCGAAAAAAATTCCCAGATGACAGCGAAGAACGACAAACAGCGCGTGGAGATGCTGCACTGAAATCTGCGGCCTTGTGTAACTCTGACGATAAGAAGACCACTCTCAACTCGAAAACCGACGAACGACAGCGAAATAATTCGATGAAGAGTGGAAGTCCGACAAGTGAGAGAAATCCCTTGTACGTGATGGGTGTTAAGAGGATGCGACAGTTACAGGAGACTGCACTGTCGAAGGAAGACGAGCGGAAGACTGAAGAGAGCGCGCTGTTGAGGAGAGCTCTGCGACAATCGAGATGCTTTGGGGAAAGGAAGGTGATTTGATGAGATGCGAGATGCGAGATGCGGACGACGAGTAGTAGTATGACAACGATGATGACTTGCTTGAAGGGAAGAAAGGAATCACGAAAAAGACGAGAGGAAGAAGAGAGGAGAAAAGCCGCTCCAGATTCCAAACGCCCGGGTGATGGATGGGAAAACACGGTGATATTTTCGTGAGGAGGAGGAGACGAGGTGGGAGGTTTCTGAGGAGGGGAGCAGATTCAAAGAGTTGTATTCGCTTGACCAGAAGTTCAGAGAAGGCTTCACGGCGCTAAACCGTTTTCGGGGACCCACCTGGGCGGCGGGATAGGGTGGAGAGGCGAGGGCGAGCTGGGAAGAATCACACGAGCACGACATGGACAAACATACATCAAGGATTGAATATGGCTTGAAGATATATGCAGAAAGGGACGGCTATTATTAAACACCTACTTCTTTTATATACATTGCGACAGGTTATTCACACAAACATTACTTTGTATCTTTGTATCTTTTTCTTGCAGCAGTAAAAGTAAATCAATATCCTCCCAGACGCGCCCTCCTGCCATAGTTCTACTTCCTACCGTAGCCTGGAGGATCTTTATCTGGAGCTCCCTGCAATTTGCGGGTTGAAGCAGAAGAGAGGTGATAGCGCCATGCAGGAGAGGCAAACTCGCCTGGGGAGCTCATTTCAAATGCAATGCACGCCCAAATTGTGATAGCTCTATGCATGCGCCGCCTCGACATTCGGGCTCTGGAGAGCTCATGGGACGAACTGCTCCGCGACTTGCAACAAGGACTTGGCATCTAGACTCTGGGATTTGAGCGTCTCATGAAATATGAAATCTGTATACTCTTTGAAATGCATGTCATGATGCTGTTCTTTAAAGAATCCTTCACATGTTTTCACACTGCTTATTTTGACGGCTTGAAGCTATCAAACAAGGACTGCCCTGGCAGGCCGCATGGTTTGTTCACCGGAATAAATTTAGATCTTTACAAAGCGTGCTTCCAAAATGAAGCTGCCTCCCGGAACCACATTCAAACAAACTCCCTTTTGAAGTTGCAGCAAATTTCCGGATAATTATAGCAATACCATACGTGTACAACGTCCAATTATTCATCCCACGCTGAATCAGCAGTTTCAGGACTCTTACAGCCGCCGATCAAGCTTAAATAGACAGCGGCAAAGCTGCCGGTACGCTAAGGAAGGGAACAGACTGCGAAGGTAAGGCGTGCACGGACTCTCACCTTGGGCCCTTGTCAGTGACTTCGAGTAATGACGCTCCGTAGCTGAGCACCACAGCTGCCATTCTTCTCGTCCGATCTTCGCCCTGCACGCCGAGCCCTCAATCCGTTCAGTCTCTGCAGACGCAAACCAATACTTCCCTCCGTATACTGGGGGTCGGTCGTTGAACATCTCCAACACAAGATGGCGCAGCCACAACCGCAACCGCAAGCTCAGCGCCCAAAGACGAGCTTGGATACCCTCCAAGGCATGCTCAATGGCATCGTGCGTACCAGTCGCGCCGCTTTTCCCGCATGTCACTAATTTGTCCACAGCTCATAGAAACCGGAAGGGCCCTCAAAGCCTCAAACAGCGGCGGGTCGAGATCCCTTGCTGCCACTGCCACCAGGCTTCCAACCACAATACACACCGCACACGAAACCTTCCACCAAGCCCTAGATGAAATCGAGTGCAATATTGTAAGGGTCACTTGAGATGGTATTGAGTCTGCGATTCTAACTTGTCACCAGTTCCGCGCAAAATCGGTGCTTCTACGAGACCTCGAAGGGCTGCGAGCAAAGCGACAGGCACTGGAAAATCCTCCCCCACCTGTGATCGAGGAGGAACCCACGAATGGAGCAATACTAGAGGAGGAGAAAGCCCCAGAAGTACCTTTCGAGACGGAAATGCTACAGGCGGATACCCAATTAGAATTGGACCACTCTTTCAAACAAGAAAGTTCAAGGAGTCCAGAAAAGACCCCGAATGCGCAAGCAACCGTACCAGATCCTCCAAAAGAGACAATCGTCAAGCCCGAACCTACGAAACCATTACAAGCGCCATCACCTCTCGCATTTTTGAACGAAACCACCAAAGAGGCCAAACCAATAGGACTCGGCATAAACACCAATGCCGAACCCTCCACCTCCACCTCCGCTCCCGCGACAGCAGACGCCCAAGACTCGGCCATCGACTCCCTATTCGACATGCCCGATGACGCCAACGGCGATATGGATTTCGACAACATGGATTTCAGCTACAACTCCAACACCAACCAAGACACATCTCAAACCCAAAATAACGAATTCGATTTATCCACATTTGGAAACGATACCCAAGATTTCACAATGTCGAACATGACCGCTACAAACGATACGACTACTGCCAATAACACAGCCAACACATCTCAGAATAAGCCCGTGGAGGATATCTTTAGTGGGTTAGACACTACGGGGACAGGAGACAATATGGAGCTGGATAATCTATTCGGGACGTTGGGAGCGGAAGAGAGTGTTTTTGATGATATGTTGTTTGGAGCGGGTGATGGTGGGGGCGAGATGGTTCATGGTGAATACGATAATGCTTTCTTTGGATTGGAAGACTGATTTAAGATGGGAAGTTATTATTCGGGGTCATCTGGAATACGCACGTTATTGTTATCACAATATCAATTTTCAATATCACGACGCTAATGTTGCTGTTCTTTTAAATGGACAAGTCGTCTCATTTCCTTTCTGGTTCTTTTCTTTCCATTCACCTGCCAAACCCGTTCTATGTCCACCATTTGCTACCTAAAACATTCATTCCCAGGGCTCAGCTGTTTATTTTTACTGCTCCCACAAAGCACGGATTCAACCTTCGAGATTCACATTTGGCCCGAAGTCGGGGGAAGCGCGATGTGCAACAAATATTTGGAGATTATGCTCGGAAATGTCATTCTTGCTTCTACAGTTCTGCACTTCGAACTCGAAACTCTTCCTATAGGCTTGACGTGCACTATTCCATATTCTATCCCTGGCAGAGCAGTTCTCGATATCCCCAGTAGGCTAGAAGATTGAAGTTTAAACAAAGATGAAATTTCCAGTTTCGCTCCGAGATACCTAGTATCAATTCGCGAACCAGACTCCGGCGTCCTACTCCATCGTCCTGGTATATACTTATGCTTCTGTTGTGAGGGTTTCTTTCTACCTACCAACTCTGGCCCAAAGTTCTGGACTCGAGTACCATACCCATCAGTCAGCCTGGTTTGTTGCAGGAATTGTATTCTCTGGTCTTCGTTTTTACGTGGCTGGATTTGATGAGCGTTGCCTATTGGTGGCCGGGGGCCGTGAGTTGGAGCCTGAGGCCGCCTTGCGTGGCTGGAGGCCTCCATCTGCAAATGTAGGGCTGACGATGGAGGCCTCCTGCAGGGAATCTGGGGCTTGCCCAATTTCCCGTTGTTTTAATATGCGATTCCCGATGTGGGCCTCCATATTTCACCTATACCTATCTATAAGCCTGGAACTGGAGGGCCTCCATCATATGTCCCACAGCACCGTATTTGGTCCCCCCCATTGCAAGGCATTCAAATTGTTCTTTCTAGATCTACACCTTCCAAGTTCATTTCAACATTCACGTTGTTTCGACCAAATATATGTCAATCAGTGGCATCAATCTTCGGTACTCTCAAAGCTTAGACGAAACCTTCTTGAACTTACTTCGGATCCATTACAATGGTCCTGGTCAGGGCAATCTTAGCCTGGGTGGTGTTCGCCGTCACTCAGGCTGTCAGTCCGTCGTGCACTCAGTGGCTTGCACGCGTGACGGCCAGTAAGTCTCACTCCTCATAAGGCTAGCTACAATTCTCGCACTAACCGCTGCCACGTTAGACTCTGTATCGCATACTCCTACGGCGACGGGTCTCAACCGAAGTCTGCCAATTCTGCTGCCGACTTCAACAGTTTCTGCCCAGTTTTCTCAGACGCCACAACCAATATCAAATGAAAACGATGATACCGATGATGAGGCCACAAATATTGTTGGCGTATTGTCTGACGTCCAGTTACTGCAAGCTATTGAAGCTTATGACAATGAGCAAGAGCAGCTTGTGCTTCATCAAAAGAGGCTTTGGACGTCGGACTGGGATGAACCTGTCGCCTCTGATTCAACATGGTGGCCACTACTCGGCGCTGTGGCACTAACGGCTGTGGCTTTTCAAACTCTAGACGAGAATGGAGATGCACCACGAAAGCGGCCTGCAACTCGTGCTCGCAAACCGTATTTCGGGACTGAGTCCGAAAATGATAAGGAATGCCCGTTATCGTTATTTACGGGAGAGCTATTGCGGAGACCTGAGGGTTCTGTGGGTGAACTCAGACCTCGTGGGGATTATATGGCAGACTTATATGACCAAAAGCTTGGGCAGATTGCAGAAATATCACTCAGGTGCAAGGCACAGGAGTTGATCGATGAGCACGGGCAGGTAACGCCTTTTGGTCTTCAAGAGGAGGAAGATATTGTTTTACAGGATTTCAATCCAGCAGACGGCAATTCTGTATACGATAATCTCTTTGCCCAACCTACCGACACGACTTTGCGATCCTTTTCGTACAATAACTCTGAACCGAACACTCGCATCAATCAATGGCTCCTAGAGAACCTTCGCTCGTCTCCATTAGAAGCCCGACTCTTTGCTGGCACCTTTGAGACGGCCATTGGGGTTTCTGGCAATCGAGTTTCTGATCAAGAATGGCAACGGCAGGCCCTCGATCTCTGGTTTCATGATGGAACAACTTCACATTCAAGCACACGAGCCCCTTCAACATGTTGCGGTAATTTATCTCAATGGACTAGTAAAGAGTCGAGCTCCAGGTCCAAATCTACATCTGCTGTGAATGAAAGAGAAGTCGCCGGCGAAAATTGCAAGACTAATTCCACCTCACCCATCGCCACACATTTGCCGGCTGACCTTGATCTACTGGAAGTTGACGGGATTGTGGTATGGGGTGGGTTTGAGAATACTTTGCCATCGTCCATGATAGATGTAGACCCGATGATAGACGACTGCCTGCTGACATCTGCGGGATTTGGTCTTGACTTCATGGGAGACTACTCTAGCTTCATAGAATCCGACGCGAACAAAACAGGGGATGTTTGGCTTCCACCAGTGCCAGTCGCCGGAGCTCAAGACATGATCTTTTCTGATCATATTTGGTCAAATGCCACAAATCACAAAGATATGCTTGTGGACATTCAGCCATATGTGATGATGAGCCCCGAGTTCTCACCTAGCGATGATTTCTTTGGATAAAAGCTTGTTGACCAACCTGATTTTCCAACCCAAGGCTCACCTCCGACTGGTCGACGTTCATCATTAGGAGAAAGTACTTCCGCCGAAGCAAGTATCCTCAAATCACCATGCTCCTCAGCTTCTCAGTTTCCAAGTCCGGCATCTACTCCTGATGGTACGGGCAAGCACATATGTCCCCATTGCTCCAAAACATACTCTCGACGGGGCCACTTGAAGTACTCCAGACCCTAACCTCCATGTTATGCATAAAATGACTTTTCGCACAGCAAACATTTGAAATACCACCAAAAGCCCCTCCACTGCCCATTCCCCAATTGCGATGCAACTTTTGCGACAAGCAAAGATCGAAAGCGTCACCTAAAGGGGCCTCATGGTACTGGCGCTAGAGAGCATGTTTGTCCTCATGAGGAGTGCCGACAGAAATTCGGTAGGAAGGATAACCTGTTGAAGCATTTAAGGAATATTAAGCACAGCGGGAAAATAACGATGGCGAGAGCACGAGGTCATTCTTCCTAGATAGCCTTCTCAATATATATTAATTCATTAATCTGATCATTGAGTCCTTTGGTGCAGATGCATGCCAAAGGGTAAGTCGGGACTAGAGATCACCAAGGGGTGGTGATTAAATCCTTTCATTTTTGCTCCATCTCTTTCTCATTGCACAACTCTCCCAGGGCATTGCACCTACCCGGTTCCATTACTTTCATGAAAGACCACTTTGCTTTGCGAACTCTATCAATCCTTTTGGGGGGACGTTCGCCAGAGTTCGGGAGCAAGTTTCATCTTTTTCCGTTACTCAAAGTTGACAAAGGCAGTATGCATTGAACTCTCCTCCAGACTTTCGACTAGAACCTGCCTGAACTTAAGATTTCAGCATCTTCCACAATCCAGATTCACATCGAAACATTTCAAAAATTCACAGAACCATGTATATATACACCAGCCGTTCCCAGAGCTACAACACATCCCACCTCAAATTACGTCCACAACCCCTTTCCTACCAGAAAACAAGACGAAAATCAACGCAGTCATGTCAACCTACCCCTTCTGTTGCTCCCGCCGCATCCCCTCCTCCTTTAAATACATCAACTCTCTCCTCCCCGCAAACACACTCCACAATCCCCTCACAAGCCCCAAATCCTCCGCACCATTTATCGCTTCCTTCCTCTCATTCCTCACAACCGGCGCCGCGGTCCCAGGTCCCGAAGCCCGACTATCCACTGTAACAACTTTGTACGTCCCCCTTCCCTCTCCTCTCATCTCCCTGCATTCATCCCAACTTCAAAAGCAAATACACTAACGGCAAACAAAAGCTACGTCCTCCTCCAAATTACAACCCCCACCCCATTAGGTTACAAGAAAACCTATTTCGCCCCCGTCGAATCACCTTACACCCAAACGATCCTTGCTCCTAGATCCAAGCTTCTGGGCAGGAGTTGGAGGGAGATTGGGGAGCAGGATGCGGTGGAGAGGGTTGGGCTTGGTGGTGCGACGAGGGAGAGTCAGCGGTGGGTTAGGCTTGAGGGGGAGGAGAAGTTGTGGTGTGAGATTCATAAGGGCCCTGTTGATATTAGAGGATGGGTTAGGGAATTCTAATAGCAGAAGAGCGCGGAAGAGGGGGACGGTTGTGCTAATTTGAGGACTTGGATTTTTGGATAGCTGTTTTGGGGAATAGTATTGATTTCTTACGCACCAAACTATGTGGAGTTCGAGATCTGGAAAGGATCTCTGATAGGAAGCCCCTTCGAATATTCCATTTTGTGTTGGACAATCAATCTCGACTTGCATATCAATGATGTCAACATATCCCCACCTCTACATCTCAACATAAGATTCTTCCTTCAGCGCATACTCAAGCAAGATCCCCTGATCCACCTCAAGCTTCTTAGTACACTCCCTCAAAAACTCAACCCTCTTCTCCATAATCTCATACTCCTCACACCACACCCGAAACCAAGGATTAGCACCCCTTTCGAAAAATGATCCCTCTGTGCCTGCGGGGAAGTTCTGCCCCTGGCTTTGGAGATGTTGTTTCCAGATTGCGAAGTAGGTTCGTCGCTTTTTGGGAAAGGGGATTTTCTGGAAGGGGGAGTTAGAACTTTTTTCAGTCCTCAAATGGGAGTAAAGCTGCCCGTACCTGGATATCATCAGGGGTAGGTATTTTTCTCCACAGCTGCGACTCAACACGAGCCTTTTTAAAAACATCAATCCATTCTGCCTCATCAACCTGAAGGTACTTGTGATTAGCCTCGGAAATTCTGATACATGAAGACCAATGACATCAATATCAATGGGAGGGGAAAGTACATACCCAGCCCCAGCCACTTTTAACATCATATTCAAGACGATCGATCTCTTGATTTGTGACATGCTTCCAAAACTCCAATAATCGTTCCCACAACTCTTCTTTCCCCATCATCTCAGCCACACACCAATTACACCGCCACTCTTCAAAATTTGGCTCCCAGTTTGGGATATCCCACTCAGGCGCATCTAGGTAAGAAGTAGAGATTAGCTTTCAGAGCGGACTCAAATGACGAAAAAGAGTGATCTAGGACCTTCATCACTCCCCTCAATACTTACCAGCTGGACAAGCCTTATGCATCGCCGGCCGTCCAAATGCCGCAAACTCCCTCCAGACCTCACATCTCGGACAACGCACGGAATACAACGTCCAAATCGCATATCCCAAATCCCGCTCGCGGTAAACTCTTCTAACACTAGGATACTGCCCATCATAAGGAAACAGCCCAGGAAAGAATCGCTCAGAAGCATCATGATATACACGCTTTCGATTCTTGATCACAGGAACGGTAGCGCTGCCAACATTAGAATTCGCGTTGCGTTTTCCCCAATCCCGTACACCAACATTCTGGGCCCAGAAGCCGGTTGCGAAACGGCAGGAGTTACACATGCGTTTGTGGCGGGAGGTACCGAGCACGTCCAATGGCGGCTGCGTAGGTCTCAACGTTGGTAGTGGGAAATAGAAGTGATGGTCGGGGATCTCCTTTTCTTTCTCTTTCTGAGCAATTAGGCTTTGTTTCTCAGCGCGGATTTGAGCTTGGCGGTGCAGGCCGCGGGCTTTGGCGTCGCCACTTGTCCAATTGCAGGTTGCAGTCGTGTTGAGGGGTGGTTTTCGGTATCGATGCCGGAGCAGAGAGTGGTTGTCGAATTTTGTGTGCGAGAGAAGCTTGATGCAGTGGGCGCATGTGTAGCGAGGGTTGATGGTATATGGAAAAGGAATAACTTCACCGCCGTTTTCTGGGAGACATTCTAGCTCGAGCAGACGGCCTATGAAGTGCTCCTTCTGGGGGTCTATGAGCTGGCGAAAGTGTCGGTTGGTTTGGGACAATGAGATCAGGGTAGTAAAATTGAGGAGGGGTAGGATCAGTACTTGAACGTCTACTGGTAGTGAAAGCATTTCTCATGTGTTTGAAAGTGCTGAATCATCCTAGTTGAAGTGGGTGGCTTTCACGTTATTAGATGTGAGGACATGATGTTGGAAGTGGGGTGGAATTAGAAGTTCGGTAAATCCATCGTGGCTGTGCCAGGCAGAATTTTTACTGGATGAGATTTGACGAAGTAAGCAGGCCCATTAGACAAGATCCCGATCAGTTTTGTAAATAGCTGCATGGTTCTACTTTTCTTCATTTATTATTTTGCAATTCACTCAAGTGCATGATGATATTGTATCTAACTATTTGCTCGAGCTGCTCTCCTGTCCAGACATATCTCAAGTTCTTTGGAAACAAGACGAGGTTGAACTCACCAGTTTCCCCATCAATCTGCTGTCCATAATCTCATGTTGATGATTTGTGGAGAATTCTAAGAGTTGTTGCTGCCCGTAGAGATATCTCGCTCACCTTTTATGGCTTCCGTTTCCTTTGCGGCACTGCGAGTACCCACGTCTCCCTGAAGCTTGTGATTTGTCTGTCAAATCGAACCAATTGGGACATGAACCAATTCCTTAAGCTGCTGCGGTTGTTAGCTTTTGCAGTTGAATGCTCGTCAAGCCTTGTCTGCCTAAGCGAAACTGAAAAAGGGGGTGGGATGCGTCCAGTAGATGAACACTTGCGATTTTTATGGAGACTAGCTTGAACAATTTGCACAAAGCGCCTGAATGATTAAGTACCTAATCTTACGTATTCACCATGAGTCTCCTGAACTGTGCACATCATGAAAGTCTCGGTGGACGTCGAGTCGAACCTCAGCGAAGCAACTAATTGAACTCTGTTTTTTTACCCACATTCTCAGAAATTAAAGCCAGAAACTGAAGTCATCGCAATAATCCTGCTTCTGAGCAGTACAAACGCCCGGCTCCTGTTCAATTCACACGCGGTACTAGCCGACTTGCCATCGCACCTTGCTCGCCATACGCCGGCGTGAGTCTGAACACTTGACCGCACCACTTGATCAACATTCCAGGAATCCATAACGGCGATCAGACGAAAGTAGAAGTAGCACGTTTGGCAGACACATCCGCGAGTCAATCGCACAGCCGAATCATATCAATTCTAAATTGGGTTATCTTTGCAGGTTGTGTAAGTGTGAGTACCCTTATCTTGTGTTCGTCAAAGCTCGTGTTGCTGATTTTTGAGGGTGATAGCAAGTGGCCGGGAAAAATCGGAATTCATGCTACTTCCCCTTAGTCATGAATCAAAAATCAAATAAACTTCTCCGTCAGATTCAGTATGTGATGAGATTGCGGGCTGAATCTCGCACTCACAATTTATTTAGAACGGAGAAGTTTTTGAGGGCGACTACGCCGTACCGTTGGGATCTTGTGGCAGGTTCCGTCATGGGTATCTGCATTCATAGTGGGGAGGCACAATGAGCAACTTCATGTCTCGGATCCTTGGAACACAAGGGAGCCGAGACCAGGAAGTCGGTCGGGCCTATGATAAGAGGCACTTGGCTATCAACTGGTTGGCACCGGTTACACGCAAGGGGTATTCTCAGCTTCAAACTTGATAAAGGCGTGGCATACTTCACCCGTGCGAACAGTATTGCGTCGTTGGTAATTTTCTGTTTTGGCCCTGCAGCAGCTCCATATAGCCACTTACTTGCTTCAGCTTCCAGCCAGATTTCCCCACAAGTACTGCAAAATGTCCCCGAACTTAACTAGCATGTCAAACGAAACCAATGTTGACTCGCAGGATGAAGTGACTGCGCATAGCCTGGAAAACAATTCGAGGAATTTCATCAGCCAAGAACTATTCGAAAAGCTTTACCTCCCCGTCAGACAACAGAGCCAATATGGCTTGGGCCAAACTTTTGGCAATCCAACCCCTGTAGCTATCATGGGGCTTGTTATCGCCATCACGCCACTGTCTATTGAGCTCATGGGCTGGAGAGGGGCAAATGGATTGCTAGCAACAAAGTAAGATCAGCTCCCCAAAACATAAATTGCAGTAGATTCTAAAACTATATCAGTGGAGCAAACTACTTCTTTGGAGGCTTACTCCTAATTTTGTCCGGAATCGGGGAGTTCCTACTTGGAAACACATTTCCAAGCGTCGTCTTCATGGGCTACGGCGCCCACTTCCTCACCGTCGCTGTTACCTTCACGCCCTTCTACAATGACATCTCAGCATACACCACCGATGGAACTCAGGTCGAAATGCCACCATTCATGGTTTCTTTCGGTATGTAGCCATTGACTCCCGCTGACAGAAATACTGCAAGCTGACACGTCAAGGCTTCTACAATCTGTTCATGAGCCTACTTACCCTGATCTTCCTCGTCTGCTCCTTCCGCACGAACGGCATGTTCGTAACCATTTTCACTGGAGCGTTCTTTGGATTCGCATTTGCAACAGGCGCGTTCTGGAATGGCGCCGAAGGAAGCGCTGCTAGTCAGAGTCGGCTGCTCAAGGCGACTGGGGGTTCCTTTTTTGTGTCAGCCATGGCTGGATGGTATATTCTGCTATCATTAATGGCTGCGTCTGTTGATATGCCCTTTGCTGTGCCTCTTTACGATCTCAGTAATGTTATCAAAGGCATGAGTGATAGGAAGCGGCAACATTCTGACTAGAGCGGGGTCCAGATGCTTGTCTCGGTTGTCGCGGTCTGGAAGAGGAAATCGGTCCTACGGGAGAAACACTTGCAGGCGAATTGTATGATTTCGGTGGTTCTATTATGTTGTATCATTGTGTTTAAGTCGATTTTGAATTCGCGGTTATAAACGTATCAGCGGAAGAGAGGAGGGGGAGGTTAAGAAACTCGCGCTAGTGATTTAGACTAGGCCCTTTTAGGTCCTAAGTACCATGTCTCTTCCCGCTGTCAGAATGTCACAAACTTTCTCATCCTACATCTAATCATTTCGTGGAACGAGAATCATCTTTTTCTCATTATTGATACTCAGAAACAGCTGAGAAGTCTCATGCAAAGCTGTGCGGCGTGTGCCCAAAACGCCCCTTTCCAACGGCTGAGAAGCGGCGTGACTCACGAGTGATGGGTCAAAATCTTCAGCTTTCAGCACCGCTTTGATGATTAAAAGGCTATCACTTCAAGCTTTACTTCGTAACTTGTGTTTGTGGAAGTCACAGACGTCTTAATCAAGGCCAATTGAGTTCACTTCACCCGACTCATCGCACCTGAAAGCTTATTCGGATCTGGGCAATATACAGCGTGTCAATTTCAATGGCTGCCTCAAACACGGATAGAATGCTTGCTAAAGTTCAAGCAAGTTTGGAAAATGGCCCTTATGCTTGCGTATCACTCGAGAAGCTTGCTGGCGGCACAGCCAATTTCGTGTATCGCGGTACCCTTGCCAAGCCACTTGAGGATGGCACCAACACGATAGTCATCAAACATACAGAGGCCTATGTGGCTTCAAATGTTAACTTCAAGTTGACTTCTACTCGCTGCGTCAGTCATCTCTAACTCCCTCTGTTCTAAATGATATTGTATGTCCTCTCAAGTGCACGTGACTGACCCTTTACAGACCTTCGAGCAGACTATTCTCACTGCTCTGCAAGACTTGCCACCGGCCGCTCATTCAGGAGTCACGGTTAAAACGCCAAATATCTACAACTTTGACCAAGAAAGCAATACCCAAATCTATTCCGACCTGCCCGCCTCCACTGAGCTCAAAAGTTATGCACTTAATCATTCTCTCACACAAGAACAGTGTATGCGTCTGGGCTGCGCTCTCGGATTATGGACGAAGAAGTTTCACGCATGGGCTGCGGCCCCAGAACAACGAGAGTTGAGAGAGGCTATGAAGGGAAGTACGATAATGAAGGAGCTAAAGTACACAATAAATTACTCGACGCTGGTGGCAACCATTGCGCGCTTTCCAGAAATATTGGAAGACAGTAGAGGCGTATTTGAGGCGGTGGCGAAAGAGGTTAGAGAGCGATTTGACAATGAAGAAGGTAGCTTGATACATGGAGATTTTTGGAGCGGGAAGTGAGTCAGCCTCTGCTGCTTTTTGAAATCGCCCATGAGCAATGGAACATTGTATGCTGACTTCACGCAGCGTGCTACTGAAGAACGCGCCTCTTCAGGGTGCTGATGAACCATTGACAATCTTCGTCATCGACTGGGAGCTTTCACATCTCAGTGACCTCGCCTTCGACCTAGGTCAGATGTTTGCTGAGCTGTTCGAACTCAAACACTTCAAAGACATTAATGCTGGCGTCTGGCTCATTGAGGCCTTCATGAAGGGATACGGAAAATTAGGTGAGGACATGGCTTTCAGAACTGCCATTCATGTTGGAGTGCATCTGATCTGCTGGGGCTCAAGCGTGCAAGGGTGGGGAACCGAGGAGCAGGTGAAGAAGGTGGTAGAGATGGGAAGGGGATTTGTGTTGAAGGGATGGGAGAAGGATCAGGAGTATTTCGATGGCACGCCATTGGACTGTTTGTTTGCATGATTGTCCTGAGGAAACGGCGGAATTGAGTCCCGAGAGTAGGAGAAATGGATTTAATGGAATCGCTGCCAACAACGCCCCATGGACAAATTCAGTGCTGCCTAATTCCCAAATGGCTCAAATCACTCCCCATGCCTTGTCAATTGGCAAAGCCACCCCATTTATTGCTCTCGCAAGATCGCTGGCCAAGAACAAAATGGTGTTTGCAACTTCCACAGCGGTAATGGAGGGCTTCTGGCTGTGAAGTGCGTGGATGGGCCTAAAATCGTCAGTCATTATTGCACCAGAGCCCAGAATTACTTACGCCTGGTGCTGGTATGATGTCTCATCAAAATTTTCCGCTTCAATAGAATCACCAAGATTGGTGTCAATGATTGCTGGAACATTAATCAGTATCTGAACCCCTGACCTGTCAGGTGAAAGATTCGTACCTCCGGGAAGGATAGCGTTGCACCGAATTCCCTCTTCGTGAAACCTCCATGCTGTGTTCTTCGTCACACCCAACTGTACAGACCAAATCAGTCCCGCCCGAAACTTGGATAGATGTACAAAACTTACCAATCCGTGCTTGGACGCGGTGTAAGCAACTCCAGCCGCAGCCCCACTGGTTGCGGCTTTTGAGGCAACATTAATGATGGATCCATTTCCGGTTGCCTTCATGAAAGGGAGAACGGCTCGGATCATGCGGGTAGGCACAGTGAGGTTGATCATCATCACACGGTCCCATTCCTTGTCGGTATACACATCCGCTGCAGCGAAAGCATCCATTACCCCCGCCACATTTGCGAGGATATCAATCTTTTGCCGGCTACTATGAATCAGTCAATAGTTCTTGAAGGCTCCCAGCAATGGGTTCCACCAGGTCGCGCTATTTCTTGCGGACTTTGAATGCTCCAGGCCAAATGAAACAATCAAAATCCGTAAGAAGCAGTGCCCCTTATTTTCGCGTCCAGCGCAAGATGGCTTTGGGAGCATGTGACGAAATTCCTACCCGTATTTCGCAACGCAAATTCTCACCACCTCATCGCACTCTCCTTCTTCAACTAAATCTCCTTTATGGAAATGAAAGCGGCCCTGGTCTCTCGCATCGATTTTCGCGTAGTCCATGTCATGCATATCAACGCCCAGCACTTCATATTGATGCGCGAGGAAAAGCTGCGTTGTCGCGAGTCCAACACCTGACGCGCCTGAGATGTGATAGTCAGTTAAATATTAATCCAGGAGAATATCTCACATAATCTACGAGGCTGTTGAGATTTCCAAAGCATCTCCCGGAACGACTTAGAGTCCCGGAAGCATGACAACCGGACCAACGAGAAGGATTATCTTACAGCCTGTGATAATCGCAACTTTACCAAAGCCAGCAGGGTCGATTGTTCTCGGCGGAAGGATGTTATTGCCGTTGTGGTATGAAAATGACATTTTAAAGGTAGGAGGGACCAGGGCAAGTGGAGGAGTGGTTGGAGGCAAGAGCTACTGCACTAACAGATATTCTGGGGAGAGACAGGTTGACCTCGAGAAATATGTGGGGAAACTCGACTTAATGACTTTCGAAGGCAGTCATAAAAGCTGCCAGTTGTGTTTCTGGTCCTGTGCTCAGTCAGTGACCGAGGAGTCAGCAGCGAAGTGGCGTGATTCTGTATCGTGCTCAAAAAGCTGAAATATGAGAGATAGTGGCGGTGAACGCAATTGGCGATCTTAGCAACCCTTACTTGCATTATCTTGGGTCTCGTACGATTGTCCCTCGGAAACCTTGTCATTTTGATCTTCAAGATTGAAACTTCGAATCTGAGAGAACCTTGGAAGTTGTTCGGAGAGATCTCCCCGCAATCCTGCATCATCACGCACCCCTCGCTTGCTGAGGCCACGCCCGATGAAATGAAAAATGATTCTGGGGAGATTTTAAGATCCTTCGGCACCTCTTATTCAAAACCAAGCCTCCCTCTTCTTGGGTGTTCTAGAATAGATGGATGAGATTCAAATCTCCAGTGGGATTCTCGGAATGCGGTCGAGATTATGAGACTGCACCTCACACGCTCTCGCCGTTCACCGAAGCCACTCCGCCCCTGAGCGCCGAGGCTGAGCAACACCCGTTTCAACTTCGCAACCCACTTTCACTTCGCCTCCAATCCAAGTTCATGCCCAAAACAATCAAAACTCATTGTCAGTGAATGCTTGATCGCTTCAATGAGAAGTTTGTGGTCTTTAAATTATTTATCAAGAGTTTTATGATCGCGAGGCGCTTTTCTTACAGGGGCGTATCGCTAAAGCTCAGCCCCTAGCCTGAAAGTTTGGGGGAGCTAACTGAAGTTCAGTTATTCTCTGCTCATTTGTAATAAATTGTTTGGTGCGCTGGCTTCTACTAATAGGCAACCCCAGAAATATATTTTTCTTACCAAGCTTTGCGGCGCTGGAGAGACGAAGCTTATTTTTAGTGGTCATAATCTTAATGCTCCTGCCCCTTTTTCGCACACCAATCCTTCAGCCCCACCATTTTTATATATTGTGTAACGATGCTCCTTTGGCTTTCTTTCTTCGGGGCGATGTCGGCAGGAGGAATACTCGCGATCGTCAAGGAATCGTTGCTTCTAAGTCTCTTTTTCTCTTCTGTTGACAACCTCTACATGATTAGTTGAGCTGTTCATAACATCTGAGATCCTGCGCGCCCTGACTAATTTGCCTTGGAGGTTCCGAACTTTCGGGCTAGATGTGTGATCACATCTCACATATGAAGAATATACAGCTTGAAACGTCCTCAAATACCGTGGAAAGAGCGGCTGGAAGCTGCCTTTCACCTGGTCTTTTCAACTGCGAGTATCGATGATCACCAACAACCATCAATTTTGAACAAAGTTTGTGAAACCGTTTCCACGTTCTCATGCCCTATCAGCTTAGTGAGAGAGCATGTGCTTCTTAAAATTAAGTTGATTGTTTCATCGCAGCCTCTGCCCTGAGCCGCACCTTTATCCCAGGGCGCAGCCCATCAAAAACACCGCCGTGTCCGTTGTGGCGTGCCGATTTGGACGTACCGATCGCACATGGAGACGTAGAAGGATCGCATCGCTACAGAACGAACTGCCTGTGCGAATCGCCATGACATCCATTTAAAATTCAAGTCGCGAAAATATCCCCTGCTATCATCTCATTCTAGACGTGACTTTCTGCATCGACTTCGCCCAAAGCCTATCGAAGGAACGTGATGGATCTACTTCCCTCCCAATCTCGGGAGGCTCAAATTCTAAATTAAGAAAGTCTCGGGACGAAGTACAGCAATATAGACGTGGTCTCTGTATAAGTATTTGCTTGCTGCCCGCCTTCAATCAACTTCATCAATCAGCCATCGAACACTTGTTTCTTTCCTTCATAAAGCTTCTCAACCTTTTCGCTACTTCACACTCATTTGTTTCCTACTAAGCTTCTCAGTCATTCATTCATCACATTTGCGCAATGCATTTTTCTCGAATCGTTGCTGCCGCTGGCTTGTCCGCCGTAACCATTGCGTCTCCCTTAAGCACTCACGGGTTGTCTTTAAGGCCAACACCCAGCAACTCTACCTCACATGGCAACTCCACTCTACCGGGGAACTCGTCTGTTCCGATTGTGGGCAACAGTACCACCCCGAGCAATTCTTCTTCCAAAGGCTTGCAGTGGGTCGGCGTCAACGAATCCGGTGCAGACTTTGGGTTTGTCTCATTCTCCCATTAGTTTTAGAATATTTTAGAGCTGAGCTCTTGAATCTTAACTGTCAAAAAGCATACTGACTTTGGTATAGTTCCGCGATTCCCGGGACGCTAGGAACAGATTATACGTGGCCATCAAACTCTTCAATCGACGCCCTTGCGGGCAAGGGCTTGAACATTTTCCGAATTCCATTCCTGATGGAACGTCTCGCACCGCACGAAATGACCTCTACTTTGAACCCGGCATATCTAGCCGGCTTGAAGGGAGCTGTCTCACACATCACCGCTGCGAAGAAGTACGCAGTTGTTGATGCTCACAACTACGGTCGCTACCCCTGGGACAATAACAATGGACCTGTTATCAATTCTACCTCAGACTTCAAGACGTTCTGGAAAAATGTTGCTACGGAATTTGCATCTGACAGCAATGTCATCTTTGACTGTAACAACGAATACAACACCTTGGACAAGGATCATAACAAAGAAATGGAGGTCCTGACTTCTCTGAATCAAGCATGTATTGATGGTGTTCGAGCTGCTGGTGCTACTACCCAGTACATCTTCGTTGAAGGAACTGTAGGTATTCTTTTGTCCCTATTATATCCAGAATCTGACAAAATTATAGAACTACACAGGCGCATGGCACTGGGTCGACGGTGGGAGCGGCGATGCTTTGCTCAATCTCAAAGACCCCTCCGACAAGATCGTTTATGAAATGCATCAGTACTTAGATGGTGGGGCCGGAAAAGACAAGGAATGCGTCTCATCCACCATAGGACAGGAACGCATTGCCAATGCTACGCAATGGCTCAAAATGAACAAGAAGAAGGCTGTCTTGGGCGAATTTGCTGGTGGTGACACTCCTACTTGTAAGAATGCTGTCACAGGCTTGCTTGAAGCCATGGCCGCAGCCAATGATGTTTGGATGGGTGCAATCTGGTGGGGTGGTGGTGCTATGTGGGATGATGGATCGAAAGGCACAGAAGAATATCCCTACCGCATGGAGCCTCCCAAGGGCGTTGCGTACACAGCTTATGCTGATACTCTCGCCAAGTATGTTTCAAAGTAAATTATGGGGCGTGTTTGCAAAGTTTGAAGGTCGGGTTGTACCCTGAGGAGTTGAAAATCCTGGTAGCACTGGCTACTATATAGATGTTCTAGATTTTCCATTTCAATTAGAAGATTATTCACATTTATCAAATGGCTCATGTCTCAGGTCACCAGATTAGTAGATAATTCTATGACGTACGTTTCAGTATGATTTTAGGTCCATGTGCTCATCGGGCAAAAAGTCCAGCAACATTTCAAAATTGAGCTCGAACGAGGTATTTGAGCTAACGAAGTTAGATCTGTCATGAAATTTTCATTTTGCCTCAGAGAAAGCCATGAGGCTTTTACGGAGGTCGATATGACGAGAAGGGAAGGATCCATGATGCGGCCCGAAAATTTGGTACCGATGAGCTGGATTTGGTTCCGGCCTAATCCTAATACGGATATACACAGCTTTCTGCCTGGCAAGACCGAGGTTATATATTTTTTTAAGTGCAGGCCATAAAAATACCGGGTATCTCCATATTCTTTCAAAGAAATTTTTTGGATCTGCTAACAATATCGATAATGTTCGGGCTCAAGTCGCCTGTCATTCTCGATCGTACGAGCGATGAGGACGGGATGTACACACCAAACACCTCGCACACAATGGCGACCCTCACACTTACCGGTCTCAATGAGAATGAGGACAGCAACCAGGTATGTTGACTTTTCTTTTCGCAGGGACAACTTACTGACTCTCCCAAGATCTCCGCGCGCGTCATGCGAAATCGCAGCCGGCGCTCTAATTTTTGGGCTTTCCGGGATCATCTTCCAGACCCTGACCAGGAGCTATTCATCGAGCAATCGAGAAACACGCAATCTTTCGAAAGCTTCCCGGAGTTACCACCGGAGCTACGCTGTGAGATCTGGCGCAATACTTATTCCTCTTATTCCTATGGTCGCCTCGTCAGTATCGACCCTTTTTACACACTCGCAAGTTCATATGGCTGCACATATAATTCTCAGCGTCGAAATAAAGACCCACTACCTGTCTCGCTATATCTCAATGCTGAGAGTCGATATGAGACTTGGAGAGACTTTTGCATTGTCCCTCGGGGGCCACCTTTTGGATTCGGCAAACCTTTCAAGCCACTATTTTTCCGTCCCGCCGAAGACACACTTTGCTTTAATAGCTGTTTCATCTTCAATAGTCGGCAAGATCTTCAAGGTTTTATACCTTATTATATGCCGGAACTACGAGGATTTGAGAAATTTCGAACCTTCAAAGCTTACCTGTCGGATCTAAGCTCAAAATATCCGGCGCATATGAACAAAGTCAAGCATGTCATGATGATTTTCCGTCATAACTGGATCTACCCAGGGAGTCTTCGGTCACTATTCAACAAGAACGGACCCAAGGGGGAGATTGTGGAAGGAGAGCCATCCTTTTACAGCGCTGCGATTTTCCATTTCCCCGGACTCCAGTCTCTCCATGTATCATATTCTCCCTTGAAGGAGTTCGGCTTTCGGGACATAATGGAGGATTTTAAAGCATTCTTAGAAGAGAATGCACACAGATTCACGAGCGGGGTAGCCCCTAGGATCGAAACGATGGAAACCACGGCGGAGCATATGATGTTAAGCCATTGAGAAGGAGGAGTTGTGCGACTTGAGGCAATCAGGAAAATGTATTGATGGGTCAATAATTTTCCAGAGACAGACATGTATCCCCGGCTTTTACAGCAGTGGATTGTTTCGCCAATATTTCGTTCGTTTTTGTATTGTCAACTGCAAGCTGTCGTTGCTCGAATTGAGGTCCTTTGATTTTGAGTCATGGATCTTAGTAGCAACTCGCAGCATATTGAACAGGTGTTCACAGACACTCGACTCTTCAAGTCATCTATTCCCCTTCATGTTTAGCGAGCTTCCGCTTGTGCAGCCCAAGTTGCGCCGTTGGGGCTTACCTAGGTACGGATGAAAGATTTTGAGAAATATCTATGAAACTTTTTTCATCTTAGACAAACAGGGTGGCATTCCACATTTTTATAATCTAAGCCCGTAGTTAACAGAAATCCTCCAAATTCTTCCAGGCTCGCTCGCTCAGGGACTCTGGCACCCCTGCCGTCGATCATGCCCCGCATAACGTCATGACAAATACATCTTCGCAATGGAAATCAATCCCACTTTGCCCGCAACATTCTACAAATCATATCACCACATACTTACTTGCACCAAAATGCAATTCAGAAATCTCATCGTCCCTTTTTTGATTGCGGCAATCTCACCGGCGTGGTCTCAAACCCAACAGCCAATCCTGAATCCCCAAGATACTATCACGCAACCACTCCTCGGCTTCGGTACATGGAATCTCAAAGAATCACCCGATAACATCACTACTGCTGTCTCCTTCGCAATTCAAACTGGATACCGACAAATCGATTGCGCGGCTATCTATGGGAATGAAAAGGAGGTCGGAAAGGGCATCGCTGATGGATTGGCGAAGGCGAATTCGTCAAGGAGCGATATTTGGGTAACCAGCAAACTTTGGAGTGACCAGTAGGTTCTCGTTGTCTCGTTACAAGTGGTGGATCTTGTCAAAGATGAAACTGCTGACGTTCACGCGGCAGTCACGGGGGCTACGACTCTGCAGAAGCGGCACTCAACAAAACGCTCAGCGATCTTGGGTTAGAGTACCTGGATCTATATCTTATGCACTGGCCCGTCGGAATTTCTTCTTCTAACAAGGCAGTACTAGACTATGTTAAGGTATATCTGAGGAGGTTTCTTAAGCTTTGACCTATTGACTGAGTACATGCAGACCTGGAAATCCATGATCGATCTTCCCAAGAACAAGGTGCTTAATATTGGCGTGTCAAACTTTTCACCTAAACAACTGAGAGACCTGATATCTAAGACAGGTAAGCTACACGTCAAGTCTCTGTTTATTTTTCGGACGAGCGTCAGAAAAAAGTCCTCCAACTTAGAGAGTTCCGTGGCTCCTGGATCATCGATATGCATATCTTAGAATAGCTGCTCCGAAGCAAAACTAACTCCTGGCCTTCCACAGGTGTAAAGCCGGCGGCCCATCAAATGGAGCTTCACCCCTATCTCCAACAATCCTCGTGGATTGCAACCCACGAAGCGCTAGGAATCTCAGTGACCGCGTATTCCCCTCTAGGGAATTCCAATCCCAATTATCGCCACTCTTCACAATCATGTGGTTCTTCTTCCTGGTTTCCATGGAATCCGTTTTCTTCCAGAGAGAAAACTTCCCCACCACCTCTCCTCGAGAACAAATCCATCAAAGAGATAGCCAAACGCCGAAACTGCACGGCAGCTCAGGTAGCGCTATCTTGGAATATCGGGCGTGGAGTAAGCGTCATACCTAAAAGCAAGCATGAGAAATGGATCAAGGAAAACTATGAAAGTTTAAATTGTGAATTGGGGGTCGTGGATTTGGTAGAACTGAATAAAGTTGGCGTCGAGTATCTGACGAGGTTTAATAACCCGAGCAAAGCGTGGGGTGTGAAATTGTTTGAAGGACTGGACGATGCTTGATCTCAAAGTGGCATTGATAAATCTCACTATCTATGCGAGACTAAAAGCCTTAGCTCGCATAGTTTTAAGAAGTCATAGTTACCTAGATAGATACTAATTGACCTTCGTCCCGGTGTCTGCAATGCTGTGTTCGGAAATTCCCTCGCTCGCCGTGGCTGCATCCCCTTCACCGGTACTGTCAATGAAATGCGTGATGCGCGTCTTGGGAAGCCATTCAGATTCAGGTGTAAACCACCGTGACAAGAGCGCGAAAATCGTGAATCCGACCATAATTACCGGGGCGTCTGCGACGATTAAAATCAGCAAGGTTCTGAGGCCTATGGCCAAGCAATAACTCTAGAAAGTTATACTCACAATTCAAAGTCTGACCTGTAACAGGAAACTCATAGGGTGAGAATAAAATAGCAACAACCCAGCCATTCCAGAATATCCCAATGAATTGAAAAGGTCTGCTCCACCTCCCCAGGCTCCATCTGGGTTTCGGATAATTCTTCGGGGTAAGAAAGAAGCGCCCAAAGCAGATCAGTCCATAGGCCGCGGCTGAGGGCACACCGGAGGCCGAAATCAAAGAAGTGAAGGCAACAGACGAGGGGAGAAGAGTGCATGTCACGAGAGCAGCCACGCCCCATACTACCAGAACAGCATTGCGGGGCTGACCATTTGCTGTCTGCGAGACCCAGCTTGAATACGGAAGGACTCCATCTCGGGCTACGGCGAATACAAGGCGAGAAGCGGCGACGATAGCGATCGCGGTATTCTAGATTCTTGTTCGGTATCTTGTCTCGCATGTGGTAAATATTCACCAGGGAACTTACAAACCATAGCCCGATGATGCAAACGACATTCATAAAAATATGCCCGCCTTTTCCAAGAACCAGAGCGTATAGCGGGACGAATGGTTGAGGTGCGGAAAATGATAACAGGGTATCTGCATCAGGCTGCAAACGGTCAGTAACTTCATGCTGTGTTAAGCTAAGGTTTGCTTACTTCACAGAACAAAAACAGAATGACGGTGAGTAGTCCACCGAATCCGCTTGAAACTGTGCTCCAGAAAATGCTTCTTGCGGCGTTGGTTGCTGCATTCTTGGTTTCTTCCGCTACGTGACCCGAAGCATCGAATCCAATAAGAATTCCAGCAGTTGCTAAGTAAGAAAGACACCAATTCCATCCCGGAGATGCACCAGTACCATTATAGGTGGTCATGAAAGCTTGCTCGGCAGTCCTGAAGCCTATCGTATTTGCAGTACCTATAGGCAGCCAGATAACATTGAGGAAGAAGTCAAGCATTATGATGAAAGAGGATATATAGAACACGAATCGAAAAAGACGTGCTAAGGTAGTAGTTAGTGAGTGGAATTCATTGAATCGATAGGTCAATTACGAGGGAGAAAATTGATTATAGTGGCAGTTCCGAGGAGCAATTCAGTACATATCCACTGAACAGCGCGAAACTTCACGTTACTAGTATCCGAAGGGAAATTGAGCCCGAAGACTGTTATTTCCTACAAATACATAAGCATTGCCAGGGACGAGTTTTGAGTACTTGAAAAGTTGGACTCACGGAGAGCATGAAATTTGCTGCGGATTGCGAATTGCCTGGTTTTGGCGTGAGTATGGGACCTCTGTAATGAATCCGAAGACTAATTACTTGCACAGTAAGTTGTCCACGCTGTGGTGGACCACCAAGCCACGATGAAGCCAAATAGTCTTCCGAAAACAGGACCACCCGCTTCCGCCGCCCATAGGTAAATGGAACCAGCAGATGGTGCCGCCGAACATGCCTCTGCAATGACAGCGGCAGTCATGAAACTGAAGACACAAGAGACCACATAACTTGTCCTTGAATAAATCATGTAAGCATCGAATTGTAGGTTGAAAAAGCCCAGTTACAGACCAATATGCGAGGTTGCCACCGGCAGCAATACCGGTGCTGAAAGTGACTCGGACGCCTCCTACAAAGTACAACGCAGCTAGATCCTGATTAGTATTGTGAAGTCTCGAGGGAATAAGGAAGGTTGAAGATAATGCAGGGAACTTATTTTGCTCACCGAAAGACGTTGAAAAGTTCTCGACGAGGCCATATTTACGAGTGAGAACCTGTGCACTTGGATCAAAACTCGAAAACCTGGGACAAAGTCACATAACGCTGTACGTACCGGTTTATATCCCAACTTTCCCTGAATTTCCCAAGAGTTAGAAGCTTCTTCCCCTGGAATAGCAGATGGACTCACCAGCAGAATCTCGTCAGCATTTTCAGTCGGTGTTGTTTTCGACGCCCCCTCTAAGGCTGCATTACTATCGGTATATCTCTGCGAATTGGCCGGCTTGGGCATCGAGCTGGCGGCAGCAGTAGTAGCCATGGTGCTGTAGCACACGATTGAAAGAAGCAGGAACGAATCTTGAGAACAAAAATTGAAAATTTTACGCACGCCGTCGTTCCTGTACACTAACATCAAGCGTGGCGCGACGGCGCGAGAACCGTTGCGCTCCGTGAACGGGCACTCCTTTTGCCGCCTCCCCAAGTTTACGTAGAGACGATGCCTAAAATAGATAACGCATGCGACAAATAGCTAATTAAAGAAGTATTCTAGCGCATCTTTTTGTGTCAAAATTCGCCCCAGCACCGATGTTAGCGAACCAGTACAGGGGTTTTTAGCGACACAGCTCGCCAGCAGCGCCCCGAAGCTACAACTCGGCAGTGAAGTTGCAGAAAGGAATCAGTGTGTAAAATTCTTTGCTGGTTTGGGTTCTCGAGCATCAAAATAACATAAATAAAAAGCTGCCAGTACAGTAAATTTACCACAAATCGTAAGAATGGTTAGCTTTTATTTCAATCGTGCCTCTGTCGTCGGCTCTAGGCTATCTTTTGTAGGAGCTGAAGACTGGGCCTGCAAGTTAATTTACCGATCTTGAAAAGGGCCAATATACTCTTTGAAGTAGAATTTAGTAATCGCGGTAAAGACTGATATCCCGTTCTGGGTGAAAGATTCAAGGTTCTATCGAGTGAAAGAGAATCGACTTTCATAAACCCTCCGCTGGTGGTCAAAAGTAGTTCAGATCAACCCACCACTCGTTCTGATATCCAACTCCCAGTACAGTATCTATTTCCACTTTTGCATTCAGCTGCTTGCTGAAATTTGCCCTCGGTCCCTCTTCCAACACACTCCCCGGTCCAGAATTAGCAAACTCCCCAAACGTGACATTTTCCGTATTGCTCTCTTGAGGGGCCGTTGACCAGACGCTCCAACCTTCAGGTTTTATAACTTTACCTAGATACGTATTCTGGAAGACGACTCTAGCAAATGATCGCCATGGTCGCCCAAGGGAGCTGTAAGCAGCTGGGATACTGCTGGGCGTGCCACCAATCGTGGAGTTGCGGTCGAGGCCATCTACGGTGGAGTTGTTGATCACAAACCACGACGGATTCGATGCAGCATCACGTCCAGATGCTGTGACCCAGCCAGTGCCAATGGTGCGAATATCGACCTTTTCAAACCACGCTGTAGCCACTTGCCCAAAAATAAAATCGATGGCACCAACGATCAAACATTTGGCGTAGAGTTGATTGCCAGTATTTGCCAGAAGTGTGTCTTGGTAACCCCAGAGCTGCACTCCGTAGTATCCTTGGTTGCCAGTATGAGCAGATAATGCCAGATTCTGACCGTTAACGTTCACGTGGCCGAAAGTATTGGCAATATTGAGATTGTAAAATTTAGTGTTGGTGTTCCATTGCCGGACCGTCGCTGTCAGGTCGTTGTTACTGACATTAACCCGTGCAAGATTAAATGTGATCGTAGCCGTATTGTTCTTGTAAGAACGAGCGTCGGTGGTGTAGCCCTGCACCGTCAGGTTCGATTTCAGAACTGGAATGTAGACTTGTTCAACATAGGTGCCCGGATATATGAAGAGGAACTGAGGCGTTTTCGTGGTCAGAGATAGTGCATTTACTCCACTCTGAACTGTCGAATGCCTTCCGGATATCGTTGTCGAGTTGCCGCCAACGACAATTGCCTTGTCCGGAGGTGAGGTTCGATCCCATGAATTTTCATACCTTCCCACAGACCTCGCCGGTCGAAGTTGCGGACGAGCAAGTACAACGCTACAAAAGCATGCAAATATTATTCGCAGACGCATCTTGGAGATTCAGGTGAAAATTATTGGCTTTGACAGAAGTGAGAAAACAATGAGAAGAAAAATAGTTTAGGGGACAGCGAAATCGAGAACACATATAATCGGGGCTCGGGAATATGGGTCGAGAGCCCTAATGAACCCTTATCGATATATCAAAGATTAAAAACGATTGTCTGCTTCGAATCGCTGGGATTTCGTTTTCCCGGTCTACGGAAGCGGGGTCGGTATCGGGAAGTCAAAGCTACGGTCTGCTAAGAAACATGATAAACATTCGAACGAGCCCAGAAAGGTGTGAAGAGATAACGTTTGATTAAATCAATTGGACTTCCCTCAAAAAAACCGACAGCACGAAAAGGATAAAATATTCCATCCCGGCTGAAGCCCGGCTCGCCCGGCTAAGACGACAGATATTACATCCAAACTGCCAAGGGCAACACTTGCTGCACGACTGCTCATGGCTTAGAGTCATTCATTTAAGCTGGGGTTTCTAGATTCTCAAATCTTCACCAGGGTATCATGATCTGGCCGGAATTTGAGCACAATCAAACCCTTTGTTGCCCATGTCAAATCGCCGAAAGCGGTCAGAACTCCAGTGCCACAATCTACCACAAGAATATAGGAAAGTAGAGGTGCAGGGGTAGAAACCTCGTATCTCGTCATGGGTAGCACATCTTGTCAAAGACTTCTTTGAGATTCTGAATGTTGAGGGCAGGCTTGCAATTTGGAGGTCAGGGTCAAGGTCGAAATTACAGGTGCGGGGGTGATTCCGGAGCAGGAAGAACTTTACTCCCACCTCAATCAAACGTAAACGTTTTCATTTTCAATTTTGAACTCAATTCCACAGGGACTTTCTCAATTGAACTTGGATAATATTATCATGTACGCAACGTCTTACTGCATTGGGTTTCTTGTGATTTATCTGAATTGGAACGCGCCGTCGATCCACTTATCCATGACAAATTTCTCTGCAGAGCCTGAAGCATTGCACCTGTCTATGGCAGAGGAGATGCTCCACCGAGCCTGTCGAATTCGCCGTTCACTTTCGGAACCTTCTGTTGGTAAATCAAACAGATGGCTTTGACCTCCGGCGGGAATGATCTCTGTCAGCGTGATTCTATGGGTGGTAACAACCTCTCCATCAACCTCAGCGTCGGTCCACCGCTCAACGAGTCGAAGTATGACACCATCTGGCCCACGAATATGAACCACTGGAGTATGGAAACTCCAATCATGAGCTCCAAACGTACTTTCCCTCCTCTTCCGGACATGATCGACGTCTTTCCCAAACACCTCTCGCAGAAAGTAATTCCTCTCGTCGATGGCCTTATCAAGTTCGTGCTGAGCAAGCTGTTCCAAGATTAATTGATGGGGTGTCTTATATCGAGATTCTTGGGGAGGGAGAGAAAATGGATGTGGTTTCCTAAGAATCACGGTCGCTTCTAGTTGCATTGTGGTTTGCTCCACCACCGCGCCTTCCCTGCAAATTTCTAGAGTCAGCATTTTCTGTTCAAGGATACAAAACTTCTCCGAAAATTCTCAGGGCCCACTATTTTTGTTAAGAATCTCTCATGGAGTCTGAAACAATAAAATAGGATGGTGAATCTTGAGAATTATCCGGACAAGGGCATAGTAGGCTCTAGAAATTTGCATACATGACTGCTGGCGCTTTTATAACGTTGACTTCGAGCATTCGCTGAACTCGAATGCGTCGTCTCATCGCATCAAAGCCCTCTACATCTAGTTCAATGTGAGAGAAGTTCCCGGTGTCTTCTTCAACTGGAGTCCCTGATTGGTTTTCACTTTTGTTTTGGTTCTGTGCGTGTATGGCATAGTCGAGTGCCAAGCAACTATCCTCATCCCAGGAATCTCGGAGGTGATTTCCGAGATTCGATGCGTTTCGGCTTGTAGATACCTGCCAAACGATGTCCTCGATGCCTGCGAAATCCGAATCGGCTGCATTAAGCTCTTGATATTCTTCGGAGTTCCAAGCCTGCTTTTCTGTGGGCGCTTCCTGCCTTCGAAGCCATATAAAGTGTTGCTCTTTCCTCTTCTGTCCGTGTTCGCGGTTTCCCCGCCATTCATCGATCGCCTTTATACACCTTGCGTTGATTTGACTATCCATTATTCCCGATTGCGACATCTCGGTGGCATCCTCCTGGAAAGTGCCCCTTCCAGGGTTGGTTTCTCGGAGTGGTAACTCTTGTGAAAACAAATCACCCTCGTTGATTCTCTCAGTCGGGCTATTCATATCCTCTCTCGCCATAGGGAGCGGGAATTTGAGGGAAAATAGATTGGGCATCTTCTCGGAGTTTGCAGTATGGCCAGGTGTCATACCTGACGGTCATTTTCTATTGAGGTACGTTTCCGGACGTAGTGTCTCTAAAAAACGAAACAAAGGACCGAATGCGCGAACCATCTATCAAAGGAACAATGAAAATTGGCTCTTTCAGACTTGATATTCGCAAATCGGAGCTCCCATCTGTACCTTCCCTTTGTTCCAAAATTTCTTTACAGATGCGGCTGAAAGTATCGAATGTATTCCACCATTTTGTGTCGAGGATAGTGACGGAACCCGGCACCGAAAGTCAAGCTCTGTCTGGTTTCGGACTCATTCCCAATCTCTCTGCTCTATTTACTTGATCTAGAAGGCTCATAGGAATGATCCTTAATGAAGATCATCTTTAATTCGCGGGAAGCTCAATAAAATTAAGTTACAGACCAGGTTTTCAATTGAGGTGCTGAGCTTACGTTCTTGAAGTCGCTTCTCAATTATTGTATAATAAATTTTGTTTGGCACTGTCCTTTTCAGTTGCCAGAAGGTAGGGAGAGTTGCTGTTCAACGAAAAGCTTATGCCGCAGCTGAATCACAATTCATGTGAATCACTCTCTACTTCCCGTACGGCAAGTGTATTTATTCTCTATTTCTTTTAGCCTCGATGCCTGTGACCTGCATATATAAAATGCCTAACGGCTTTGAAACTGCAGTAAGTCTCAGCATGCCTCCACTCGAACAGCAAGACGAAGCGACCAGTACCTTCGAGTCACCAGCAGTCGAGTTTCGCACTCCGAGTCCAACGTCTCCAGGAAACGGTGCCAGTCCAAGTTTGGCTGTGCCCATTACATCAACGAGCGTACAAGTAATTGAAGAAAGCGAAGGTATCTGCGGAATTTGTTTCGAGCCTTTCACCAGTCTGTGCTATCTGCACCCATGCAAGCACTAGTTCGACTATGAATGTATCGACCCGTGGCTCACCAGTCTTTACCAACATTCCCCGAATTTGTCCCCCGAGTCAATGACTTGTCCAATGTGCCGCGGCGCTATCAAAAAGATTGAGCGAACCAATCCTCGGGTCATCACCGACATCGTTGAACTCTTCCATCGCCTACGCCTGCGAGAAGAAAGGACACCATCTGGCCCAGCTCGACTCTACGGCCATGGACAAGACCGACCCGGGCATCGGCAACAGGGGTCTCGCGACTATGGTCCTGTCCCTACCAATGTCTATCGCCCGACCCGCCAAATTAATCCAGTCGCAACTGGGCCTCCAAGCGCGCAACTTTTCGCGTATAGGCCGCCGGTCACAAATAGAGGGCCAATTTATTATACCCAACCAATTTCTTATGTGCCCGCAAGTCGGCAGCCTTTTGCTCCATTTATTCAGCCGCGAACGAATAGAAGACGGATAGACAATGAGAGACCTTCAAGATACCCTTCATACTCGAGCTCCTCGAACCGCGGCCTTGAATATGATTCTTCGAGGGAAGTGCAGCTCCTTAGAGACATAGCAAGGACACGGTCGAAACCGATGAGAGGATGGTCAATGCCTGACACGGGTGCGAGATCTCAACTTGTGCAATATATCAGGACAAGAGACAATTCTGGGCATATGTGCCGCTTTGGAAGCCAGAGTGGAGAATCTCGGTTCGGCCGGCGAAGATAAATGACGCTTAGTTAGGTTTTGCATGACATTTATCCGGTGGTCCAAGTCTTGCTCAATGTAGTGGTTGGTGAGAAAACATGTTTGATTTAAGTACGTCAGTCTGGATCCTCATAGTATATCCGTAGATCTGGACCAATCTCGATGGGCTAGATACTTGATAGACAAGTTTAATAAATCACAACTAATGAAAATATTTCTCAATTTGGTACTGGAACGGTCGTTCGTAGTTCCCTTGTCCCAGAAACTTCAAGTGAAGCGAAGGGGATGAAGTTCGCGCTTCTCCTTGGTGGGTCTCTGAGTTTAGGAGGTGACAAAACGTTTTGGTCAACTAAGACAGCTTCCGTGAAGATGTTTGACTATGCTATGTGTTACTTGTTCCGTTTCGTACTTATGCCTTTCCACAATTCAGTGCGCTACTGAAATATTCTTGCGTGTCAGAAGGAGAATAATCCGAGAATAATCCTGGATAGCTTCTTGTGATCTTACAACTATTGTGGGTTGCAATTACTATTGTGAATGTGCTTTCTTCCCCATTCACGCTGTTCCAAGACCCCAAAAAGTATTTTACTTATATAGTCTACAAAGGTTGTTGGCGCTTGATCCCTCCCTACCTCTGTAATCAATTTCAAAAAACACAATGGATCCAGGAGGAACATCAAACCTAAATGATGCCGCCAAGATATCGAGCAACAATGAAGCAGGTTCTTCCAAAACTCCCAATGATCCTGATCCTCCTGAAACCAACCGCAATGCCATCACCTGCGGAATCTGCAAGATTATTGTGAACCAAGAGCCCAACGACGCTTGCGGCATTTGCTACGAGTCCTTCTGCAGCAGCAGTCTCCTACACCCGTGCCACCACATCTTCGACTACGAATGTATCTCCACCTGGCTCACAACAATATTCCGTTCCTCGGAATGGACCCCAGAAAAAACCACCTGCCCCCTTTGCCGCGCCATCATCGACACGATCGAACGCACCAACCCTGTTCGAAGCCTAACAATCGATGAGCTTTTTCGTGGCTCAAGAGAAGAAGAAGGCGGACTACCAAGCCTTCCGACTGATGTTGACAATCGCGGTCGCGATCTTTATTTACAGCGCTTGTATCGTCGGCGACAGGCTGCTAGACAGGCGACCGGCATAAGACCTTATGCAGGTAACCTTGCAAGGCGAGGAAGGACAAGAAGCCGACGATTTTCTGAAGAATTCAGCTTCAACTTTGATGACGATGAGTACCATTATGGTATCGGGGGCTTTGCGAATAATGACGGCTCTGATCGGGTTAGTGTCGCTGTCCAGGAATCACCTGAGGACAACATCAACCCAAACTTTCGGGAGGCTGACTATTCTCATGAAGATGTATTAGAGGATGTTGGAAATATGGAATTGCTGCTTGTTCTGGAGCGCGAGGTATGGGGGAATGGCGGTGGGCGCGGCCAAGCAAATGGAGGGAGTTCGACATTGTATGAAACACCTACAACCCTCATCAATCCTGTACTAGAGAGGCTTCTCGACACATCCGTCTCTTCTACGGCAGCATCTCCTTCTACTTACAACGCCGACCGGAACACTTCTCGGATTCCCTCTAGAGGCCCCGTTACTATTGGCCCGCTTCGGAACATAACAACAAGAGTTCCTGCTGAACGAAGGAGAAACCAAGAGGCCTTGATAAACACATTTGTCTCTTCGATCAATACACCTTCCATCTCTAGGGACAACTCATCAAATGCCCACCGAATCCCAAGACGACCAGTTCCTACTGCCCCGGCCCCAAATTCTGAAGCACAAGTCGCAGCAGAACAAAGGAGAAACCAAGAGCAGGCATTTAACTCCACATATGATTCTCCAATCAGAAATACAGCGCCAAACAACTACCAAATCCCCGCTCAACCCCCAAGTTAAATTACTCCCCGCCTAGCTCGAGCTACCACCACACCAGTCAGAGTTCCAGAGCACTCCTCGTTAACAAACACAGTCGTTCCCGAAGATGATGAAGCTGATACCGAGGCAACTGCAAACGGAGTCTTCAGATCCATGAGTAAGCGAAGAAGAACTCGAGAGAGGGATCATCGAGACTGGCTGAGTAGAAATCCTGGGTTTGCTTGATGACTCCATGGAAGAGGTGAGAGGGTACTGTGTTGTTGAGTTATAAGATACCTTTGAATGTACATAATTAGATTGGAATATAAGAATCGCTGACCTGACACTTGAATCTCGGCGGGGGATGCTAAACGTGAATGACCGAAGGGAGATATAATGCACGACAACACCCCTTGAAGCTGACCAGACCTATCACTTCATACCGCAAAACTTGTGATGGGACTTTCCGCAACAACGTACATGTGCCCAATAAACAGCAGCAAAGATTATTCAGTAAATATGGCAACAAGATTCAGAAGATAGACAAGGGTGAATCACTCAATAATACGATAATGGACAAGAGAATATCGTGAATGAAATATTGCACACGAATTCCTAGAAACAACATATATCATGAAACTTTACGTTTTGACTTGCCTATGATCATCAAATATAAAGAATCAGACCTGGCATTAACATGTCATCTCATCCACAACAACCAACTAACCGCTGGACTCCGACTCTACGAAGCATACCCCAAGCATCGACTGAGTCACTACTCCAAGCAGATTCTGCCGAAGAGCTTCGATCACAACCCAGCGTCTCCTCACTTACCTCATGGGAAACCATCTCCTCAACCTCAGAACCCGAAGCGTCTAGCCTCAAAACCACCCCGACCCCCATCGACTCCGATTCGCCACCCACCTCACCACCCCCAGAAATTTGCGCCATCTGCATGGAACCCATCTCTGACCCCGCAACCATAACACCCTGCACCCACATCTTCGACCTAGAATGCATCTGCAACTGGGTGATCCAGCCCCGCTCCAACAGAACCACATGTCCCCTCTGCAAAGCGCCCATGACTTCCATCCAACACTACTCCGCCTCCCCCTCTTCCCAACTCCAAACCATTTCTATGGGACAAGACGGCGACGAGGCAATATTACCAGGCATGAGTGGCCGGCAGATCCACGCTGCGAATGAGCTGCGACGTCTTCGTGCGCTAGAGCCAAGGAGAGGAATGTTTAAGCTGCGATCTGTGCTTTCGGATTTTTGGGTTAAGAGTGGAGAGTGGTTTGTTTTTGTGAGTGAGTATTATGAGATTGAGATTGAGCAGGAGGGGTTGGTGACGAGGTCGAGGTTGGAGACGACGTTGTCGGTGCAGTATATGCATAAAGATCATTTTGATATTTTGCCGGAAAATAGGAAAGGTATGCCAAATTCCTCTGAGCTCCATCTCGAACTCCTGGGAAAGGAATGAATGCTGAACCTGATGCAGATCGAGAAGCACTAGAAGCCTTCGCAAAGATCAAGGGGATCATCGGTGAGCATGTAAAGAGCTACATGCCAACCAGCTCCACCGAAAAAGTCACCATTGAAGCTTTCCCTAACACAATCGATCGAGACGACCGTGGAATACGTTCACTCTTACGAAGGTCAACCACGATCATGAGAAGAGCTTACGAAGATCAAAAGAGCGTGATCCTGAGACGAGAGACAAATCTCACAGAAGAAGGTCCTGCGTATAAAGACAGCGATTATGACTATTCAGCCCCCGAGGAGCAGACCGCTGGCAGATTGCGGCGAGAAGGACATGTCCAAGCAGCTCGCGCGGATATTCAGCTCCTTATGCGGAACTGTAATTTCGTGCTTGATCGCGCAACGACAAATTTGTTGGAGCCGATCCGGCTACCTGGTGGTGACGGGGACAATATTTGGTGGAGAGGGGTCGATGAGATCCTTAACTATAACCCCTTTAGACGGAACTGAGAGATTTCTCGCCGAGCCGGTAAATAATTTAAACCACTTGCAGAAATAGAACAATATCACAGAATAAACATATCCAAGACCCAGCGCTGTGTGGCTGTTCTGGTTGCGAAGGGCAATGTTGTATTTGTGTGGCGCTTGGTGTCTCAAGACAGTACCCCACTTGCGAATCTCAAGAGATGTCTCAACGATAGGGAGACTCATATTGTGTCTGGGAAAACCTTGTGACTGCACGACAATTCCAAGGCTAGATTCAGTAGATAAAATCAGATTGAATCATCGCCGACTTGACTTAAAACTCAGAAATCCTCGATAAAATGGATCGTGAATCAACTAGGTTTGGAGCCCTTGAGCATATTTAAGGATCTCAAAACATTTCCTTCACTCCGCTTTGAAGCAATCCACGCTGGATCAAGACAAATTTCGGCCTTCCATCGCGATGTCCTCTCCTTCGATCGAGGCTTCAGTCGAATCTTCAACTCATACTTCAAACGACTCAGCACAGCAAGCAGCTGCAGCAGAACCTAGGACTTCACTGCCCCTGGAAGGCGCTGATTCTGAACAGATCGATAACAATATCGGCTCTGTCCTCACTAGAGTACCATCGGAAGCCGACACTTGTCCAATTTGCAAAGAGCCCTTCGAGAATCAAGCAAAGGTATTACCATGTGGACACAAATTCGATGTAACTTGCATCCTCAGTTGGGTAAATCAAACGCCGAGGGGTGCAGGTCCCACACTTTGCCCGATATGCAGGGGCCAAATGCTCGAGATCAGACACTATCCCATCAATCCACACAATAGCCCCGCCAAGTCGACCCCCAATCCACAGCTCGTTGTCATCAATCTCCAGCGCGACTTAGATGAAATCATTCTTCCAGGGATGACTGAACGCGAGGTTCACGCCGCGCAAGAAAGACGGCGACTTCGCGGTCTCGAACGACGAAGAGAGGTATACCGGATCATGTTGCCACAGCCACAAGACTTTTGGGTAAAGCGTAGGAAGTACTTTGGGAAGATGATTGAGTACTATCATCTTTTGATTGTGCAAGACGGCCTTGTGACGACGTCAAAACTGAAGACTTTTCTGGTTCTCGACTGCAGGCATGAGGATAAGTTTGAACGCGCGCCGGAACATCGAACAGGTAAGCTGAATCTTCCAGAGACGTTGTTCAGTCGGGGGAGCATTATCCCGAGGTTCTCGCGAAGAGCTTTTCTCCCGATCGATTCTCATATCGCATACCCCGGAATCTCTTGAGCATTATTCTAACTCTGGGCATATACAGATCGCGCAGCACTGGAGGTCATTACCGAAGCTCGAGTCTTACTTAAAACGCTCCTTGCCAAATACGTCCATGATAACACTACCTCGACGGTCACCATCGAACACGCCAAAGATGAGATCGAAAGAGATGAACGAGGCATCTCCTCAACTCTAGAAAGAAAAGTCAAGCTTACAGTCCTAGGGCGTAAAAATGGTGTATTGGAACAGAAATTAATTCTGGTGGAACGCGGACCCGCCAATGCAGACGGTGACACCCAGCCTATGGGCCCCGACGAGAGACCGGCATGTGGGAGAAGAATTCGAAGAGTTGCTGCAGATGTGCGAGCAATCCTGCAAGAAACTGTTAATCAGGGTGGTGACGAGCTTGATCGTGCCATTACGAATCTCTTGGAGGGGGATGATTTGGTACATTTTGAAAGTGATGGGAGAAGCGCTAGCCCCGAAAGTAGGAATTGGAGACGGGTCAGGAGGACAGGGGGACCAGTTGTATAAAATGCTTGACAAGAGTAGCATGAAAATTGCATAATCCGATGGACTTCAAGCAGAGTAATCTAAAATGTCAACGCACCCAGTGAACACTGCCATCGAGAATGCCCATTGAAAGATGAACGAGGGATGTCTCTTGCTGGGTAAGAAGTGCCTTGCAAAATATCGAGTGCCGCGATTCACGATGGCTGTTTCCGTTTCGATCGCAGACATAGGGTCTATTGCGTGTCCGGTGGTAGCGTCTCATGAAGCGCCTTCCTCTTCCCATTTCTATGCACAGCTCCTCCCCCAATAAACCTCAACACCCACTCTCTGACCCTTCTCGTCTTCTCTAATTGCCGATCAGCTGTCTCTCCGGAATTGAGATCTGTTGCACTGTAACAGCCAGCAATATCTGTCCTGTCGATTCGACTCCGGTATAAAAGGTGGACTTTCGTCATTCCTTTCCTCAAACTCTGCCCGTAAACCTTCCCTCGGAAACTGCTCAAGGCCACATTCCGCATAAGAACAACATCTTGTGGCCTCAGACCCTGAACCGCACTCCCCAGATCCCCCTCGACAGCTTGAGAGGAAGAAAGCCAAAAGTTGATCCCGAATCCTGTCTTCGTCTCATCACCAACAATCGCTTCCATGAGCTCGACATCCGCCCCTCGGCGTGTCTTGATACGGCGAGCCTCCTGGAGAGAGATAATTCCCACGATAAGATTGACCGTCATGGTTTGAGGCTGAATTGAGTTGATGTATTTAGCGTTTGGTATTTCTGAGATGTTGCTCAAATTGCCGGCATTGGGTACATCTTTCCGTATAAAAGTAATGGGCGAGTCGAAAGATTCTGTCGTACTGAATGAAGTACCACCGGAAGTCAAGCTTTCAGTTTGTGAAACTGCAGCAATCTGGGATGAGGGAACATCCTGGTGTTGAGCATAAGACTCTTCGTAGAATTGTGACAGGACTTGCTCGACTGATTCCGCGCTAGAGCCGAAGCTTTCATGGTCCGGCCGCTGTGATAACTCTTCTATGAACGAGTCAATCTGAGAAGCTGTGAAGAATGAAGCTCCTTGGTATTCTGGTTGCCATGCATGGTCTTGTGATATCCCGGTCGGAAGATGTTGCCTTTCAAGGGGAATAGACCTCCATGCTGGATACGTTGTCACGTCTGCCGCACTTGAGAGTGATTCCTGGCTGTTGTAGCCATCTAAATTGAAGAATCGTAAGAATGGAGTGCTAAATTCTGTAAGAAGATCATCCTCGTTCCAATCGAGTGTCATTGCATCAGGGGCTCCTGCGAAGATGATCATTTTGGGACCCATTATCCCCTGGGCTATCCTCAAACGTGGCGCCCGGGGAAAATGCGCCTTCGGATCCGAATCTGAGCTGGGATTCCTGTGTAGCCAGCTAGCTCTATGTTGCGGTGTAGAAGCCCGGAAAGGCCCCGGACATAACGAAAAGACCGAATTCAACGAGGCTGCCTATTGCATGCGAGCAAATTGCCCGGACGCGTCATTCTCGAATCCTAATATGCCGACGACGTTCAGGGTGACCGTGAATCATATAAGACGTCGCGTCCCAAGTTACACGTCGCCCGACTGTGATTTTCGAAAAACTTTTTGTTGATGTCGTTTGGAAGATCTGATAACTCCAAGACGCACTAAAAGCGGATCTGATTACGATTTTACGGAGTTCGGATCGAATTCACGGAATTAACCCCACCATAATCTAGTCTTAGTCTACCTCTGCCCCACCCATGTCATATAAAGACAGAGGGCTGTCCCTTAGGGGCGGCGGAATGCCATTTCAGCAAAAAATGGCACTCTCCTTCAAATCAATCCTCGACACTGCGCGGCAGACGATATCTGGAGCAACGACACCGTCAGAAAGTACGCCGATACATGATATTTTCCCCAAGGTAGACCCGAGTGTTGATGGAGAGGACTGCGATCATGATTGCTCGAGTTGTCATGTAAAATATCCAAAGGGCTTCAAGATCGACGAGGGTGACCAACTTTATGGTTATGTCAAGGGATGGAGTACGCACGTTTTGGTTGCAACAGGAAAGACAGATTGGGTGCGGGATGTGGCAGACGAGAGGGGCAGTGTCATGGAAGCTATTGAGAAGAAGGCGTCCGTGAAGCCTAGCAATGGGGTAATATTTCTGCCTCCTGAAGTGGAAAACATACTGATTGACAATAGAAACTCATGCTATCTGCCTCCAATATCCCAACTCCCTCCCATGGTTCAGGCTACGATGAGCCAACCACCGTCCTCCTCCTCCCAGCCTTTGTAATAATCGAAAACGTTACCCCAAAATCAGTCAACACCCTCATATCAGAATTCATCAATAAAGCTCCTACAAACACAACGCCTTTGGGCCCCATCTCCATACCCGCCTCTTTACCAGATCCTCTCCCAACCGCAGAACAATTGACCTCGCGGCCCTCCCCACACCGAGCCCTCATCCTCCTCTGCTCGCAAAAAACCAGAGATGCACGATGTGGACAGAGCGCACCTTTACTACGAAAAGAATTAGAGCGGCATCTACGACAATGCGGCCTCTTCCGAGATCTCGACGATGAACGGCCTGGTGGGGTGGGCATATACTTCATCTCGCACGTCGGAGGTCACAAATATTCCGCCAACCTCATGATATACCGGAAAGCAGACGCGTTCGGATTGGATCATGTGGAGAGGGGGAAACTGGATGGAGAAGTGTGCCCGCCGCCGAAGCAAGCCGAGGAGGGCGAGGAGCAGATGGGTGCTGCGCAGTGTATTTGGATTGCGAGGGTTAGGCCGGAGGATTGTGAGGGGATTGTGAAGTTCACCGTACTGCAAGGAAAGGTTGTGAAGCCGGAGAGGCAGTTGAGGGGTGGATTCGATAGACAGAGAGGAGTTTTTAGTTGGTAGATACGTCTGGCAAACATCTGGGCTTTTGGGGTGCATTTAGATGAGCACAGTGAGCGATGCTTTGGCTCCGGCGTTTGGATATAGAGGGCATCTTTAGATAGCGAGAGATCAAATCTGTACAGTGCAGATCTTCGCAGAATAGAACTGAGTTCCCAAAAGCTGATGATATCTACGTAACTGGAATATCTATCTCACAGTGCGTAATTGAGGGCGCTTTCACGCTTGTCATTGAAAGCGTCAATGATGCTTTAGTATCGCAATAGTGTAGCATAAATCTTGAATTATATCATGTATAATGGACAAGCAATGAATCGAAATTAATCAAATCCCCACCTACATTTATCCAATAAAGTATTTTCAAGATAAGACTTCGTAGAGCACGGCCGCATGTGAAATCGTGCCAGGGAAATCCGGAGAAGTGGGGCGTTGCCATCGCGACCGAATGTCAACATCTTCGATCCGCCTCGAATTTCAACCACCATCTTCAATATCGCCATGAAGACATTTTCTTGCGGCACTGCAGCATAATTTTGCAGAAACAATTCCAATTAGCTATTCGATTGCTATTCATCATGGCTTCCCAATATCCTTTCCCGGGTTCCTCCCAAAAACGCGTCAAATCATCGGTATTGACGAGTTTCCTACACAAGCGAACCCCATCCGCCGGCGCAGCATTGTCTCCAACTTCTTCAGCTGATGAGTTCGTTGCTTCTCCATCTTATGATACGACTCAGGCCATGCCATTTCTTCCCCAAGATCATCCACATTACAGAGCCCTAGGGGAATTGCAGCAAAATCAACAAAGTCAACCGCCATCATCGCCAAAGAAGACGAAGGAGGGGAAACGACCAAATACTAGCGATGAGAGAGCATTCAAATCACTACACAAGAAGACGCTGAGCTCGGTCTCCTTAAAGTCTCTGTCAGGGAAGGATACCGATAAGCAATCCAAGTCGAAGATCGACAAGCCAAAGAAGCAGAAGTCATCAACCAATCTCGCCACCCTACTCTCCCGCCCAAAGTCCTCCAAAAATCTTAGAAAGCAAGCAGAGGAGGAGGCAGCTCGAGCAGCGAGGGACAAAGAGAACCGAAGTCCAATATCACCAGCGGAACCTTCACGACCACCGATTTATGCACAATTCTCCAGCGAGCTCTTTGCGAAGCAGCCTTTGGGAGGAAAGTTTTTGGAGGATGAGATAGACCTCTATACACCACAACAATATTCCCCAGGGAAGCAACGAAATTTTTACAATGGACCAGACTCCCAGCCATCACTCGCTAGCCGCGATGGGCCGGCTCAACGACCAAAGTCAACATATCTGCCGAGTAGCTTTAGTATTCAGGATATCAGCAGGCGTGTCAGCGGGGGGAGCTCGAGACATAGCGCGGATATAACACGGCGAGTATCTGGAGAGAAGCGACCAAGCTTTGAGAGGAAGACGACGGACAGGTCAGCAACATCCGAGAAAGCTGGGCTGAACAGAGGTCAGCGAGTACTAGCAGCCGTCTCTGCCTTTGGTGGTGCCAAACCAAAGTCGCCAGAGATTGAGCAAGAACCTGTCTTGGAAGACAGGAACGTCGATCGAGAATTTGAAGCTATGTTGGACAGGAGAAATATTCCAGAGCACCAGCGCGGCAAGATGCGGAGTTTGGCGATGTCGATGAAGAAGGATTTCGTCAAGCAGGACTGGGCTGAGATTGCGGCTGCGAAGAACAGCAGGCCTGGAACCAATGGTAGCGATTCAAGTGCTGATGCTACTACTGATACCCACGATGTCCCGCAAGCGAAATCCAAGAGACCCAGGAGTCGGACATTTACATTATCCAGAGGAAACAGCAAGGAACAGCTATCGACAACCAAGAAGACGAAGCCAGAAGGAACCGTGGGAAAGCATTCTCGAACCAAGTCTTCAGAGAGCCTCAATGGTAGCAAGTCCCTAACTGCATCTGGCGCTGCTGTGGCACAAAACATTATTGCCAAGGCAAAGGGTCAATGTCCTGATGATTTTGTCTCTTATTTGAGGAAAGTCAAGAAGCCAGAACTGGTTGAAGTTGGACGTCTTCACAAGTTGAGACTCTTGCTTCGTAATGAGACTGTTGCATGGACGGATGAATTTATCGGTCAAGGTGGAATGGAGGAGATAGTTGGATTGTTGCACAGAACCATGGAGGTTGAATGGAGGTTTGTGGTGCTCAGTTTCCCAAAATTATCTCCAGCAGCTAACAATCTTACAGAGAGGAGCATGAAGATGCCCTACTTCATGAGGTGCTTCTGTGTCTCAAGGCTCTCGCAACAACTGCACTCGCCCTTCAACACCTAGACAAAATTCAGGTCACTCTTTTTCCTGCTCTTCTCCACATGATCTTCGACGAAGAGAAGAAAGGACCTAGCGAGTTCACCACCCGAAACATTATCTCCTCCCTTCTCTTCACCTACCTAAAGTCCGCACCACTGTCAGAACGAACCCACCGAGCCAAGACTCTCCTTTCCTACCTCCGCGACCAAGAACCCAGCGAGTCTCAACGCCCCGTCGGATTCGTCCTCGAAATGCGCCGCGAACGCCCCTACCGCGTCTGGGCCAAAGAAGTAACCAACGTAACGAAAGAAGTCTTCTGGATCTTCCTACATAACCTCAATGTCGTCGCCCTCCCAAAGAACCGCAATGATCCCTACAACGACAGCCACGATTCGTCGAATCCATATCACCACTACACATCCCGCCACTTCCCACAAGAACGACCTCCCGTCCCAGCAGCTCCTTATGTCGGCGGCGTGGAATGGGACGCTACCAACTACCTCGCCTCACATCTTGATCTCATCAACGGCATCTTAGCCAGTCTCCCCACACAAGCTGAACGCAACACTCTACGCGACCAAATGCGTGTCTCGGGCTGGGAGAAATGCATGGGTTCCACCCTGCGTCTCTGCAAAGAGAAGTTCTACGGCGCTGTACATGATGGTCTTAGATGCTGGGTCGCAGCTGCGGCGGAAGATGGCTGGGATACGAGGGATGTGAGGTGTGGACCTAGTCAGGAACAGAAGAGTCCTGTTCGCAAAGGCGTCCCGAAGAAAGGCGAAAAGGAGGCGCCGAAAATTGATATGAGGTTGAGTTTTGGAGAGGGGAACGCTCATGCGCATCCTAGTAAGGCTGATGATGGGTGGTTGTAAATTTGGGTTTCTTCGTTTCTTTGGGTTTTCTTCGGGATAGGGTTGGCGTTTCTTTCATTTTTTCGAATGAGGGGAGTGCAGTGGGGAGAATTTTTCTGATTGATGATGGTATGATTAATGATAGGATGATTTTGTATGACTGGGCGGCATTGCGGTGTGTTCGTTTGCTTACTTTACATAAATTGAATATCAAAATTTCATCTTTCACAAACTTTAGTTTCATCTTGCTCATGTTTTTCAAGAAAGGCTGGCGAAAGACGCCTCATTTGTGATTCTCCCTCAAAACCTCTCTCTTCCCTCCCGAGTCCATGGTATGGCAAAATATTCGTCATCAGTATCACCACCCCAGGTCTCATGAGCAACCTCCGCCCCAACCCACAGGATATCGTCCTGCCACCCATCGGGCCCAACACTACTTCCAAGCAAACAAACATCGATCCACCCCCACGCCTCGTTCCGCCATTCCATTCTATTTCAAACCCAAGTACTGTAGCACAAGCCTGAACAAGATCGGCCAAATTAACCGGTCGGGTCAGCGCACGCCAGTTTCGGATACCTGCAGCTTGTGTCTGCAGTAATGGGTTTTTGTCGTTGGTAATGACTCGATGGAGGAGAGATGATGCGCCTTAGGCAAACATGGTCACGATGCGCGATGCATGCAGCGGCGTCATGAGATTCGGGGTCTGGACTTGGGGGTTGAGGACTGGTCTGAGAGCGGCAGGTCGGCCTGACCTTTAGGGGGAAGGCAGCGCTGTGGCGAGGGTTTGATTTGATGGGTTTCAGGAGGACCAGATAAGTGAGGCTGGATGGGGTCTTGGTTGGGGAAGTGTTTAGTATAGGCGGTGTAGATATCGTTCTGTCTGCATGAACATGCGGGTTTATGGGGCGGAGTTTGGGAGGCTTGGCTTGGAATTCTGGATTCTTGGTGGGGATATAAAGTTTTGGAATTCTTATTCCTGGAGTCAAGAAGGAAGAAACCACATGTGGAAAAGCAGTTTCTCCAAATATAGCCCAAAGAGAAAATGGGATCTTCACCAATCCAATTCCTCCTCCTCGCACCTCACTTCTTTCACCCTGCAGCAGCAACAAGCCTCACAACCTGGATTCACACCCCGCCCTACAAAAACGGCACCCTCCTCGAAGAAATACAATGCTACTCCCTCCCCTACGGCCTCATCGGCTTCATCTCCCACCTCCTAACCTACTACACCATCGCCCTTCTCTCCCTGCAACGCTCCCCCTGGTTCCCCTTCCGCCCCAACACCCACAGCCACCTCGACATCATCATCTCTCTCCTCGGCCTCCTCATCTCCGCCACCATCTCCTCTCTCACTATCGTACGTTGTAGGAGCAGATGGCAGTTCCTCGCGATAGCGGTTTGGAAGCTGAATCTGAGTGTTACGTATGGCGTTTTGAGCTTGCATGCTGCTGCTATTTTGCCGAGGTTTGAGGAGTATTGGGATGGTGGGGGCAGGGCGGTGAAAGTGCTTTTTTGGCTCTTGCTTTATATCCCTGGTGTATGTGTCGGGTTGACGGGGCTTTTCTCTCTGGTGTCGGAGACGATTGAAGAGAATAGAAATGTGATGATCATCACTTCCGTTTTCGGTGCTGTTACTCTTGCTATAGCTATTGTTGTGGGGCTGGTGGTATGCTGTATCATGAGCGGAAATGGAAGTCATGACACGATTTTAGGGCCGATACTGGGATCGAGTCTGGCGGCTTGTGGGGTTGCGTTGGCTTGTTTTGGGGTGCTGGGTGCGTTTTACTCAGATTGGATATTGGCGGCTACTGCGGAGAATATGGTGGGTGCTCCGAGTGGGGATAATGCAGTGTTGTATTGGTCTTATTTTATTGCCAAGAGGCTGCCTTTCTTTTCTACATAAGTTGGCATGGAGCTTAGATATTACTTCCCCTTTCCAAGCTCGCTTATGGCCAAATTAGCCGAAGAGCCCGCAAAAGGGGCAAAAAAATGATCTGTGCTCGAAGAGCTGAACGAGGGAATCGAACCCACAACATAGATCCATTTTCTTATTGTTCCCCACGCATAGTGATTTTCCTTGCCCATGTTGAATGGAGGTTTTTGACCAACAAAGGAGAAGTCTGACCTTAGGGTTGAACTGGGGGCCGTCTCGACTCTGCTGATCACCATATAATTCAAAGATCTCTAAAGCCCACGAAGGGAGACGAACTCCCCGCCAAACTAAAGAAGTTGGCAACTCGTAAAATGTTTATTTTAAATTATATCCCTTACTCCTCAAGATGCATGGTTCGGCCGACGTTTACCCCTCCGTTTTGACTTCGCATATTCACTGTTTGGTTGTTCGTCGGAATATCATTGAGTCTATCCGCTTGTTTTTGAATCACGCCACTCTGTATTTACTTTCCACGATTCACTCACGCGGGTGTGGAGATACCTTGACTGTTCAAAAGGCACGCACGAGTTCATTGTCAGAATGGCGGAAGGAATATCACAATCCCAAGAGGAGACTGCATATTTCATGAGGTTACAGGTGGCTTAACTCAAGACGAATCAAAATTCTTAGTCTGATCCAAAAGACCACCAAAACATCTCCCCCACAGCTCATTTCATCAACACATCTGTCATCTTTCTCCCAGCCCAGTCCGACATCTAGTTGCCTGACATCTTCTCAGAACCATGAAACTTCTCCTTAGCCTCCTTGAACAATGCCATCTATTCCTGCAACTTCTCATCCGTGTAGTGTCCGTTGTTCTGGCTATTGTGGGTGAAGCCGAGACCAGGGTCGGTGATGTGCTTGTTCTTGGTGGTGAATTCGTACATTCCCAGACCAAAAGCCTCAGTCTGTGCGAGCAACCAGTAACTTTCTCCAATTGTTAATTGGGGAAACGAAAAGAGGGATACCTATAGTCTCACCGAGATTGGCGACATTGTGCTTCTCGCTCTTAGTCTTCCAGTATGTCTCGGCCCTCTCACTGTGATCCATGGTCTGCACGAACAAGCGGATTAGCTGGGAGAGCTATGTAATTTGATAATATTACCTGAGCCAGTGCGAAAGTCAAAAAGTCCCGCTTGATGGATTAAATTGAATATTTTATAAAATGCTGGAATCACAAAGATAAGAGCAACATACGACTCCAAAGCAATAAGTGAATGTTGGTCTATAACCAGGCCTTCTTCCTTTGTATCTTCTTTCCGCCTCCCCAGGAAAGTCAGCACCTGTATAGATTCATTCTCGACTTGGAAACCTTTTAATTACGCTTCAAATACAAGCTCTCCAGTTCGAAACATATTGTATCCTCTAACTTGATAGCATCTTCCATGGTACTACCTCCTCCATAACACCACCGGAGTCCGCAACCACCACTCCTCCCTGTTAACTAGTAAGTCGCAACCATGAAGCCTCAAACTTCTTCTCCAACAACTCCCGCTGCTTCTCCTTCTTCACATTCCAATACTCCTCAACCTCATCATCTAGAACAGTAGTCTAGATGAATATCAGTCTCAGCATTCGCATCTCAACACCCAAGGACACATACCTGCAACACGGCATCAGTCAAAATCTGCTCCTTCACCTTGCGTTCCAACTTCTGGTCCTTCCTGGCCCAGTCCCAATACAAGTGCATTAATGTCTCAACGAAGATGCCGACCATGATTACGGGACCGATGTAGACACCAGGGTTGGCGGCATCAATGTCGCGGGCGAAGCCAAGGTATTTCTTCTCGTTTGCCAAGTGGCTGAAGTTGGGGTATACGGGGTAGCGAAGTTGATCGCGCATGGCGGGTGTTGAAATGAAGGCTCGACTGACCTTTGAAGGATTTTGTGTTGTGTTGAGGAGGTTGTTTGAGTTGCGGGGTATGATGGTGGAGGTAAATGCTCACCTGCAAGTGAATGGAACAAAACATCTTGGCTCATGGAATGATCAAGTGTAATTTGGCAAATTCTACAACAAACATTCAATTTCAACTTCCAGAATGAATACACTGAGCCCTTAGTCGCCAATTCTGGGAGCTGTCTCTTGAGGGAGATATTCTAAGTACCTCATAAAAGCATGCCCATATCTAATTAAACATAGCTGCATTTCAATTGCGCCCAAATATCACTCAATGCTAGCTACTTTCTAGCATTTTGTTCTAATTTACACTAGGAAGATCTTTCATGCTTCCACGGTAGTCTTTCGAACTCAAATTTCCGTGCAAATTTCCGAAATCTCAGTGTACCGATACACTTCTCATCATCTAAGCACTCTCCCGCCGTGGTCAATGTACAATATATCCTTGCGGTCAATTAAGTTGCACGCACTTGAATCCTAGACTTCTTGCGATGATCGAGCAATTTTGATTGGTTATCGTGGTGGGACGAGCACGCGAGTGATGTGGTTCATTTCTAATGTACCCCCTGTGTGATTAGCTAATGCATCTATTTTCTGTAACCTCTATCTCTCATTAATATGTGAAATACTCCTTTCTGGGCTTCTCTTTGAAAGAAAAAGCTGATTCTTACTCACTTGCTAAATTTACATGAACGCGCTCCACTGGTGCAAGGAAATTCGCAGTTCTAAATCATTCGAAACGATGGACATTCGAAACTATACCTCGATTGGCCTCAGCCAGCAAGAGAACTATCATCTCCTAGAAACGACTCGTCTTAGGACCAATCCTAATCGTTTCTCTGAATTGCTATTGGCAACCATTATTGCATTTCTTTTCTGCAGATACATTTATCGTATCTACTTCCACAAACTCAGCGGGATTCCAGGCCCCAAGTTGGCAGCGGCGACTCATCTTTATGAGGCATACTTCAATCTGATTGGTGATGGATACTTCAAGAAATTGATCCCCATGCACAAGAAATACAGTTGGTCAACTTACTACATCTACATCATAATGATTACTAAAAAGCATCAAGATTCTCCTGTAGTTCGTATCGCTACCGACCACGTCCATGTTGGCGATCCCATGTATTATCACGCGTATGATAGACCCCAGTCTTTACTCCCCATCAAGTATGCTCGCTGAGTCGATCACAGAATTTACAACTCTGGAACAGACTTCGTCAAGGCGGAGACTTTTTACAAGAAACTCGGCATTGACGGCTCTATTCTCACCATCTCCGACCCCGAAGAACACAAGAAATACCGAAGCGTTGTCGCCCCCCTATTCTCTCGAAAGTCGGCGGATGAACTGGGTCCCTTCTTAGCTTCTGAACTGAGCAAGGCGACTGCGTCAATGGCTAGACAAGGAAAACGAGGGCAACACACCAACATGCAGAGAGTTTACCGCGCAGTCGCGGTAGGTTCAATTTTCACTTGAAATTTGAGAGGAATCAGGGATTTTTTGCTGACAGTCATACCCCGCGTAGGCAGATATGGTTTGCCAGCTTCTCTTCGGGAAATCTCTTGGCCTACTTGATACCCTTGGTGTGGAGGCTGATCACTATCATCCTTTGATGCAAAGCGTAGATAAATTTACCGGGATAACGTGGCTTAGTAAGTCGCAAGTTCATTTCTTCTCTTATTCCGGGTCCTTCTGATAGTTCAAGAGTGAGCTGATGGTTATGTTTGACAGGGATATATTACCGTATTGTCAACATAGTCATTGCTTCTTTTCCGAGTTTCGTGGTCGATTGGTTGCAACCAGGTATACTTGGTTATCAGAAGGTTAGTCCCAGATAAAGAAGACCAGTACCTAGAAGCTCCAATTTTAACAGGTAATCTTCAGCTTTTCAAAGGGTGGCTGGATGAAGCAATTATTGTTTATGACTCGGGAACTGGGTCCGAAGACTGCCACGCATTCTTTGACTTGATTGTCAAGTCGCGACGCAAAACAGGGGATGCCATCGATTTCGGTCCACTTTTTGACGACGTTTTCAACTATATTGTGGCAGGCATGGAAGCGGTCAGCTATGTCATGTCCTTTGGAACGTACTTTATTCTCACCAATCCGGAAGTCAAGGCAAAGTTAGAAAGGGAGCTTTCGGAAGCCAGGGCATTTATACAGGATTTTGATCACAGGAAGATTATGAGTCTACCATATCTGGTTCGTCGGCCTAAATTTTCCTCCGCCGTTGGAAATTTTGACTTATTCTTGATTCACAGACTGCGGTTGCGAAAGAAACACTGCGATTGAGCAATACGGTACCAGGATGCCTACCCCGCATTGTGCCGAAAACTGGAATAGATATTGGAGGCTACCATATTGCCGGAGGGGTAAGTATGAAACTTTTGACCCTTGGCTTGGAAAGTACTGATCCAGTCATTGATTGACAGACGATTATTTCCATGGTCCATCCAGTAGTAGAACACGACGAGAATATTTTCCCGGAACCCCATTCATTTATCCCTGAGCGCTGGATGGGTAGCAATGCCCAGGATTTGGAGAAATGGTCCGTTGCATTCAGTAAAGGTCGACGGCATTGCATTGCTACGAAGTATATTTCCCCCTTATCATGACTAAAGAACTTCTAGCTAAGTCTGTGTCGACAGTCTCGCAAACATGCAGCTCTTTTGCATGATGGCCGTTTTCTTTTCTCGGTTTGAAATGGAGCTGTTTGAGACTACTGCGAAGGATGTGGAGATTTGTGATCAATTCGCACCCATCATCAAATCACCAGTTAAAGTGAAGATTATCGGCGACAGATGGGCTAGTTTTGAGGCTGCGGAAGAAAGTAAGATGGCAGTGCAAAGTTTGTAGCACTGATCGCGGAGAGCGAGGGGTCGTCGAAGCGTGAATGAGGGGTTATAGCAGCGAGTTTTCTAAGGATCTCGACCATTCAGAACTTTCGTAATATAGGAAAGCAATCAATCATTGGACTAATCCTGTTTGTGAGTAATTGAAGATCTTATGAGCTCCGCGACTATAACAGTAGATTAAGCTGAAACCGAGGGTCTGGTTTTCAAGGACGAATTGAGAGGAACTGGGAAGGTAAGCATAATTTAGAATTGACTTATTGAGGGTACCCAGTCCTCATGAACAAACTATGATGAATAAGAAAATAGAGGATTGATTCTTGATTGACGAAACGATGGCCCACGACTATTATATCAGCAGGCGCAAGGTCCTTCGTATCCTCACGCGTGGCCCTCTAGTCTTGCCTGTCGAGCGCTTTGTGGGGCGTGATGCTGAGAATGATTGCAGAGAGATCGGATCCGCTTTAATAGGGCCATCTTGATCTCCTGCCCCAGCATCGGTGTTATGTGCCTGCTCAATGTCAAGGCCAGGACTTGTATTCGACTACTGTTCCTGTACTGAATTGGAATACGAGAACGGAGAGGCTATCGAGGTACACCCACGGCTGAAGGATGTTCCAGAGGCTGACATCCAGTCACCATTGAGATGAACCAGCGCACTCTCCGGTCGATCTCCTCGTCTGTTGTACTGCAGAAATGACTACTCTCGCGCAAGTATTTCCTCGAAACTCTGTCACAGACTTCCTTCGCGGTACTAGGAAAGATTCACAGCTTTATCAACAATATAGGATAGGAGATCGAAGTCGCGATAGATCTCGTTGTTTTCGCTATAATCAAAGTTTGACTTTACTGTATCCCCATCTTTGTTGTCGAATACGCTCGCCGATCTATCTTTCTCTGAATTATCAGCAACTGTTTCCTGTGAATCGATTGAAAGTAAAATAGGTTGGCGATACAAATCATTGTAACGCAGATTTGCTGGTTGATCATCAGAAGCTTATTCTTCACAACCTGTCCGGCAAGCGCTATTTAGTTCTTGACGCAACTCTGCAACAATTCCAATAGAGATAAAAGCATGGGTGACGCTTTTCTATAACAAAAAAAGACCTCGGGTATTTAGGATTTGCATGGGCCAAATAGAGAATTTGGAAGAATCCTCTCTTATTCTGGTTATTATCGAGAAAGGAAGCCGAAGAGTCGCACGGGTCAACCTCTAGCGAGTTGGCTCTTCATAAATAAATTACCTCAGAAATGAAAAAAAAAAATTTGAAAAAATTTGAAAAAAACGTCAGCCAAACTTTTAAGAATAATATTTCACCTCTGAAACGATTCGAACGCCTTTTACGAGACTCTTTATGATCTGGGTCCGCCATTCTGTCTCAAACAGGCTTTCACGGACCTCACCTCTTTGGTTTGCTAGGGGACTCTCCATCCAAGTCTTGTTTTATTGAATAATCAGTAAGTTCTTTCTCTTCATATCATCCTCGATGATCTTGAAGGAGATCGTCCCCATCATTATCAAAAGGGTTATAATCTATTGATGGAAGTAACGTTCTTGGAGACATGCATCACCAGCCACAAGTGGTGCATTAGAGTCCTTTCCCCCTCCATCTCCTTCACCCCCTACCATATCCGGCCTACAACTTTTCACGGAGATAATCCCCAAGCCATAATTGCGAAAGAGATCCCACTCTTTTCCTGTACAATTCGATACTCCTACGAAGACTTTATATCCGTTCTTTTGCCACGTCGTCAGATTTCCCCCTCTCCATCACCCTCTTTTTCTTCCGTTCCCCCACTTTCTGATCCCTTTAATTGAGCTATTATGAAGGAAGCATCTCTGGAGATAGCGTCCGCTGATACTCCAGCAACTACACCAACCCCAACTATCAGAAAATGCCGCTGTACCTCAACATCGCTCTGTCCAACGCCAGCGCACCTGGCTCCCAGAGTCGAATTCTGGACGGTGCGGATGAGGGTAATCCCGTTATTCACATGCAACCCTTGGGAATTCTACGAACTGTTCCTCAAACTTAGCTCACGCCTCTCACTCGTCCTCTGTAATAATAGAACAGAAAACCGTGTAGTGAGGACTTTTGGTATCGCGTGTGAGGGCGAGCATCAACGCGAGCATGAATACGAACCTGAGGATAACCATGAGGGCAAAAAATGGTTCCCTCTTCTTGAAATCCAGCATCTGAATTTTGTTAATATCTGGGAATGCTACTTTTTTAAAAATGAAATCTTGGTATTTATTGAATATATAGGATTCTCGATCTGAGATATATTACATTGTTCGATCTATCCAACAGAACGAGAGATAGCATATATAATTAGCCAAGTAAGTCGAATATCATTTTTACCCCATCCTACTCTTATTAACATCGCAGGTCTTGGCTGGCATAAAATTCATCTGGTCTAGGAAACTCGACCACTCACGTATATCAATAAAGAATATCCTCGTGTCTTTGGAAGGCGAGGTTAAGATTGGTAAGAAGTCTAACGCCAAAAATATAATACTATTCTAACTAAATATATTCAGATCCTACCATTTTTCCGGATGAGAGAGAGCACACCTCAGCAGATTTAAATTCCTTGGGTACAATTATGTTACAGAATATGGATGAGACGAGAGAATCCCTGAAGTTTACCGCACGGTGGACTGTTCTATCGAAGCGATCGATTTTATAGAAACTACTTCTTCTGCAACGCCAGACAAATTTTCAGATGTGAGTTTCCCCAATCTCCAATTCAGATTATGGCTAAGGTTTACTAGTATATCTTCATAACTCATTCGAGTAGTACTGAGATTTTGACGCTTCTCCTTATATTGGCTCATTTCCTAGCTTCAAAAGACGTATCCATAGATGGAGATACCAGGAGGAGGCTTGGATGGTGACAATCTTGTTCTATCTTAGTCCGGTCCAGGATGCTTCGAAATCGTTTGATGCTTTCTTATGGGATCTACGACCAACCTCTGCCCTCCCTTCCGTCACAGCTATTGCTAAAAACGTTATGCCATCGTTATCCAGGACGCCACGGTCTATTGTGGCCAAAAATCGATAAAATTGAAGATTCTCACAAGATTTCACACAATGCTTAATGGATTAGGCGCTACATTAACGACCAAAGGAGGTGATACATCTTAGGTCTCCCAGGAATAAATAGCTATATGCCAAATGGGAATTGGAGCAATGAATCATTCTAAGATGGCCTGGCACTGCACCCTTCGAACAAATCGTACTACCAACTATGATGCGCGGACCTTGAACAGCTTGTTATGCGAGCTTGTCGGATCTGACCTTGAGTGTAAAAACCGGCGAGATTACTTCTACGCTTTGAGAGGTATTGCTTCTGATGTCAATGATGGCGACATACAAGTGTGATTACTAGAAGGATATCAAGGAAGTCTACGGCGACTTGTTGAGCCTACTTCTTGCTTAAATGACGACATAGGCTCCCCCTAGCCCCATCAGATCTTGAATTCACGCTGCGTGAGAAGATGGGCGTTGGTATAGATGGAGGCCGTGAAGAATTGATCGAGAAATACCAAATACAGCAAGGTATACAGAACACAAAACAGAGTCTTAGCCTAACGTACAGTGACTAGTTGCGAGCCCTGCGCGAGCCTGCCTCAAGACACCCATTCGAAGCAATCTGATTCTCCACAACTTGCACTTAGATCATCTGCACCACTGGGCCCTCCATGGCGCGTCGATCATTAGCGCCACTTCTGACTCTGCATCTGTCTCTGCTGCCTCTAGCTCATCTGGCTCTAGCTACGCTTCCGACCACGTTTCTCCTTGCCCTTGACGACCTCCTTCGCAGTACGCGCGGCTCGTGCCACCTCGATATCCTCAAAGCTCATTACCTTCGCTTTCCCTAGTACGTCTAACCCGGTTAATCGACGAACAGTGGCTTCGTTGTTCATTCTGGTCAACATCAAATTTTGATTAGTGATTGAGGATAGAGATTTTCCAAGATCGGACAAAGGGTGGTATGGACCTACCGGAACGGGGACAGAGTCACAAGATGAGGTCGATTGCATTACTAAAGAGATTATTTGAGATTTTTAGAACCGTCTGCATGAGTTGAAGTGACGTGAGAGTAAGATAGAGGATAAATCAAAGAGGAGACGAAAATTCTAGAGCTGGGGCAAATAAACGACTTTTCAAGAGGGGGGGGGGTAAGTTGTACGCTCATATTTTCATTCCGATATGAGAAAGATTTAATCCGGAGAACGGGAATGAAGAATATTCTAACGATACTAACTTGTAATCTTAATTTCCAATATATTAAGAATCAATTCGATAGCTATTACTGCATGTCAGTAACTTGTTTCCTAAATTAACGCCGAAACCCAAGCCAATCAATTTCCTTATAATATTTCCCTTCATAAGCCTAGTAGTCGTCGTAAAAATAAGTTGGGCTCGGAGGCCTCACCCTCGGAGGGGCTCTTCGATTCGTCCTCGCCGCATTACGTGGTATCCTCGGCCGTATCGCAGCTTGACATCTCGGACACGCCTTCATCTTACATCCGGGGCACTGCAGCAGATAAGTCCAAATCTCACAGCACTCCGGGCATGCTGTACGACGTTGTACTTTTGGCCACCAGCCGTCGTGGGCGCAGGTTGATGTGGAAGCCTGATGAGTGCTATGTGAGTTTTGCTCTTGGTATTTTTTGGTCTCATCGATAATCTTTTGCCACCTCTTGGCTTGTTCCTCTTGTCGTTTCTGCTCCGCTGCTCGCTCCTCCGCCTGCTGTTTTCTCAACGCCTCTGCCGCTTCCCGCTCCCGTTCTTCCCGCTGCTCCTGCTGCTGTTTCCAAATCCTTGCTCTAATCTCTCTCTCCACCCTCTCCCTCTCCACCCTCTCCCTCTCTACCCTCTCCCTAGTTTCTCTGGCCCGTATCCTGTCTTGAATCACTCGTATCTTCCCATTATCGACCAGATCCGCAGCATCCACCTCCTCCTTCGCCTTTCTTAAAATGCTTTCCTTTTTCTCCAAGTCTGCCTTCTTTAACCCCAGTCGCCTCTCCTTCATGTCTTTCTCAATTCTTCTCTCCTGCCTCTCCCTATCCTTGCGTTCTTTCTCCTCCTCGCTTTCTTCTGCCTTCTTGTATATTGGTGACAACAACCATGTCGTCCAACTATTCTTCTGTGCATCTTCCGCCGCCTCAGCAACTACAATGCTATCCAGATTATTGATTTCTTGCTCCAGCCGCCGAATATCTCTCCGCAGCTCGAAGGTTGAGGATTCGAAGGCATTCTTCTTGGTCCTCCATCGTGCACCACGTTCTTGCTTCGATTTTTCAAGTGCGGCGATTTGCGCCGCTTCGCTGAGTGCTCCTGATTGCGGAGTGGACGCATGAGGCGGATGAGTTGTTTGTGTAGTTTGAGGAGAGGGGCGACTTCGTGTTATGGAGGGGTAAATGAGGTCATAGGCTCGGCGTTTGCCTTCGTCCTTCAATGTCTCGTAGGCTCTTCCGAGCTTCAATGTTTGATTCAGCACACCACCAGTTGAAGATCGACAAAAGAACTAGCCTGGCCCCGACATTGACATACCAGTTGAAAAGCTTCAGTAGCATCGCGCTTGGGATTCCGATCCGGATGGAGCTTCAGCGCCAGCTGTTTATACGATCGGATTATTTGCTCATGCGTAGCAGTTTGCACCACTTCAAGGACCATGTAATAATCCTCTGTAACGGGTGCTGGCGCCATGCCTCAGCAAATGTATTCTCGGGAGGTTCTTCTCCAGTGTGCATTTACAAAGAAGGATCAAACCTGCCTTATCGTAGAGCCTTATTGCTGCGACTGCCGGTTGGGTGTCAGCGCAGTTGGTTGGAATATGTGATACAGTGTACGCTACACAGCTGTAGCTTGTATACTAATTGTTGGGGTTCACCCCGTGATAATCTTTCAAACTGCTTTCGATTACAGTTATGCAGGCGAATATACAAGTTTCTACATCGGGTCGATGAGATGACAACCACTAATTTTTTGGATGTGATATCTTTTTGCGATTTGCAACAAAAAAAAGAAGCCTTACATCGAAGCCACATACCAAGCCACACAAGTTACTGTACGTGCCAGTTACACGGGATCCAACCACTTTTACGATGTGGCTGTTACGGACTGTGGCTGATGTGAGGCTAACGTGGATATTTTTGGTGACTCGCCGCCGTTCAGTCGTTGACGAGGATAAGGGGCTGTGAATAGTACGAAAGGGGGTTTGCAAGATTGATGCAACGACAGGGGTTATTCTGCCATTCTACTAAGCTATTTACAGTATATCCTCAACGCCGCTTTAATAAGGTGAGGTGCTAGTGGTTGTGTAATGATGGTAAAGAGTGATGGTGATGGAAGATGGTAGAATTAAAGCAGCGGCAGAATGGGCTCACCGCCTTGTTGCATCAATCTTGCAAACCCCCTTTCGTACCCCGCACCCACCTTAGCTATCCTCATGCAAGAAATATCTTTCCATTCCAGCCATTATTGAATAAGTATTGCGTCGAATTAACGTTAAGCGTTTTGGACTCGACGGACGGAGGCGTACCATTAAGACAACTTGTTAGATATATTGGTAAAATTTTTGAGGGGTCGTAAGCGTTAGTAACCGAGAGCGGATGTAGAAGTGCAGATCCATCGCCACAATAATCAGGTCCTGTGGAGCGGTATCTTGCGCAATGAAGCTCAGTGCTGGGCGGATGAATATGAGATACAGACATTGATTGCAGCAATAGGTCTTTTGATAGAACTGTCGTATCTGCTATACTTATGGAATCAAAATTCAAGCGACGCATAGAGTAAATACGTGAAGGGAGCTTCGGCTTTCTTCGTATAGTATATCTCGAGAGGCGAAAAGATTACAATATTGTCACCATCTCCCTCCAGAAATATTCCACTCATCTGGCCAAACCAACTACCAAGTAATAGAGGAGCTAATTATGAAGGGGGCGTTAAGAACAAGTGCGGTATCCCGAATTGAAATGGTGCATCCAATCGTAAATGGGGCCGAGAATATCTCCTATCAGATATGGCCAGTGGATAATACTACTAGTTGGACGACAAGATTTGGAGAGCTGAATATGCAGAAACGACGCTGGAGAATGGTGAAAACGATGAAGGCTCTTTCAAATAAATTAGGTGGCATGGAGCTTGCCAAGGAGGAGGCGAAGGAGAAGGGAAGGCGAAAAAGGAGAAGAAAAAGAAAAAGCTGGCGAAGAAGAAAGCGAAGAAATTGGCCTCGTTGCGATTCGAAATCGGAAGCTCAGCTGATAGATGATTCTGTTGTTGAAGCGCCGCTCTGGCGGTCACCGGAAGTCAAAAGCACGGGTAAAAGCGATGATAACTACAGTATTCGCATGGAGGAGGGCCGAGTATATTTTTGTGATGTTTATAGATTCTGTAGCGTAGGTAAGAGGAGGCTGAGCTGAAAAGAAGGGCTGGGTCACATGGCACCTGCATAAATGCCTGGACGGGGAGGCACTTGACAGTGCAGGGTTGATAGGTAAGCAGGGGTCCAAGATACCGAGACTTTTTTTTTCTTTGCCTTTGTCGCAACAGCGTCTGTCTATTTTGATATTTACCGTTGAAATAACCTTTAAGCCTACCCTCTGGTTGCATACACTATCCAAGGCTGTCCTAGCGGTGCAGGACCAAGGAGAAAGGGGGGAGGTCAGCCTTACCAACCATGAGTGCAGATGATCCCGAATCTTCTCCGGGCCGGCGCCTTCCAAATCGGACTCCAAGTCAACAGGAGCAGCTCAATCCACCGACGTCATTCGAATTCGTAAATAGCAACGATCGAAGTCAGATCCGTAGCCATGCCATGCGAGAATCCTGGAGGCAGCGGAACCAGAGAAGTGGTACACTAGTGGCCAGGCAGCCCACTCTCCCGCGGAGACCGTTCCGAGCCCAAATTGAAAGCTACGAGTCTCCGGTCTCGAGTCCGGAAGATGTGTCTAACGATGACCGACTTCTCCCCCGAGATACTATTTTCGTCGACCTTCGGCATACCGTGAAACCACCTCGTGGAAAGAATTCGGTGCCGAAATGGAAAGTCTCGACTTTGCCCGGTTCTTTGACTCATTTCATTTCTCCGTACCAAGAGATAAGTGGGAACGACGCCATAGATCCATTCAACTGTTTGCGCCTCGATTTAGAAGATCAGCATCTTTTGTATCATTGTAGGTTGACCTTTCAAAATCCCCATTCCCGACTGAAATTCGCAGGGGTAAATATATATGCCCAGCAAGCTTTCGGTCAACCGACAGACCCATCATTTGGTCCCATGCGAGACTTATATATTCCCGTTGACTTGTCTCATGAGGCTGCAACTCATGCTGTTTTGGCCCACTCGGCGGCCCATTCCGCTCACATTCGAGGAAAGCGAAATTCTATCAAAGCTATCTCTCATAAGATGGCAGCGATACATCTGGTCAATGAGTACTTAAGTGATCCTATTAAAGCTGTTAGTGATGAAGCCTTTTCCGCGGTTTTGAGGTTACTTACTTTCGAGGTAAGAAGCCACACGGCGGTCTTTGGAGAGGCCCACAGTCGATAGCTCAAGTGAACGACCAAGCGTAGCTGATTGTTTCACAAAACTAGAGATATTGGGGAACAGAGAGAACTTGGAGGCTTCACCGTAAAGGCTTGGCCCAAATGGTTAAAAAGCGCGGAGGTCTTTCATGCTTCCCGAACGACTGGCGCATAGAAATGCGCATTCAAATGTAAGTATGAAATCTCTTGTCGAGGAGATCTAATGCCAACCATATCAGCGTCTCATTAATGCCTGTCCCCACATGGAACGACCCCGCATTCGCTCAAAGCTTCGACCAACCTCTTGAAGAAAACTACGAGGTACCCCACTCGAACTTCGTGAACTTCTTCCAAGATATCAAAACGGATACTTTGAACATCAGACATCAATACCCAGCTATTGCACGGGCGACAATATTCCTTCGTTCTTCACAGCATTCCGCCAACAACGATGACCGGCTCATGTGTCTATTTTATATCGCTATAATCATGAAAGATTCAAGCCACAGACATTATGATTTGAGCTGGTTGAACGACAGCTTACAGAAGACAGAGGATGTGTGGACGTCATCGGTGCAAAGTCTGCGGTGGCTGCTGTTGCAAGGAATGGGACGTGGCCCCGAAGGGCCAGACGCGATGTTAAGAACGGAACGATTGGAAAACGTGGCGAGGGGCTTGAAAGAGCACTCGTGGAGAAGAATGGAGGATAGACTGCTGAGCCTCATTCTGGGTCCGGAGGAGAAAGGAGAAGTTTTCATGGAAGACAGTCCAAGCCCTTAGTTGCTACATAAGTATGAAACTTTCACCCAAGGTGAGGCAACGAGTGGGAACTTACGAGCATAGCAATGGTTGAGCCAAATTATATGGAAAACGAATAAGTATCAGCAGTACTTAACAATTAACAAGAGAACCCATACTACTTGCGAACACCGTGGGAGACTTCCCCGAGTTGGAGGCCCAGTATTGATCGCGAGCAATGCCCCCCTCGCGAAAACAATATCGTCTTTCTGTTGCGTATCTATTACATTACCACTTCCTGCCGCTTCTTTCTTGCATCGCAAAATTCAAACCTTCAAGGCAGCTTCGATTCTCTTTGCCAGATCCTCGTCCACCTTTGCAAAAACCTTGACAGCTTCTTCTTGCACGTCAGCGCGCGCACCCTTCAGATGTCCGCTAACATTATGGACAAAATTCTTGTCCTGGCCTGTCTTCTCAAATATTTTCCAAAACTCCCTTGGCTGCACGAAATCCTCATCCGTGACTTCAGATGTATAAGCCGCCACCTTCCCAACCCATTGATCATGGGATGTGTCGGGCTTGCCAAGCTTGACTGGCCGGAGCGAGCTCCGCACATAGTTTGGGTCAGGGCCATAGTTACCGTGAAAGTTAGCTGCGCCGTCACGTTGATATGGGGAGTAAACAGGAGAGAGAGGGGCGTTGGTGGGCAGCTGTTGGTAATTGACACCCAAGCGATAGCGTGCCGCGTCCGGGTACGAGAACATTCTCGCCTGGAGCATTGGATCTGCGGTGGGAGCGATCCCAGGAACCATGGTCGAGGGCGAGAAGGCCGCCATTTCTATATCTGTGAAGTAGTTCTTGGGCTACGTTCGCGGTTAGCGCATCTCGCACATTGATTAGGCGAGGAACGAGGCCTACATTGCGGTTTAAAGTGAGCTTGCCGAATGGCTGCAGTGGATAGTCCGCATGAGGCCATACTTTGGTCATGTCGAAGATGTTCCACCTGTATTTCTCGGCATCTTTTGGATCCATCACTTGAAGATATGCTGTCCAACTCGGAAAATCCTTGCGTTCAATTGCCTCGAAGAGATCCTGGACATTGTGATCAGGATTGGTCCCAGCAATCTTGGCGGCTTCTTCATCGGTGAAGCTTTTGATACCCTGATCGGACTTCAGGTGAAACTTGACATACTTGAAAGATCCATCAATTTTAGTCAGCTTGTAAGTATGCCCACTGAAGGCGTCCGTGTTTCGCAAGGAAGCAGGCGTGCCACGATCGCTGAAGAGATGCATGAGCTCGTGCGTGCCTTCCTGATTGTTGTTGTGGTAATCCCAGAACTGTTGCATTATATTAGTCTTGGACTGTTTAGGAGACTTGCGTCAGTTGAAAACTGAGAATTTACCATCGTTGCATCAGGAATATTGGTCTGTGGATGTCTCTTGTGTGAGCGGTTGACGCTAGGAAACTTGATTGGATCTCGAACGAAAAACACCGGCTAAACTCTGCATCAGCCTTATCACTCATAATGGAGGACTGTCTGCCCCGTGAATAGGGGTTGCATATCCCGACGCATCTACCCCGATGGGACAGATCAGCATATACTTACCGTGTTATTAAACACCCAATCCTGGTTTCCTTCCTCTGTAAAGAGCTTGATTCCCCAGCCTCGAACATCTCTTGCCGTGTCCGCAGACCCCCTTTCTGGAGCCACCGTGGATATCCTAACAAGCGCGGGAGTTTCTTTGCCAATGCCATTGAGGAATTTGGCGGAGGTGATGTCCGAGATATCGTGAGTTACTTTGAATGCTCCATATGCACCAGCGGCCTTAGCGTGAACCACTCTGCAAACAAGTCAGATGGGAATACAAGGACTTAATAATTAGGTACTAAATGATCTACTCGCTGTATTACCTTTCTGGGATACGCTCTCGCGCAAAGTGCGCAAGAGTTTCAATGAGCTGTGTGTCCTGAAGAAGTACCAGACCACCCCCATTTTGATTGAGTCGGAGAGCTGTCGTTGGATCACCTACTGGACAACCTTCTGAAAGGGTATAGGTCGGAGGGATAGAGGAATCGAGCTAGAAAGTGTAGGTCAGCGGCCAATTTTCCAAGGCAGTTACAGCTACAGGTAAAAAGGAAAAGTGTGCGCGTACCTGTGAAGTCATTTTCGCCGTTCACTTGGACTTGATGTCTAATTTGTTGGATTTGCTGTAGTTTGGAAAAGTCAAACCACGGAGAGCAAGAAGTTCCATCATATAGAAACATTTCAGAGCACATAGTAATCGTCCATAGTTATTTCCGTGACAGAAAACTTGAAATTGCAAGTCGAAATTTCAACTGTAAACCCTCTGTTGTCATTTCACTACAGAATTGACATGTCAGCATGGACAAGCTTGTGTTGTCAGCCTCCACCCGTCCAATAATTAAGGCAATCCCATTCCGTGCCTTTTCTCCTTCTCTGTGATATATGCTGGCTTTTTTGCTGCAGGTAGCGGTGATGGCTTACACCTCTTGACCGCTTCGGCGGGTTCCGGTAGCGCCGTCAGGGGGGAAAGGCCCACTATTTCAACCAGTAACAGCCCCTGAGATCTTCTGTCAGCATCGTGCAGACTCGGCACTCACCAGCAGGGACCGAGGCCATTCCGCATCCAGTATTTGTATGGGAGCATAGTACGGGCCTTCGGCTCTAGTGCGCTCTTCAAGGGTCTAAAGTTGGCACCGAAAGGTGCATTTGCGAATTATCGCCGCCACAGGAATACATTCCGACCCACAACCGAAACATACTCTAATAATTCGCGGCTTGAATACGACAGTGGCTGGATGATGTCATATTCCCCAGGAAATAATGCACGATTATTCTGAATCCCTGCAAGATGAGCCGAGACCGAGTTTCGCACTGCTGGCGTTGGAGCCGAGGGACAGACGCGACACAGTTTAGTATTCTTACCGAATCAAATCCTTTTCTGCATGATCATGGATAAGCTTGATGGTATCTTATCTGCAATGAATGCGAGATATAAGGAAGCCACTTTCTCTCGATCGAGATCCAAAGTACCTCCAACATCTTGGTCGAAACTCAATGCCAAGCAACTTCCAAGAAAGCATTATGGCTCAATTGAATACTGAAAGCAATTTTGACTTTGGCTCGCTCATGAACTACGAGTTCCCATCAGCTGCAGGGTCGTTTCAAAATTACACAGACGTCGACAGCCGAACTAGTGCTACCGACTTCACACCAACAGTATGCTACCCCACGATTGCATATTTGCCACACTCATCACTAATCAGTTACTTCAGGACTCAGTATCACCCTTTAGTGGAATGGGCTTGGATGCCTGGGACTTGTCAGCGCTCTCTGCTATCCCATCTGAATATCAGTCAATTGAAGTCGCGCCTACGACTTCGTGGTCGTCGGCATTCCCAGATAAAACAGAATTGCTCCTTACTCAAGGTTTCCCGGTACTTAATCTCCCGTTGGAATCCATGAATTCCAGAAGTGACTAATTGGAATTGCAGAGCGTAGCTGCACCATTCTCCACACAAGAATCCTGGTCGCCGTCCTCTTCTTCATCGGATAACGGATCGGAGATGACCCCGGGAGCTCACCCTGCCGAAGTCCAAATTCGTCAGTCACTAGGGGAAAACCATGTAACTCCAGCCCGGAGTGTTCGAAGGACGAAGAAGACCAAGGTAGAGAAAGCAGACAGACTCGAGGTAAGGATTAGAATCACGATTCATGTCAATACCAACGGTACCTAACACATGCCAACAGAGACGTCGAGAGAAGAACCGGACCTCGCAGCGAAAGTTTCGCGAGCGAAAGGAGCAGTACATTCAAGAACTTGAGCGACAGTGCAGCGATCTCCAAAAACGCTACGACAGTTTGCTGTGCTTGCTCTCAGATCGAGATCCTGACTTGACGGAAAAGGAAGAATGGAATTGGCCGACTGCAACTGAAACGGAAGTTTGATCCGTGGTGAGCTTTGGAGTCTGGACGGGTTTCTGATTGGAGTTTCGGGAGTTGGTTGGGAGGTCTTCTATTGGTTACAGCCTTGCTCCATTGCCAGCGAAAGCAGGTATGTTACAATACAGGAGATAAAAACGGAAATGATTTCCAATTAATGGAAAGTGACTGTCAAAGTTGGTCAAGAACAACCCTTTCATATTTCCTGGTGCATATCTTGACGCGAGTATCAAGAACAGTGCCAAGAGTCGATCCGTGACTGGCTCTACGGGGGAAAAAAAGTTGTCGGAAAAGACGCCCGTGCACAACCTCATCAACATTTGACTATCTTTAATAAATGTTATTTTCTTCTAATAGAATGAGATAGAAACTTCGCCACATTGATTTTGACGTCTCAATTTAATAATTTATATTTTTTTCTTGTACGATTATATATTTTTCA
>Ga0247778_1000338_pt1 | contig 72168 bp, 75 predicted proteins | sample UWRJL049202B5_FD_179939 | JGI IMG/M metagenome (GOLD analysis project Ga0247778, IMG submission 179939) | Plant litter microbial communities from Arlington Agricultural Research Station in Wisconsin, United States - UWRJ-L049-202B-5 | ecosystem: Environmental > Terrestrial > Plant litter >... | reverse complement strand
AAAAAAAAAAGGGTGTCGGCCAAGAAATTCGTGGTCACCCTATGAAACTTGAATGAGAAATCTTGTCAATTTAGAAGACTTATTGTAATTTACATGTTGATTTTGAGAATATGGCGTCCTGACTTGGGAGCCGTTCCGTATATTTGTAGAATTTACACTTGATAGAACTTTCCCATTTAACAACAATCTATACTCACCTGAACTTTTGAATGCATTACTCTATGAATGCTCTTGCAGTCAATTAAGATTTCAAATATCATCAATAATTGTACTCGAGTTCACGAAGATGAACTTCAATAGAAGGTGATTCCCAAATAGGCAGGTGGGGCAATTCTCCCAGATGGACAACCGCGTCTCCCGAACTCAACGACATCTCTCAACTCCAACTCCACACAATACAAATTTCCATCAACAACCTCAAAATGCCGGTCCCATACTGGACAATCGGCTGCATCTATGGCGCCAGTGCTGTAACATTCGGCGCATTCGGAGCTCACGGCCTCAAGAAGCGCATCTCAGACCCAGCCAAAATCGCGAACTTCGCAACAGCTGCCCATTACCAGGTACCTATCCTAACCCCCTTTACTTCCCATCAAATCCTAACTTCTGTCCTTCAGCTCCTCCATTCCGGCGTTCTTCTCCTCAGCACAGCGGTAGCTCCCAAGAATACAGTGGCAGCGGGTCTGTTCGTGGCTGGCATGACGATGTTTAGTGGGAGTATATATCTGCTTGTGTTGGATCCGCAGAGGTTCAAGAGTTTGGGGCCAGTCACGCCACTGGGAGGCTTGTGCTTGATTGGTGGTTGGGCTGCGTTGGCGTTTGGGAAGAGGATTCCGTTTCCTAGATAAAAGGCTGGATCACTGATGCGTTGGGGAAGAAAGGGAGACCTGTGGGTTGATGACGCATTAGTGGGTTTGGGTTGCATCTCCGCTCTTTGCGTTGCTTATATGGGTGTGAGGTTGTACATTACTCTGGGATTTTTGGAGTTTCTGCTTTAAGCGCTCATGCATGCCAGGAAGGTTTGCACTTTAGATGCCTCTTTGATGTCCCTTGATTTTACGGCGCCTGAGCGGCGGATCCCAAACTTCTTGGAGTGACTTTTACCCTTTACATTCATTCCATCCAATTTTTATCTATTCACCAGCTTCGAAGAGCCTGTAGCAATTATGTTTCCCAGCTGTTCCGAGCGTGGCCTAGTAACTTCTCCGAGACTTGGCTCCTAAGAGTTTATCACATTTGATCCAGATCCCTCTTCATTCTCTTGATCCCTTTGAATGCTTCTGGAGGCTGGGAAAGCAAAGAGACCCCCAAAAATTCCAATGATCAAAATGTCTCAGAATCTTGGAAGAAGTTTGAGCCAGTATAAGTGAATCCATTAAATACATTAAGCTGTCACCAGATTCACCAAAGCATCACGATTCATTCTACTATTCTTCAACTTCAATTTCTCGGAAGCACTTCCACAACTTCAACAACTTCAAGCCCCATTTGCGAATACAAAGCTCCAGCGTCATGGCGACATCACCTGCAAAGAAACAGAAAGTCTCGCGCCTACCAGTCGTCTTCAAATGGCCCGATCTGGTCCCAGACGTGGTAAGATCATCGCGGTTAATTCCTTTCGGCACGGGCATGTACTCGAAGCCGAGAATGCCTCATGGCATCTGGAGCATTGATATATATTGGCGTGAAAGGATAAAGCTAACCCATCCTTCTTCCGTAGCGATTCCGGGTCTTTGACGAGTACGAATTTCACGTTCATTCCTTGATCTTGAAGCTGAACTCTGCTTTCTTTCGCAAATTCCTCGATCCCGCAAACAAGAATGGTACAAATGGTGCAAAGAATGCCTCACCTTTAAAGGGCTTTCAGTACGAATGGGTCTCAAAGGTTAATGATGACGGGAAGGGTTGGCATCTAGTCTGTGGCACACCAACTGAGGTAAGCCGTGTGACAGCTGGTTCCCTATTGACGTTGTATGCTGATCCAATGCGTTAGTCTCCTCATATCGCTGCCCCAAATAACTTGCATGGATCCTCTCAAATCGACGCCTTCACAAATCTCCTCCGAGCGCTCTATCGCGAATGTCTTGAGATACATAGCTCGTTTGATCTCAAGCTTCTGACCGAAATGGCCGACTACTACTGCGCGTTGAAAGCAGTCTCTTGCTCGCTAGATGCGGCCTTTTTAAAGTCTCCTTATTTTCAAGACTTGCATCAGCTTCAACACGATGCAATCAATCTTATTCCGTCTGCAGCCAAACTCAGAAATAAAATTCTATTCAAGGACCTAGCAGTCCTTCTTGCTGGTGAGTGGGGAGAAGGTCCCCTAAGGGGGGATAGTGTGGTGGAGGAGAAGTACAGAAGAATCATAGACGGGGTCCACGATCGTCTCTGTGGGGTTATATTCAAACGTCATTTGGAAATGGAGCATGTTTTATTGTCGAAAGATGGTTGCGAGCGTAACGAACGAATACGCCAAATGCGAAACTTCATGGATGATACGAAAGCGGCCATAGGCAATCGTGAGTGGTCGGATTATTATCTACCAAAGTATTATCGAACATTGAGAAATGGGGCGTACGGCTTTCACGAGCTGGACTATGATTTCGAAGACTACCTTGGCCCCAGTCTGGAGAATCACTTAATCCTGAACCCACAAGCTGTCAGTGGAGAGGGGAGTTACGAAGATTGGTTCTTTTCCGCCGAAGTACGAGATAGCGATCTCCCATGGGATGTGGAGGATTCAGAGGCGGATTGGTAACTGGTGAAAGGGAATAAATGGCAAGACTTCTCCTGCTCTGAGCGGATTTCATCAATTGAGGTTTCACAAGCATGGCTATGGCACAATTACTCATCTCAACACAAGCATTCAAAACTTTCCATATACCATACTGAACCCGCACGTTACGCGGACATAAGACATAGGTGCAACATGGGATTTCGACCATGAATAAAAATTATCTGAAACTACAATTCCTTGCTCAATTATCTCTTCTGGATTTGTTTCATTCACAATGTCCGTGGTTTTGATGGCTGTGTGCTTTCGATTCACCTCGTTCCACACCAAGCTTGCCCCAAATTTGAAGCTGACAATGCTTCTCTCCTTTTTGCTAGCGGTTGCGATAGAACTCAATTCAACAATTCATGATTTTCTTTACAAAGGTCAGCTCTGGATCTTTCTTGCCCTACTCCATTTAGTGATCGCTTCACTTCCCTGAGAACTTTGGCGGAGGAAGATCGAATTTCACTAGCAATGAAACCCTTTGCCAAAAAGATTTATTGATTTTATGGGAGTCATCACGGTCGTGGTATCGTGATGGATCAAGTGAGAGACTGCTGAAAGATACATTTGCTGACTTGGGGGCAGAACCCACTTGTTGCCTGATCCTGCCCCAAATATTTAAGTCGGTGAGGAGTGTGGTCGTACTGAATAAAATCAGGGCAGCGGTAATAGCACAGCCGTGTTTCATGACTGCAGTGGAGTGGCCCTGTAAGCGCCTGTGTTAGCTGTGCGACTCGCACCAGGATTTCCGTGTAATATCCGAGATTGAGTAGTATATGCTTGAATAACGCCTGTCCCAATACTTTGACCGGCATGATCATATTTTACTACACGGCAACTTATTAGATCATATTCTCAACACTTGACGGCCATCATGTCGGGCTACGATGCCGCCGCAGCTTCCAATATACTTTACGGCTACGTATTTGAAGGGGTGTGGCAGAAATACAACGTGCCAATTTCGCAAAAATGGATATGGACCCTGCGCTCTTCCAATGCCATCATAGTGCTTGGGTTCTTTGCTCTTTTGCTCACTCTCTCGCAATCCAGAATGTGGGCTCTGTTAAGATATTTCATTTACCTTCGTCACAAGGCTGTGAGACTGGACGATGAAAGGCCTGACCCACTCAAACACCTCTCACAAACCCAAGCTATTGCGGAAATACTTCCATCCATAGTTTATTATGCATCGAAACTACGTCTGGTGGCGCGATCTTCCTTTCGTCGTGGAGCGGACCCGCACGCTGCAGAGCTAGATAAACTGGCAAGGCCAGAGTCTCCAGTGATATCCCCATGGTTTGGGATTTTGGCGCTGTTCAATCTAGGTCTTTTCGGTGTCATGGGAGTTGTACTGCCTGTCATTCTTTCAGATGGCGCATTGGGCGCTCCAATTGTGAGATCCAAAGCAGGAGACTATTGTTCTGAGGAACCCCCACCAGGAAGGATCATCGTCACAGAATCAGATTCTCCACGCATCAGAACTGATGCTATCTTCGAGGTGTGCCTGAACCGATTAGATCATGGATGCGGTAGTCAATATTACATACAACAGCCGCAAATCACCAAATCAAGTACGGCTTGCCCTTTCTCAAAACATGTTTGCTACAATACACCCAACGCCCCAAATTCTTTCGAAATCAGCCGCTCAAATATCACTTCGTATGAACTTGGAGCAAATTCGCCATCAAAGCTGGCACTAAATCATCGGCTTACATGCGCGCCGATACATCTGGAACCTTTCTTGGTGTTGAACTCCCAGGATACACTGCATTCAAGTGTCAATATCTCGATACTAAATGCCGAATTTGAAATTGATGGAGACCGCGACGGCGATCTTGAGTACCTTCGCCGGGTACTAACAAAGCTACTACAAACATTGAATGGGCCAAACATCTTTTCGAACGAAAGTTCCGGTCTCCGCATGAGTTTAGAGAACGGAAGGCAGGACCTTACTATACTTCCAGAACATCCAATTCCCAGTCGATATCGGTCCAACGCGTCGCAACTGTTTCAAAAGTATCTCCAGACAAACAGAGGGCAAGCTTTTCTAATTATTAAGCGGCCTGGAAACTCCGCGTTTTGCGGTGTCGGATTTCAACCGGTGGACGATCCTTTCTTTGCTTCTCATACTCGACGACCCGTCGACGATTATCGAAATGAAGGGGACACTGGGCTGCCTAGTTTTGACCCCCAATACCTCGAGACTCATCGGCCTTACTACCCGGACAGAGAAGCTTCGGCGCTGGGCTGCGTAGAACAGTTTCAGTTTTGTGTTTCCATTACCGGACGCTGCACCTCTTGGGAATCGAATTCGCAAGACTTCGTGAAAAGAAGTAAATCTCTGATGCTGCGAGAGCAGGTGGACTTGTCTTCAGAGCCATGTAAGCCCCTCCCCTCGGAATCCTTCATTCACGCGAATCCTCACCTCAACCTGTTCTCTCATCACTTATTGACGCCCTCATACACTCCCGTAGCACGGTGATGGCAAGGGACTAATTGAGCGTCAATCAGGGATATTCCTAAGTTCATTACCAAATATGTTGTCTGTATCGCTATACTTTCAAACCCCCAAAAGTCCTCAAATGAGTGGAAGTTCCCTCGACTCATTTAACACCCCCAACCCCGGAGTCAACATTAGGAAAGATCAGTGGATCACTGAGGTCGAAACGTGGTTCATGAGGCGAGTAATTGAGGCTATACTCTATACGCAGTATCTCGTACGAAGTCCCGAAAGTATATTCAGTTATTTCTCTGAGGACAAGCTCGCAATGCCAGGTGCGTTCTGTAAAGGCGGGACTTTGCACGGTGGCATACTCTTCCGAGACCCAGACTTCACCAATATCAATTGGGTTGGTTTCTGGATCACTATTGTTCTCCTCACCCTGATTTGCATTACAAGCTATACCATCGAATGGATCGAGAAGAGGGTAAGAGCCACGTGGAGCCCATTTTGTACCTTCAAGAAATATCTCTACAAAAAGATTATTTCAGCTGGAGCGATTCGAAAAGCCATACTGACCGATGCTTTGAGTACGAAAGTGAAAATCAGCATTTGGGGATGGTTCTTGGGAGGTCGGCGACACTCCCTTTCACAAAACATTCTGGGCTATGGGTCAGCTACATTCGCATCTGGAAGCCATAGTTCAGAGTTACAACAGATCGGACGTGACGCGAACAAGAATGGAGATGTTGGCGGAGAAGACGTCAATGTTGATAATCTTGTTTGAAGCGAAGACTTTGAAATCTGGCCCCCACGGTCTTCAGTATTGGAATACAATCCGCTTAAAAAGTGACCATGAGTCAATATGAATTCGAACTACCAGTGGGTAAAAGTCATATTTTGGTGAATGCGCCCGCCACATTTCTCCATCTTCGTCGCCGAGCATCTGACGAAGCTTTTTCAACAAATTGTATAGGCATCAACAACCACTGTTAGTATCCCACTCCATGAACAGCCAACAATGGGCGACGATTCTAGATCCATGCTATCAACAGCAAACGAGAAGCACAAAGATGCCCCCCCGCCAATCGTCTTCACGTCTCGTCTTGGGGTCCCAGATGTTCGAATCACGCTCTTTGGTGAATTCGAAATCCACGCTCATGCACAGATTTTGAAGCAGCACTCAAACCTCTTCTCCGAGCTTATGAAGGGTTCGACTAGAGATGGTAAGTAATTTTGGAAGGAGTAACCAGAGGTTGGTGAGTCGGCGATGAGCGCTGGCTAATTTGGGATTCTACCTAGAAATTATGCCCAATTCAACGTATTCGATGCCGTCTAAATTTTCTTACGACTGGATGTCCCATTTCACCCGAGACAATATCACATGGAAATTGATTGCAGCAGACAAAACTAGGGCATTTATAAATCAGTAGATTGAAGTGACATACTGACAGCGGTAGATGGACAAAGTCGAAACTGGTGAATTCCACAAGGCCATCGAAGCGAAGGCATTCATGAACATGCTTCGAGCTTTCTATCAACAACCACTCGAAATCGACGGATATGATGACTTGAACTACATGACAGACGATGCAAAATTCTATGGCTGTCTGCCTATTGTATCCTACGCCTTGAATGCAACATTAAGCAGGGGCGATGAGGAAGGCCGATACTTGAACGACATCCCACCTCATCACGGTCCTAACCTCATTGCATCTGCCGCTTCATTACGGAATGCTTCGTTGTTCAAAGAGTGCGTTGTCCTTTGTGCTGGACCTTGGAAAGACCCCGAATTCTGCGAGGAATCGTTCAGACATGAACACGACAGGGAGAAATACTTCATGCTTCCCTATGAGCTCTACAAACGGATCTCGGAAAGCATTGCAAGTGTTCATTGGGACTTTATTACTTGTTCTACCCGGGGAGACGAGGACGACAACAAAACTAGGGATGAAAAGGCAGCTTGGAGGCATACAATGGAGGTAACAGCAGAGAAGCTCAAGTCGAGAACCGAAAATCACGATATTCCTAGGGCTGAGTACTATCGCAGTCTTTTAGACGAAGAGTTTGGTCCTTTCGGTTGTGAATATATCCGTGAGGAGCTCAAGGACCTCCTGGAGAACCGGCTTCCAATCAATCGAAGGGCAGAAGCTGGCAAAGCAGACTTTAAAGAGCATTTCATTTCCGTTCAAGTTTACGACCATGAGCTTCCATGGGATGTCAATGATACTTCGATGGATTGGTAAAGGCATGGCTCTAAGTTCCAAGGAAAGAAAATGTCCTGATCAAGAAGGGAGAGGTTTGGCTGAAGCAGGAGGTCCATCGGCTCAAACAGTTACATTCGGTAGGGATATTTTCAAGATCAAGTCGTGCGGTGCAGAGATAGTGGTGTCTGAAGCAGCGGATCCAAAGCCGTGCCGCGTACGAGACATGTACTAGAAGCACTTGCTCCCTGGGGACAGAATCAAAACAGAACCAATAAAACTATGAACACCGTATCAATAATATGCATCTTCATGGGAAATCAACGTCTGGTCAAAGAGTGCTGCAGGAATTTGTATACCCCCGACCCCTGAACCGGCCCATATATCAATGGCAACCAAAGCCTCTTGCTTGATGTGACTGAGGCCGGCGAGGTGGCAGCATTTACGAACATGCTGCGAGCATTCTACCGGGAAGCCCTTGAAATTCATGATTGTACAAAGTCTGGTTGCTATGACGAAATTGGCCGATTACTACTGCTGCCTTCCCGCCGTTTCCCATGGATTAAATGCGACATATCCCGGCAGTCATTATTTGAACTGCATCTCCCCAGCAGGTGCTCCTTACATACTCGATGCTGCAGTGCAGCTTCGCAATCCGTCGCTATTCAAAGAATGTGCAATTCTTTGCATGGGTCCATGGCACAATCCAGTATACGCTAGAGAGATGGAAGACAGTACCCATTATAGATTTCTGGACGAGCACTACAAGCGAGCCACCGAACATATCGCAATAATACAGTGGAGATTGCTGCAGATCACTACATCTTGTGCCAGCGATTCAAGGGCAATTCAGGCACAAAGAGCAGTATGGAAATAAACAATGGACACAACGGCAAGTTCTCTTATGGAGGCTCATGCTCGATCTCATGGTCCTATGCGTACCATTCCTATTGTAAAACTTTTTCGGGGTCTTTATGTGGAAGAACATGGTAGATTTGGTAGCCAGGATTTATTCAAGGATGAGCTTCAGAACGAGCTACCTCTGAACAAAAGAGCAATTGCTAGGGAGCGGACTCTTGATGGAAACTTTGAAGAGCATTTTCTCTTCATGTACATCGAGAACAGTGAGCTCCCTTGGGATGATGATGAGATGTCAATGGACTGGTAGAAAATTCGTCTCCCATTACAGACTTGCGATCCAGCTTGAGAGTCTCACAATTCGAATACACGAATCCAGCCAAGACCTCCCACCCCAAGACATGACTCGCAACCCCTCGTAACAAATTTTCGTCGCACATCGTACTTCGTATCTAGTCACATGGTACCACCAGCCTCAAGCTCGTACGTACCCGGCTTGCTCGTATTCATGCAAGGAAGACCTTAGTCTGCACCCAAGATAAAAAGGTAGAGCAAGTTGGGCTTTTGTTGCATGTCGGACTTCGTATCATTTATTGGGTAGGAGGAGCCGAGGGACCTGGCTGCATATTGGAGGTGTGGAGGCGTTCGTATAGTGTGTCTCGTGATACCTGTGTGGAGACTTGGTTGGGAGGGTTAGGAGGTAAAGAGGCGCTGCGATATGCAAGAAAAGGTCTCTTCACTCGCAGCCATTTCAATTCCAGAAGCGCACTGAAGGCCTTATGCAAAATGTTCTTCAATACTGTATACAAAACCGCAATATATACAAATCCCAAACGCCACACATATACAACACTGGTATCATCATCGTCATCTCTCATATACACATCCCATCATCTCCCATCAACAACCTCCCACAGCGCCCTTAGCACCGCAACTCCACCCCCCTGCGTCTCCAACGTGCGTCCTCTACCTCTATCATTCAAATCCTGGACCCCAATCCACTTCCCCTCCGCCCTCACACTACTATCCCTCTTCCCCCACTCCTCAGGCACGCCCTGATTCCTATAATCCACAGCTTGCTCCGGAATCTCTACCTCGATCTCCCCGTCCTGTGGTGAAGATTTCGAAGGGGCGCCCCACCACATGCCGAATTTTCCCTCGTCGTCTTTGGTGCTTAATGCCGCGTTCGCGTTATGGCGGATCCAGGAGCCGTACTTGCCGCATTGGGCGTCATGCCATTTCCGGATTTCCGCAAGCGTATCCTCATCCTCGATCGAGAACGTGCCGTCTTCGGGAATGACAAGATGTTCAGGCAAATGATCGCAGAACAGCGTGAGATGGTGGAAGAATATGCCCTTGAATGTTTGGCCGTCTTGTGAGCAGTAGCCCCGCGCATCGCAGGTATCTTCTAGGACGCCGTGCCGGCCGAGTCCGTACCATTTTGTTAGGCTGCTGTTGAGTGGGGATTGGGAAGAGATGTCCCAGCCTGTAGCTGCGAGGACGTTTTCGACGAGGGCATGGCCGTCTTCGAGGTAGGACTTTGCACCTGTGGCTTCGTAGAGGCCTCGCTGACCGGAGAGCAAAACGCCTTGGTTGTAGGTGTATACCATCTCATTTCTTGCATCGCAACGTGTGTTTCCGCTGGAGTTGTTCTTGTTGTAGCCGGATATGTGGTATCCATCGACATATAACCCCGAGTTATCAGTCATATTCGAGTTCTTGAGCCATTTGTACGCGTCGACTGCCGCTGCGAGATATTTTGGATCTTTGGGTTTGCCTGGTGCGCCTCCAGTGTGAAGCGAAAAGGGCGAGGTGTTGTCGTCACCGGGGAAATATAGGTACATTGATATTGAGGCCGCGATGAATAGTTCGTTTGTTATGGCGTTTTTGTAGGGCTCGAGGTAGGGGGACCAGATCATGCCGCCGCTGCAGAGCGATGTGTCCCAGCCTTGCGATGCCATATCCCAGAATATGCGCGCCCTGTGTGCAAACGCAGGAATCCATTGTGTGCCATGCCAGAGCTCGTCTGAATAGTGCAATTCGGAGTGCTTGTTGATGAACTTTATGCTTTCGAGCCAGCCCAGTACTACCCATAGCATGTCGTCGTACGCTTCCTGTCGAAGGGCGAAAGCATCTTGACCGAAGTATGAAGCGACGAGTTGGGAGAAGTATTTGTTGACCAGGTTTTCTTTGGATTTCGAAGACAGCGCGGTAAAGGAGGTTGAAATGGTGCTGAGGGATGCCGACACATATGTCCCTATAACCGCAGACGTCCAGTCTATCCCAGTGGGCCAGATTCCTTGCCAGACTGCAAAATACTCGACTTGTAATACGTCCAGCGCATCGAGGAATGCAGGGAGGGTATGCGACTCGGGCTTGCCAGGGAGGGGTTTCTGACCATCGTCGAGAGTCCCAAGAGGGCGCTGATCTGCGAGTTGAAAGACATGTTGTTCAGGGGCCGCAATTGCAAATTGCAGGCCTGGTAATATATGCAGCAGAAGAAGAGGTAGTCTAAGAGCGCGCATGGTGAAAGTGGGAATAGTGGGATCTAGGTGGCAAAAGAAGCACTGCAGAAGGAACAAGGAATAGAACGCTCAAGGAGGAAATAATGAAGACATCTAGTACTGGTAGCAAACTCAATTGGCCTTGGAGTGGTGCACGAGGTCATACAGCTGAATCGTAAATGGGTATGAATGTCAGACATGTCGTCCTCGTGCTCTTGTTTCGTCCCACTAGGACTTGGATTCCTACGCTATTTTTTGAGGTGCAGGTGCTTAGCGAATGCGGGGGACCGGAGCTTTGTGCCCGACGCCGACGACCCCCCTAAACTCGCTTAACTAGCACACTCAAAAATGCAGAACAAAGGACTATCAAAGAAAGAAAACTTGCTGGCCAATGTTTCAGTTTGTAGCAGGTATGAGAAGGCTACAAAGGATTTTCATGAAGAACACCATCAAAAGAAATGATAATTGCTTCTTTAATACTCCGCCTACTACAGTATGAAGCGAAAATGAGAAAAAATGAACAAAAATATAAGTTTTAGTGACAACTGTGGGATTCGCTATTGAAATAAGTTAGTGAACAGTGATTTGATTGGACTAAGGCCTGCCCTACAACCCACGCTCTTTCGAACCAGTATATTTGCTTCAAGTATGACCTGAAACTGGCGCCATAACCGCTCGGCCAAGTTGCCTGACATGTAGTTTTGAAGTCAAGATTTGCTTATTTTGGTATATGCAAGTATTAGGCAAAATCAGCTAAAACTACCATGATTCTGCCGAGTGATTGGTCATCAAGCGTGCTGAAAAATACACGATCCTATATTGCCGATTCCTGCCACTACACTCGTCAACTTTAATTTTGACCCTTTGTATTACCAAGGAATGAGGTAGAGCCGAGCACAGAAAACAAGTGAGCTATATCACCTAATCTACAGAGCATATAAAGGGGCCATATTTTTTGAAGTCTGAAAGAAACCCTGATAACTTATAATTGCTCCTTTTGAACTACGTGGCACGGTGGAGAGCACACATTATCGCGTTTTTCAACGTTTAACAATGTATCAATCATTTTTATCATTTTGAGTAATTCCCTCGGCGATTCTGATTTCTCGAAATTATTCGGTAATTTCTTTTCATACCAATCGTAAGTCGGGGCCTTTCATAGGGCTTTCTCACAAAACATCCCCCTGTTATTGCGGGGCAAATCCGCAGTCACCGTCCCACTGAGCTCTTTAAATCATGGGTTTTGTGGCATCTCAGAGAGGGAAACACCTCTGTGTTTAGCATAGCTATGCTGAAAATTCTGGCCGAAACTTTATTGCTCCTTTGTCTCCACTCAATACTCGTCACTCTTTTCTTTTGATGCGATGCACGCTGTTAGTTAAACGTCAAGCCCGAGGCAACTCGTATACACCCTTATCTTAATTTCAAAATTTCGCTGATTATAGACAATTGTCAGCCGGGATTAATACTCGGCCCCAGGTTCAATTCTACCATGGAAATTAGTGAGGAGAAACTTAGGCTTGCAACCTCACAACTGCAGAGCTGGAACACAAAAACTTCACATCCACGCTCGCATGAATCACGCGAGGCTCATCATTCCCGAAACCTCTTAAAGATTTATACGTAAAAGAGCCATGGCGGTAGTTCTCAATGCTGGCTTTAGCGACACCTTGAGACGCAAGCGCTGGCCAGGCAACTTCACCAGAGGTAGCAGCATCATCTCCCCCGCCCCCTTACTGCACCATCCCAAAAGAAAAAAGAGTCACGGGCTGCTTTGTCTTCAAATAAAATCCCCCGATCCTTCAGTCGCTCAGCTGCTGTTGAAGAGAACATTCAGTCACTGGACTGCTTTCATGGAAGTGGATATGCGCCCTTCGATACTGGGCGTCACTTTTATGATTCCGTTTATGTGCCCCGTCCTGGACAACATACTTTCTTCCTGGATAATTCCTTGTCGAGATTAAATGAAAGTACCGAGTCATTTCGGTTTTCATTAGGCGCTTTTCAGGGCAGACGGCTTGACAGCGACAATGAAATTTTTTTGAAGGTTTTTCCGCCTTGCCTATCCTAGTGCTCCCTGGAGTTGCCCTTAAAACCCAGTACTAGGAACACCTGCTCCTCCCTACTACTTCGCCCAAATCATTCCGCGTCGACGTTCTATTCCGGTCATAAAAGTAGCTCCCATGCTGCCGATCTTTGCAGTGTCATCTAAGGGAGAGCTTCGACCACCATCGTCAACGCGAAGCTATCCGACTTAACGAAGCGTGAAGACGCCCGGGGAATCTTCCAGCCCGTGACATCCCTCCAGTGGGGTATGAATATCGTGGCAGCTCGCCGCTACACATGATGCCCTCATTATGGCCAAATTCAAAGGACACACGGAAAAGCACACACTCTCAAGAGACAAAGTTTCTGCTAGTGACCTGCTCTAGGGATAAGGCCTTGATCCTTTGCTATCCGGCCACCACAACTCCACCCCCTGCCTCATTTGAGCCACAAATATTGAATATATCTCTGGTGTTCAGAGGTTGCTGTTCAGCAAATCTTAGGTCATTTCATTGCCGCCAAGGAGACCATTGATTCACTAGACGGTCTGGCCTATAATACAGTGAATATGATTGCGCAAGTCCCATCTCAAGAAGCCGTGGCATCGATCACCGCACGCCTTACTTCTCATAACTTCACTTGACCGGCCAAGAGCCAAATCTATAGCCTTGAGCGATGCGTCGCGGCAGGAAGAAGTATTTCGAAGGCTAAGGGCGAGACGGCCGACGGCTACAATGGAATGGCGGCTATGGAAAAAGATAGCATTGCATCTAATTTGCGAGCCACACTCTATGGATATGCTGAGAAGTGCGACAGAAGTTGAAGGTGCGCCTTATTCAATTCGACCCGTGGCGAATATCTCGCGAACGTCAATACTCCCGTACGATGGGTAAATATAAAGATTACAATGTGGCAGCGGCCCTTCACTGATTACTTAAGACAACGAATCGTCGACAAGATTCAGGAGATTTACAAAACACTTCCGGACAACAAGCTGTCTTGCGCAAGTTGGACAAATTGCAAAAGGCGAAAGCGGAACGCAAAGATAGAGTAGGGCGCCGGATTTTTTGAAAGAAGCTCTACGACGCTTGGATAGCTTGCTCTCAGAGACCGGCTTCGACGCCTAGCATGTCAAGCTTGAGATGTCCGGTCCGGAATGAAAGAGCATCAACGAAGCACCCGTGGAATGGCTCAAAGCGGACAGAAACTTCCGCCCAGACTACGCATTGCTAAAGTTTCCGCCCAAACCCAAATTTCTACAAGTCACATTATAGCCTGAACCAAGCTCTTCACCGTCCGCGGATGTCAATTCGTGGGAGGAACCCCTACAGGTCTTTGGTGGGCACCGTGGTCGGGGGCTTGACGCAGCTTTTGCAATAGCCAAAGTAGCTTGGCGCCAATCTTTCGTTCTTTCTCAGCATCAGCGATAGACCCGAAAACTGGCCACGTCCATGGGGTTCCGCAAGAGAGCTAGCTCGCGATAGACAGAAAAAGCGGCACTAATTATGACTGTACGCGGCAGGATGAGACATTCCGAAATATATAGTAAGTCTCGAAAGTTACCGCATCCTCTCTGATTGTCCCATGATGAGTGGGACATTTGTAAGGAGATGGTGAGTCTTGAAAACTTTTGACTATCCTCTAATCGTCTCACGCTGTGTGGGACATTCAAGATCCGCATTATGTTCTTAAACGCATTCAGTGCCGCTTTTTATGTCGACCGCGAGGCTGGCATGGATGTCTCATCTGATAACGTGTATCACATGAAAGCTTTATACCTTCTCTAGTTCAAACGCGACTTGGGACGAAGAGAACAAACAAAGCTAGACATCCAGGCCACGTGGCTACGGTTGATGGCGCTCCTCACGATCTACCACGAATGTATAGAGGAACCCGACCACGTGGTATCCATTATGGGCTTTCTATTGAATCAGTTGTGCGAGTTGTTTGGTAAGTTCTTTTGTAATGAAGGCTCCAAATGCAAATTACGTTGAGCTATGTGCTAATACTTTGCAGCAACCTCCACTAGCATTCATCTGGATACGATGAGCGTAGGAGCGATTGGATCAGTGAAAGCTTTCCAAGGAGCAAGCGAAGTCACACCTGCAGTATACGTTTTGCAAGCAGAGGAGCCTCAACCAATACAAGTTCTCGAACGTCAACACTGAGCCCGGCTTAATACGCGGAAGTCGCAGCACTTCAACAATGACAGTATGAATGCGCATATGCATATGCTCGACTCTAGAGTTAAGTTTGCCAGCTTCTTGAGATGGACCAAGACCTGCGGACTGCACTCTTGGGAGGAAGCCTTCGAGACCCCGGAAATGGACAGCGGACGTCGACGATTAACTATCGGAGTGAGATTCGCATGAATGGATTTACCAGCTGAAAGAGCTGAAATTGCAGTCGCAAAATCACAAATTAACAGCCTTTTCAAACCGAAGGGAGTTCAGTGGGATCCAAAAAAGACTAGATGCGGGACCATGGCCCTCTTTTGAATAGTTTGAAAGGGGCTTTGTGGTTGGCAGGCGGTCTTTGTCATTATCAGCCTCTGGTTGTTTGCGGCTGCTGGCTGGCGGCTGTTGGTTGTTGGCCACTTTCTATTGGCTACCAGCAATTGCGGACGTATTAGGATTCATTGGGCATAACGTCGGCGTCGCCTAATCAAGTCTTACTACTTGTTAACACCATCCGTCGTTGCGTCTTTCTCCCCTGAATTGGCCGATCTATATCAGGTTCATCTCCGCTAACAAAGTACAACCATTCACGCATTGATATTAGAGCCATGGACCAAAACTTTATCTGAACTCCATACGCTAAACAACAACCTGTATCTGCTGAAAGGTTCGCATGGCGATTGCTGAAGGATCCTGCGAATGCGAGACTAAAGCCCTGAACCCATTCGCGCTAAATAGTTACCGGTGTTTTTGGTATTGGAGTGGATTGCTGGGTCTTGTCCCCCAACGAGAAATTGGCTCCCAGAGCACAAGGGATCTCAGGCGCCTTTCATCAACTCCCACGCAATATCCACAACCCCCAACTCCGGAATTAGAGAATGCCAAAACTCCCAAGCTCCGAGGCCTATCTATAGATAGCCTCCATCGCAATGCCCTGTGAGCTAGACCTCTCTTCAGTCTACGCCTAATCCTCCGATTTCACCGGGCCGTCCCAAACAATCCAATCATTCGCAGGACAGTTTGGCTTTTGCACGGGTGGCGGAGGCGGTGTGTCTGGTGCCCTTGCTCTCAGCTTTGGCTCCTCCGGCGGATCAGGCATTGGAATGCCGTCTTTAGGTGCTTTGCATCTGACCGAGAAAAATATGCCAGCAGCGACCAAAGAATAGGTATCCGCATTATTAGAGGCGAGCTCAGCGTCGCAGGTGCCTTCTTTCTTGGGGTCATCGGGGTCGGGACAAAGAACTTCGTCTCCTTCTTTGACCCAGGGTGCGCAACTTCGGTCGAATTTACCTTGTGGCAGCTGCCAGTTTCTATTGAAACCATATGCATAATCTTTACAGGTGTAAAATCACTAAATTAGTAAGTGTTTAAAACTTGACCAAGAGAAGGCTTTTTGGCTCAGGTCAGGGAACATTCAAAAAGAATGGGCAGCCTTACGCTTTGAATCTACCGTTTGTCTTTGTCTCCATGACCCATGAGCTATGAGCTGTTTCGTGAACAATAATAGCACTTCTTGACCTTTGAGCACTCCGAAGATCTAACTTCTTACAATTGTCGATACTAGTTTGAGTGGGGAATAGCCCCTTTTTCGGGTCAAAGAAATTTGGGCAAAAGTTCATAATATTTGTCCCAGAGTTGAAATGAGCATACCATTCTTTCAAACATCCGGCGGTTTGAGCGTTGCATTTAACGGTGATATCGTGGTCGTGGTTTCCAGACCAAAGCATGTTGCCTGAATTCATGAAAACTTGCTCGACGGCGGTTTTGTGTGCGGGATCTTTGCGTGTTTGTTTGGAGAAGAAGGTTTCATAGAATTTGAAGCGGCCTGCACCGTTCCCTACCTCGAGGGCCATTTTCATAGCCCAGTTCATCTCATCATTGATGACTTTTTTCTGGTCATCGCTGCAAGAAGAATCGGGAAAGGTGTATGCTCGAGGGTCAATCGCATGGGCACTTATTTTATGTTAGTGAGATTATCTGGCTATGTTCTAGGAAAATCGTGGGATGTCATCATACTTGGCGAGCTGTCCTAGGCTGGCAATGCCTATTGTTAAGAATGCGAGTGGGTGCATGGCCCAAGATCTGACTTGATCTCTCCAGAATATGTAGGTCAAAACTGGTCCCTATAATTAATTGAGCAGCGAAAAGATTTGCTGAGCTGAGAAGATTTTGATTGGGAAACGACGTTCAGAGCAGTATAAAAGTTGTACAGAGAAGCGATTTCAATTCATATATACTCTTCCTCGGCCTGGATATCAAGTCATGGAAAGGATTTTCCAAAATTAGACACGGCGTGAATGACCTTGGTCATTGTGTAAGACCAACATTTTCAGGATTTACGATGCTGTACAAAGGAGCCCACATGGTCTTGCGAATGAAGCTCTGGTGTCTCTTTACGTGAGTCCAGATGCGTACAATATCTGTTCAATACTGCTCGTGATGTGCCAAGGAACGGGCGCAGATGGTCATCTGCGCTCTGCTTAGTTTCAGATACCCAACATGAGGCCGAACGAGGCCGAAGGAGGCTGAAGGAAGATTCAGCTTGCAAGACTCGATGACGACCTAAGGCCCCTTTTAGACATTTTGTAGGGGGCTTTGCTGTTAGTTGGCGGTCTCTGGTAATAATGGGCCGACGTTGGTTATTTGCGGTTGTTAGAAGTTGGTTGCTGGCTACTCGCTATTGGCTAAAGGCAGTTGATACTCTTTTCCTAAAGGGAGGCTTAACAGACGTGACGTCATTTGACATAGACTTAGCTACGATCTGTTTTGTATCTTGTTGTCCCTAACTAGAGGATCCATAACAAGTCCATCCTTCCTGACATCGTACAAACACTTCATTGGAACCATGGACCCTCAACTTGAGCCATTCATTAACTTCTCGGAGGATGATCAACGGTCAGAAAGCCTAGCATAGATTTTGGCCTAAAGTATTGACACTCTACAGACCCGATGCCCCTCATCTCGCTCTCAGAATGGAACCTGCTCATGGCGGGCGAGAGCTATCCATAACGTTGCCATATTACATCAACTTTACCATACAACATCTAGGGCACGGCCAGAAGGAACCTTGCATCCTGAGGTGGAGTGCGGATCTTAATGGTTTCTCTCGTGCGCGGTTCATTCTTCTCCGTCGGAACACCAATGGTAGTCTCGACAAGGTCGACGTCGTGGAGGATCATCTCGCAGCCCCTGATTACGGAGAGGAAGCAACAATGTCCCTAGATAAATACAACAGCCACGAGATGCATGAGTTGAAAGCGGGCGATAGTGTCAACTTCAGAGCCAAGCTCCCTGAAAGCTACCAGAAACGTCTTGTGCCTAGCGAACAGTACCATTTGATATGGCCCGGAACCGAGATATGCATGTGGGATTGGGGTACAATCGAAGAGCATATTTAACAGGATGTCGCGTCACAATCTGTGAGGGAAAAGAAGCTGCCGCGATTGATTCTTCCCGCGTGCGCTGGCATTCCCTTTCGGGCAAAAGAGGAATCGGAGCCCTGGCCGGAGAGAGCAGAATGTGAGTCCAAAAGGGGATTTAGGAATGCAAATATGGAGGAACAGCAATGGAGGATGGCTCTCAACCGAAAGCGCTCTGTATCACCACCAGGTATTCAGCCGTCCGAAATTGTGTGGGTCACATCTTTTTACTATTATCCATTTTGCTTCTGGTCGCCTTACTGACATAGCATAGTCCAGGCTTGCCTATGCTGAAGGTATCACTGGATTGCGAATCATCTTTCACGCTCAGCCAGGAAATATCTATCACGGTCAAGGTGACATACGAGTCTCCCCGGAAAGGATATGCCAGGCCAATCGTCTTCCATACATATCCGTTTCTGGATAATCAAACTAAAAGAGAGGGCTACCGGCTGTATTGTCAGCGGGATGATAAATGGGAGAAATTTGAAAAGGATGGAGCAACGGGGTTCATTCTCGTTGATGATCCGGACGTTCAGGTTAACGTTGCCACCGATAAACACTTCCAATGCCTGAGCCCTGGCGAGTCGTGGAGCCATATGGAAAGGTTGAAAACACAGGACACGGCCAACTTTCCCGGTCTGGATGACGCGAAAGCGGGAGATAAATTTCGATTCTTGTTCAAAGGGACTCACATTGATTGGTGGGACTGGGGAAGTGCAGAAGAGCATAGTAATACCGTGGTCAAGCTGCCTTGTTGGCTTTTCGGGCCAGTTGTTGATCCCAAGGACAATGGGGGCCGACCAAAGCTGATTGTTTCTTGTTCTGAGCCTGTGGAGTTTGTTCTGGTCTAGAAGGTAGAAACGTATTTGTGCTTCTTGTGATAAGTATCAAAGAAATAGCTGGCGGGTCTCGCAAAGATATCCAGCAGGTCTTGAACCCATATCAGCTTGGACTGTGAACTACTTCCAGTCACCGGGGCGAGCGTCTACTTCGATATCCCATCCATGACTCAAAAGTTATTGAGTCTCTCGCAAAGTCAAATTCAAAACGTGATTGGCTGAACAAATCAAAACATTGCTGAAGGCGTAGTCTATGTCTTCAGCAGGCAGTTTTTTCTGACTCTATGTTCCTGATCTAGACCTCCAGCATCTGGAGACTCTCAAAAAGAGAATGAACAACGAACCAGCTTAAAAGAGAGTCTCAGTTGCCTTCCGATAAAGCACTTGCTGATCTCGAAAACTACCTTGACCCTGTTTTGGGAGACACAATTCTCGCAGAGACTGCTGGAAGGAATCAAAGAGACCGATTTGAGTTCAAATTATATTGCTGTTATTCGATTATGTGTCTATGGAGTCGATACTGCATATACTTCACTCCAGGAAGCCAATTTGCGCGACGCTGTCGAAGAAAGTGTGATTGCACCACTAGAGAGAGACTGCAATGTTTACAGTGGTAATGAAAAGGCCAAATAATAAGAAGAGTATACCGCATCCCTTCTAATAGCGGTTTGAACTCAATAATGAGGAAAAAGAATCTTGTATTAGTTATCCTTTCTACGGAAAGAGAGATCTTGCATTTATATGCAAGATCTCAGGAAACTAGCTAAATCACATGATCAAGCCCATCACCAGATCACCCACTACAGTAAGACCGCGTGAGACAAAAGCTCGCGATCGTGTGATATCGAGGGTTGCATAGATGGGTTTTAAAGCGAAAGATACTCCGAAACTGTTGTACCTAGCAAACACTTGTATGTAAACATGCATCCGCCATATTCAAGAACCTTGTTCATGAGCCTCTCCAGACTGATGGTCTCGTGCTTCCTGTGTGATCTGTGGCTACCCCCACCTTGCCAACTGGCATAAATTAGCCCCTATAAATATAAAACCACATTACACAACATCACCCGTAATTTAAAAAGCCCGGAATATTTAAAGACCCGCTGGTAACATCCGGTAAACCCCCTGTAAATGCGTCCAGCTGATATGGCGGGGTGTGGGGTCCCCAGACCCTGTTTTTCGGCCCCACCGTTCAGCGTCCCTTTCGGATGATGCTTCCGAGATTCCTCTCATGTTCTTCCACTTCCGAGACTCTGTCTGTCGTGCGACTTCCGAGGTTCATTGTTCGACTTTTTTGGGGAAACTTGAGAATCAGGAGGTTAACTGATTGCGTTCAAGTACGACTTGTTTAGACGTCGTGCTTTGGACTTCGGAAGGAATCTTTGGAAAACTTGAAATTGAGAAATTTGAAATAAACGCAAATATGTCTCCAAGCAGAACGGATGAGGTACCAATACCCATTGTGGCGGATGGTGTAATTCCTCCAAAGTCAGGAATCAAGGTTATAGTTATAGGTGCTGGTAAGTATCCACATTGACGGACGAAAAATCACTACGAAGGGAAAGGCAGCTAACAGTTGCTTCTAGGATTCGGTGGTTTGACAGCAGCGATTGAGTGTCTCCGTCAAGGTCACAGCCCTGTTATATACGAATCCTTCCCCTCCTTGAAAGTCCTGGGCGACATAATATCATTTGGGCCTAATGGCGGCCGCATCTTCCATCGCTGGAGCAATGGAGAAGTCACCAAGAAAATGCGAGAAGTCAGCATAGATCTGACAAACTATGGTTTCAAAATCCACAAATATGATACAGGAGAGGTAGTCGCGCACCAAAAGAGCCCGCCGAAAGATGAGAGCGCGCCGGTATTCAATGGACATAGAGGGGAATTACATGAGATTGTATTTGAGTATGCTTTGAGTTTGGGGATTGAGATCAAGTTGGGGAAGAAGGCTGTTGCGTATTTTGAGGATGAAAAGGAAGCCGGGATAGAGCTTGAAGACGGAGAAAGGGTAGGCGAGCGACTCATCAACCTGAGAATGCACACTAAAACGCAATAGGTGACAGCCGATATGGTAATAGGCTCAGATGGCGTGCGCTCGAAAGCCCGAACACTGGTTCTTGGATACGAGGACAAACCAAAAAGTAGTGGCTACGCGGTTTTCAGAGCATGGTGAGTCCCCTCTGTCCTAAAACTTTAACTTCGAACTGACATGCATAAATAGGTTCTCAAACAAGGACATGATAGCAGACCCCCGCACCAAAGAATTTTGCATTAATGGGGACACCTTCAACGGCTGGATCGGACCTGACGTTCATTTCCTCTTCAGTACAATAAAAGGCGGGTCAGACTGTTGCTGGGTACTGACACACCGCGACGACCACAATATTGAAGAATCTTGGTCCTTCCCTGGAAAGATGGAAGATGTGCTCAAAGTACTTGAAGGCTGGGATCCGATGTGCAAAGCGATTGTGGAGAAAACTCCTACAATAGTAGATTGGAAACTCGTGTATCGGGATCCATTGCCCACTTGGGTATCGAAACATGGGCGAATCGCATTGTTGGGCGATGCGGCGCATCCTTTCTTGCCGACGAGCGCACAGGGTGCTACGCAGGCGGTGGAGGATGGCGTCACGTTGGCGATTATGTTGAAGAGGGCGGGGAAGGAGAATGTACCGGCTGCGGTGAGATCTTATCAAGAAGTTCGATATGATAGAGTGAAGGCGGTGCAGAAGACCGGAGAAACGACTAGAGATATGTGGCATAAGGCTGATTGGGAAAAGGTAAAGAAAGATCCGAAGAGCATTGAGTTTCCTAGGGAGGATTGGATTTTTGGTTTCGATGCTGAGAGACATGCGGAAGAGGTTTTTGACGAGGTTGTGAAGAAGTTTCTCTAGAGAATAGATACTCCGGTGTAGAGTAATAGCAATATCGAGCTCAAATTTAGAATTTGGTAAGTGATGATGGCGGAAAGACAAATAATTGATATACTTGATACACTTGTTGATATTGACAGCTTCCGCCCGGTGCTTTGCTACTCACCCTTCTCTATACTCCCCGAAGCCACCATATACACTGACTCTTCGAACTCATCGACACACGGGGAAGGAAACCGAGCTATCCCAGAGCGACTGTAGTCTCGGTTGCAACCTTTGGATTTCTCAAGATGACTTCATCATGACTGACTCGTGGCAAACCTTCCTTCTTCTCGCCCATTGCCGCCAGCGCTGCTGGACCTACACACTTGTAGCTTCTAAATTTGCGTGCGGGCAAGCGTGCCTCGAACTGATTTCATGGTGGATTAGCACATAATTCCTGGCAGCGTAGGTGACAATTAATAGCAACTTACCATCTCATCAATCTCTTCGAAAGTTCGGTTTTTGACCTCAGGAAGGAAGAACCATACCCAGGCAGCAGCCAGCAAACAGGAAGGGCACCAGATATAACCGTACTTGGGACCTGTGGACAGTCAGTTATATGGAGCATAGAAGATTTCGGCAGAATTACCCCAGTTGAGAGCGTCCGGATTGATGAAGTATGGGGCTGTGAATGTTGCAAGCCACGCGCCAAGGAAACCAACAGAAGAAGCAAGACCGAAGGTGTATGATCGAAGTCGCTGGGACGGGAATTCTCCTCCGCATAGCCAGGCATACGTGGCCACCATACCATTGTAAGCGATAATATACACCACAGAAAGGCCAACGACCACCTGTCATTATGTTAGCAGGGCAAGGCGCAGGATGAGAAGTACGAACCTGTCCAGTTGATCGGGTGCCTGGGTTGACCGTATAAACAGCAGCGATGATCAGCTGGGTAATACCACAAAGAGTCAATCCCCAGAACAAAAAGACTCGGCGTCGACCATATCTCGTGATAATGGCGCTGTTGATAAGAATTACAGCAACCCCAACACCAGTCAAAATACAAGAATTTTCAAAGGCATTTCCGACGTGGGCCATCTCGAAAAAATAGGTGCCATATGCTAAGACTTATTAGTACTGAGTCGCCGCAAAATTGGGTGGCTTACAAATCATGTACATCGCTCCAGACGCTGCCTGCAGGGAAACAGCACCGATAGATAACAGCGCACGTCGCCGGTCGACTGGATTGCGCCAGATATCCATGATTTCAGTACCATCTGCGAGTGCTTTCTCGGCATCAATGACAGCCTTGATATCAGCAAGCTCGGCATCGACAAGCTCCGGGTGGGGTCGAAGCCATTTCAGCGCCTTTCGAGCTTTCTCTTCTTGATTCATCTGCAACAGCCACCTGGGCGATTCCGGAATGAACAACAGGCCAATCGACATCAGTCCGGGGACGATGTATACAATTCCCAGGGGAATGATCCATGACTGCTTCCCACCGATCTTGACTGCGAAATTGTCGATGACGGTGCCAATAAGAGTTCCTAGTTGTGTTAGAAGTCATGAAGCCGAGGTGTGGATTGGGCAATTGTACCAATTGAGGTCCATGATTGGAAAGCCCCGATCACAAGCCCTCGATATCTAGCAGGAGCGCACTCCTATATACCCATTAGTAGGTGCTGATACAGAAACGTAGAAGAACCGAGGTTCTCACCTGCAAGTATAGTTGTGAAAATGTCATGAACATTCCATTCGCGAGACCGATGATCAGTCTGCCAGCATACAGAGGGCCAATTTTGGTTGCGGTCATCATGATCACATTGGAGACAACGCAAAGAATGGATGCGGTCCAGATTGACATTTTACGTCCCATAAATTTGGCAATTGGGCCTCATGAAGGTCAGCAGTTAGTCATTGACCGAAGATTGTGGATTTTCTACCTCCAAGGCAGGAGCTAATGAAAGCCCCCAGGATCATCAATGATGAGATCAGCTGTTGACGGCCAGGAGATATGTTATATCCTATGGGCGCAGTCGGGTCTTTATTTCCAAAAATCTTGATGCTGTTAGTATCTTGTCATTAAATAGCAGCGAACGGTGTTTATACCTCGAGGAATCCTGGCATTGCTTGTAAACCACCAATGATACCAAAATCAAGGCCATATTGAAATGGGCACATGGACATGAGTGTGCATGCTATCAAGCATTTCCAATGTGACAAGAGGGTATCACCCTGTTGTTCAGACATGTTGGGTTTTCAAGAAAACTAGCGAAGGAGCTTCAGAGAAGAACAGACTTGGGGTTTCTGATGTCCACCGATCGATGTGCTTGTGGAAGGTGGAATTGACAAGTTTCAAGTACCAAAGTTCATCCGCAGCCAAGATCGGCTAGACTCTTGTGTTTCCTATAATGTCCTGCCACAACCCATGCAAAAGCAATAGATTTGAAATGAACTGCCGACGTGGATTTGGCACATGCGGCAAGGGTAAATGCGGGGGTGGGGCCACAGCTTGGTACTTCCAAGCCCTCTTCAGGCGTCGCTTGATTCAATGCGACCCCCGCCTCCATATCCATAGTTTATACATTACGGTATTAATTTCAACGCTTGTTGTGATTCGGAAACATCGCAGTCTATCAATCAGTTCGCAGGAATTTGACCAGGCTAGTATTGTGGTACATCCGGCCTGGGGTCAGGATTGGCTATTAGAACGAAACAATTATTGACAAGGGCCGGCTCCGAGAAGTAATTGAGAGTTGCCCCGGACTTTGACTGACAGTCCATAAATCTTCCAAGCCCTCGGATGTCTGGAAACAGAGAGACAACGGGTAGCAAGCTGCTACCATACATGGAGATCTCAGACTCCAGGCAATTAGCGAACCTGTTTGATTAATGATACTGCCTCGTTCCTTATACCTTACAGTAGTGAAAGGTGATGAGAATACTCCGCGCGACAGAATATTCAAAAACAAAAGCGAGGCAGGAAACGAGAACGAGATGTCGTTGGGAACAAGGGGAGGTTTAGTCAGCATTGACGCTAGTGTCGCGACACGTCGTTTCTCACAACTGATCTTGCTGAAGGTCTGGGAATTCAAGCCAGGACTTTAGCTACTATTTATCTTGGGTCATATTTGTATCTATATTTGCAGTGATAATTCAGGTAAATGGAATCTTTTGATTTCCTCTCCAAACTTCAGCAAGTGAGAATTTTGACAGAGCAGTCGGGTACAGCTAATTTCTCTAATACCAGGTCGTCTCTAAAAATGCCACTCCTCGATCTGCCAACTGAGATTCGGGCTAGTATCTTCTCATACGTGGTTGGTTCTCCAAGTGGCATCATAGCTCTTATCCCGGGGACTTCCAACTATGGCCCCAGGAAGCCTCGTTACAAGATTAAGGCCCATGAACCACCTGGCTTCCGCACCCGAACGATATCACTTGCTTTCCTGCGCACATGCAAGAGAATATATGAAGATGCTAGAGACCTCCTTTGGCAGATAAATGTTCTCGATATCGAGTCGCTTGTGCCAATACGTTACATGCGCCGTCGTGCTGGTCCGTTGATGGACGATCTTAGCCACCAGCTCACATCGCGGGTGCAGCATGTACGCATGGAGATGCAATTTCTGGACTTTTCAACAGCTTCAGGCCAGATAGCCACAACAGGCCAAGGCAGTACTCCCACAACTGGCCAGAGCAGTACCCTCACAGCGCTGGGTTCATGGCAAAACCTCAAGACACTCACGCTGCTCATTTGCGAGGGGACTGATACTGTTGATGAGGAGCTTCAAGCCTATGTTCTTGAGAACGGCTCTCGAACACTTAGGCACCCAGGATTTTGCAATCTGCTATCTTGTCGCGACCGCTGGGCTGGAGCATTGCCACCCCCAAACGTAGGCAAATCTATATATCACGAACATCTGGACATTCTTCGCAACTCAATCAAGGAGGGGAGTCTCTCACGTGTAGAGCGACAAGTTGTCATGAATCTAGAAATACCACAGTCACTACGGGATGATGAGTCTGGACGGATTTCCTACCCGTGCAAAAATCCTGAAATGGTCCTTGAAGAGATTGGAACGGCATTTCGGTGTCCTGTCGTCGTTTATGGCAAAATCTGCTTCCAAGATGGTGTTTTGGTACATAACCCCTTCACGGATCCACCGAATTCTGGATCACGGCACATCTCAAGTGACGAGTTAGTAGCGATTGTTGCCGAGGTCGCTCTCCTCCTTTCAGATATTGCGTCAAAGGATCTGACGGAAAGAGCTTTACTGCATCTGTTTATCTGTGGAAAACCGGCTGCATTCTCCACTGCTCCTGTTCGGGCTTTGCTTGAGAAGGGGGCAACTGCAGATGGCCGCGCACAATTAGAAGCTAGGACAGATCTTCTGGATGCGATAAGGGAGCATAACATCCAACAATTCTTCAGATTATTGGAGTCTTAAAATGGCCTGTGTACAAGGATTGGTAGTCAGAAGACTTGACCCGAATCTCAATTAACACCCCGTAGATGAAGTGCTTGATCAGCAATGAGTCAGCGCCATCGCGTCTCCTCCAGCTCTCTGCGACTTCACGCAAGCCAATCCCTAGGCAGCTTTGCAGTCATGGCCGACCAATTTGATAGGTAAGACTCATTATACCACCCTCCAATGTATTCAAATGCGATATGCTGACCGTCTCGCAGGCCTCCGGCAAAATCGAAGTCCTTCCTCGAGATTCTGCCGCCCGAGGTCAGAAGTGAGCTATTCAAGTATGTCTTCACGGCCACCGATGGATGCATCCTCCTCCTGCCAACAACCAAGATACCGCCTCTGCGCTACACGATATCTCACGACATATTTGCTGAGCCCCCAAAGGAAATACGCATGTCTGTTTTACGAACGTGCAGGCAGATCCACGAGGAATGCAAAGACCTCCTCTGGAAGTACAACACCCTGAAAGCCGGGGACACGTACCCGATATCTCTTCTATCAAGCAAGATTAAGAATAAAGCTCAGTCTGTTAAGATTCGTTGGGATTTCCTCGACATGGACAAATATCGTGACCCTCTACCCTTAGAACTAGACCTTCTTGAGTTGGCATCTTGGCCCAGCCTTCGAAGTCTTAAAATCCAAGCGTGGTCTAGGCCACAGCGGGGTGGCTCACATGGAGCTCTTCAGACTTTCGCATACATAAACCGAGGAGGAAGACTGGCGACGGGTCCACCCGAGACAGATGTACATGGCTGCTCTTTAACAAATTGCTCTGGACACTTTACAGAGCAGGCGGAAAGCCATCGGGCCAGGTCTGAGCCCTACTGGCGGTTACCTATCGCATTTGAGAAGAGAAATCTCGTTCTCATCGGGCAAACCAACATTCAACGATCGAGGGTTGGCCCGAACGGTTTCTTTATTCGGATGGCAACCCAAACGACATAATTCGTCACATAAGTACAGCATTCGGCGGAAGTATTTCGTTTGACAATCTATTACGTTTCAAGGATAGAGAGCAGGTAGCATTCAATGTGTGGGTAGGCCCATCGACGGTTAAAGGCGCTCCGACGGTCAGAGGCGCAAGACCTTTCTACTATGGTTCAGACATATATCGTATGATGAAAGCGAGAGGGAACCAGAAAGCAACCGAGGACATGGCTTGGTTATTCGATCAATTGGTAAAGCAAGACCAGCAGACTTGACATGAAAAGAACGGGCCAGCGAGAACAAATCCGGAAAGATATAGAATAATAACGCAGACAGGAAAAAACAGATTTCCCTCCAAAGATTCTCCAACGTGGTTCTTCAAGTACATCATAATCGTAATGCCAAGGGGACCGTTTGTCTTCGAGCAGATTCCCTCTGTCTCGCCGCTTGCCACCTTGGCGATCTAGACTTCCAGACTTCACCGTTGAAGATATTTGTGGCATGCGTACTATGATTCAGTGAAATGAATGCTACCAGCCGAAGCTTGAATCCTTATTTCGTTTGATTGGGAATAGATCGTGCCTGTTCATTGGTCAGCCTTTGACAGTTGGCCGACAGTAATTTGTTCATATGAATGGTAAAAAATGAGGTGGAAGAGGTGCGCGAAGATGAGGGGGAAATGAATCGAGTTCCTACACTCAGAGCCAGTGATCAAAAACTTATTCCCGGCTTGCCTATCGCGTCAATAAGGATCTTGAAATCTTCGACACTGTGCCGATATTTGTGTTCCTTGAATTGAGGCAGATCTGCGAATTCTAGTATCCTGTCAGGGTCGTATTTGTGATCGCGCAAAAGAGTGTAGTATTGGTCGATGAGACTTCCACCAAAGCACCCTTTCAGGAGTTTCGCCATAGCCCATCTATAAATATCATCTCTATGGTACCACGCGCCCTCATCGACCTTCACGAAGATCCGGCGGACTTGGGCCCTGTCTCGCATGCACACCCAAACCGGTTCGTGGGTGAAAGGCCTGACGCACCCGGATCGATTTCTCCGGCCTTTCTGCGTACATGCAGACAAATACACGATGAAATGAAAGATCTCAAACCGCTCTGGACAAACAACGCGCTGGGTGTTAGCTACTCTCTTGACAGCGAACACTTGTGTGAACTGCCCAGCACTGTCACATTGAGAGTCGAGGAGGTCCACTTTGAGTACACCTTTACTCCAATGAGAGAGAACTTTCGAGACAGGAAGAAATGTTTAAGCATCTTCAAACGTGGGATAATCTCAAATCCATAACTCTGTTCGTCCAGTCAGAGTACGAAGCCCTGCTACATCTCTGGAACCAGACTCGTTTTGGTTTGAGATTCAGAGACCCGTCTTGCTCCAAGAACCTCGAAATTTTGAACTCGGCTCTGGGAAAAAAGGGGTATAATTCCCATTTGAAAAGAGAGCTGCACGTCTTACTAGGCGACGAACGAAGAGAAAGATTTTGGCTAAGCGGTAGTCCCCTCGTGTATTTTAATGCGGAAGAGGATGTCCCGACCAATTATTCCAGGACTGGGCAAATGTTTTCGGAGGACGTCTGAATCTAGATGGGACATTGTATTATGACAACGGAGCTCTCGTGGAACCTGCTTTTGTCGGGTTCCCAGACCCGCCGGATGATGAAATCGATGTCATTGCAGAGTCGAGCAATGTTTTACGAATGGACGCCCATATATGCAGGCTAGCGAGACTCTTCACAGAAGCCAGAGGAGAGGACGTGTGGGAATACGCTGACAAGACGGCTGAGAGGATTCAGAAAACTTACTCTGGTGAACTGTTGGATTATATTTGGCATGACGAGTGGCTGACAACAGGCTGGAGTGTCGAAAAGCGAATGGAGATGGTTGAGGAGAGAACTCGGGAATTCCGTCTAAGGAAGACGGATTGATCTGTATCGATATAATGAGGCTTGGGTAGATGCAACGAGGAGAGACTAGTAGGCAAAAATTCGACTCGGCTGCCTTCGTCACAATGGGGAGAGAGCTAGAGCCAGGCATGTGAGCGGGTAAAGACTGTTATTATACACCTGCAAATATTTAGAAATTATAGGGTGTCGATACAATCATATCTTTGAAATATTTAATTCTGCCTAGATCGAACGAAAGTAAATAATTCCTTGGTTGCTGGAGCATTGTTGGAAGGCTGTTGGAAAGAGGAGGCACCACCAGGTGCCTGTCTCTGATTGGTCGCCTGGGGTTTGTTGCCTGCGCCTGCTTTTGGGACCAACACCCCTTTCTTTCTCATTTTCTTTCTTCTTCTCTTCAATCATCGAGCCCCAACGACTGAAAATCTTTTGGGGATCTTCTAAGATGGAGAACGCCGAAAACCGGAAGCGTAAGGCTGAAGCAATGTCTTTGACAGAGGAGTCTACCAATCTATCGACACCAGCACCTGACGACCGTAAACGACGTGCCATCCCCCACGAAGAGACCTTTGGTTCTTCCGACGATGTCTCAGATATTGTCAGTGATTCCGAGGAATCCGAAGACGAGATCGAAGGAGATTCGGATGAGGAACTCGAGGGATTTGAAAAAGAGCGCGACGGGATGTTCTCTGACTACTCCAACGAGGATCTCGGTCCACCAGAGTGCGAGGTAGAGGAAAGAGAAGTCAATCTCGGGGAGCAGGACGAATTCAAATTGTCTTTCAAGATCTATCTACAAGAGGATGACGAAGAATTCGAGGACTGGATGAGCACCATCCGCGTTCGCTGTAGCCATGATGGAGAGGTCATTGGAGGAGGCTATGGCCGTTATGTGAGGAGAAATCGGATCCGGCATAAGTTCTGGTGCAACATGGAGGAGCCCAGTGAGCATCTTTCCGACGTTACCTTTCGACTCTTCGATCGCTACGGCCGTCTCAACAAGGAACTCAAGGACCACGAGATCCGAAAAGGCACAGGAGCCTGGGGCAGCGAGCTTGATCACGGCGATCTCTTCATCATCGAGGAGGTATGGGTGGACAAGCTCTGGCGAAGTAAAAAGATTGGCAAAACAATTGTCACATATCTTCTAGGGAAATCCCGCGCTGGAAAACGCAGCCCGGAATTTTCACTGGTCATACCTGGGGTTTTGAACCACGACATTAAGGCCGACATTCGAGGAAAGACAGAATTTGAACAGTACCAACTCGAATCTAAAGCCCAAGATATCGCTACCTCTCTCTATCGCTCTGTTGGATTCCGTCGCATTGGCGCTTCTTACGTTCTTGGCCTCGTAACGGACCCAAATCATCCAGCGCACACGATTTCCCCCACTGCTGATTTCGAGCCATTGTATCCGGAACCGGAAGATGACGAAATCCCCGAGGATGAGCAGGCTGAGAACGATCCTGTAGATAATGCAACTCGAAATGCAAGGCACCAGAACGCATTACAAAAACAGCTCCCACTACACCACGCCGCGAGTACACGTCCCGACGATGAGTGTGTGGAACTTTTCAAGAAAGGCGAGGTATCAATAGATGAGTGGAGCAAGCTCGACCGATCATCCAGGAATGTCTTGCATGTTGCAGCTTACGAATGCAAACCGAACACTGTGCGCTGGCTGTTGGAAAACTCGAACCCAAACCAGATACTGAGCTCTGCTCGAAGTTTAGATGGGTACACTCCGCAAGAAGAGCTCGAATCCAAACTCGAAATTAAAAGGACGCGGGTAACCCGGGGGAGGATGACAGTTGGGGTGTTTGATAACTTCCAAGGATTTTCCCCAGAGGCCATCGAATGTCTAGTAGCTCTCCGAGGCGAGAGTAATGTTTCCGGACTTCGATACTCACAGCTGAAATTTGGATGCTCGTGCGGCTCATGCATCGAAGGTTGTCTATCGCCACGAATGAGGTTTGCGCTGCTGTGTCAAGCCGAAATGACTTACGATATCTTGAACGACCACTTTGGAGACGGAGATTCATGGTACCTTGCGAACGACTTTTATTGCAGATTTGTTGCTCCAGACATCCAGCAAAAGTTTCGTACCAACAAATCGTATCGGCAGGGCTTTGCAAATATCTTCGACCACATAGCTTCGACGTTAAGAGATAACCGTATGTACTTCCCATATCGTTATAACTCCTTGTCTGCGCACTTCTTGGGATACGAGCAACTTGTATCCTATCCGGACGGCCATAGAGCAATGCTTGAGCCCACAAACTGTGTCAATACTTCTTATCTTACAACGCTGACTTCTAGAACACGCAGGGGCGCCAACAATTCTCAACATCCAGAATACCGCGAGAAATATCAGCGAATGACCTCCCAACACTAGAAATTACTTCCAAAGAGGAGGCAACGTCGATGACGCTTTGTCCGTTGTATTTCAGCACGCGAGGGAACAAGATGAATGGGCTGGAGACGGCAATCATATGGAAGTTTTGGGGGACCAAATCAACGTATTGCCGGAATGTCGAAACGATCACGAGTTTGGATTTGTGGCTTTGGCGTGCGGAATATCAGACAAGAGGCACTTGGAAGGGTTCAATCTTCTTTGCTTGTGACATTTGATAGTCCTCCTGACCCGTGGAATAAAGTCAAATGCAAAAAGGGGGACGCTGTGGCCTAAGAACACCTGGTTCTTTTGATAGGCCGGGATGCTTTGCAGAATTAGAATAGCTTGCATGGCCAGACGATTACAATACCAGATTTAAATGATTGCGTTCTGTCTCTTTTCCCCACGTGCGGAGTCATAGTGTCATAGAAATATCAGAATATATTCAGGTCTTCAAGAATCAACTGAATCTTGTTCTAACATCAGGGACTAATTGGACGAATTTAGGTAGTCTCCCAGACCTCAAAGGTCACACGGCGAGTTGGAGAATCATGGGTAGAGAACACATTTGACGTAAATGGAAGGAACATTGAAGGAACTCAAATAATAATGCAAATCAATGAGTCTACAGGTTCTACTTGGAAATCACGCTTCCTAGGTAGGTTCATCTAAATGAAATCGCGAGACGCACCTGGTTGTGAAGAAATTGCCAATACGCCCATTCACGAGGCATGGCTTCGCATATGTTTCCTTGCAAATTGAGTCTCATTCTGATATCGTAGCTCTACAGACCAACATTAGCAAAATCCGGATCAAACCCTCAAAAGCAAACATACCGATGCAGTAAAATCTCACACGCCGACATGTCCCCAAGACACATCGGCCATTGCTTTTGTCCCTCCACTGAAATGACCCCGCTTCGACATCTTCCGCATCTAGCACAGCAAAGCCAATTGATATTCGTCTTCTCGCTCTCGACCTCAACTGCAATCACTCAGCCATCTCCTCCCTAGCGACCGGGCTCCGACTCCTAGTCCTCGCCCGTCCCTTTCCCGGCGGTCTTGCTCCTCCACCACCCCGTCCCTTCCCGGGCGGCGGTCGCACAAACGCAAAGTCGACCTCAAGCGTCTGATCCAACAACTTCGTATTATTCGCCCCATCAATCGCCGCGCGCGCTTCGTCCAGAGTCGGGTATTCGATGAGTGCGTAGCCCTGTTGCTCATTAGCCCTTGCTCCATCCTCACCACACAAGAAGGAGAGGACTCGCCTTGACATAACCAGTCCTCCGATCCAGATTCAGATGCATGTTCTTGATCTCTCCGTATTCTCCAAATACGTCTGTTAGGTCCTCCTCGCCGGCTTCTTCGTGGATGTTGGAGACGACGATGATCCAGCCTTCGATGGAGCGCACGGCTGTCGCGCCGCTTTGGGTGTTCATGTTGGCGTTTTTGGCGGTGTTGGCGCCGGGGGAGGTGGCTTCGTCGACGTCCATTGTGTCGGCCATGATTGCGGGATTGGGGTTCGTGTTTTGGGTGGGGAATGCGGTGGTGTTGTGTTGTTGAAGCTGAGGGGATGGAGGTGGAGTTGATGCCTCGCGAAATTCTTTGGGCAGAAAGTTCACCGCCTTCTGAAGCCCAACCTCCCCAAAACCACATTCACCCTCAAAGAACATTCACAACGTGGCTCTGGAACTCATGCCAGAAGGAATCGCACTTTTAATTCTAATTTTCGTATAACCAGCTTGAAATATCTGGGTAGGTCTGCTCATGGACGGTAGATATAGAAGGAGGCCAGTGCTTTTGTTTTCATCCTTCTTTGCTCCCATCTTATTCCCCAGGACTGCTCTTGCCCATCTTATCTTCATTGCTGTGTCCACTGCCTCTATATACCCTCTCATGGATTCTCATTTCAAACCCAAACTTGTCCTGTTCAAATGAGTCGAGGGGCTGTTGGTGATGTGGGTAGTCCATGTTTGAGAGGCGAGAAAGCCGAGATATCAGATCCCCAAATTTACGTTCTATTCAGTGATGTTCTTGGTATTTGAGCCGTATCTTCCTCATAGTTCGTGCTGGTAGCAGTAGGTATAACTTTTATTAGACTTAGTTTCCGAGGCTTCCTTGAAATCACGCATGACGTTTCAGTGCGGGAGGTCCTTTTTTTATTTTTTTCTTTTTTTATACACTTTCGGAGAGCGAGCAATAAAGAGATTTGACCAAATGAAGCCAATTTATTTGCCATGTGTCCCGGGACCCAAAAATGTTGTTACACGCTGACTGCCTTGCGTATGAATTGGGATCTGCAGGCATGACCAAGAAGCTCAAAAGCCCAGCGTTGAGAGTGTTCAGTAACAAGCAATTCACTTTATGAGTATATACATATCGGATTGTCAACGTCTTCGCCAAATTCCGCAATTCAATCGTCCTGGATCACACTTCAAGCCCAGGTCCTTTGAGGAACCCAAATTCCTTTTGACTAAACCGTCACAGTATGCACATACTTCACCTTCCCATCGATGACTCTTATCTCATGACTATCTGGATAGTTCCCAATCGAATTAAAAGCACACAAAACATCCACGCTCCCAACAGTCTCGTCAATAACATACCGCCTCATGCTATTCGGCTGTTTGCTCCCTCCATGCGGCAAACCCCCTCCACAAGGTTTCGTCAACTGCGAACCTTCAACACGCTCACAATCCGTGCCCCAGGGTATCGTATCCGCCGCCTTGCTGTCGGTCCACATGTCCAGATATGCATCGCCAACTTGCTTCAGTAAAGTACGATTCGGCCGGCTGCCCATCGCTTCAACACTCCAGTCTTCCTTCTGTATATACCCCAACGTCTTCGGGGCATTGAAAAACAAACTCCCCGTCGTGGCAGCTATGGTGTCAATCATAGCGATACTGCTGGTATCATTACCAACATGCCTGATCTGCGTCGCCAGGACGTATGGCTTGGATCCAGTGCTTGAAATCAGCATCGTGTAGCTGGCGCATGCTTCTGTGTCTGCTGTCGAACGGTTAAGATCGATCTTTAGTGGAGTGTTGAGGACGCCCTTCTTAATATCAGCGGCTTTGTTGTTTTCTTGGTAGGTGAAATTGGTGGTCGCGAGGGTGAGACCACTGAGGGATCCACTGGTTTGGGCTGCTATGTAGGTATTTGCGGAGGCAAGTAAACCCTCTCGGGTACAGTCTGCTGCTGAGACGGCAGTGAAGGAGAGGAAGGCTGTAATGGACCCAAGCAGTGGGCCGATGATGGAGTTCGAAGAGAACATTGTGAAGTGAGACTTGAGTTTCAATTTAACAAAGTCACAACGCGAATTGGAATCTTGAGGGCAGGACTGATATCGTGATATAAGTTCAATCTTTCAAACCGAATCTTAAGCATTGGAGACCTTGGCAGCTTTTAAGTACGATTTCCTTTCCCGGTGGTCTGAGAATGAAAACAGAATATGCCGTGAGGATATATATTAGGCGGGGTATTTACCTACCGGTAAAATTAATCTCCCCCGCCGCGTATTTGAATTGACGAGATTGTTTGTCCCGGCAAACAACCCAAGTGGGGGTGTAATTGCTCATCTATTCCAAGGCTCCATGGGTGAAGAGAATCATCGTTGTTCCTTTCCGGTGGGGCGTAATCTCATATCAAACAAATTTATATCCACGCAGGTACGAGCTCACAACAAAAAAGATAGGCTTCAATACCGAATTCTCGGCACATCTGTACTTTCTCAAGATAGAACGAAATTCTCTCCATCGTCTGGCCTATAAGTAAACTACAACAGCGTCCTTATTCATCGACCCAACACCAACGGCTGCATTCACAATCACTGTCTCCGCTCTCCCCTTTACCTTCTCCCTTCCCCCAAAAATCCCCATCCACCACTTCCTTCCCTCACCCCTCTCCCAAACCATAGTATCCCTTCCCGAGCCTTCATGAATATGCCCACAAACCACCAGTCTAGGCCTCACCCTCCTCAACTCTTTTAGCAAGAATTTGCATCCCTTTCCCTCACCATCAACATACCCCCTTGGCGGTCCATGAACGAGCACGATATTTGTGCCTCTCTGAATTCTATCCTTCCAAATGTTGGTACGAGGATGGTAGCGGAAACCTCCACCTGCAGCCTTTGGCGTCATGGGACTTCCCCATATTTTCAGCTCCCTCTTGCTCTTTCCCACTTTCACGATCACACTGCTTTCTTGTAAATATATCACATTTCCCCAATTCAGCTCCTTTACATTCCCTCCAAAATCCCTCTCCTGATTCCGTGCCACGAAGTCAGCGTCAAGGGCTTTATCGTGATTCCCCGCAATGATAATTTTATGCTGATGAGGCTGGGCGTTCAGCCAATCGAGCTGTTTTTGGAGTTTGGGGATATTGCCGGTTTGTGTTAGGTCGCCGGCGTGGAGGAGGATATCGCCAGGTGGGAGGTGGGGTTGGGCGTTGTGGGTGTCTGATATGCAGATTATTTTGATGCGGTCTGTTGGCTTTGGGGTTTGTTCGGGTTTGGAAGTAGGTTTTGATGACTTCGGGGCTTCAGTCATGATATAAATCCAAAATCACGATGGACAATCAAAGATGTAGTCATCTGAGGAAGGTGCTAATTTTGTGTGGAATTAGGCAACCGTATGCGCTGGATGTACTTCGTACAGTATCCTGTCAGCTGACCCCAACGGAGTATAGAATTATGAATTGCAAGCGTACAGGCGTTCTATTCCCATTTCGCTGTACTATTCTCGGAATCGAATAGATTTGAGTTTTTCATTAGCTGAGACTTGCCAGCTACCTGAGTTGCGGAATTGCGGTCACAGTTTACTAGCCGCCAACCCTTAAATTACTGCCAAATTATCTTCGTCGTTATTATACTTTGAGAGAAAATTGCCACATGCAAATTGAATGCAGCCATCCAGCGAGAACTTATGATTAGATTGATAATTCTAGACGGAAATAAGTAGCCCTTGTCCCTGGTATCTTAGCAGTGGGGTAACATTCAACAAGGTCAACGATACCTTGACATCGATTTTCTAGGACATGAGAATGAGATCTTAGACTAACAAGAATGTTTCTTCTTCATACGAACGACTCATCGCTTCACCATCCATTATACCATGAAAGTAGACTTCCCCCACAAGTTCCCAAGTCCCACATTCTGCTTCGTGTCTTCGCAAAAGCACAGGCACATCACATCCAAAAAGAACACAAACGTGGTCATCTTTTCTCGCATCCGCCGGTATCAAGCCCGCGGGCTCTTCATCTTTTACGATAATTCGTCGATTCCATGTGACAGCTTGTACCCTTTTCAAAAATGATTTCATGTTGCTTGAAAGAGCAACAGTCTGATCGGCCTTGACCTCGAGAAGTTTCTTCGTATCCAAGTCGCCGTGTCCATTCTCCTTATAAATTTCTTCGCATGCTCGACGCATCCACGATGGCGCGGGGCCGCCCTGTTCATCTCTGTCGCCAATCAAAGTTCTCCAAAATGCTTCTTTGACTACGCCGTCGGAGTTCATGATGCTTCCGGCGCTTCTTTGGACCCATGATGCTGGAACAATGCCGTCTTTAGCTGCTTCGTGATAATTATACGTCCCTCCGATTCTGAAACCTTTTGCCACTAGAGTGAAAGGCTTGCCATCGTGGTCGAAGGGTTTAGATATTCGTGTTTGTCCGGATGCTTTGTATGGGCATCGCCCGGGATGGCCTACTAGACAGTCTGCTCCTCTGCGTACATAGATGCCCTCAGAATCTTGAGCGAAGGGATGGTTTGATAATTGCGAGATCCAGGATGGGATATTGGGAGTAGTAGGCGCCCACGGGCGACAGATGATGTTTAGAGAACCTGTTGAGGAAACGGTGCTGTTTATCACCTCCTTGCAAACAAATGCTAGTGAATTTCCGTAGTCAGGAATTATGTTAAGGTAGTCTTTTGATAATGAGGCAATAGCGAACACGGTATCAAGAGCCTCGCCAGCTTGAAACGTGGGCAGGTATGAGATTAATTCCTCGATTGTGCAAAGGCGATCAGGATTTTGTTGGCCTGGTCTTGTGCGAATAATCCGATCGAGGGTTGTTACGAGGGAATGTGCTCCGACGCCACGAACTTGTCCTATTGGAAACTCGTACTAAGGAGAAGTCAGTTTCGACAGAGTGACATGACAATTTCCCAGTTCAGCAACATGCTTCAAAAAGAAGAAATTGTTGTCATGAGCGACATCTTGATTGAGGGAACTTTAAATACGGGCTTACATTCCATATATACTTGGGACCCATGTCATGTTCGAATTTTCTTCCTGCATTCACGACTCCAGGACGTAGCGGACCTATCCACTTTTGCGGTTTGAAAGCACCCCGACTTGCCAGTGCTATAGCTACACCTCCAGCAAAAACGGCGACCGGAACAGCATAGCTGGCGATTTTCTTGAGAGTATTGTTTGACTTCTCGCTTTTCTTCAAATCACGAAACAATTGATTGATATCGTCGATTTTGCTCTCGAACAAAGTCACGGCTTCAGCGAACTGCATCCATGAGACCACTGATTCGCCACACCAGAGCTCTGCTTTCTGCGAAAAGGCAACCTCTTGAATGATCCATCGCCGGGTGAACCATGGCCTCCTCATCAATCTTGCGAGTGCTTTCCAAGACTCTCCTGTACTTTGCCTGCCAGCTAGTTGATCTAGACCTTGGACAGATATTTCGGGAATAAATTTCATGGCTAAATCACTGTCGTAATTTTCTTCTCCTAGCCAAATGATGACGTCTGACGCCTTGCTATAGATCTCACCCATCTTGGTTACCTGCTTATTCCGTTCTTTGACATCATCTTGATTGATACATATAGCGTCAATCCATAGGACTTTCGTTTGAGAACCCCTTAGATACCTCAGTGCTGTTTGAAGGCTCTTGGTGATTTTCACAACGCTTCTAGAGCCAGAATGCAGTACTTCAAGGTCTTCTGACCTATTGGGATCGCCCCAGACGTAAGAAAGCGCAGTGTAGTTGCTGCATCCCATCTGCCCTTCGCGGATGTCAATCGTGATCGTGGGACTAGCATCTGAATCGTCGCTAGACTCCGTGACTTTACTCGCAGGGTGTAGATACACCAAGCGAAGGTCTGTAAACCGGCGCAAGGGATTATACTGGTAAAGAGGCATCGAAGACGTTGATTTTTAGCCTTCTCTGAGTGATTCGGGTTGCGATATACCAAGAGAAAATAGGTCAACTAGAAAATTGGTTGAAGTTCATTTCTGACTTCGTAGCGACTATTTCAAAGTGGAGATGAAAAGTGTAAACACTAAAAGGGCGCCGAGGAAAACGACCACAAAGACAGCTCATTGTCACTCCATAATTTTAGCCTGTTACCTCACATGATCAAAGAGCCAGAACAAGAAATCAATATCGCGATGTGGCGTCTCGCCTAAAAAAAGGGGCGCTTTTTGCCCCAATGGTGCAATGAATGCTGTCATATGTTCGAAAAGCAAAATCAAAAGAGAAGGCATAGATTCCACAGATAACCTATTATCGAGCAATGTATGAATTCATTCTGGCTGCGCCGAAAACCATGAACCATTTAGGGGGCGGGTGGCACGCGCACGTTCCTTCGGCATGCAGACCTATAGAATGGCTTACTTTCAGAGGCGGACTACCTCAAGTGAAGTAGTGACTACTACCCACAGGCCTTAATAAATGTTAAATGTGAGGTGATTGTGGCCGTGTCTCCAAGGGTCGCCAGACCAATCACCTGTTCGGCTTTCGCAGGATATTGCTATTTGCAGTTAAATACTGGTCAATGCTCATTAACATTTATTGTGGCCTGTACGTAGTATTCATTCTGAGCTAAAAGGCCCTTTAATATCTCATTGGCCATGGGAAATCTTCGTGAATCGGTTTACCCTGATCGTTTTTACAATTCTCCCCGGGAAGTGAGACGTCGCGGGGCAACGTATGCCAATCTCTACCGTTTTATGTTGGAAGGAAGACATTTTAAGTTTCACTCATAGCTAGCTGTCAGCGAACCATCGTGGGATTGATATCGTCGTTTTAAATTCGAGTCGGTTTGAAAGTCCAAATATCCCAAGAATAGCTTGCCTCGTCGCCATGTATATCCATTGCTTGCCCAATCGCTCCGCCACTTAAAGCTATACAGTTTTTCGCCTTCATTCCACGGCGTTCGACTTCCATTCATCCTTTGGAATCGGTGTGGGGCGAGTCAACGGCTGATTATCTGGTCTTCTCACGATGATATATTGCTGCTCTTCAGGAAGACACTTTTCATTCCGAGGCTGAAACGTATCAATATGATCCCACACAATTTCCAAGCCCATCGAACGAAGGAAACTCCTCTGTCCTTCGGCGCTCAGCATCAATGTGGGTAGCAATTTCCCCATAAACGGAGCGTCATAATCCTCAACATAAGTCTTCGTTTCGTCGTAGCTTGAATAATCCTTCACGTAACTATCACTTGGCATTTGGCCTAGGGCGAGAATACCGCCCGGCTGGAGAGCATTGGCCAATTTGTATGCAACACCACTGAAGTCGGCGTAGGAAAGCTGGAGGTGGGCAAAAATGATAAAAACTGCCGCAAATTTGCCTTCGGGCTTGTATTCGAGCATGTCTGATACGGCGAAGCTGCCTTTGACACGGGTTTGAGCCAGCTCAATCATTTTTGGAGAGATGTCGAAACCCACGACGTCGAGACCTGCTTCGGCCAGCATCGCTGATACGGGAATTCCGGTTCCGCAGCCAGCATCTAGAATCCTTGAACCTGGGGCAAGGATGGAGATGGCCTTGGCGATACATGATTTTTTGAATTCGTTATCCTCGTAAGCGTGCTCGTATTCGACGTTGAGAGAATCGAATGTTTCCAGGCCCGCAAGGGAGCCTTGGGTTGACATGGTGAGATGGACTCTTTCGAAATTCAAGTGCCCTTCAAGCCCTCTCGATGAACCCTGAAATTTGAAGCTAAAATTCTTAGATTAAGAATTTGATGTTAATGGCGATACATGCGAAGCTCCTGCTCCTTGGTTCCTGAAGTCGGGGGCCAGAACTGATTTCAAGGCGATCGCCGAATCGTTTCTATGCGAGCAAGAGAAACGCCATCTAAGACTGGCCCACTTAAATTTTGTTCCGTGGGGATAGCATGATAGCGTGATCTCAAGAATTCTTCCATGCGGCCTTCTCTCTTAGCGGCTGTGGAGTTTCAGTTGCCCGTCACCCCCCTGGATTTAAGTGAATAGCTCGCTGAACGTAAAGCACGCTGAAATGATCACCATAGCGATCGCAACCGAGACGCACGGCATGTGATTGCCACGAGTCCCAAGACTCAAGGGCCTGTTCGTTCACTATTAATTGTTCCAAGGCACAGGGTTTAGTTTCTCGTTGTGTACGAAGGTTCCCGCATAAAGTTCCGCCGGTTTAGTGAAAGAGCATAATTTTAGTGAAGAGGGAGCGAGCCTGTAGGAACCTGTAGGCCCCTAAATAGTCAATTCCCCTGTAGACCCACTATATTTATAGGGGTTGCTGTGCCTCAAGCCACCTGAAAAGTAGTGCTGACAGCGTAGTAATAGGGACTAAATAGGGAAGTGGAGCCCTCCACCTTTTTACTTCGTACTTATACGCTGAAATTATAATGGAGTAGTCTTACAGGCTCTTACTTCTATATCCTGGGCTGCGACTAGACCTACCACTTTAGTCAGCAAAGAATATCAAAATCTCTTATTGAAAGTTCCTATAAATTAACGATCGTAACACTAAAGATTAAGCCTTCGTTTGCTAAATTTCAGGTTTGACAGCCTGAAATCGCAAGATACGAAACTTGATTGGTTCGTTTACGCTTCATGCACGGGCCCGGTAGGTCTGGTCGCAGCCCGGGACATAGGCTATTTACCCACTAACGAACATGGGGACAGAAGTCCGTGCGTTCAGGGCATCTCGCTCACTTACCTCATATTCTATTAAAATAATAAATTTCTCAGATGATTATTTTACTTTCAGTATCCATGAACTTATATATAGAATTATAAAAAAAATGATTTCAAGGGAGTCTTTTGATTTTTGGAAGTGATACCAAAAGAGCCGTTTTGGAGGGGTTTTTTAGCGAATAAAATGCCCTGAACGCACGGACTTCTGTCTCCTAGTTCGTAAAGCGGACTCGTTCACTAATCCGGCGGAACTTTATGTGGGAACCTTCGTAGACTAGAGTGAACGAACTTGTAAACATTGAAATTTTCGCTGGTTTCCTCAGATTGGTTAGTGTATATTCACGGTGCTCTGATACCTATTGCAGCGTAGCATGGGGAGGTTTCTCTTCAAACCCACTTTCATCTTGGCAAACACTACTTTCAAGCAACGTTGCGAGCAGCAAAGGCTCGGTATTTGAGCACCAAGTGTATGCGGCCCAGTGGATCGGGATTTCTTTAGAGTCTAGACATCGTTCTCAACTTATCAAATTCACGTCACAGCTACCCTGGTATCGAAACAGACCACAAATTATTTGTGTACAATTCTCCTACAAACGGGGCCTAGGTCTAGAACATTAGCCGGCTCCCTCTCGAGTTGTACGTTAGCAGCCGGAGCGCTGAAGGCACTGTAAGCGCCCTTCATTGCCGGCCTAAGTACGCAACACACCTGAGGAGCCACGTTACTCAATCACCAATGTCTGTAAAGTAGCGGAAGTGTATTAAAATGCTGACTTGTCTCAACACGGTAGTCTGCACTGTGAATTGGGTTTGAAGAGGATAAGTGAGGTTCATGAATGAAGAGCATTTAGGGATTCACGATCATTGCTACATTTCGTCACTTAAAACTTATTGTAATAGTCAAGAGTGATATAACCAATTCACTGGGTATAGTTATTTGCATTGCATATTCCGTTGAAATGGTCAAGAGACTAGCACTGTAGCGAACTATATGCTGTGAGTCGCCAGTGCACCAAAGTTCCAAACTCCAACTCATTCCTCACGCTTCACTTGTATCACAGGTCCGGTGTACTGGTGCCTAGCTCTGAAAGCGTAGTATATGAGAGCGAAAATGATCGTTGCTCCGAACATCGTCGAAGACCAGTTCATAGTGGCAGCAGTGACCGGGGTAGCCAGTGGCCAAAATGCAAAGAACCAGACAGGTGCCAAAAACACGAGCGCAGCAATGTTAATTGCCAGTCCAAACCTTCCCAGTGACCATCTTCGCGGTGGAAGCGGTGGTCCTGAAATCCTGCGCCAAACAAGACAACTGATGGTGATGAAATATGACGAGAGAATCGAAACACCGCCGAGAGAGTTGATGGCATTCAGAGCGGTCGAGGAGCCGAGATTGATGCAGGAGAGTAATGAACTGACCACCAGGGAAACACCCACTGCGCGAAGTGGAATATTCCAGCCGGGGGTAACCTACAATGTCAATCGAGGTCAATTTTGAAAGATGAGATCTTACCTGTGACAACCAAGCAGAGCCGGGCAGACCCTTATCTCGAGCAAAAGACCAAATTTGCCTCGAAGCTGTAGCTACTTCGCTTATGCAACAAGATGAGAGCAAGATAATGACTATCGCCGTCATGGCGTTAGTTGCACCATAGCTTTGGGTGGCGTTGAAGAAGATTTGGATGAAAGGTTGTAAAGTGGGTGTTGCTAGGATGTTTTCGATATCGCCCAGGGTAAAGATCAAGGTGACTGCCATGAGAAATCCAAGGATGGCATTCGGAATCACAGACCAGATGATCGCCTTCGGGAGGGTAAGTGATGCGTCTCGAATCTCCTCCGCTGTACGATCGAACCTAGGTCAGTCTTCAATACGCCAATGGAATCAGAGAGCGGTCTTACACATGTGAACTGAGCAATCGTAGCCAATAAGGACGCTCAAAGGAGAGGTCAGCCCAATCATGGCTGACAGCCCAGTACTCGACCAGCCTCCAAAATTGCTGAACTCTAGCAAAACATGAGGGTGGGCGCGAGGGGCCATGACCCAGAGCGGTATGATGATGGCGAAGAAGCCAGCCAAATGTAGGATCAGGACGATACCCTCTATCAGGGGTAAACGCGAAGCTAATACAGTGTTGAAAACAATCGAGAAGGAAATAACAGCGATCGTCAGAAGCGTTCCATGCCAGTTCTTCCACTCATAGTCCGTGACATTCAGAGCTATCAAGCCTTGAATGATGGTGCCGACCATGAAGCAGACACCCGCGAGATACACTTGCCACCCAATGGCAGACAGCCAGCCTGAGATTGATCGTCAGTAGAGGTATCTGAGCACTTAAATAGCAGGTACCCACCAACAATGTAGCTTAGAAGTTTCTGAATCTTGGGAGGCGCAAACTCCGAAACCCAGTGGTATTGACCTCCGGCAGTAGGAGACCTGAAAGGGATATTAGCATGAGATTGGAGATAGAGCTAGGCACTTACATGGAAGCCATCTCTGCAATACTCGCGTATACGAGAGACATCCCACAGGCGACAACAATAAAGCCCCAGAAAAGGTCCGCAGTTCCTCCGTCAGTCAGCACAAAGACGAAAAGTCTATCCTCGAGTTAGCGACTCAGACCAAAGGTATGGGATTAGAGTACCCACGGAAGTATCAACTCCCAGCTTGCCATGACAGTGCTGGCAAAACCCAGCATTGTAATGAACTTAAAGTTGCGCTGCATAAAGTCAATGAGGATCAAAAGAGGCTCAGATAGTGAGGACACTGACACGCAGCACTTGTTTCTTTCCCAGAACACTCATATCTCTTTTGTCTGCCGCAGTGCCCATGTACCTCTCAGGAAGTCCATTGTTGTCCGCCTCTTTCTCGTCCATCTGGCCATCCTCTATTGGATTGTCGGCAACCGACAGCTTGTCTTTCGTAGACTCCATTGTTGCAAATCTCAAGGTCTCAGACTTCAAGGCCGCAAACTTCAATGTCGTGGAAACTGTACGAAGATCAATGTCCCCGCAGATCGAACACGAATTCGCAGTTGGAAAAGACCGTCCCGATGGAATGGTTGAGAGTAGCGAATGAAAGATATTTGAGACTGAATGGTTGCAGCGGGGTTGGATGCATGGAAATATTGATATCTCGCATGCAAGGCTCAACCACTAGTAATGCCGATACCATTAAGCCACTCGGGGCTCAGACTGTATTAGACTAGCGTGTTCCGGTCAAGGCGACATTGAACAGGCATGCTCCCCCGGCCTGGGGACTTGGCCGGGGATGGTGTGATATCTCCCCTAGTGTGGGGGGAAACAGCAGATATACGTCGAAGTAATTTCATGTGTCAGGGTTATTAGTGCCTTTTTCGTCGCAGACTTCCAGGGCCAGGGCATGTGCTGTGCCGTACTTTCCGTCTCATTGACGCCACTTGCAACCTGCACCCGTCTTGGGGAACATTGGGCGAGTGAAAACACTGCGTTGGACCCAGGAATCATTTGCCGAAGGACACTCGCTTTTGCATTTACTCCGGACAGTAGCATCGTTCAAGAAGCAGTAGCGACCTTCTATTTACTAAGCGATGGAACACAGCAATGATCTTGGCAAATCGGCATTTCATTTCGCTGACTAGTGTCAAACCCCAGTCAAAAGACTCGACCTTCGATCCTAACCTGGATGTTTGACGACGCAAGTGGCTACAGCCCTTGAACTTTTCGAAGCTATCAATGGAAGCCTTCCATCAGCACTTACGAAGTAGCACGGCACGGCCGCACAATGCCAAGAAGTATTCCAAGACTGATCAGCCCCCACTCTTTTGAATTTGCGATCCGTTCCGTGCCTCGTCTTTCGCTTAAAGCCGCTGATGATTAACGTTCCCCATATCATCCAGTCTTTGCGCTCCAGATGCATTTCTTCGCTGATATTCTTCTTCTGGTTCTCATGATAGACTTCGTGAAAGATCGAACAGTATATCCATAGAATGATTTCTCGGCACTTGGCAAAGTACGTAGTTAATCCGAAAACCATCAAAAGCAATACTGCATTGCTTTTGCCGCTTTTCGCCATTGACGAGTGAACATTCGTCGAAAGGCTGAAACCGGTTACTTCGGCCGTATCGACGGCAGTAGCGGCAACAGGTTAGGGCATCAGTGATTTTGACCCACATCTACGGAGTAAGACATCACAGGCTCTGAAGCCCCTGTCTATAGAATAGCTCGCTAAGAAGTTACTGAAGCACAGGTTTCATTGGTTGCCAGGTCCGCGACATGCGCTGAGGCTTCAGGGGCTTTAGCGAGTGATACATTTCCAGGGTTCTTCGGGGCTTAAGAACGTGGATGCCCTGGACGCCGGTAAGGTCTTCCCGCCCGCTCCGTACCAATAACTTTATTCTATTGCCATGTTGCCGTCCCTGGCATCATGTGGCTAGGGGTCTCGAAACTTGCAACATATTGCTTGTTCCCATTCGAAACCCTTTGGATAGATACTCTCCCTGGCAAGCAGAGGATTGCTGCCTCTTCTTGCCCTCAATCAGTTGGTTCTGCACCAAATTATGTCCGTGTTCGATTTCCAACGGTCCCAACGCACGGATACGATCTATTCCTGCGAACAAATCATCCCATACTCGCTTTAGCGGCCAATTGTTGTATCCAACTCCCTCCTGTGGGAGCGAAAAAAAGTGGGGGTGTAGCCATCAGGCCAACGATCACACAACATAGCTGCGTCGCCTGCTTTTCTCAAATATGTGCTTTAATTCGCAAGATCGTCTTTGATCTCAACCAAATGTATCCTCAAAGTCCTAAGTCTTGAAACACAGTGCTCGCGAAGATGACGACGAGTTCTCCTCCTATGGTGGTCCCACCTGGACAATTTCCACCCTTTAGTGTAGTCACAGACACTGACCACACGGCATGGATCATCATTGCGACTTCGTTGAGCATGTCTTGCATCATGATCTTCAGCGTCATCAAAATATTTCTTCGACGGAGGACCGGCCTGAGTGTTGGGCTGGATGAGTCCTTTCTCGCTGGATCGACCGTAAGTCTCCTGAGACCCGCTCTTCTCGTGATTTCTGATGGGGACAGTCTGACCAATGACTGAATTCATGTTAGGTTTTGGCAGCTATTCAGTCATCCATTGTCCTGGCCAATTGCGCAAAAGGGCTCGGGAAATCGATAGAACTTGTACCGGAGAGAAGTCTGATCCAGATACAGCTGGTACAACAATCCTGTGGTCTATCAATTCTGTGTGATACTAACCTCTAGGTAGATGATTTATGTCAGCAGTTTGCTATTTCTCGTATCTCTCGGATTTTCAAAGATTTCAGTCGCTTACCTGTTATTGCGTTTGACCCCGTACAAACGACACAGATGGGTCTTCTATACGATAGCAAGCCTGATAGCTACATGGACAGTCGCGTCAACCTTTGCAGTTGCGCTGGAATGCAATCCGTCGCACCCGTGGATATTGATCGGAGAAAAATGCCCCCGCGCGGTATTACAATTCCTATCCTCGAGCTCGTCGCGTCGCTGCAAGCTAACAGAAACGTAGTTTCTGCAATGGCAGCTCATTGCTGCTTTTGATATTGCTTTTGAGCTTGCTTTGGTTGGTGGGACCATCTATCTTGTTTGGGGCCTACAGACGTCACTGGGAAAGAAAGCAAACGTTGTGTTCTCATTTGGCACGCGACTGCCGTAGGTGAATTGAAAATGCTTTAAGTATTTTACTAATTTGGGGTAGGTTGATCATTGCGATTGCGTTCCGCCTCGCAAACTTTCCTACCGTCGGCTTGACATCGAATCCTACACTCCTCCAAGCCAAGTTCATTGTGTGGACTCAGACAGAGCTCAGCTATTCCATCATAGCCGCAACAATCCCTAGCATCCGGCCTTTTATCAAAACTCTTGCGACCAATTATGGTACAAGCCCAGCAGATGGGTATGGCAGTGGATATGGGACTGGTTATGGCAATGTTTCGGAAAGTGATAATCAACCTGGCGGATACGAATTGTCTACCCTCAGGCCAAAGGGCGATGGGGATGAATACAACTACCGAATATGGTCAGGCAAATCTGGTTCAGGGACTGAGGTAAGGCCACAGATAGTAACCAAAGCCGATGCTGCAAGTGTAGGGAGCAGCGATAGCCAGCGGATGATTATTCAGAAGAATCTGGCATGGGAGGTTGCTGTAGACCCGAAGTAAGGGGAGCGACCAGCCGACGCAAGTCATTGGATATGTCTTTACGAAATGTTACAAAAAGTTTTAAGCGTCTCTCTTCCGGATGGCTCAAGCGACCATTGGCGGAATATTACGGATCTGTGTCATGCACACTGGGAGTATAGAAGGCGTTCGTTGTAAAAATAGATGGCAAGGAAATTTTGCATTCACATAATGCCCACGAAACAAAGTTTCAATTGGGTGTATGTTTCGCCCCTTATTCCCAACCAAGCAAGCAAAAACGCCAATCATTCTTAGGGTCGATGCCGGTTTTAATTCGAGGCTGATCCTGTTGAAGGTCGGATTCTTAATCGAACTCGGGGTTCTGGGGTAAATAAGTTATACGTTGAAATCATTGGCGGAAAATACCACTACGAAGTTGATTGGTACTGTAGCTTTTAGACAGCCTCGTCACTTCGCTGCTTTGCTGACAGATATTTGCTATCACTTGCAGCATTAACAGATGAACTTATTTAGCCTGCGGAAGTGCCTCACTCCCAAACTGTTCTTTTCCATCGTGCTTTCAACTTTGGACTCCAGATTGGGTTGCTCGTCTCATTTATACGTTTTCAAAATCGTTTTGTGGCCATTCAATAACGTGCTCTGCATTCAAAGATCCCATCTTGTAATTTTTCAAATATTAGACGTGTGTCTACTTCCTTCAGGGGCGGTCGGTTGTTTCGATTTTTTTATTTCGCCTTGAACGAACGAGAATCCATGCAGTTTTTCATCTCTAGCGTTTCTAGATGCGGGGCAGGATTAAATTGTAAGCCTTATTGATAGTTCTAGAGATCTATTCTTAGTTTGTCAAGGCTGATTTACGTATATCTAGGCCATGATTTCCTCCTGCGTTCTTGGTTAGGTTTGATCTCAATTCTGATAAGCCTGCGACTCTCCAAGATCTTATTTCGTCCCTGAACCCCAAGAGCTGTCGTACCCTGGGATCTATTCACAACTTGAAGTTCAATACCTATTCAAATTCGTAACAACTCTATTCTCCTCTTTCTTCAGGTTAATGGCTGACACCAACAATTCAAGGACAGTCTACACAGAAATATATTTATCTAACGTTCACTCACGTCAGTCATTCTGGAGAGATTGCAGTAAAGGGATCGCCTTGCTGTTGGAGATAAGTCGATAACGGCTGCCTCTTCGATGCAATGATTGAAGATTGATTGGCTGGTTCGAACAGCAAACTTGTGTTTATCTTCGCCACAGCCGCTTCACAAATTGTCTACCAACCACAAGGACATGGCAGGCGCCTCATCTTTCTGCCATACTCAATCCTTTGGAGCTGCACCTCTTAAGGGAACAATATCTTCGCGTGGTACACTGAGTTTCTCCTCCCTGCCAAAACTTCGCCCCTCCTCTCCGAGCTTCAGACAAGAAACCATGTCTAAGGATATCTCGTCGTATACAGGTGCTTCTCCTTTCGCTACTACTTTTTGGCTGCCACTTCTCTCACCACATGCTACCGTATCGGCTTGCATTACAAAATTCTTCTCGGCAAGAAACAATACATTCTTTACTACCTTTCCGGACAACATCATTTGACCCTGACTATGGTGTACACTATAGCAACGACGAGCAATGCCTGCCAGTACTCTGAGGAGCAAAACGAAGATATAGGAACGATATTCGACAAACACAATTATAATGCTAATTAGTGATGTTGAGCACGCATCGACTTGCCATTTGAGGTTAACCCTGACGAAGGTGGGGCGGCGATACCGGCCTCTAGCAAAACGCAGCAACCAATACACTTTCGTGAATCATGGATACGAACAAGCTTCGCATCACACGCCGCAGTCTTGCTTGATTTGGCAAATGTGAAAAGGTATAAGTAATCGGAGGCTTCTCAGTTTTCAATCGATTTCCAACAGTCATCAATCCCACTCTTGGTCAGAAATTGTCAAAATGGCTTCGCATGAGCTTCAGACGATGCATAGTCGACAATCAGTTGGCAACTCCGCTACTGGCGAAGATGAGATCAGCTCAACTCGCGAAGAGCGAACTCTTGAGACTGAAATGCGTTCTCTTCCACCTACAGATCACGGCCGAGATGCATATCTCGTCCTTGTGGGATGCACTATCATTCAAGCCCCCGTTTGGGGTGAGCAAGTTGCTCTTCAACTAACCGTTTCATCCCACTTACGAACATCTAGGCTATTCGCTCTCTTTTGGGGTGTTCCAGGAATACTACACGACCCACAACAACATCAAGGGTTCTCCAGGCGCGATCGCTACCGTTGGAACTACCTTGAACGGTCTTATGTATCTGATGATGCCGCTTTCTTTCACGCTGCTGACTCGCTATCCCCGACTTCGACCGTACTGTGGACCTATGGGCTTGGTTATCACCGTCTGTAGCCTCGTTCTCTCGTCCTATGCAAAGGAAGTTTGGCAGCTCATTGCTAGTCAAGGAGTCCTTTGCGCTATTGGTTCCGGCCTTCTATTTTCACCCACGACTCTCTACCTTGACGAATGGTTCATTGCTCGCAAGGGAATGGCATACGGTACCATTTGGGCCGGAAAATCAGCAGCTGGAGTTATGTTCCCATTTCTCATGTCTTCACTACTCAGCAAATACGGCGCGCGGACCACACTACAAGCTTGGGCCGTGACGCTCGTCATCATCACTTCACCACTACTCTTCTTCCTCAAACCCAGGATTCCGCTGTCGAATTCTGTAACACAGAGGCCACTTTCGTGGAGCTTCTTGAAGCAATCAACGTTCTGGATGTTGCAATTAGGGAATGTGGTCCAGTACGTGAAACTTTGCCCTTGTTCTTATGGAATTTTAGGAGACGAACTCTTCGGGAGTCGTCTTCGGGTGTTCAGCTCCCGAACAATCTGAAATCTTTGTCAAATTCCCATACTGATTTGTCTATAGGTCGTTTGGGTATATTCTTCCCAATACGTACCTCGCTTCGTACGCTCATACAATGGGATTACCTACCATCACAGGGGCGGCGCTATTAGCTGTATTTGCCTTAGCTTCTGTTCCTGGGGGTATTATTCATGGCTTACTGGGAGATCGCTTCAAGGACACAACAGAAGTCCTCATTGCTTCTCTTGGCTCAACCATCGCGGTCTTCGCACTATGGGGACTCGCAAATAATCTTGCAGTGCTAGTCTTGTTTACGATTGTGTACGGATTCTTTGCTGGTGGGTTTAGTAGTACTTATCCAGGTATGTTGCATGAGTTAAAGAAGAAAGACGAGGACCTTGATACAGGTTTGGCGATGGGACTGCTACTCGGTGGGAGAGGTGTCGGATTTATCGCTGGTGGACCAGCAAGTGGGGCGCTTTTGAAAAGCGCCTGGAGCTCTTTGGAAGGCATGGGAGTTTTGGGATACAAGACCGAGTATGGTCCAGTGATCGTGTGCACGGGGGCCACGGCTCTTTTGGGAGGTTGGGGTTGGATGTGGAAGGCGCTGAGGCAATGGTAAAGAAGGAACGAATGAGTCAGAAGATTTTGAGTGTAGGTTGAGAAATTTGAGCTTAAACTGGAGTTAGGATTCGTATTGCATTTAGTTCATATCTTCGTTCTGAGAAGTAAATTGCAGGGAATATATGCCCAAAGATCTCAAAATATCAAGGACTTCTCAACCATTCTCGATGCTCAAGATCTAGCTTGTCCCTGAGCAGCCAACAAAATTATTCCCACTAGCCCCAGTGTGGGTTATTTCACCGGCAAGCTTGCAAGCAGTGTTGATAATCACACGATCAGGGCCAGGACTTCCTGTTGAGAAGTTAGAATATGCTTAGATTGAATCGGAGAAACGCGGGATGTGGAGCCAGAGAAAGACGAACCTCCAGTATATACACTTCCACTAGGCAAGAGGGGAAACTCTAAATAGGGCCCGGCGACTGGGAAATTGAAACCCTCGTAGTTGTTGTACGTGTGCGGATAAGTCGAGCCTCCAGCAGTGGTGCCAGAGTTATGGTACGAACAGGACTTTTGCGCAGCTGCGTTGACCTGGTTCGCCGTGTAAGAGTTGGAGCCGCAAGTGGTTGCTGCACGTTCCTCGATCGTAGGCAGGGCAGCAGCCGTGGCAATGATGAACGCGAGGGAAAAGAGTTGCTTTAGGCCGAGCATCTTGATACAAGATGTATCCAATTTTGAATATGAAGGAGTAAGACAAGAGCTGATAGAGGCAAATCAAGTGAACGACTAGAATAGTAGTGCGGGGAAGCCCTTCACGAAACACGGGAGCTGATGAGGTTGATATACTTCGTACCAAAGGACGTCTCTATGAGCGCCCTCAGAGATTTTAGAACTTTCTTAATACAAACATCGCCGCTAATGCATTCCATGCAGGAGATCACAGCTTTCCAGAAGGCCAAGAGGATGTGCTTGAAGTCAATGGCCACACATGCTGCACGTTTTAACGGCTCCTGACTTCAGGAGATAACACTTTAGAGCCAGCAATACCGCTTGGTGTTGCTCCGTACCGTCTCTCATACACACACCTCTCTCAAAATGGAAGGTATACAAAGAGGCGTGCCCATGGCCCCTTGGCAAATAGGTCGTGCGATTAAGGTTGGTGGAGAGCGGGAGTTGAAGATATCCCACCAGATCCACGCACGGGATTTTTCAGACGCTAGACCAAAACGGCAGCTGCGAGCATCACTTCCTTCCCACTCACACACCCACATGTTCCCGGCAATTGAAAGCTAAGAATTCCAATATGAAGCCAATTCATATCCGCGGCATTCTTCTATGTAGCCGGCGTTCTAGCTCGTCGGACATCGCCTCCGCGTTCAAGCCCTTATAACGAACTGCCAATTTGGGAGACTTCGAAGTAAAGCATGGCAGTCTTGCCTTGAAGGGTAGAAGAAGCCGCACCTGCATCTTCTCTCCCATGAATCGACTTCCCAAAATCGATACCGCATACCCTACAGCCGTCAAGGTGGTAGATATGCCTTCCCCAGAGTACGAATCGTTGACCGCGTCCCTTGCATCGAAAACCAACCCCTCCACCGCTGCCCACGAGTTTACGGACCCAACGAGAAAGAATATTGCTGCGGGGGCTTCAGAATCTGATATCGAAACTTGTCTAAGTCGTGCGTGGAACAGCGTCGTCGATGTTGCCGCGGATACACAACACGAGTCTCAAGAGTCGTTGGTAGATATTGTGCGAGCTGTGCAGCAGCATAATTCCGCAGACGAGGCAGATGCAAAGACATGCACGGTATGGGGAGAGAAGGTGAAGCTGTGGGAAGATATGCCATTGCTCGGGCCTACTTTGAGAGAGGCTTGGAACAGAGGTAGGCGATGTCGTGAACTCTAGAAAATCGTGAGGCTGACAGATTGGTCCCAGCACCCGGAAGCGGTTCCAAGAACGACTTTTCGCCAGGGCAATGGTGTAACCTCAATGCTTTTCTGGCACGCCTGACAGCCCTTTCTCAATCGATACCTGCTTTCGATTTTTCGTTATATGCTATATGGACCTTGCGATCGGCCTTGGAGGGCACAGAAAAAGCACCATCCGTCGACGAAGATGCAGCCAAGGTCTGGTTGACTTATGCAAAGGACATCATAGAGAGACTGAGCCAGGAAGAGAAAACGTTCGATGGAAAGATGGCCAAGGGAGGGGACAAATATAAAGACAGGGATTGGAGAGGTTTCAATGCCCAGAGGTTGGAAATTTGGCAAGCTGCTCTTCAATGAAGCCATGTTCTAGTGAAATATAAGGTATAACGTGTTTCGACGCTTTCATTTCATGCAATATCTTTCTTCGCCTCCGACAACTCATTGCATCACTGGTCGTAGGAGACACCAGACTGGGGTAAGCGTGAGCCAATACGTCTTATGACGAACTCTGGTCCATTGTCCTGGTGCTCCGTCGCGGGGTACGGACAACCGGGCCACTATCTATTCCATTTCTCCTCCGTTCTTGTCTTCTTCTACAAACATAATCTCTTGTCGTCCTAGTTGTGATTTGCAGACGAATACTACTCTCATCGAACGCGCACTGGATTGACATGTAGTTGCCCAGCATTTTGGAGCACTGGAAGTATTTAAATAATATAGAATCATTAGATTTTCCCAGTAACGCATTTTCTTATGCCGAATCTTTGATGGGACGCTTACATCAAGACGAAGTGAATCAAGCGAATCAAGCACCAAGGTGAATTCTTTCCCGGCCAGGAAAGAATTCACCTTATCCAGATCTCTGTTTCGTCACCCCCGGGCTGTTACCTTCAATATTCTCTTTGTTTCTATAGATCAAAATCCCATTCAAGTATGCGATATAACGCTTCACGGTGAAAGGAGTTTCTCTGTCAGCAATGTTTTCTGAGGAACATTACTGAGAATGAAAATTTGATCTTGTATAAGTTTGGTATTCAATGTGGGAGAATCTCATTGACAACGAATTCACCTGCTTGTCACCAAAATTCTAGTGAAAGACGTTGCAAGATCGCAGTTGATATTCTTTCAATTTCAAGTTTAGTCAGCTCACATCTTCAACTTCAACTATCTACATCTTCAGACCTCCCAATCCCTACAAAATCGCCACAATGGACCAAGCTGGGCCGGACCCCCAGTTATGCCGCCACTGTCAAAAGTTAGCAGCCTTTGCCTGCGGTGACTGCAAAGATGTTCCGCCTTATGAGAAGAATCAGGGCTTTGAGAAGACCTGGTATTGTTCTACTGAGTGTCAAAAGCTGGACTCTGCTAGGCATGAGGCCTACTGCAAAGTATTGAACATGCGCAAGGAGCTTTTCCGCGTTGGATCACTAGTGCAGGAGTTGTTCTATGTGTATAGGAAGCATCTCTTCGATATCAAAGTTGAGGCAATCGCCAAGGAAGGCTCCACAATGCGCATTCATGAGGGTGAATACTCGCAGACTATACTCCGCCTACATGGAGTGGAATCCTTTCAGGATTTATTGTTCCCATTTCCATCGGCGTCTGTGACAGAGATCCAGGATCAGCAAGCCCTATTAACTCACTTGATGTGCGACGATTCGATTGGATGGATGCATGGTGTCCTAAAGTACTGCGTTGGAGGTAAGGACTTAACAATCTTCTCTTTGACATGTCATGTAACTTTGCTAACGCAAACGTCAGATCTTCTTCGCAGTGCCTCCGAAATTGTTGTAATACCAAAGAACGTCAGGCGACAGCTCATTACGATCGGTCTCGATGGAACTCGAGACGACTGGATTTATTCTCACATGCTCCTACAAGTCGAGCTTACTGGAGGGGAAGAGTACGCAATCGATCTTGCAGGCGCTCAGCACGGCTATTACGAACCCATCACTCCATGGAACGTCTACGAAGACACCCGCGTTTCAAGCATCAAAGGCTCCACTGGGAGTTGGGGAGCCAAACATAGGACATTGTTACAGGAAAGCGACAGGAAGTGGTTGAATTTGCTGGTAGGCAGGTTCAGTGCTTTCTCACGGAGTTTTTGGTGAGGTAGATCTAGGGAGGTATATCGCTACAGTAGTGGAAACATGCACGGAGCCATCGCTCCAGCTGTCTTTTCCAATTTCGAAGGTGTGCGGTCGAAGTAGACGAGGCATTGACTTACTAGTTGAAGGAAGAGAGGCATCATAACTTCCCATGGAAGCAAATGTCACCCAAAAACAATAAATTCCAGTACTTCATCGTGTGCCTCGAATCTGTTGGTTCTATGTACGTTCCATTTCCCCGACTTTCATGACTTAAATTGAGCGCTACAAAAGCGGCCCTCACCTACAAAGTCTCTCTCTCAAAGGGGTTGAAATATATTAAATACTGCAAAATTTGCTGGACTACTCTAGGCATTAATACACTTTCCCCCAACACTCAAATTACTGGGACTGATCACTTTCCTCCTTCAAAAGTACTGAGGACGTAACAACACCTCCGCACAAGTAGCCGGGTAATCACCCTTCGGGCTATCAAACCCATCAATCAACACAAACAACTGCGGCAAATTAACCCCATGAAACCACTCGCAAACCAACCACCCCCCAAACTCCTCATCCGTCAACGTAAGCCCGCGGTCCTCCGTCATTTGCCAATTAGAGCTCCCAAACCCGGCGTTAATAGTCACCGGCTCCCATCTGGCATAGTTTGTATCTCCTAATTGGGGGTTTGCGGCAAAGGGAAAATTACCAGTGTCGAATTGCAGGTGGGTGCCGTTGAGGTAAGATGCGGCGCGTGCGGTGGTGTCGCTGGTGAAGACGGGGTCGGCGAGCCCCGCGCCAGTGTGATATGCTTCTACTGTGAGAGTCGTCAGTGAGAGTCTATGGAAGGATGAGAAGGGGGGACGCACAGTATAGGCCGTTGAATTGGGCGCCGTCGATGGCGATGTAGAATTCTTGGGTGTTGTTGACTTTGCCTGGGACGAAGCTTTCTCTGGCTCTCATTGCTGGAGCAGCAGTCGTGAGGCTGATTATAGTTGATGCCGCAAGGGCGAGATTGCGCATTGAGATCATTTTGCTGGTGTTGAAGAATAGAGGTAAGATTGAAATTAATTTGAGGAAGTACTTTGGATTTGCAGGATCTGCTGATGATGAAAGTAGAACTTGAGAGGAAAACCTCAATACTTATATATGCACGAAAGGTGATACCATACAAATGGTTATGTGCGACTGATGATTAAGTTCCCAAAAACTCGTATACTTAATAACCTGGCCATACCAGATTCGTCTCGTGATCGCTGAGATCTACAGGGACGTCGTACCAAAACTCTCGTATTCCATGACACAATGCGGCTCACTGGAGCCGATACAAGCATTGGACGTCGAATACGAGATTCTCCCGGCGCATTGTGTACCCGATGGGGATAAATAGTACCCCGCATGATGTCAACTCGCATTTAGTTGCCGGTGCGCGGGTATGGCTCTACCAAGTCGGGAATAACCGACGCTAAAGTCTTATTTTCACGACTTGAAATAGACGAACGCGTTCGCAGATATACCTGAGATGGGTTAAAGGCTCGTGTGGGGAAAAGGGCAGTGCTCGGGCATGTCGATCGATATGAGTTAATGAGGAATCTGTCTTCCGTGTTACAACCCTATCTCTTGTGCGCTGTTTCGAAGCATATTCTACCTACAAGTATGGCACACAAAAGTCGTACAAGCCTAATGTGCAATCGCCGTTGAAGAGAAAGCGGGGAAACTCGGTGCAACATCACCAAAGTCGTGAAGGATACGTACTAGAGCTAGAATCAGATTTTGAACATTCTTCACAGCCACAGAACTTTACTCTTGCCCCAGAAAAAATCAGCATCAATCATCTGGATCAAATGGAGCGACATGCTCGGTCAGAAAATAATACAACGTCTACGCAATATAGTCATTAACGCTAATGCACTGTAGGTATGGATCGAAGGCGGCCCGACTGACGATGAGGACTCTGGATCCATTGTTTGCGATTTCCGCGATGACTTTAATATGTTGGTGCGAATGATTGAAAATATGGATCGATTTCACACTCCTGGATACCTTGATAAATGCCCTAGCTACTGAGGCTGTTTGCAAGTCTAAGAACTTCTCTGGGGCGCACTGGGTGAATCAGTTATCCGCCCCATGCGGGGTTATCCTGACCTTCTTCGATCCACGCCACGCTGAAGAAACTCACATCTTTTTTTTCAATATCATTCCTGCCTCTGCTAGTAAAAGCCGCCTTGCAGTCTAAGCTCAACGATAGTCCCATGTCGTTAGTCCAACAAGTAGGTCTCAAATACCAAGTCACGTATTCGGTGAGTAACCCGTTTCTCCGCCCTCACACGTCTCAAATCAGGCCCCAGTTGCTCACATGTCAAAAATTACTCCCAAGCTCGCAAGTATCATAAAGGTGCCAAGACACATGTCAAGTCTTGACCTAAAATTAGGCTTCCGGGACAAAGACAACGTGTAGCCTAGAGAAAAGTCTACTCGCTTGCGGCAAAGGGGTCTTCTCCTATTCATCAAGTTCCACTAAACCACAAATGAGGCAAAAGACTCTGGTCCAGATCCCAGCCCTAGAGCCCCATCTCAGCCCTGCTGCTGGGCTGAAAATCTCCTGTTACACAACAGCGGACCCCGGATTTTGCCTCCGGGTATGCAACAACCCGCTCCTCTCAAAGGGAATAACTTTGCCATCAACATCTTACAATAGAAAATTTACCTCGGCGAGTCCTAGTGGCTCAGTAAGTTGGGTGGCTGAACGAGCAACGCATGAAACAAGGAGGCATTGCGAAGTGTGGCACAGCACATTTGATTGGCCAAGAGTAGCGGGTGTCAGGTGACGGGCCCCTTGCTCGGTGAGTGTGACCCTTTGATGGGTTGAAGGCAAAGCGACCGACCGAAATCAGCCTATGCGCGGTTTTGGAATGTCGTGGAAAAAATTGGGAGGGCGCTGATGCTGTGTATCGGAGGAGTATAAGTTGAAAGGAGCGCAAGCGACGAAACTGCCCGCGACTTCTATCAACACTTCACGAGTACCAGAAAAGCGCAACTTCAAAGCAAAATTATCTACAAAGAAATTAAGAAGAAACGCCATGGCTTTGAAGCTCAAATCAGAAGTCGTTCCCCCGGTCGAAAACATTATAAACTACCAGTTCACGAACCGGAACTTGTGCTGGGAAGCCCTGCAAGGGAAGGGGGCCGGAGGATTCCCGCACGGAAACAAGCGACTTGCTTTGCTAGGGGACGCGTCGATGAAGCACGCGCAGTTGAAGAAATGGTATGGCTATAACATGACCACTGGTACGTTACCCTGACACTGATAAAAAATGCTCTACTGATTGAGTGCGGAAAGAGCAGGGGAACTTGATCGCCAGCCGCGATGGCGGAAACGAACATCTGACTACAAGAGGCAAGGAACTGGGCCTCGACCAATTCATAAACCCGAATCCGAGTCAAAAAGGAGTGGTGAGCGGAAAGCTGATCGCCGATACGATGGAGGCGCTGATCGGCGCTGTGGAGATGGACGGAGGAGGGGAGACAGCATTGGAAGAAGTGATGAGGACTTTGGGGGTCCTTTGAGAGGATGTGATACTCATAGAGTGAGACTGCTCTGGAATTTTAATGGAGTTGTCTAGGTGACATTTGATGTGAGATGCTTTGACGAGAAGAATTTCAACGTCGGTTGATGTATCATGAAATGTATAGACGCGCGAGAGAGATGAGCAACTTTGCCGCATCCCAATTCATTGTATATATTGTTCAAATGCAATTTAGTAGACTCACATCTCTGAAAATGTTTTCAATCTGTGACGAGTCTTGGATCCAGGGGGTTATATGCAAAGTTTTCATTTGTTTTCCTGGCTAAGTCAGGGCCACATCGAAGCAGAATATGCCGGACGTGCCCTCGGAGTACCATAAATCTGACTGAGCTCATCGCTCAACGTTTGTGGCCCATCAAAAGGATCCTTCTGTTCAGCGAAGTGGTGTCTCTGCAGAGCAATGTTCCACGCAAAGCTTGAATGTCCTATCCCAGCAAATTGCGACGCCTTAGACAGCACAAGGTAATCGATCATTGCTTGTTGATCGGGTGTCAATTCCAGCAAAGTTTCCCTGTCCCAGCCCTTCAGCAAGTCAAACTTATTCATGACTGTAAGATTGAGCGTTTTTGCATCGTGTATGAATTGTACTAGATCCGCGCCGTCATCGGATGAGACGTATATAAGCGGCAAGCCCGACTTGCTGGCTTGTTCGAGAAAGAGTTTCGATTGTGTTTCATAGGAATAATGTGCGAGGTCGACTTTGGACGTGATTGTTGCAGAGTCTCGGACGATACTCAAATGAACACCAAAATACAGATCTGGTAAAATAGGCTGCGCCAGATCAGGGCTGCTCGCAAACGATTCAGATAGCTTGAGCAGCGTGATAGCTGCCAAGTTCCTGATATCCCAGTGGAATTTGAGGAGTCTGCCAAAAGAGTATGCAAAATTCCCTTCTTCCTTCGCGACTGGATATTGGAGAAAGGTCCTCCCTAGCTCGATAACGATAGGCTGAGGATCTGTGTACTGCGAGGCCCATTTCTGGAACGCTTCACGCCAGTTTTCAGCGGACATCTCAGCGAGGGGGATCTTTTTGGCAAGAGCTTCGGGGACAAGTGTTATAGGTCCATACAAGTCCTTCACTTCCAAAACCTGCTTTGAAAACATAAACGTCTGCATATTGGGACACAACGCGCCAAGTGCACCCAAGAAGTACTCCGTATCAAACATATACGACAAGTCCGTTGTATTCCTCATGCCATCCCTGTCGTAGTCTTCGCGCATGACGATTCGAGGGACTACGATACGCGCACCCGCGGCAATGGCATATCGAACGCAGTTCAGGATCGAATTCCGAACCTCTGCCACATCGCCAGGAGCTTCGTCGCAGATGAAGGTTATGCTAGAGTTGAATGCGGTATTCGCGCACACATCGCGGATCGCAGGTGAGTCGATGAGAGGATAATCGAAGATGTCGGTCGTAGGTGACGCCTGCGGGCCATTCGAGTATATGTTCCAAGGGATATGGGAGGGAAAATGATACGGTCGATCGAAGGCTACCCAGCACCAGAGTGCGAACAGAATGAAGCCTGCAAGAGAGGCATATCGCCTGTTGACTCCTGCTGGCAGCTCCATGGCACGAGAGTGCGCGTGCCTTTGGGCGGGATGAGGGTTGAGATTAGGATGGACGCCATGTTCCCCCTTTGTACACCCATCGTCCGGGGCATATTTTCATCACAGACGCGCCGGACAGTATTGCAGTTGGGAATGGGAGCGGGCGCGAGAACGGGCGCCAATGAGGGGCAATACGCTTGATAGGGATAAGCTCAAATTCCCCAGACTTCCTGATTAGGAAAGTGAGCAGGTGAAGCGTGTTTTCAGGGGTAGAGGCGTTGACAGCCGTTTAGCCGTGCAATTTCCGGGGTATTGCTTCTTGGGAAATTATTCCTCCGCTCTTTCCTACATCTTCGATAATACGATATTATTGTCTGGAACTTCATGATATCGGGCAAGTGTCTGAGCAGGTTGACAATTTTGTACTTTGCGATAGCAAACTTCTGCTTGTCAAAATGGCAAATAGTTTCTGCATCCTTCTGCCTCCTGTGAGTCTGTACTTCACAGCCGCCACGAAACTCTACCTTTCTTCAATGCTCGAATTGTTAGGGCATTTTCAACGTCAGTATGAAGGGCATGGAATTAGAAGTCTCGATCTTTCTCTTTTTCTTGCTTCATCTTTCTTCCACCACGTGTAAGTGCCGCCGCTTGATCTGCTGAAACATTGCGAGGCTATCCCACAATGAAAACGTTCAAGCGAGTTTCGAGCGAACCAAGGATTACCCCAATACCATTATCATTGCGAATGTTCAAAACAAAGAAATTCAACATGTTTTTAGATATCTAAGATCTGGAATGCTTAGAGAGTGGGCGAGTTTTCCCTCCTCGGCAATGGCACTGGCAGTATTGTTAGCATGCGCGCCCAAATATTCCAGATAGCTGCTCAATTCAGAGTGTCTCGTCAGTACAAGTCATAAAGCTCTTTGGCTTCTATTTATAGTTCTTTGAGGACATCTTTTCTCATATAACCAGTTGATCACCAGTCCAATTCAGGCACAGATCATCGACACTTTGTCGTTTCATCATTTCCCACCAATTCTAAAGTTACCATTTTATGCCTACGCAAAGACCCCGCAGCTCAATATGAAGACTATGAATGAGTTGAAGAACGACGAGGCGCTAGACACCTCCATGGAAGTATCAAGAGCCACTCGACGAAGCGAAACCACCGATAATATCAACTACCCAAGAAAACTCTGCGACACGCCTCATCCCGATACCCCTGACCCTTCCAAGACGCCCATTAGCGTTGGGAAAACTAGCTTCATCAATCAACTCACAGGATCCAATCGTCCGACTGGAGACTCCAAGGCCTATTCCCCATGCACAGAATCTTGCTACATGCAGACGGGCAACGTCAACAACGTCGAGGTGTGCTTTGTCGATACACCCGGTTTCGGCGACCCTGTAAAATCCAATCAAGAAGTCCTCCTTCAAATCCTTCAATGGTACTCGGAAAATGTTGGCGCGACTCGAAAGATTACCGCGGCGCTGTATTTCCAATCTGCAATGCGCAAGGAGAAAAGCCGCTGCAGAATACCCAGCACGAGTCACTTGATAATTTCGTATCATTCGTTGGAAAGGATTTCAGCAAGAACGTCGGACTCCTATCAACACACTGGGATGTTATCGAGAAAGCCAATGCACCTTTGGTGATGCAAACACACTGGAGGAAGCTATTCGGAAAACGAGCCCGCAGGTTTCGTGCCTACAATGACCAGGGGCGTAGCGTGCTAGTTGTAAAAGAACTTTTGAAATTTAAGCCTGATCTAGTACAGGCACAAAAGGACTCGACTGCGAGGAAGGTTACTCTGGAGTGGCTTCAAGCTGGCGAGGGAATACAGCAAATTCCTGGAGGCAGTAGTAATTTGAATCAACACTTGCTGCCTAACATCCCCCCTGAAGCCCATGAGATCGAAAGGAATAGGGTCGGTTACTATGCATTCGCATTTGCGAGGATTCACTGGAAGGGGATCCTCATTGCAGCTGTCGTAGCCGCATGCGGATTGACTTCGATAACGGGAATCTTTGGAACTACTGGCTGGGAACACGGCTGAAGCGGCGATTACAGCTACGACTGTGACTTGGCTCAAGACTGCGAGGCTGGATTTAAGGGCGAAGTATTTGGCTTTCGACATTTGTTTTGCATCTTGGATCGGCGGCACTTTCCTGCGTTTTTTCACTTGGCTCAATTTACGCGCAGCTCTCACATCTGACCTTTGCGAGGGTGCCTTGATCGTATCACTGTATAGCTTGAAAACCCATTTATTATCCCAGTCCTTTGCTTCTATTTCTAAGCTTAATTTCCCTTACCTAGCTGAGAGAATCAACCCCATAACGTCCCGCCCAGAATCTAAACCGTGTACCGATAGAAAGTAGCATTATCACCCTTCTCCCTCTCCTCATTCTTCTGATCATCAGTATAGTTTTCCGGCAACATATTGTTCTCCACAGCCCACTGGTCCCTCCTCTTATTCTCAGCCCTCAGATACCAAGACATGAAAATAGTCAAGACAAACGACATCGTGACCGTAGAGGCAAGCGTGACGTGGCCAGGAATAAATCTATCTTCGTTAGTCTCCCTTATCCTTTTCGCTTGATGGAATCATAACATACCTAGGCGAATACCGCGGCAAAAAGCAATAAGCACTGATCATTCCTCCCAAATTGCCAAAGCCGACGTGCATAGCAATGCCCACGCCTCTCTTCAAGCTCCCTCCGATATTGTTTCCGTTCCAGGCAACACCCATGGGCACCAATGGATAGATACCCGAAGCTGCGAAGAAGGTACCTGTGTACTGGACGCCTGGCTTGCCAGATGAAGCAAGCATGACGAAGCCGAGGATGGCGGATAGTTCGAAAATTCCCATGAAGATACCGCGTTCTCTGCGCTTGTCTGCTGCATAGCCGGCACCGATTGTGAAGACGCAAGCGACTGGTGTTGTTAGATGGGACTAATGGGGACGGATTTAGGGGTACATACCTGCGTACGGGGGAACCGTCATCAGTTGACTGGTTTCGTTGGAGTAGCCCATGTTTTTGACAATCCTTTGCGGCGTTAGCTTCTGTGAAGTAACAACAGATGAATATGGTCTTACGTTGGCAGGAAGAGGGAGATGGAGTAGAGAGGCGTGTAAATGCCGATGGTAATAAGCATGTGGACATAAATCTTCCAGTCTTTGAAAGCGTCCTTCGCGAACTTGAGGTTGAATTCATCGGCGAGAGAGCTACGATCCGACTTGAGGCGGCGCTCGACTTCCGTGCGTTCTTCCTCCGTGAGGAATTTAGCACTATTGATGTCAGTTTTCAGCTCAACGTGGGAAGGGAGGGAGAGGCAACTCACGTGCGAGGATAGTCATTGATAGCCCAGTACGCAATCAAAGCCACAACGAGGGTAAGTAAGCCTTCGAGAATGAAAATCCAGGACCAGCCTCCGCGGCCTGCCACTCCAGACATTTTGCCAATGCCGAAAGCGAGGATTCCACCGAAGGCGCCAGCAGCAGTGGCGGCTGAAAAGAAGAGTGCCATGCGTAGACCACATTCATGGCGACAATACCTAGCAATGCTATTAGAAACTTGGGTCATGGTGGACGCAAGCCATTACTTACCACATAGTAATATAATATGTCACACCTGGGAACAATCCACCTTCGCAGATGCCCAAGAAGATTCGGGCGATGATGAGGCCAGTGAAATTATGAACAAATCCCAAGCAGATAGTACAGATACTCCAGCCACTGTAGAAATATTAGGGCTCATTCAAAACCTGCTAAAGTATTCGGTATACATACAGCATAATAATTGTGATCCACAGACTGGGGCGTAGTCGCTTCATCATCATGTTGGATGGAACTTCAGCAGCGACGTAGAACGGGAAGAACACGGCAAGAGCATGGTTATACTGGAGGGAGCCAGGACCTTTGGTGGGCATGTGAAGGTCCTCTTGGAGTCTGAAAAGTTTCGCATTTCCGATATTGGTACGATCTAGGAAGGAAAGTCTGGAAAGTGACAGTCAGCTCTTGATTTTTGATTTTTTTTCATATGTCAAATTCGCAATGCCAAACTTACAGGTACAACAAGGACAAGAATGGAACGAGATGCCAATCGAGTTTGCGTAGCAGTGTTTTTGTTCTGGCTTGATCAAACTGCGGAGCGGCTATGCCAAGCTCTGGTACTGTTGGGCTTGAAGGAATCTTTTCAGAAACTTCAATCTGTTGGTCGCGACCCTTGACATCCAAGTCCACAGACGTGTCACTGTTATCGCTGGCGGTGATTTTCTCCATTGTGAAGCAGGCTGATGTGAATCTTGGGTCGAAAAGAAAACAGCTTTCACTAAAATGAGCGGGGGGTCGTCCTTAAGACCTTCTCGAAGATGTGGGAGGCGTTCTTCCCCAGGCATTCCATGGCGTTGAGGGCAACCCACAGACAAGATTGTCCGTGGTTAGCTTCATGGGGCCCCAGGTGTCAATGTATACCAAGACATTGGCGAAAGTCAATAATTCGACATCGTCGCCTCTAGCCATTTCCACAACCAGGGGTGTTGCTTACCTACTTCCATGTACATTGCATGCCAACATGCACTTCGTGTCTCGGGGTGAGACCGACTCGCACCTGGCCCGGCAGCAGCTACTCTCAATCTCACAGCCTCACAGGTCGGTTGAAGATATACCAATCACATGACTGAGTATTTCAAATTGTTCCAGAACTGTGGTTCTGGAGATTAAACAGGGGCAAAATAATATCCCCAATAATCGTTGTACATTTTCCCGGTGTTGGTTCCGATTCGTGCCAGCGCTTGCAGGATTGCATCTCTCGTCAGCAGCACCAATCCCCCCGGTTGTTCAGATATCGGTACGGAGGGTACAAGCTTGGCAAACACTTGGCCAGAACACGCCTGTGATACCGGATAAATTCAGAGCGTTTTTGACTCGTTCAACGCATGGAGAAAGAACTCTTTCCATCTTGCCCAGAAAACGTGGCTTAGATTCCAAGCCGGGTGGATGGAGGATATTTTCCTCAGATCTTTGCCAACCGAGACTTCGATCGATTTGGGCTGCTTTTCGCACGTCGTAAATGAGAACAGATAAATTGAGCTGACAGAACATTTTGTGCGCTTACAATAAGACCGATCGTTATGTGACAGAGTTCGATAAGGAGAAAATTGGCAGACAATAATTGGAGAGACGGGGAAAAGAAAACAGAAGTCCGGGGCAGGTGGGTTTTGCCCAGGTGGCCCAGCTCGGGACTTCCCATTTTGGGCTGGCGCGCTGTCAGGGGCTAGAACCTCAATTCTCCAAGACCTCAAGTCAACTCAGCCTCCATCCCAAGAGTCCAAGATGTCAAACCGGCGACCAAGTTGTTGGAAAAGTCCACAATACCAAGCACGCCGCTTCGATGATTTTTGTTTCGGACGAGTGGAAATGCGGGGTTGGCGACATCCTGTCGTCCTCAATCAGGATTATTTCGACGCGTCCTTGACTGTTGAGACGCGCCGCCGAGGTTGCATGCTGTACAAGTGCGGTACTTGAAATCGGGAGAAGATGCACCCCACCACTAGTATGCAAATATAGGTTTTTAGCCACGTTTTTGACACTCCCAGCAACTTGGTCCCCAAGAACCGTCTCTCAAGCGGCAGTCCACCCCGCCTTTGCCCAGGACGGACGCCTGTATATCCTAGAAGTATACGCGTTTTCCCATGACCAAGAGTTGATGTAGTTTGTTTGGGCTCCACCAGAGTTGCGTCGAGTGGCCGTGTTTCAGCAGCTCGATACGGAAAGCACCGGGGCGGGGATTTCCCAGTCCAGCTTTTCCCCGGCATACAGCATTCTGCTTCATGTGATTTTCGCTTTTCAATTTCTCAAGTTAGAAATCCTTGTTTCAATCTCCCATCTTATTTTGAGGGAAAATATCTTGAGAAGTGTTCTTAATATATTAGCGATTGAACTTTGCTGGCACACCTGCTCCTGCAGGCACGAGGAGAAAAAAAAAGCAAAGGTAAACTGATTGGCTTGCTACATGCAACATCCCAGTTCACCTTTCCTGGCCATCAAAGAGAAAGCAACATTCTGAACAGACAGAAGATATTAATCCCCCAAAACATGCTTGAGGCATGAGATACCGAGGACCTAATACAAAGTGTATGAGTGCCCACGATGAAAGCCTAGCCGGAGACAAGGAAGCAAGCTAAAACCTCACGACCAGACGCGCAGATCGAATCTTCGAATGAGAGCCCTGTAACTGACCAATGATACATACGTACATAAGAGAGAGCCTTCCCAAGGGTTCTCCTACTGCTGCTTCTAGCACCTGAGCCTAAGGTCCCTCGATCACGTGTGTCGTAACATTCTAGTCTTTTCACGTTATTTTAATAACACAGCAATAGATTTTTTTATTATCAGTAGCGTATTGGATCCATTCACAGTATTGAGGAATTTTGGGAAATTCGACCTCAGATTGATGAATAATGAATTCGCTGATATAGAAAAATCGGAACGTGTATATCGATAGCTGGAAGGGCCAACTGCAAGAGCTGCGCAAGAATTAAAGGACGCGATAGAGGGTTAGACGGACAAATAGCTTTAGGGACGCAATGGCCTAGATATCTCCTGGTATTTCGGAATATGTTTTAGGAAGTAACATTGGATAACCCTACTCCAATCACCAAACCTCACAAATATAAGAAGTAAGTCACCTTCAAAAGAAACCCCTTTGCTCACGAAACACGAAACACAAGTCTGTGGGCCTCTCAGAACTGGAGTCCTTTTCGGTTGAGTTTCTCGAAGTCCCACCAGAGAAAGCCACCTTGCGTTCTCATCACCATGAGTTAGACATATGCATACTCTCTCACTCGGACTATGCTCATGCTGTCCAAAAGTGAAGCCTTTCACCGTCGCCATGCCCAGGCATAATTTTAGACGCTCAGGATCCCCAGTGCAATTATGGCCGCAAGGCTCAACTACATGAACAACAAATCTCGAAGCTGCAAGCTTCCCAAACCCAATTGCGGAGAAGGTTCCGACTTCCTGGTTTCTGTATCTTTTGCAAACAAAAAATTCATCTCCACGATGTGCCACCATCGAACGAGCTGGTGTGACCTGTAATGCGTTCTTGGGCTCAAAGGAATCGTTGAAACCATCGACTTTGGCCGCCCAAAGCATGCCGTTGTTAATAGTGCAAGGCCCATCGCGTATGAGATGTGCGACTGCTCCATCATGGAAAGGTACTCCGCGCTGTATCCAAATCCTACCAGGGACTGTGTCGAAGGGATCGCAATCCGCAAAGCTATCTTTGAATACACTCCAGCCCCAACCGCTGAAGAGGCAAGACTCGTGGTATTGGACGTTCCGCTTTCGGCCGGCGAGGAGACTGGCGATTATGTTATACCATTCTTCGTGATCTACTATTATTGGGGCTTTGGCGACGGGAGTGTTGACTAGGCTACACAGTGGCGGTAATGTGAATGTGCAGGAGACATCTGCGAGCACTAAACCGGTGCACCGCGGCAAATCTCCAACGGCAGTAAACGCAAGGCAAATAAATGCTGTACTGACAGCCAAGTTCAAAAGCCTCTCCCAGTCTTCTTCTCTTTCATTAGAAAGAAATTAGAGGCTTGCTAGTAGCAGCATGTCTTCTTGATTCAAGCTCTCGAGTGAAGAATAATATGTTGCAATATGTTGTCTGTTGTAGATTTGGGGTCCTAGTATAAGTTTGATGGCTTCTTCGAGCTCCGGGGATCGGTATACCAGGGATCGTATTTTCGGATTTTCTGTCACTTTATTTCGCTTCCCTTCCCATGTTCAATTTGCGTATATTCGAGCCAATGCGGCACTGTAATGACACATATCAGCGATTGCAGAGGTAGTCAGCAAAGCCGCGTCCCGTTCAAACGCATGCACTGCATAGCCTTCAAGAGGATATTGCCGCTCTGCTATTATTTCTGTTGTAGAGTCCGTGTCACCCTCAACTTTCAGTAAAACGTCTCCGGAGGCATTCATAAGATAAGCTACTGAGTCGCTCGCAAACAACAGTTGGCCACTGTCAGGGGGAGGGAAATTGATTATGACAGACGGTGTGTCTTTTCCAAATACCACTGTACCATTGGGAGTCCCAGTCACTTGTACCTGGGTAAGTCAGCAGGTTCGCTTTTGGATACAATCCATGTAGTTGCTGGGAACATGGTGATACATACAGTGAGTCCGAATACATAGTACGCCCATACTACCATAGTAGATACGCCTTTGCAGCTATCTATTACCATAAACGAATCCTCATACAGTCTCTGAACTGCGCCAAGCATATCCAGAGAAGCCTCGAGGATTGGAACCGGCAGAGCCTGATATAAGTCGGAGGCATTATTAGAATCTGTCATTGTCGTCCGCAGCCATCCTAAATAGAACTTAGAGAGATCCATGTCGCTTTCTACCTCAATGATGAGTGGAGTCCACTGGAAGCCAGAAGTCTGCTCCTGACATGCTCTGAAGAGTCCCTTCAAGTAATTGCTCGTGGCGTATGGTAACTCAGTCCCTGTCGCTGGATCTTTGGTCTGAAGCCTCAGAGCTTCTGACAAACCTTCAGCTAAGGACTCAAGGTCATGCGTGGCAGCCAGAAGAGAGAGCTGTATCACCATTGGCATATAGTTAGGATATTTAAGTGCCCGTTGCACTGTCGGGCCAGGGCCGCTCTGAAGCCCGATTGGAAGCAGGTTTGCAAGCGTCGAAAAGGCTGAAACTTCTGAAATGGACGATCGAAAGTTGCTTTCAAAATCTGCGGATATGATGGCTTGGGAGAAGATAGAAGCTACATCTTCTTCAACCACAATATCCGATCCAGATTGTCGAAGATCCCGAGCCATTTTGATGATTGCGCCTCCGGCTGCTACCGTCGCAAGACCAGCGGCAGGCAATAGCCTCGTCAGCTCGATAGATAAGGAGAGCTGGCTGGGTAAAGACATTGGTGCACAAAATCCAACAAGGAATATTCTGTCGGTTTTGTGTTCGTTGCTCGAAGAAATAGTTCTTGTGTAAGGTTGCAGTTTTGCACTAAAAGAAGTTTAGAGCGATCTCTCGAGCCATATTTTTCAATGACGTTCGTGTAACCACACCTGATAAGCATCCCTGCTGTTTCGGGCGTCAGTCCAGGCAGATGCATGGGCAGACCACACTGGTTCTGCCTTGTTTGGATCTACTGCATACCTCCGGCGTAGCAATAGGATAGGCAAAATCAATATGAATTCGACGGAGGGACTCGAGCTGATTAGAGAGTAGATCCAGATTTTTAACAAACATCTCAAATTGATGTCGTTGATCACGTCAGATAGTTATCTACTCCAGCTAAAAGAGAAAACTCCTTCAAAACTTTAGTGATAATTATTGTCAAAAACCTAGACCAAGCTACCAAAGTAATACGCTCAGGCCTCATGAGACTAAGTTTCAGCGGAAGTTCGGGAAATTTAACACAGCCCCGCCGAGACACCAATAATGCAACAATTGCCTCAAGTTCGGCCATTGTAACCTTCATTGCAAAAATTCGTCGAAACGCTTAATTTGTTGTGTTGCTTCTGCATTTTCCTGAACTCGATAGAGGCTTGGCGATTCTTGACGCGTTGGATACTAGACGGCGAAAGTTTCGTCTTCTTTTTGTTCTTCTGGTCGTTAGGCTTCTGCTTCGGGGAAGAACTGCCCCCGTCGTTTCTAGGGTGGTCAGAAATTGGAAGCTCAATGCTGTGTTGACAGATGGTGAAGTTATGCAAGGTCATTGGAAGGAGAAGGAGAACAAGTACTAGTGCAGGATAATCAAAAGAAGTGAAGATCACTTAATCGTCTCAGTCAACCGCCTTACGCTTCCCTCCACCGCCCCAGATGCATTTCACGAAATCCATGGTGTTCAATCGTTAGATTACCTTGTTATGCGGAAGTAGTCCTAGGAAGAGTATAACCGAGCCCTGCAGATATGTGCGAAGAAGAGAACGAAGGATTTGAAAAGCGGCAATAGTGTGATGTAGAAAGGAAGTAGATACCAGCGGAGGGAAGGGAAAAGAACGAAGCCACTTCTCCATGCTACCCCTATGCGGAAGGAGCTACACGAGTCTACATAGAAAATCGTGACATGGTAATGGACAGAGAAACTATTCACGTGAACTGCAGTCGTGAACGACAGAAGGACCGGTAATGGCGAGGAAGGCGCGAAGGGAGAGTGTGCAGAGTGATTGAAGAGCAAGAGAAAGGCCCAACAGGGTGCTCCGAAGAGGTTGAAATGAATGGTGCAAACTAGGTTTTCGATTCTCTTTCCAGCTCAGCTTGACAAGAAATCTTTAAATGCTGTCTTTTGATAGGTAGTGAATTAAGCCGCCTCATCCTCAATCTCCAAATTCCCAACCTTAAACGTCTTCCCCTTGCGATCCGCATAATCATTATGATCATGATAGTCCCTCACTCTCTCCCTCACATACTGCAACCCCGTAACCTTCTCCCTCTCCTCCCCAAACTCCTCTTCCGAAATCAGCCCCAGCCTCTTCAGCAACGGCGATGGAGCCGGCGCAATATCAACCTCGTTTCCCGGTCTCACAAAATAAAATAAGCCCAGGCGATGGATATGATCTTGATCAGGCGGCGGTCGGGTCACGCGATGAGTTGTGGATTTGAGGTAGCCTGCAGACCAGAATTGCATCGCGTCGCCGACGTTGCAGATTATGCCTCCGTCGACTGGGGGGATGTATTTCCATTCTCCTTCTTTGGTTTTTATTTGTAGACCAGCGACGTTTTGGCTCCAGAGTAAGGTCAGGGAACCGAAATCGGTATGAGCTCGTGACCAGCTGTTGTTGACTAGGGCATCTTGAGCAGCGGATCGGGGACGATAGATCATGTAGCGTAGGTGGTCTTCTGATTTGGAGGAGTATTCGTGTTTTGAGGAGAAGTAGTCTGGCGGGAGTTCGAGGATGATGGCGAAGAGAGTGAATATTTTGGAGGCAATCTCAAGGGATCGCTTTGGATGGTGTCAGTACACTTATCTTCGAAGAAAGGGTAGAATCTGTTACCCGAGAGAAGTTCTCGATTTCTGCCAAATAAGGGTTGAAGAATTCATGACGGGGCTCATTGGCGAGCTCTGGTATGAACTTCGCAATGTTTACCTGCATATAAATGAGCCAATGCCATCTTAAGATTGTAAGAGGAGTTTGAGATCGTAACTTACACTCTCCACATTATCCAATACCTCAGTTCCCATGACTTTCTTCTCTCCCGCCTAGGAATGATTAGCAACTGCCAATCCACAGAAACCCCTCGACTTGCCGCTCGATATCCAAAATAATTCCCCTTTCCAAAATCACATCTTAACTCCGGTCTATCTTTCACATCCTTTGGTAAATTCATAAATGCTTGCCCAATGCTATACTGTCGCGTGACCTCTTCGTCCGTGAATCCAGTTCCGGCAATGCTGAAGAAGCCGGTGGTCTCAACCTGGCAAGTCATTGTCAGTTGCGTTTCACCGGATGAAGACTGGGATTCTGGTTTACTGCATGACGAAGCTGGTCTGCGAGCTTCTCTTTCGCACCTGGCTCATCGAAAGTGGAGATATCAATCACGGAAATATCTGCCCATGGGAGATCGGCGTTTGTGGGAGCTGGTCGCTTCCAGCGAGGGATGGGAACCTGCTCGGGTGAGGTTGCGGAAGGCATCG
>Ga0247778_1000337_pt1 | contig 72208 bp, 60 predicted proteins | sample UWRJL049202B5_FD_179939 | JGI IMG/M metagenome (GOLD analysis project Ga0247778, IMG submission 179939) | Plant litter microbial communities from Arlington Agricultural Research Station in Wisconsin, United States - UWRJ-L049-202B-5 | ecosystem: Environmental > Terrestrial > Plant litter >... | reverse complement strand
TCGACGCGCGCGTCGATCTCACGGGCGACACCGAGACGCGCAGCGTTTATTTCACCGACACGGTGGCGATCTCGCCGAACATTCATCTCACGTTGTCCGGCCGCTATGACAGCACAGACGTCGACAATGTCGATGGCCTCACGCCGGGCGGCGGGCCGGGCTCACTCGATGGCGAGCATCACTTCAACCGATTCAATCCGGCGGTCGGCCTCACGTTCAGCCGGACCGACGCGTTCGGTGGCTATCTGGGCTACAACGAAGGCAGTCGTGCGCCGTCGGCGATCGAGCTCGGCTGCGCCGATGCCGAGAATCCCTGCAAGCTGCCGAACTCGATGGCCGGCGATCCGCCGCTGGATCAGGTTGTCACGCGCACTGTCGAAGCGGGCGTGCGCGGCCTCGTTGCCGGAAAGGTCTCGTGGAACGCCGGCGTTTTCCGCGCGGACAATCGCGACGACATCCTGTTCGTTGCGGACGATACATCCGGCTTCGGCTTCTTTCAGAACTTCGGCAAGACGCGACGGCAGGGCGTGGAGCTGGGCCTGAACGCGCGGCTCGGCGTGTTCGACGTCGGCGCGAACTACACTTTTCTCGATGCGACGTACCGGTCGGAAGAAGAGGTCCTCGGCGAGGGCAACAGCACGAACGAGGAAGGGCCGGGCTTCGAGGGCACGATCGACGTGGAGCCCGGCGATCGCATTCCACTCACGCCGCGGCACATTTTCAAGACGTATGCGGCCTGGCGCATCCTGCCGCAGCTTGCAGTGAACCTCGACCTGATCTCGGTGGCCGGCAGCTACGCACGCGGCAACGAAAACAACCAGCACGAGGCGGATGGCGAGTTCTATATCGGCCCGGGGCGCACCGGCGGCTACACCGTCGTGAATCTTGGCCTGAGCTACGAGCCGATGGCGGCGGTCACGTTGTTCGCTCAGGTGAACAACCTGTTCGATCACGAGTACTACACCGCCTCGCAGCTGGGCTCGACGGGATTCGATGGATCCGGGAATTTCGTGGCACGGCCGTTTGCCGGCCCGATCGTGGACGGCGAGCGACCGCTGCTCGGCTCGACGTTCCAGTCGCCCGGCGCGCCTCGGGCCTATTGGGTCGGCGCGCGCTATTCGTTCGGCAAGTAGGGGATGCGGCGAGGCGCTGATTCGCCTGCAGGCAGTAGCGGCGTTTTGACAGAGGCGGTTGTGGCCGCCGGGCGCCTCGAGCCGCCGCCGAACCGCCGGGCTCTCGCGGTTCTTTAACGTTCGATAACTCCGCGTTCCCGCGCCAAAACGGTTGCCGGAACGGTGCGCCCGTGCCGCTCGCCGCCGCATAGTTCGCCCATGACGACACGGCGTGGGGGCGACGGCCGATGCTTTCGACATTTCGGAATTTCAGCGACTGGCTGGCATCCACGGAGCTCAGCTCCGTGATCCAGTCCGTCTCGTGGGTCATCCCCACGATCCAGACCATTCACATCGTGTGCGTGGCCATCGTCATCTCGGCGACCTTCCTGGTGAGCCTGCGGGTGCTGGGCGTGTTCGACACGTCCGAGCCCATCGCGGCGCTGTCACGGCGGTTTCTGTCATGGATCTGGTATGCGCTCATCCTGCTGCTGATCACGGGCTCGCTGCTCATCGTGGGCGAACCGGGCCGCTCGCTCATGAACCCGGTGTTCGCGCTCAAGATGGCCATGGTGGTCGTGGTCAGCCTGCTCACCGTGTTCCTGCAGCGTCCGCTCGGCACGCAGGCCGGTTACTGGGATGTTTCCGGTCAGCGGCGCGCCATCGCCCGCGGCATCGCCGTGGCTTCACTGGTTCTCTGGTCGTGCATCGTGTTTGCCGGCCGGTGGATCGCCTACATCGAATCGTTCTGAGGGCCGCACCATGGAAAACCTGATCCAGCGCCTGAACGATCTGTCCATCGCCGAGACAATTCGCTCGAATGCGCTCGCGTTCCCGTGGCTCGAGAGCGTGCATGTACTCGCCATCGCACTGGTGCTCGGCACGATTGCCGTCGTGGACCTGCGGTTGCTCGGGCTCGCGTCGGTGCATCGTTCGGTGACCGTGTTGATCCAGCGCGTGCTGCCGATTACGTGGGTCGCGTTCGCCGTCGCCGTCATCACGGGCGGATCGATGTTTCTCTCGAATGCGGTCCAGTACTCCCACAACACCGCTTTCCTGCTGAAAATGGGTTTGCTCGTCGTCGCGGGCCTCAACATGGTCGTGTTTCATCTCGTCACCTTTCGAAGCGTGGGCACGTGGGACGAGTCCGCGCGCACACCCACGGGAGCCCGCGCCGCCGGCGCCATTTCGCTGTCGGTGTGGATCGCGGTGATCGCGTTCGGGCGGTGGATCGGCTTCACGATTGGGTTCTGAGCGGATTGAGTTGAGCGGTTGGGGTTTCGAACGGTGCGCGCACTCGCGACCGCGGTGTCACGCTGGGTTGGCCCGCGCGCGTCGCCAGGCCGCCGGACTTTCTCCGACGATGCGGCGAAACAGTCGCGTCAGGTGTGCCTGGTCAGCCAAGCCGCATTCCGCTGCGATGTCGCTCAGCGGCTTCTCGGTTGCGAGCATCAGCCGCTGCGCCCGGTCGATGCGTCGACGGATGATGTAGCCGTGCGGGGATTCGCCAACACTGCGGCGAAACGCGACGTTGAAATGGAACGTGCTGAGTCGGGCGAGCTCCGCCAGATCCTGGTTCCTCACCGTCGCATCGAGATTTTCTTCGATATGGGCGAGCACCTTGCGAACCTGCCACGGTGCCAGCCCTCCGCGAGTGATTTGCGCCGTCGCATGCGGTAATGCCTGTGTCAGCGCGCCTTCGGTCCCATGAAGCATGTCGTCGCGCATATGTGACTCCAGTGGACGCCGCCATCGGCCGCCTCGCGCAGAGGCGATCGACGAGGGCGGTTGAGGTCCAGGCTCGCAAAAACGCCAGCAGATCCGCGTTCACTCGTTCCTGATGCGTGGCCGTCAGTCCGTGCGGCGCGCCGGGGTCGTAGCGCTCCTTCGCCCCCGGAAGAGTCACGCCGATTTTCGCGCCGAGTCGTCCACCGGCACAATCTGGTCGTCTTCGCCGTGCAGGACGAGCGTCGGTCCGTCGATCTTCTGCAGGTCGTCGGTGACGTCCGCTTCGGAAAACCCTTTGATGATCTCGTCGGCGTTCCTGAGCCCGCTCTGCATGCTCCACACAGAACCCGTCGAGCACACCCTGCGATACCCGCACGCCGGCCCCGTTGGCGCCCTAGAACGGAATCGCCCCCGCGACAGGCCTTCCGGATCGGCGGCGGTGTCAGCATGAGCGGCGGCACGGCGGCGATCAGCGCGGCTTTCACCACTCTTTTGGTGCGTGTCGTCCGATCTGGCACACGACTTCCCCACCGCCGGCGGACCCACCGGCGGTTTTCGGCAAGAGTCACTCGAAGGATCAATTCTTCTTTGCACGGTTTCGCGCAGAATGAGGGGATGGCTACCAAGGTGCTTTTGCAGACGACCATCGTCCCCACGGACGACGACTGGTCCATCGCGCGCTTTTCGCTGCTGGCGAGCTTTCTGCGTGAGCAGACCGACGACGCCGGAAAACCGCTGTTCGAGGTCGTCGCGCGGGATCGCGAATCGCGCGAGGGGTTGGATCCGGTGTTGTCCACGCTCGATCGCAGCGACTTCGACCAGCTGTGGCTGTTCGCGGTCGATACGGGCGATGGGCTGAAAAGCGAAGAATGCCGCGCGATCTCGGAGTTCCGCCGCAGCGGGCACGGCCTGCTGGTCACACGCGATCACATGGATCTGGGTTCTTCGGTATGCGAGCTCGATGGAGTCGGCGCCGCGCATCAGTTCCACACGCGGAATCTCGACGCGAGTGTGGTGATGCAGAGAGACGATCCATTCACCCCGCAGATTGATTGGCCGAATTTTCACTCGGGCGCGAATGGAGACTTCCAGCAACTCGAGGTCGTCGGCGCGCTGCATCCGGTGCTGACAGACTCCTCGTTGCCCGGGGGTGTGATTCAGTTTCTTCCGAGTCACCCGCACGAAGGGGCGGTGCGCGCACCTGAAGGGGAAGCGGCGCGCGTGATTGCCAGAGGGAAGAGCAAGGTGACGGGGCGGCCGTTCAATCTGTCTGTGGCGTTCGAAAGCGTCGACGGGAAAGGGCGGGGAATTGCGGAAAGCAGTTTTCATCACTTCGTGGACTACAACTGGGATCCGCGGATGGGATGCCCCACGTTCGTCACGGAGCGCCCGGGCGACGGAATTCTTCGCGACCCGGCAGCGGCCGCGTCGGTGCGCAGTTACGTGCGTAACGTGGCGACGTGGCTGGCAAGCATCGGCTGAGCGAGCGCTGGACGAGGGGCTGAGCGGCCGGTGACCAGCGCTTTACTCGCCGTCGAGCGCATGCAGCCCGCACTTTGCGCTCGCTGTGCTCGCACCGAGCGCACGGAGCGCACAGAGCGCACAGAGCGCGCTGAGCCAGCACCGAGCCAGCACCACACCAAGCACTGAGCCAGCTGAACGAGGATCGACCCTTGCTGGCGGACGCCCGACGCCGGCCCGATGACCGGCCCAGTCCACGTCTCACCCAGAGGAGGCTGCAATGCCCACCGTGCGCATCGGACGGCTGATCGATCACGTTCACCTGAGAGCCCGCGATCTCTCCGCAACTCGCCGTTTCTATCGTGCCGTGCTCGGAGCGCTGGAAAAACCGATCGCGGCCGACGATGAGAAACACTTGTCCTGCGACGAACTGTGGATCGACGCGTTAGGCACGGACCCGTCCGCAAAAACTCACGTGCATCTGGCCTTCCAGGCAAAAGATCGCGAAGCCGTGAAGCGATTTCATGAGGCGGGGCTGGCGGCGGGTGGCCGGGACAATGGGGCGCCGGGCGAACGCAGCTATCACCCGGGTTACTTCGGCGCGTTCCTGCTCGATCCGGATGGCAACAACATCGAAGCGGTGTTTCACGGCCCCGCGCAGCGCTCGGCGGAGTCGATACTGATCGAGGGCTGAAAGCCCGGCTTTTCGGGACGACAAAAAATCAAAGCGGCGGCGCCAGTTCCCTCGAAAGGAACTGGCGCCCGCGAATCACAGAACGACCGACTCAGTGCGCCATCGAAGCGAGCGCGGCTGCGTCGAGGTGGGCAATCGAGCGCGTGTCCTGGAAAGCACGGATGCCTTCGATTCCCTGCTCGCGCCCGATGCCGGACGCCTTCATGCCGCCGAACGGCGCGCGCAGGTCGAGGCGCGTGGCGCCATGATCGTTGACCCACACATAACCGCACACGAGCTGGCTGCCCACGCGGTTTGCCGTTCTCGGGTCGGCCGTCCAGACGGAGCCGCTCAAACCCGCCCAGCTGTCGTTCGCCATCCGGACCGCATCGTCTTCGGTCTCGAACGGGATCACCGGAATCACCGGCCCGAACTGCTCTTCCGTCACCACCCGCAGCGACAGCTTCGGATTGACGACGATGGCGGGACGCACGAAGTTGCCGCCTTTCATGTCGCCGCCCGGCAGCTCACCGAACTCCAGCACCTTGGCGCCGGACTCTTTCGCTTCTTTGATGAGGCCGTCGACGAACGTCTTCTGTGCCGGTGAATGCAGCGGCCCCATCGTGGTGCCCTTGTCGAGGCCGTAGCCGAGCTTCACCTTTTCGAGGCGCGCCGACAGGCCCTTCACCACTTCATCCACGCGCGACTGGTGCACGAACAGCCGCTTGGCGTTCATGCAGATCTGGCCGGTGGTGTCGTAGATGGCGGCGAACAGGCGATCGAGGTGCACGTCGTCGATGACCGCATCCTTCAGGATGATCGCCGCGTCGTTGCCACCGAGCTCCAGCGTCACGCGCGTGAGGCTGGCCGACGCCAGTTCCATCATCTTCTTGCCGCCGTTGACCGAGCCTGTGAAACAGACTTTGGCGACGTCGGGATTGCGGATCAGGGCGCTCATGTTCGCGTCCGGGCCCGTCACGACATTGAGCACGCCAGGCGGCAGCTGCTCGGCAATTCGCTGAACGATGCGCGCCGTCGCCAGAGGAGCCGTGAGGGGCGGCTTCACGATGACCGTGTTGCCAGCCAGAAGAGCATGCGGAAGCGCGGCACCGAGAATTGCAACGGGCCAGTTGAACGGCACGATGATCGTCACGACGCCGAGCGGCTGATAGGCCACGGTGGTGCGCACCGGAATGGCACCGTGGATGGGCGGCAGCACCTTGGCTGCGTTCACTTCTTCGGCGTGACCCAGCGCGAGCTTCCAGCGCAGCTCCAGCACCAGCGAGTCGATCCAGGCTTCGAAGCGGACCTTGCCGTTTTCCTGCGAAAGGATCGCCGCGTCGTCATCGCGGTTCTCGGCGATTCCGCCGAGCGCGGCCAGCATTTTTTCGGCGCGCTGCTGAGGGGAGAGGGCGGCCCAGGCCGGGTATGCGGACTTCGCGGCCGCGACGGCATCGCTGACATCCTGCGTGGTGGCCGAGGCGGCGTGACCGACGACGACACCCGGCTTCGCCGGATCGGCAATCGCCATCTTGTCCGGGGTCTGTCGTTCTTTGCCGCCGATATACAAGGGAGTGGAAACGGAAACTGACACTACGGCATACCTCTTTTTGTCTGCTACGGCGGCGGCCGCACTGGCGGCAGCCCGAATCAGGGCGGCCATTGTAGTCGCGTTCGTGCGGCGAATACCGGTCGCACCGGAACCGGATCACCGTTTGGACGGGCTGCGGAACGAGCTGATTCTTCTGGGTTTTATGGGGCGCGGCCGCGGCGGGACAAGCCCCTCACGCAACTTAAGGCTGGTCCCAGTAGGCGGGCGAGCCGAAAGATTCCTGCAGGCACGCTGTCAGTGCTCGAATTTTGGCTGACGTGCGCAATTGCTGCGGGTAGGCGACGTAAATGGTCGCCCCTTCCGCTTCCGCGCCCACATCGATCACCTTCACGGCTCGCTGCCGCAGCGGCTGATGCAGGATGAACGTGGTCAACAGGGCGATCCCCAGCCCGCCGATCGCGGCATCCCGCATCACCAGTCCGTTGTTTACGCGGAGGGCGCTCTGCGGCTGCACGGTGACGAATTTTCGTCCGGTGCGAAAGCGCCAGTCGGCCGCGCCCCGATACGTGTAGATGATGCCGCGGTGTTGCTCCAGTTCGTCGAGCGAAGCGGGCTCGCCACAGCGTTTGAGGTAGTCGGGCGAGGCCACGAGGAAGCGTCGGCTCGCGGTCAGCCGCTTCACGATGATGCGCCGGTCGTCTACCGGTCCGTGACGGATGACGGCGTCGTAGCCCTCCCGGAGCAGGTCGACGAAACGATCTTCGAGGTCGAGCGTGAGGTCGATGCCGGGATTCTGGGTCAGGAACGGGATCAGCGCTGGCGCGAGATGCAACGTGCCGAAGCTGACGGGCGCGGAAATGCGCAGTGGACCCGTCAGCTTCCCCCGACGTTCGCGGATCTCCGCGGCGACCGCTTCTGCCTCGCGCAGCAGAAGTTTTGCACGCGCATAGAAGGCCGCACCGTCTTCGGACAATTGGAGCGCGCGCGTCGTGCGATTCACCAGCCGCGCATCGAGATGTCGCTCGAGCTCCACCAGGCGTTCACTGATGACCGACTTCGACAGTCCCAGCCGGCGCGCGGCGCCCGTGATCGAACCCGCTTCGGCAATCGAAGCGAAGGCGGCGAGCGATTCGAGCTTGAACATCGTTCGGTTTTTCCGAAAAGCGGGTCGGCCGATTATCCGCTATCGGCTGCGGGGTGACGAACCTATAGTGAGTCGGCCTATTGTTGAATCGGAGATCGCATGCGTCCATTCGTCTTTGCACTCGTGCTCGCAACGGCCGCGGTATTCGCGGCGCCGGCTTTCGCGGCCATCGAGCCTTTCCCGGCGAGCTTCCACACCCAGACGGTGCAAACGAACGGGACGAGCCTGCACGTTCGAGTGGGAGGGCAGGGACCTGCCGTTCTGATGCTGCACGGCTTTGCCGATACCGGCGATATGTGGGCGCCGCTGGCCGCCGTGCTCGTGAAGAACCATACCGTCATCGTGCCGGACCTGCGGGGCATGGGACTCTCCGTGCCGGAAAAATCCGGCTACACGAAGAAGAATCAAGCGGTCGACATGGCAGGCCTGCTGGATGCCCTGAAGGTGCAGAAAGCCGATCTGGTCACTCACGACATCGGCAACATGGTGGGTTATGCACTGGCCGTTCAGTATCCGGCGCGCATCACCAAATGGGCTGTCATCGACGCGCCGCTGCCGGGCATCGGAGACTGGGACAACATCATCCGCAGCCCGCTGTTGTGGCACTTCAATTTCCGCGGCCCGGACATGGAGCGGCTCGTGAAAGGGCGCGAGCGCATTTATCTCGATCGCTTCTGGAACGAGTTGTCGGCGCACCCGGATCGTATCGACGAGCAGACGCGCCAGCACTACGCCACGCTCTATGCGCGCCCCAGCGTCATGCACGACTCGTTCGAGCAGTTCGCCGCATTCAATCAGGACGCGACCGACAACCAGGGATTCCTCGCGCAGAAGGGCAAGCTCTCGATGCCGGTGTACGCGCTGGGCGCCGGGAATTCGTTCGGCACGGCGCAGGCCGATGTGTTGCGTTTCGTCGCGAGCAACGTCACCGGTGGAATCGTGCCGGACTCGGGGCACTGGATCATGGAGGAGAATCCGCGCGCGACGATCGATCTCGTGATGACGTTTCTCGTCCAATAAGAGACGGCGCTATTTCGGGGCCGCGGGGTCCGGATGGCTCGGATGCGGCTCGAGGGCTGAATGCACGGTGGCGACCCGGTTCACTTCGAGCACGAGCCGCGGCGATTGTTGTGACGACAACAGCGCCAGTCGAGCTTCCACAGTGAGTCGCTCGCCGTTGGCGCACCGGTGCGAAAGGTCTCCGCCCCAGACGCCATAGCGCAGTAGCTTTTGTTCGACAGCCGCCATGCCGCCGGGAAACTGGGTTTGCAGCAGGTCGTGCGTGACGCGACCCAGCGCGTCCTTGCGAGCCACGCCATAGAGTTGCTCGGCGGCGCGATTCCAATAGACGATGCCGGCGCCTTTCAGCTCCCAGAGGATGATGGCGTCGTGGGTGAATTCGAGCACCTCCGCGGGAACGATTCCGGTCGTCGCAGGCATTTCGACTGCGAGCGGCACGTCCGCCGGCGTTTTCGGAACGGCGAGAATTCGGCGAGTCGCAAGCTGTCGCGCAAACTCCGACAGGGCCAGCATCTTGCGATAACTCAGCAGGCCGTGAACTCCCATCAGCCCGAGCGGCGCCAGGAGCAGGAACGGGCTGTCGGCGGCGAGTGCAACAATCAACAACCCTGCCCACAGCAGGTGCATCGGCAGCGGCAGCGTGATGCCGACGTAGTGCGGCGGCTGGTCGCGCCATTGGATCACCAGCACTTCGTTGAAGTCCCGGACGCTTTCGCGGGCCAGGATCCGCACGGTCGGCCGTTGGGCGAGGTCTGCGAGCTCCCGCTGGTCCGGCGCCTCGAAATAGCGGAGGCCGACGCGGAAGCGAATCATCGCGTCGCGAAGCTCGAAGTCAGCGATCGCGCCTTCGGTCAGGAAGTCCACCCGGTACCTGCTGTTCCGTTATCACGGACTCATACTGAGGCGCAGCAATTCGTGTACCTACGGCGGTGTACCTGGGTTGAAGCGTTGCGGGCCGCTACACCGTCTGATCCAACGTAGGCAGGACGTGCCGGATGCGCCTGATTTAGGATCGGATCCACGGACTTCGAGGTGGTGCGCATGACCCACGAATACATCGACTCTCCGCTGGCGCGCGCCGAGCTCGACGCCATGACAGGGCCCGTCGTGGTGGAATTCGGCACGAATTGGTGCGGCTACTGCATCGGTGCGCAGCCGTTGATTTCCCCGGCGCTGAGCGCTGTTGCCGCGGTATCACACCTGAAGATCGAAGACGGCCCGGGCCGTCCGCTCGGGCGATCGTTTCGGGTCAAACTGTGGCCGACGTTGATTTTCATGCGCGATGGGCGGGAGCTCGCGCGAGTCGTTCGCCCCAACGCGCGCGCCGAGATCGACGAAGCGCTGCAGAAGATCACCGCGCCGGCCTGAGCTCATACACGGCGCCGATCCGTTTCACGTGTCTCCATTTGTTTAACAGGGTCGAACACAAGGAAGCGTTATGGATCACTCCGCGTCGATCACGGCTCATGGCGAGCCCAACGGACAGGCCCCCGCTGAGCTGAACCTGTTCGCGTTTCTGGTGGGCAAATGGAAAGGCATCTGCAAGGCGCACACTGCAGAGGGACCGCCGGCGGAATTCGAGCTCACCTGGATCGGCCGATATATTCTCAATGGCATGGCGATCGCAGACGAGTTTCACTCACGCGCGCCGGATGGCAGCCCGTATCTCGGCATCAGCCTGCGTTACTTCGACACGCAGCTCGGTTCGTGGATCATTGAATATCTCAATGTCTCGAGCTCGTTTCTTCGCAGACAGGTGAATCCATACTCCGGGACTGTGAATGTGGAGGGCGACGCCGTCGTCGTGATTTCAGAGGACGGGCAGACCAGAATCCGGGAGCGCTATCGCGCACTCGATCGCGACCACTTCACATACACCCTGGACATGTCGGGCGATGCAGGCAGCAGCTGGGCCCCCGTCTCGCTCGAAATGATGATGACCAGAATCGAGTGAGCCCCAACGCGCGCTGTATGCAGCACGAAACATAGGTCTACTGCTCTGCCCGCGAGCTCGCCGCTGCGACTACCGCTCAAGCGTCTGCGCGCCCCAACTCGCGCTGAAGGGCATCGTCGCGGGCTTCTTCCACCGCTTGCAGCACGCCGTCCGCGTCTGCAACGGTCTCGGCGCGCGCAAAGAGGCCGGTGAGCTGGGTATCGGCCGTGAGCTCGCCTTGCTCGAACAGCGCCCACATTTCGCGTGCGTACTCGGTTGTGAGCAGCTCGGGCGCGAAGCGTCCGAGCGTGCCGCGAATGTTGTTCACATCACGCTCGAGCATCGCGAGCGCACCGTTGTTTCCAGCGGCGTTCACGGCCTGCGGCAGATCTATGATGACCGGCCCGTCTGGCCCGACCAGCACGTTGAACTCAGATAGATCGCCGTGAATGAGCCCAATGCTCAACATGCGCACGATCTGCTGGACGAGAAAGCTGTGGTACTCGCGAGCTGTCTCAGGTGAGAGGTCGACCTCGCTCAGTCGGGGTGCCGGATTACCATCCGCATCCGTGACGAGCTCCATGACGAGCGTATCGTTGAAATAGCCGAACGGCTTCGGCACGCGAACGCCCGCGCCGACGAGCTTGTACAACGCATCGACTTCGGTGTTCTTCCACGCCGCCTCTTGTTCCTTGCGGCCGAAGCGCGTGCTCTTGCTCATGGCGCGCGCCTGCCGGCTGCCCCGCACTTTGCGACCTTCCTGGTACTGGGCGCGCTTCTGGAAGCTTCGCTGTGCCATGTCGCGATAGACCTTCGCACAGCGAACCTCGTCGCCCGAGCGCACGAGGTAAACGGTGGCTTCCTTGCCGCTCTTGAGGGAGCGGATGACTTCGTCGATGACACCGTCGTCGATGAGAGGCTGAAGGGCAGCTGGGGTCTTCAATGCGGAAATCGGGTCATGCAGGAGGGGCCTATTGGCATGGGTGGCGGCTCAGGGGTAACCCCATCGACGCGACGGGAGGCGCGTAGAATCCCTGCCCGCGAGGGGTATGTCCAGCCCAGCCGGGCACTCCAGTCCCTTCTCCCGCTGCCGGCCCTGAATTTCGCGGCATTGTCGCGACGCATGGAGAGTGGATTCCCGCGCCCGGCCCCCAAAACTGCACCCGGCATTCAGCCTGCGCGCGACCTGCGCCCGTGCCGCCGACGTGAGCTTCGTCGGCGACGGCCGACATCCTTCATTGACCCGACAGTCGTTTCCCGAACGACACCGCATACGCCGGCGAGCGGAACAACAGAATCGGGTCGTTCGTCGGAGCGATACCGTCCGCCATGATCAGCGGATCGAAATTGATCGGCTCGCACGCCACGCCCTTCTGTTGGGGCGCGGCCTGCTGGATGCTGAGTGTGCCGGCGACGAAATGTTTGCGCGCCTCGGGCCACGCGAGCGTGGGATTGTCGGTCGGATCACCGGGCTCGCCGACGTAGACGATCATGTCCCACAGCGCCGGTCCCTTGCGCGTGCGCTCGATCAGGTTCTTCTCGAGAAAATCGTGAGGCGCGGCTTTCATTTCCGCCGCGGTCATTTCTTTCGTGCCGTCGCGCGGAACGAAGCGCCACTTCACCATGTGCTCGATGCCTTTCGGATCGATGAACTTGAACGTATGCACGCTAAAGAAGGTGCTCTGATAATAATTCGCGGTCGGCGCATGGCCGCTCGTGTACTGCGATAGCGCCCTTGCATCGGGATGGCTCGCGGCATAGGCCTTCAATTTTTCCGGATCCGGCTGGCCCGTTTTGGCATCGGGCTTCGCGGCCACGATAGCGTCGCGGAACGACGCCGGAGAGATCGCGCCGAAGATCGGCAGGTCGATCATCGTAATGTGTTGCAGCCCGCCGCCGGGAAGCCGGAATTCGAGCGCCATGCCGCGCGGTGCCGGCGCCGCGTCCGGCACGTTCGGATTGCCGCCCCCCAAGGAGAAACGGGCGACTACCGGAAGGGTCTTGCCTGAAAAGAGCGGTGAACGGCTGAGCGCCGCGGCAGCGGGGGTGCCGACGAACTCGCCGGAGGCGCACGTGCCCTTGATGTGATTCCGGCGCGCACCCGCATGTGCGCCAAAAGTCCCTTCGAACGCATCGATCATTTGCGGAGCGTTCACCTCGGCGTCCGCAGCACGCGCTTCTGGAAATGACAGGGCCACGAGGGCGGCGGATGAAACAAGCATCAATGAGATTTTCATGTTCATGAGACCCGCCCACCCGTTGGAAAATGACAGCCCGCAGTGTCGATCCCGTGACTTCCTGAAAGCAAGGCGTCGATCCTGAGGATCTCTCGGCTCGCCGGCAAAGCGGTCTGCCCGATCGGATAATTTGCGAACAGTTTATGGCGGGTCGGATCGCCGCCGCTTGAAAATTCGTCCGGTCATCACAGCGGGAAATGTTCAGATGGATCTGGGCGTTGCCTTTCGACAAAAGGACAGCAAGTCGATCATCGAATGGCTGAACAGCGGCTATGACGTGAACGCCGATCCGCAGGAGGTGCTGCTCAACGCCGCGCACTATGGCACGCCGATCGTCGCGTCAGCCGCGGGCGGCAAGGTCGATCAGCTCAAGTTTCTCATCCAGCACGGTGCGAAGCTCGACGGCGCACTCATCGCGGCGGTCCGGTGATCGAAGTGCTGCTGGAGAAAGGGGCGGACCCGAGGCTGCCGTGCGGAATGCCGTGGGCGAAAGGGCTAACGGCTGAAGGCCTGGCAGAGCGCGAGGGCCAGCTCGACGCGTTGGAATGCTTGCAGAGAGCCAGAACGATCGCGCCCCGAGCTCTGGGGTAAGTAGAGCTCCGGGCGCACCGTCTCCTTGTTAGAGGACCGTCGCGCTGACGATGGAGGACTTGAGGCTCTCCGAACCTTCGCTCGTGAAGGCGGTGATCGCGAAGTACCAGGTGCCCGACTCGAGGGTGTCCATCACCTGACGGGTGATACCGGCGTTGCTGATCGTCATCGTGGACGATAGGTCGGCGGAGGACTTGCCGAAGTGCACGCGGTAGCCGGCGAGGTTCGTCAACGCCGAGCCGTCTTCGTAAGTCGTCGGCGGCACCCAGCTGATGCTCACCGTGCGGCTACCCCCGCCAACGACGGTCATCGAGAAGGGGCCGAGTTTGGTCGCTGCCTGGCCATCATGCGCCTTGATCATGATGTTCGTGTACGTGCCATCGAGGTTCGGCGTGCCGCTGATCTCACCCGTCGTGGCATTGAACTTCGCCCAGGGGGGCATGTTCGCGACGGTGAAGGACAGCACGTCGTTGTTGGCATCGGCCGCGAGCGGCCGGAAGCTGTAGGGGACGCCCACGTGCGCGGTCGCCGGGGAGCCGGAGATCGTCGGGGCCGTGTTGCTCGCCGTTGCCGAGGCAACCGTGATGCTGAAGGACGACTGCGCGGAGGAGGTGGCGCCGTCCGTTACGTAGATGGCGATCGACGAGAACGTCCCGGCGGCGGTCGGGGTGCCCGCAAGCTTGCCGACGGTGCTATCGAACGTCGCCCAGGCGGGCTTGTTCGCGATCTTGAAGATGAGTGTCTTGCCTTCGGGATCTTTCGCGATCGGGGTGTACGTGTAGGCCTTGCCGACCATCGCAGTGGTGGCAGGCGTGCCGGAGATCGTGGGTGACTTGTTCGCGCTGGCGTTCACGTTCAGCGAGAAGGCGGGCAGCGAGACCTTCGAGGAGCCGTCGGACACCGCGATGACGATGCCGCTCCACAGGCGGGCATGTTCGGAAAAAGGCACACCGCTCAGACGACCGGTCGCGGCATCGAATGAGGCAAATCCCGGCTTGTTGGCGATGGAGAAGGTGAGCTTGTTGCCGTCGGCGTCGGTGGCGGTCGGTGTGAAGTTGTAGCTCTGTCCGACCGTCATGGAGGTCACCGGCAGGCCGGAGATCTTGGGAGCGGCGGCGTTCGCGCTCACCGAGAGAAGGAGTGCCAGCGGCATCAGAATCGAGAAAGACTTGTTCATCACTTACCCCGAGAAACTTGCCACTCGATCCGGGTGGCCCGGGAGCGGAAGCGAAGGTGCCGTCTGCTCGGGGAGTGATTAAATAGATCGAGGAGGGGTCGGCTAATCGTGAGAAACAGTGTCAGGGAATACCGAAAACGACGCGCGCGGGCGTACGCGGAGACTGCATAAACCGCAGTGGGAAGGGGATTTGCGAAAGGTCCTGCGGCGACAGCGAAGCGCCGGTGCGCACTCAGCGCCTACTTGTGAACAGCGTCACGCGGTTTGGGACGCTGAAATGTGGCTAGCCCCTACAGGGGCTAACACGCACGTCGAGGTGGTAAGCCGCAGCGGCGATCGTAAACAAGCGCTCCAAAACGCAGCTTCGAACGAGCCGCGCACTCGTTTGAGCCGAATCCGCGTCCGGCGCGCCTTGTTTCCCGTTATTTGGCGGTCGATTGTCCGACATCGACGAGGATCTTCATCCCTTCCTGTCGATGCAGCCGCTCGAAGCCATCGCGCAGGAGGTGATCGAACGGAATCGTTTCGACCCAGCCTTGCAGCGGATAGGTGCCGGCCGACATTTCCTCGATGACGCTCGGGAACGTGTTGCACGAGAGCGCGATGCCGCTGATCCTCACTTCGGACATCAGCAGCTCCATCGGGTGGATCTGCAGCGGCTTCGTGTGGATCGCGACGACGACGAGCTGGCCGTCGACGGCCGTGCTCGACAGCGCAGCTTGAAACGCGGCGGGCACGCCTGCGCAGTCCACTGAAACATCGGCGCCGCGACCGCGCGTGAGATCCTTGATCGCAGCAATCACATCTGCGTCGCGCGGATCGAGCACGGTTTTCACGCCGAGTCGCAGCAGCGATTCGCGACGTTTCGGCGACGGGTCCACCATGATCACATCGACGCCCCAGCGGCGCAGCGTGTAATACACGCCGATGCCGATCGGGCCGCCGCCGTGGATGACCACGGTTTGTCCGGGCTGAGCATCACAGCGTTGTGCCGTTCGATATGAGATGGCCATCGGCTCGATGAGCGCACCTTGCTGGCCGGACATCGACTTCGGCAGCTTGTGCGCCATGGGGCGCTTCACCACCGAGAATTCCGCAAGCCCGCCGCTGCTGCGGTTGTAGCCGTGGAAAGCGAGCACGCCGCAATGGTTGTACTGGCCCGAGTTGCAGTAGAGGCAATGGCCGCACGTTTCGACAGGCTCCACTGCAACCCTGTCGCCGATCGCGAGATCTTCGATGCCGTCGCCGAGCTCGACCACCTCGCCGCACAGCTCGTGGCCCATGATCACCGGATTCTTGACGCCCGTGAGCGGGTGGGGCGTCGTGCGCGTGGTGATGGGTCCTTGGTAGTACTCATGCAGGTCGCTGCCACAGATGCCGTTGTAGAGGACTTTGAGTTTGACCTCGCCCTGGCCGGGACTTGGCTCCGGAACGTCTTCCAGGCGAAGGTCTTCACGACCGTGGAATACAGCTGCGCGCATATCTGGGGCCCCTCGATGAAACGATCAGGCTGAGCTCATCTCCGACGCCTTCTTCGTGTCACGCATCAGCGTGTACACGATGAGCGAAACGGCGATGCAGGCGGTGAGGTAATAGTAAAACCCCGTCTCGTGACCGGTGGACTTGAACCAGAGTGCCAGCGGCTCCGCCGTGCCGCCGAAGATCGAGACAGTGAGCGCATACGGCAGCCCCACACCAGTGGCGCGCACATGCGTTGGGAACAATTCCGCTTTCACCACCGCGTTGATCGAGGTGTAACCCGACACGATCATCCATGCTGCCGCGATGAGCAGGAACGCGGCGAGCGGCCCCTGCGCTTGCTGCAGATGGGTGAGCAACGGAATAGTGAACAACGTGCCTGCGACGCCGAATCCGATGAGCAGAGGCTTGCGGCCGATTTTGTCGGAGAGTGCGCCGTACAAAGGCTGCAGCAGCATCGCAAAGATCAATGAACCTGCTGTGACTAACGTCGTCTGATCGTCGGTGAGACCGACCGACAATCGAAGGTACTTCTGCATGTACGTGGTGTACGTGTAGAAGGCCGCTGTTCCGCCCATCGTCAGGCCGACGACCAGCAGCAGCTGCCGCGGATAGCGCAGCAAAGCTTTGAGAGAGCTCTCGCGTTTGTGCGTTTGGCTTGCGGCTGTGAAGGCTTCGGTCTCGTGCAGCTCTCTCCGCATGACGGCTGCCACGACCGCGAGCAGAGCGCCGATCATGAACGGAATACGCCAGCCCCAGCTCTTGAGCTGTTCCGGCGTCAGAAACACCTTCTGCAACAGCAGCAGAACCACGATTGCCAGCAGCTGCCCGCCGATCAGCGTGACGTACTGAAAGCTCGAGAAGAAACCGCGATGGTTCGGGTGGGCGACTTCGCTAAGATAGGTCGCGCTAGTGCCGTACTCTCCGCCGAGGCTCAGCCCCTGAATCAGGCGAGCGAGCAATAGAACGATCGGCGCAGCGACGCCAATTGACGCATATGTGGGCGTCACCGCGATGATCAGTGAGCCGAGGCACATGAGCGTCACCGACAATGTCAGCGCGATCCGGCGTCCTTTGCGATCCGCGAGATGTCCGAACAGGATTCCGCCCAGCGGCCGCACCAGGAAACCGAACGCGAACAGCAATGCCGCGTTCAATTGCTGGACGACGGGATCCCCCCCGGGAAAGAACAGGTGCGCGAAGTACAGGGAAAACGCCGCGTAGGCGTAGAAGTCGTACCACTCCACGAGATTGCCGACGGAGCCGATGAAGATGGCCTTCAGGCGCCAGCGCATGTCTGCCGCGTCCATGGCGCTCACCGCTCGGCCCGGTTCGCCTGCGCGAGCTTCTTCTGGAAGAGATCGACCTCGCCAGCGCTCAGGACCTCTGCAATCTGCACGAACATCAGTTCTTCACAGTGAACGATAGCTGCGTCAGCATGCCTTCTCCCGGGACGACATGGAAGGGATGCAGCGGGTCGTAGTAACGCTTGTCGGTCAGGCGGGGGAGGCGATGTCTCGCTGATGCCTCGCGATACTATACTGCGGGTCCCCTGGCCCCAGGCACTCCGCACTTCAGTTCGTCTCATGCTCGGGCTGACGCGCTGCTCCGCAACCGTACACTCGGATCCCTCTTGTCCGAAGTGTGATACAGGTCGCGCAAAATCTCCGGTCCGCGGAATGTCGGTTGCTGGCATCCACGTGCCGGCTCACGCCGGCAGCATCTCGAGATAGAAAACCTAAGGAGAGGGACTCATGGGACGAAACGCCTTTGCTATTGCAGCGCTCGCGATAACGCTCGGAGTAACGGCAGCCGATGCCAGCCCGCTCGTCTTCGAAGAGACGGCGCGAATCAGCTCACCGGATCCGGCATTCACCGTCTTTCCGCTGAAAGTGGCAGTCGAAGGCGACACGATCATTGCAACGGGATTGAAGAACGTCTTCACGCTCGAACCCTATGAGCACGTCCGCAGCGATTACGCCGCTTTCCTGTTTCGCCGCCAGAGCAATGGCAGCTGGACGTATGTACGGACGTTGGCGCAGGCCAGTTGCGACGAGACCGAGCGGGGCGAAGATACCTGTCCCGTGTCCGTGGCAATCCGAAACGGCGTGGCCGCGGTTTCGGCCGGTCAGATTTACGTTTTCAGGCGCGCGGCGAATGGCGACTGGGTTGCCGAGTCCAGCAATTCGTATTCGGGCCCCGGCGATGTGGCCGTCGGGACGGGCGTCGCCCTCGCAAGCCATCCCGTTTGCGATGCGCTGGGTATCCGGGCGTTCAGGCCGACTTCGGCCGGCATATGGAACGAGGTGTTCTCGGTCTCGTCGGACACGAGCTGCGATCTGTGGGGCTGGACGGGCCGGGACGTGGACATTTCGCCCGGGAATCGTTTGATCGCCACCAACGCGTGGTTGCCGCCGGAGGCCACCATTTTCGAGCCGACCGCAACGAGTTGGACGCAGGCAGCCACGCTCACGAGTCCACTGAGCTCGGCCACGTTTGCCGGCAGTGTCGCGCTGGATGACGCTCGCGCGTTTGTCTCGGGCCCTCAGGAAGCTCCGATACACGTCTTCAATCGCGCGGGAGGAGCATGGTCTCATTCAGTCGATATCGCGCCACCGGACAGCGTGTTGCGATTGCAAGCGAGCACCCTCAAGGTTCGCGACCTCGTCTTTGCGGCGTTCTCGCAGGATCGTCACCGGATCGGATCGGTGGCGGTCTTCAGGGCCAACTCATCGGGCCAGTACGACGAGGTCGCGAAATTGGTATCCAGCAGCCTGCTGTCGCAGAACTCCAGATTTGGCGCTGACATGGATGCCTCGGTCGACGGATCTTTTGCACGCGTCGTGGCCACCGGGCCCAGCGCCGTGCATGTCTTCGACCTGAATCAAATCGGCACGACTCCGGCACCCGAGCAGGAAGACTTCGAGCAGGGCAACGCGGTGAACTGGACGCCGCTTGCCGGAAGTAGTTTCTCAGTCGCCACCGCTGGCGACTCGCGCGTCTATCGGCAGTCGAGCACGACAGGCGATGCGGGTGCGTATGTGACCGCCATCAACCGCAACAATCAGGCGATCGAGGCCGATGTCAGGCCAACGGCGTTCGACGGTGCAGACCGCTGGGTGGGCCTGGTCGTACGGCGAACGGATGCGAGCAATTATTACTACCTTGCTCTACGTCAGTCGAACGTGCTCGAGCTGAAGCGCAGGGTCAATGGAGCCTTTGTCACGCTCGCAACCACGCCCGTGCCCGTTGCGCTGAACCGCAACTACAGGTTGAGGCTGGAAGCGGTTGGCACGCGGCTGCGCGCTTACGTGGACGGGAGATTGGCGGTCGAAGCGGTTGACGCCATGCTGCAGCAAGGTCATGCGGGCGTGCAGATGTATCGGGCGCGTGCCGATTTCGACAACGTCGTCCTGAGCCCCAATCCTCAGCTGACCCTGCTACACCATCGCACGACTTCTTACATCGATGGCTATTGGCATTTCAACCTGGGCTCCTGGAGTCCCGTCTACTCGGGCGGTAGCCCAGCGCGGCTCGTGCAACAGGATACGGCCGGCGATGCGCGCGCCGTCGCTCGCGTCGCGGCCAATGACCAGATCGTGCAAGTTGCTGCCACCGCCACGAGCTTCGCGGCCGGCACCGGCAGTCGTTGGTTCGGCGTGGTCGCACGGCATGTGGACGCCAACAATTTCTATTACGTCACCGTTCGGCAGGACAACACGATCTCCCTGCGCAAACAGGTAAACGGCACCATCCAGGTTCTGGACACGGCCCCGTTCAACGCCTCTGCCGGCACGACATACACGCTGCGGCTGGAAGCGATCGGCACTTCTTTGCGTGCTTACGTGAATGGTAACGTCGTGCTGGAAGCAAACGATTCTTCGCACGCTCGCGGCCAATATGGATTGGCCACGTACCGAACTGCTGCGACGTTCGATGATCTCGTTGCATGGGAGCCGTAGGCAAGCAACGCCGCAGCAGGGAATGCATCGTGACCGCATCGGGCGCGGCACGTTCCCTGCTGTCATCTGCTACATCTGCGCTGAAAGGTGTTCCGCCGTCTGATGACCCGACCGCTCGAAATCGATCCACAGCTCCTGCGTCGCATGCCGTTGCCGCAGCCCGACGGCGAGGTGGACAAGAATACGCGAGGCCGAGTGTTTCTCGTGGGCGGCTCACACCGCGCTCCGGGTGCAGCCGTGCTCAGTGGCATGGCGGCGCTGCGCGCCGGCGCGGGCAAGATTCAGCTTGCGTGTCCGACGTCTCTGGCGATTCCACTTGGCCTCGCCTTCCCCGAGGCGGGCGTGTGCCCGTTGGAAGAGGATGCGGATGGTGAGTCCCTCGCGAAACCTGCGGAGATCCTCGTAGAGCTTGCGCGCGCTTCACATGCCGTGCTCATCGGGCCCGGCATGCTATCCGCGGACTCGGCTTCGGCTCTCGCGCAGAAGCTTCTGATGTCGGTCGACGAGCCCGTCTATGTCCTCGATGCGCTCGCTTTGACAGATCTGTGGGAAAACACCGAACTGCTGAAGCGACAGAAAGGTCAGGTCGTTCTCACGCCGCACGCGGGCGAAATGGCGACGCTCTGTCACCAGAAGAAAGAACAGATTGAGGCTGACCCGTTAGCGGCCGCCCTTCATGGTGCCGATCACTGCGGCGGTGTCGTCGTGCTGAAAGGCAGCTCGACATTCATCGCAACGCCCAGTGGCGAGACCTATCGTTACGATGACGGTGTCGTCGGTCTTGCGACCGCCGGTTCGGGCGATGTCCTTGCGGGATTGATCGCAGGGCTCGCGTCGCGAGGCGCGGACCCGGTGCGCGCGGCGATCTGGGGCGTGTATCTACACGGAGAAGCCGGGCGCCGCCTGACACGCAGCCAGGGCAAACTCGGGTTCCTCGCGCGCGAGCTTGCGGCAGAGGTCCCGGAGTTGATGGAAAAGTTGAGGCAGAGTTGAGGTCGAGGGGTCGGCGTCGAGCGCCGGGCGATCAGGTGTTCGCGCTCGAGGCAACGAAGTGCTCGTCGTCCGGATGAGGGCTCGGCGCAGGCCCTGCTGTCAGGGCGTCAGCGACGCCGCGTATGCAACCGCATCGATCATGTTGTTGAGCGTGAGACCTGTGACGACTGTTTGCATGGCCTGCGCTTCCGCGCCCGTGCGTGTGCCCGTCTGGAATGCGAGCAGCTGCCGTAGCAGATAGCTGGGTGATCGGCCCGCGAGCGAGGGGATCTCGCCGATGCCTTGCAAGTTGGCACCGTGACACGTGACGCACGCGGCCCTCGTCCCGTGGTTGTCGGAATGGACGAGCGCGCGTCCGCGCGCGATGCTTCCCGGCGGCACATAAGCGATGTAACGCATCTGCTCGTCACGGTTCTCGTGCTGCTCGGGATCTCGTGCAAGCTCAATCAGCCGTGTGCCGAGCGCCTCTTTGCCGCCACCGGGAATCGGCGTGTAGACAAACCCGACAACGTACTCGCGTGGCACGGTCGCGCTCTCACGCACGACGACACGAGATCGAAGTTTCGCGTGCGAGAAATACTCTGCGGCGGATTCGGCTTCGGCCGCGGTGGTCTGCATCGCCTCGTGGATCATCAGATCGGCTGGAGGAAACACGCCGGGGAGCAGCGCGCGACGAGCGCCACTCTGAAAATTCATCAGCTGCCGAACGATGTACGCGCTCGGCAAACCCGCGAGCGAGGCGTTCTCCGGCCGCCCCTGGCCGGAAGGCGTGTGGCAGTAGCCGCAAGCGTAAAGATCTGGCGAACGACCTCGCGCCACGACTTCAGGCATCGGCGCGTGAGTCCGTGGATACCAGTCCGGTGCCGTGAAACGGTTATCGAGCGCGACGCGCGTGAATGCCTGCGTGCTGTTCGGCAATCGCAGCAGCGCTTCTGGGGCAGCTGTCGGCGTGGGCGGTGCAGACGGCTCTGGCGAATTGAGAGGGAACACCCACGCCGGAACGGCGGGCTCCGATGAGGACGCAGAACGCGAACCCGCGCCCGCCGGGTGGTCGGCGCCCTGACCGTACGTGGAGCGAGCCTGCTCGGTAGAGGCCGACTTCGATGCTGGCGAAGAGCAAGCCGTGAGAACACAGCACAACCCCAGAATCGCGGCTACTGATAGGCCGACAGCCATCGGCGGCCGGCGGCGGGTTGCATTGGCTTCAAAGCCTTGCATCGATTTCGGGTCCTGGCGCGAACGTAACGATTGAGCGGCAACCGGATTCGTCATGATGGCACGGGCAATCTGCCCGGAATGGCGGATATCCGTCAAACATTCGCGGCGTCCGCCAGGAAGGTGGAGCTATGCCGCTCCGACGCCGCGAGGCACCGCCGTGCCGAAAACGTGCAAGCCGCGAGCGCAACTGACAGCGTATCGAGGCGTTGAAGCAAGTCGGCTATACGGCCGGCTCCAAACGTTTCCGAGGGTGGTCATGCCTCACGTGCAGCTCGGCGCTTTCGATTTGTCCGCGATCCTGCGACCCGACAGCTGGTTCGGAGCGCTGCTCTACCTCGTCGGCATCATGACCATCGCGAAATTGCTGTCGGGGGCCTTATGTGTTGCCGTTCATGCGGCGATGACGCGCAAAGGTCACGCTGATCTCACGACCATCAGCTTCCTGCAGCAGATCGGGTCTGTGCTGATCTGGATCATTGCATTGATTCTCTACGCGCACCTCATCCCCGTGCTGCGATCCCTGGGGACCGCGCTGCTCGCCGGCGCGAGCATCGCGTCCGTCGTGATCGGGCTGGCGGCCCAAAGCACGCTCGGAAATCTCGTCGCCGGAATTGCGATCACGATCTATCGACCGTTTCGGCTGGGAGATCGGCTTCAGGTGGCTGCGCCGACCGGAACGGAAGTGGGCGAGGTCGAGCTCATCTCGCTCGGCTACACGAGCCTGCTCACGAGCGATGGCCGGCGTGTCGTGCTGCCGAACAGCCTCGTGGCGAGCCAGGTCACGCTGAATTTGACGCACAAGGGCGCCGGCCCGCTCGCCGTCTCGATCAAGATCCATCGCGATGCCGATTTGACCCGTGCGCGCGAGGTCGCGCTTCAAACCGTGCGAAAAGTGTTTCCAGACGGTGGCGCGGGAAGTTGTGAGCTCACGGCGATCGATGCCGATCTCGCGTTGTTCATTTTAACGGTCGACCTGCCCGCACAGGTCACGGAGTCGGAGGCGCGCAGCAAACTGCTAAGCGCGCTGACACGAGAATTCGCACAAGCCGGGCTCGATGAAGGCACCACGCGTCGGACCTCTTTCAGCTGACACGTCCGCGCGGGCAACGACACAGCCTTCACGATGTAACGGAAACACATGATTCCCAGCCTGCAACCGCGACGTCTATGATTATTTCAAGCACGCCACGGTCTGCCAGCCACCGCTGAGATCCGTGCTGGTCCAGCGGCTACGAGGGAATCTCATCATGACTGCTGATCCCAAAGGTCTCGGTAACCCTTCCGATCCCAGCCGTCGGGAGCTCATTGCCGCTGCCGGCGCAGTCACGCTCCTTGCAGTGGCACAGCCGACATCCGCGCAGAACAGCGGCAGTGCGTCCGCCTCGGTCCCGCCGTCGCCGAGAAAAAGCGGACCGTTGGGCGGCAGGCTGCAAGGGGTTCAGCACTTTGGCCTGACGGTGCAGAACATGGATCGGGCCTTCGAGTTCTACACGCAGGTTCTCGGTGGCACCGAGGTGATGCGCGATGGGGATTTCCAGGGCGAACGCATCCACAACACGCTTTTGACCGACCAGGAAATCCTCGCTCGCGAAAGACGGGTGAATCCGCGCACGATCGGCGTTCCAAACCTGAGCAGCGGCGAACAGCGACTCGACGTGCGCTTCGTCCAGTTCGATAACGTCGTCATAGAGCTGCTTCAATATCGGGACGCCCGCCAGCCCATGGGAAGCGGCGACAGCTGGGCCGAGCCGCGCGATCACATGAGTCCCGCTTTCCCGCGCTCCATGCACATCTGCTTTTACATTCGTGACGACGTCGACTTCAACCAGTTCATTCACGACCTCGAAGCCGAATGCGCCCGGCGCGGCATGACGCAGGTGAGGGCGAACAGGGTGATCACGGTCACTTCAGAGAAAGAGCGCCTGGCAGCGCCCATCAGCTCGAATACCAACAAGATCACCGAAGGCAAATCGGACGGATGGTCGCTGATCTACTGCAAGGGGCCCGAAGGCGAGCAACTCGAATTCGTGCAGGCGCTGGGACCGGTGAAGCAGACGTTCCACAACGCGTTCGAGGCGCGCCGACGATCGTTGCAGACAGCCGGTTGATGCCTGCGAGCGGATCGGGAGGAGTGGGACGCATGCGCTCAATCTTGCTGGCTCTCGTGATGGTCGGATTCATTCCGATGGCGAATGCGGACGATGCCGTTGTGCATGCAGGGCCAGGCAAGGGCTATAAGCAGATACCCGCACGTGCGTTCTCCGTGGTAGCAGAGGTGCGCGCGAAGCCCGGTAAAGAAGGGGAGTTGCGTGCCATCACGCTGCCGTTGATTGCGCTCGTTCGCAGCGACCCGAAGAATCTCGTCTACTTCCTGCAGGAAGACCACTCGGCTCCGGGGCACTTCGTCTTCTATGAAGTCTTCGCCAATGAGCAGGACTTTGAAGCGCACAACAACATGCCCTACGTGAAGGCATGGCTCGCGAGGTTGCCCGATCTCGCGGACGGCGGTGTGCGAGTCACGAGGATGAAGATCCTCGCCGGTGGGCACTGACGGCTTTCGCCCACCGCGCACTCCTTGACTGCTGCTGACGAGCTCGCGCTGTAATAAAAGCGGCTGAGCTTCGCGTGGCGTGCGCTCGACGTACTCGAGCTTACAGCGGAGTACGCGCTCGAACCCACGAACCCTTGCTCATAGGAAACTATGATTGTTCCTCGGACATCGCGCTCTTAGTTTCCGCCCCACACGCAGCGAACACTTCGCAGCAGCGGAAGCGAGGATGAGATGTCCAGGTCATACGACAGCCTCTCATTGAAAGACGCCAGGCACATGCTGGCGGCGGCGGAGGCCAGGGCCGAGAGCCTGGGTATCGCTTACAACATCGCGGTGGTGGATGCCGGCGGCCACCTCGTGGCATTCGTCCGGCAGGATGGTGCGCTCATCGGCAGCATCGATCTCGCGATCAACAAGGCCATCACCGCGCGCTTGTTCGATCAATCGACGGCCGCGTTGTCCGAGCTCGCGCAGCCGGGCAAGCCGCTGTTCGGCATTCATCAAAGCAATTCGGGAAAGGTCGTCATCTTCGCTGGGGGCGTGCCCGTCGTCGTCCGCGGAAACATTGTCGGTGCGGTGGGCACCAGCGCCGGCACGTTGGAACAGGACATTTCAGTGGCTGAAGCGGCGATTGCCGCACTGGATGAGGAATAGAGTCATGGCGTACAAAAGCGTTAATCCGGCAACGGGCGAGGTCCTTGCGACCTTTGCCAACCACACTGACGCGGAGATCGAGTCGCGTCTGGCGGCGGCCCATGTTCTCTACAAGTCCGATTGGTGCAAAGGCCCGAGAGCGCCGCGGCTGCAGGTGCTGGCGAGGCTCGCCGATGTGATCGAGAAGCGGGGCGAAGAGCTTGCACGAATCCTCGTGCAGGAGATGGGCAAGCGCATTTCGGAAGCGCGCTGGGAGGTGCGGATCACCGCCGATATCGCTCGGTTCTATGCGCAAAACGCGGCTGCATTCCTCGCGCCACAAAAGCTCGACACGTCGTTCGGCAAGGCCTGGGTCGAGTATCACCCGATCGGCGTGATCGTCGCGGTCGAGCCGTGGAATTTCCCGTACTACCAGCTGATCCGCGTGGCCGCGCCGAACATTGCCATTGGTAACCCTGTACTGGCGAAGCACGCCAGCATCGTGCCGCAGGCCGCGGTCGCATTCGAAGAACTGGTGACCTCGGCCGGCGCGCCGCGCGGTGCGTGGACCAATGCGTTCGCGTCGAGCGAGCAGATCGCGCAGCTGATCGAGGATGACCGGGTTCAGGGTGTCGCACTCACCGGTTCCGAGAAGGCGGGCAGCATCGTCGCCTCGCAAGCCGCCAGGCATCTGAAGAAGTCGGTGCTCGAGCTCGGCGGAGCCGACGTGTTCATCGTGCTCGATGACGCCGATCTCGACGATGCGGTCAAAGCCGGGGTCACTGCGCGCCTCAACGTCGCGGGCCAGGTTTGCAACGGCGCGAAGCGATTCCTGATTCACGAAAAGATTGCGGATCGTTTCCTGCAGAAGTTCACCGAGCGTTTCGCGAGCACCAAAGTCGGCGATCCTATGGATGAGCGTACAGGCATGGGGCCGCTCTGTTCGGTCGCTGCGCGTGATGAGATCGCCGCGCAGGTCGACCGGGCGGTTCAAGCCGGCGCCACGCTTCATTACGGTGGCAAGGTCATCCCAGGCCCGGGCGCGTTCTACGAGCCGACGATCCTGACGAATGTCCTGCGAACCAATCCCGCCTATTTCGAAGAATTTTTCGGCCCGGTCGCCCAGGTGCACGTCGTGTCCAACGACGATGCGATCGTGGACCTCGCCAACGACTCGCACTTCGGCCTCTCTGGCGCGATCTTCACGTCGAACATCGAACGGGCCACCGCGCTCGCGTCGCGCATCGAGACCGGGTCCCTCTGGATCAATACACGCTCGTCCACCGCGCCAGAGCTGCCGTTCGGCGGGATCAAGCGCTCCGGCTATGGGCGCGAGCTCTCGCAGTTCGGCATCAAGGAGCTGGTCAACCAGAAGTTGGTGGTCGTCGCCAGCCGCTGATGCCACGTCAAGGGAAATACGATCAGGATCTCTGCCTTCGACCCGGTCAACGAATATATCGAGCTGATGCGGGCGGGAGAGTGGTCGGCATGGTGGTCATGAAGTTCTGATGGCCGCCCGAAGCCGTTCGATGCCCGGCGCGCCTCTGGTCAGGAGCACTGGATCCCGCGCCTTTCTTCGGTGTGCCGACCCTGGGCCCGGGAATGCTGGGCGTACCTTTTATGGGTGCTGTCCGCCCCGTAACGCCCCGGGCCGGATCATAACTTAGGTCTTCCGGGTGCCCGAGGGCGTGCCCGCGGCGCTCAAACGTCGTCCAGGCCGGATTTTTTGCCAGCCTGCACGCCGTCGCGGTCGGTTGCGGCGGCGCCTTTTTACCGATTAAAAGAAAGAACCGGGCCGGGCGCCATGTAGAATGCGCGCCCCTTTGGTGATGAGATGCTGTGATGGCAAAACGAAAGAAGTCGGCAGGTACGCGTAAACCGTGGTCCAAGGACGACCTCAAATTGCTGCGTACGGAAGCAGGCGCAACCTCGGTTGAAAAGCTTGCCCGGAAGCTGAAGCGAAGTCGCGCGGCCGTTCAGGTCAAAGCGTCGACACTGCAAATCTCGATGCGGGCGAAGAAGAAGAAAAAAGTTAAGTAACGAGAGGGCGCGCGAGGGTGTAACGGTCTTCGCGCGCGCCATCTCACCGCAGGGCGATGCGCCCGGTGGCATCGGCCTATCCTCGGGCCCTGGCGTGGAGCTGACCTGCTCAGCTCCGTCCGCGCGGGCCCGGGTTTACCGGGTCTGCCAGCACATGCTCCGCATACTTGACGAAAGGCGGTCCGACCATCTGGTTGTCGACCGCGAATACGGCGTTGTCGGGGTCATGGTGTGCCGCCGCGACCAGGCGTCGGGCGCGGTCGAGCACCTGCGGTGACGGGCTGAACGACGTATTGATCGCCGCCACATGCGATGGATGAATCGCCACCTTTCCCACGAACCCCATCATTCGCCCGTCGCGCGTCTCATGCGCGAGCCGTTCGGCGTCCCTGAGCGCAAAGCAGGGTGAATCGATCGCCGGTGTGCCCAGACGGCGCGCCGCGAGCACGATTTCCTGACGAACGAAACGCAGGTCCGCGTCTTCCAGCGCAACGCCGAGGTCCGCTGCGAAATCGGCGGCGCCGAACATCAGCCCCGCGAGGCGCTGGGGTTTGTTCGTGAGCGCACGGAGCGAACACAGCGAGCTGGCGGTCTCGATAATCGCCAGAATCCCCGGATCCGCGAGCCCGCGTTCTTCGAGCAGCGCGGTGGCCAGGGTAATCTCGTCCGGCAGGATAGCCTTGGGCAAAATGAGAAAGTCGGGCTCGATGCGCTCATCGAGCAGGTACAGCAGGTCGCACAGGCCCTGATAGGTCGCGAGGCTGTTGATCCGAACAGCGATGCGGGTACAGGCTGCCTTGTCGAAATGGCTCTTGAGCGTCAGCCGCGCCGCCTGCTTGGCCCCGGCCGGCACGGCATCCTCGAGGTCGATCACGGCGATATCGGCACCGGTTTCACGCGCCTTGTCGAGCAGGTTCGATCTCAGCGCCGAAGCGCACAGCCAGCTTCTAATCGCCATCGGTCCAGGCTCCGCGAAGGCGCACGGGGGATGGATGTTCCGGAATCGAGACCAGCGGATGTTCCAGCACGTGCCGGTCTGCGTCGCTCGTCAGCGGAACGAAGCCGGCTTCTTGATAGGCGGACCACAAAGACTCGTTTCGGCGGGTCAACCTGAACTGCGCGCGTAGTCGCACATGCGCGGCGCGTGCCCGCAGGAGCAGCGCGTTCAGAACGATTGTGTCGACGCCGCGTGGGAGCACTCTGCAGGAGAACAAGAAAAGCTCGAGCGTCCAGCACGGCGCGGAGATCGCAAGCTGTACGAAGCCCACTTGGCCACAATCGCCGAACCGATCTTCTAGTGAGACGAGCCAACACTCGCGGTCCGGCGAGCTGAGCAGCGTAGTCAGCTCGGCCTCGGAATAGGTGACTCCAAGCTGATTCGTCCGCGTCACCAGCTCTTTCACGCGTCGCAGATCCGTCAGGGAAGCGCGCCTCACCGTGATCGTCATGTTCAGCGAAGCCAGGAACGCCTCGCGCGGCCCCGCAAACTCCCGCTCACTCTGTCGACGGGCCTGTTCTTCCGCATACACGAGTCGCCTCGGCCGCGGCTCCATGCCCGGCAGGCTCGGCCCTGCGAGTGGATCCATCGCGATGTCGTCCGCGATCTTCTCGCTCGCGAGCGTGCGGACGGCTGGATGTGCTTCCAGCATGTCTTGCCGCGCATGCGGCTCGTCATCGACGACCAGTATGGTGTCGAGCGCGATGTTCAGCTCGCCCGCAATCCGCAACAGACCGGCCGGCTTGTCCTGCACGCCGAGCTGCGGGCACAGGAAAAAATCCGCCATTCCCGAACGTTTCAGCCTTGCCTGCGCTCGCTCGGGGTCGTCGCTATCGAGCAGAGACTGCAGGCAACCCCGTTCGTCTAGCGATGCCACGAGCGCCGCGCGCCCCAGAACTTCATTCGAGTCCCACACGACGAGCTTGATCGGCTTGCCCGGCGGAATCACGGTCGGCTCACCAGTTCCATGCCATGCGCGCGTACTCGAAGCGACCGTCGAATCCGAACGGTGAGTAACGCGAGAATCCGAGCGCGCCCGTCGGATTCAGGAAAGCGGGATAGGGTTGCGGATACTGGTCGAACAGGTTGTCGACGCCGAGGGTGGCCGCGAAATGCTTGCCGACCGCCGCGCGCAGCGCTACGTCGACGAGCGTGGTCGGCCCCATCTCGAAGTCCCGATCGGCGCTCGTGCCCGGTTCGGTAACGGTGCCGTATCGGTTGATCTTCAAGCCGAAGCCGACGCTGCCGAACGGCATTGGCATCGTCCAATCCGCGGTGGCGTTGAGCTTGTTGCCCGGAGTGCCTTCCTCGAACGTCAATGTATTGATCCGGCCGAACAGAACAGGCGGCGGATTGAGTGTCGATAACACGCCCGTGGTCGGCAATCGAGTGACATCGGTGGTATTCCAGTTGCCGGATGCCGTTAGCTCCAGCGCTCCCGGAATCACGTCGAACGCGGGGCGGTAACGCACGACAACGTCGACGCCCTCGGTGCGCGTATTCACGCCATTCAGGAAAAACCGCGCCCGCCCGATTCCAAACGGCTGGATCAGCGCATCGATATTCGGCACGCCGCCGAGGTTCTCGGATAACACGATGCGATCGCGGAGGTTGATTCGATAGGCATCTACCGTGGCCTCGAACGAGCGCGCGGGGCGATACACGAAGCCGATCGAGTAATTGCGGGATTTCTCCGGTTTGAGCGGCGTGGCGCCCAATGCCTGCGCGATCGGCGCAGTGGCCGGGAACGTTCCTACCTCGAACGGCACACCGTTGATGAAGTTCGTCGCCGTCGACGTGAAGTATTCCTGCTGCAATCCCGGCGCGCGAAAGCCCGTCGAAGCGGTGCCGCGAATCGCGAACGCTTGCACGAAGTCGTAGCGAAGCGAGACCTTGCCGGTGGCCTGCGAACCAAAATCCGAATAGTGCTCGCCCCGCGCGGCCGCAGACGCGAGCAGCTTCTGCGTCAGCTTGGTCTCGAGATCCAGGTACACGCTGTAGGACGTTCGATGCTGATCCACTTCGTTGTCGGGGCGGAACCCCGGAAATCCCTGCGCGCCAGGCGTGAGTGACGGTGAGGTCAACGGGCCGCGTGCGTACGAAGCTTCCTCACCCGCCGTAATGGAATAGCTTTCGCGCCGACCCTCGACACCGAAAGCCACGTTCAGGGCTTGCGGCAGGCCTATTTCGAAGCCGCGGACCAGTCCGTAATCGAGCACGAGGTTATCGTAGGTCATCCCGCCCGCGTCGAACGTTGTCGGCGAGCCTGTGCCGTACGTGGAATTCACGCTGTTCTCGACACCGAGCCGCACACGGTTGCGCCCGTACACGAGACTCAGGTCCGAGCTCCAACCTGCCAGTGTTCCGCGCGCGCCCGCGGCCGCCGTCAGATCCTGAATGTCAGACGTGATGAACGGCAGGAAGCCGTTCGGATAGATCGCCCGGACGTTGTTCGCGTTGTCCGCGAGACGTGGGGTCGCGGCGGATTGACCATCGCGTTGCTGATAACCCGCCCATCCGTACAGCTGCCAGTCTCCGCCGAGCGATAACCCGCCGGCATTGACGTACGCAGTCTTATCTTTGGCCTGCGGATCACCGTACCGAGACGTAACGGTAAGCGCGGAAAGTGGCGGAATGCGTGCGTCAAAATCGCCGCGGCTCGTGGGGTCGCGATCGCGGTATTCACCGGTCAGCGTCAGGAAACCTTCCGCGCCCAGCGGCAATCCGAGCCACGCCGATCCGATCGTCGTTGCGCCATCTCGTGCGCTACGGTTGCCGCGCGCGGTGGAGATGTCCGTATCATATTTTCCGTAGCTCAGCGTTGCTTCGCCGCCGTCGCGCGCCTCCCGCAGCTGCAGGTTGATGACGCCCGCGATCGCATCGGAGCCATACTGAGCGGAGGCGCCTTCGCGCAGCACTTCGACATGATCGATCGCCGCAACCGGAATCGCGTTCAGGTCCACGGCAGCCGAACCCCGACCGATCGAGCCGTTCACGTTGACGAGCGCGGACGCGTGGCGACGCTTCGAGTTCACCAGCACGAGTGTCTGGTCCGGCGAGAGTCCGCGCAGCGTTGCGGGACGTACGTGATCCGTGCCATCCGTGATAGAAGGGCGGGGGAAATTCAGGGACGGCGCCAGCGTCGAGAGCGCTTGCGCGAGCTCCACGTTGCCACTCCGCGCGAGCGTTTCAGAAGGCAGCACGTCCACTGGCGCAAGCGTGTCGAGTCGCGAACGCGCTTGCACTCGGGTTCCGGTGACAACAACTTGCGTAGGCTCCTCAGCTAAGTCCGAGGCTGGATCGGGCTCCGCCGCCTCGGCGCTGACGCTGCGAAAGGTCATCGAAAGCGCGGAGATCGCAAGAGTCGTGAGCAAGCGGTCGCTGAGCATGGGCGGGTTCCCGTATTTTGAGTTGGGTATCAGAGCGGGCTGTCGGGCCCAGGTCTGTTCTGCAGTTTCAGGATCTGGCGCAGCTTGCCGAGCGCTTCGGCCTGGATCTGCCGCACGCGCTCGGAAGAAACGTTCAGCTCGCGTGCGATGCTTTGAAGCGTGCGCGTCGAATCGTCCTGCAAGCCGAATCGGGCCCGCAGCACCGTGCGTTCGCTGTCTCTCAAGCGCAGCAGTGCCTTGTCGAGTTGCTGGCGCTGGCTGTCGGCGTAGACGGGCCACTCCGGCTGGTCGTGCTCAGGAGCGGCGACGCGCTCGATGATCGCGTCCGGCTCGGAATCTATTTCCTCGGGTGCGGGGCTCGCCTGATGGCGCACGTCGTAGAGCAGGTATTTCGAGGGCTGCGCGCTTCGGGGCGTCGTGGGCTGTCGCAGCTTGCGCGTCACGTGAACCGGAACGCGTACAACGCGCGTCTGTGTCATCAAGGCGAGCTCGATGGAATGGCGGATCCACCATTTCGCATACGTCGAGAATCGAAATCCTCTTTCCGGATCGAACTTGCGGATCGCGAGCATCAGGCCGATGTTGCCTTCCGCGATCAGGTCGAGCGGTGGCAGGCCGCGGTTGCGGTAACGGCGCGCGAGCAATGTGACGAGCCCGAGATGATGCTCGATGAGACACTGTCGCGCGCCCAGGTCGCCGCGAATTGCGGCGCTGACGAGACGATATTCTTCGCTGCTCGAGAGGCGCGTGCGCGTCGCGATCTCGGCGAGATATTGACGCACGATGTCGCGGCCGCCGCGTGCGCGGGCCATCCTGCCGGCCAGCTTGTTACCAATACGTTCGTCAGTCTTGCGTGTGGCGCGCGCAGCAACGCGGCCCCGCGCCGTCGGGCTCTGGCGTTGACCGCTACCGCTCGGTCCCCGACCGCTGGAAAGATAGTCGAGCTGCAACGCGCGACTGATGTAGCGGTGAGCCAGCTCGAGCGACTGCTCCATTTCCAGCGACCGTTGAACGGCCGCGGGCCTCTGTGCGGCGTTTTGCATGGGCCGGAAGTGTAGGAGAGCGACATTCGTCGCTGCCGTTTCTGAGCGTCTATTCAGGATTTCTTCAGGGGCGATTCGTGGGAACCAGCCGCCCGCTGATTTAGATTGCAGTCATGACGACGCCGTTGCGATACATCCTGGTGGCCGTGAGCGTGTTGCTGGCTCACGGTTGCGTGTCGGTGCCGTCCGGTTCGAATGCACGCTCCACTGTTCTGCTGACTGTCGTGCTGAAAACCGCGATGGGAGACGACCTTCAGCCGGCAGGGCTCGTCGTGGGAATCGATGAGCAGGAGGGCGCGGGAGGTCAGCAGTTTGCGTTCGCGGCGGACACTCGAATTCCCGCGCAATACACCGCTTTCCTGGTGCGCCTCGATCTTCCTGCCGGTCCGCATCGCTTGACCCATCTCTCCGGCGTTACCGGCAGCGGCGCTCTCGCCCCGCGCTTCGACGTGATGACGGACTTGTCGTTCGACGTGAAGTCCGGCGCGGCCCGCTATCTGGGTCATCTCGAGCTGAATCCGCAGCCTTCGATGGTTCTCGCCGATGCATACGAAAGCGATCTGCCGAAATTTGTGCTCGCGTGGCCCGCACTGCGCACGCCGGCAATCGAGCGTGGCGCGCCGGAAGGAATCGTTCCGGTACGCGTCGCCGCGCGTGCGCCGATCGCGGCCGAATCGAAGTCGCGAGGTGCCGCTGCAAAGCTGGATGCCAGCGTGGCAGCGACCTTGCCGACTGCCGCACGCAGCGCATTCCAGCACTTTCTGAAAAGCGGCTATCCGCGCGCGTTTGCCGTTGCCGCGGCCGGCCATTCCGGCACGGCAGTCGGTGGAACGGATGTGATTCGCCGCGCTCTGCAGAACTGTCGACGCAAACAGCCCGAGCCGCGCAGATCCGACTGCGAGCTCTTTGCATTGGATGACACCCTCATCTCTTCGATGCAGGCGCCGCCGCCGGTGGTCGCGGACAAAAGGTGAACGGCGAGATCGGATTCGCGACGCTCGGCTCGGTGGTCGGACCCATGCTGGCCGCCATGCCGCGAATCACCGCGGCGGTAGCCGTTGCGCCTTTATTCCCGAATCGCCTGTTCCCGGTACTGTTGCGAACCGCGATCGTCGTGGCGCTGTCGCTGCATCTCTATCCGTACATGTCGATCAATCTCGTTCCCGACCTCACGACGCTCCAGTGGCTCATGCTGATCCTCAAGGAGGCGTTCATCGGCGGCCTGCTGGGGCTCGCGATCGGCGCACTCATCTGGGCCATCGAGAGCGTGGGCGCGATGATCGATTTCCAGGTCGGCTTTTCCAACGCGCCGATCTTCGACCCGTTCGGCGGCCACGACGCCGGACCTTATTCGAGCTTTATGGCGCGCCTGGCCGTGATTATTTTCGTCGCCGGCGGCGGGCTGCAGCTGCTCACGTCACTGCTGTTCGATTCGTTCCTGCTGTGGCCGGTGGCGTCGTTCTATCCAAGCATTTCGGATTCGCTGGTGCAGTTCGGCACGGGATGGGTTGACGGAATGCTGAAACTCACGGCCCGTCTCGCGGTCGCCATCGTATTGATACTGGTGCTCGTCGACATCGGCATGGGGCTCGTCAATCGCGTGGTGCCGCAGCTCAATGTGTTTTTCCTGACGATGCCGGTCAAAGCCGCACTGGGCGCGATGATGCTCGCGCTCTATCTCATCTATTTGATCGACGTCGCCGCAGGCCAGCTCGCGGAGCTGCCGCAATTGCTCGAGCGGCTGGCGCCGGTGCTCGCGGCACCCTGATGGCGGAGAAGACTCACAAGCCTACAGCCAAGCGTCTGCGCGAAGCGCGAAAGCGCGGCGAAGTCGTGCGCAGTCGGGAGCTCGCATCGTTCGGGGCGTATCTCGCCGTGTGGCTGTTTCTCTGGTTCGGTGCGCAGTTCCTGTTCCACCACATCGCCGCCATCCTCACGCGCGCGACAGACGCGGCAGGGGCGAAGGAAGCGTGGCTGCAACAGGTACACAGCATCGTGAGCGACATGCTCTGGACACTCGTGCCGCTGCTGGGATTGAGCGTAGGCTGCTCCGTTCTGTTCGGCGCTATCCAGACGCGCGGTGTGTTCTCGGTCCATCCCGTCACGCCGCAGTTCTCGCGCATCGATCCCGCGAAAGGTCTGCGCAACCTGTTCTCGACCCGTAATCTGTTCGAGCTGGGCAAGCTGATCGTCAAGGTGAGCCTGCTGCTGACGACGTTCTTCTTCGTGATCAGCTCTGCACTCGATCCGTTGGCGAGGCTCGTGTACGCGCCCGCCGCGGACCTGCTTCGCCTCTGCGCCACCGTCACGTGGAAGCTCATGGGTTATGCCGCGATCATCTACGCGATTGGCGCGGCGCTCGATTACGCACATCAATCTTATGAGTTCATGAAGCAGCAGAAAATGAGCCTCGAGGAATTGCGCCGGGACTATCAGGACACGGAAGGCAATCCGCGCATCAAGGCCCGTCGCCGCGCCATCGCGCGGGACGCGCTGGAAGCGGGAGCGCCACATCCGTTGGCGAGCGCAAACGTGGTCGTCGCCGATGGTGCGCGTGTGGTTGTGGCGTTGTATTACGTTTCAGGAGAGACGCCTTTGCCGATGGTGATCAGCAAAGGCGCGGGTGCTCAGGCGCTGCAGCTGCGCTTGCAAGCCGAGCACGACGGAGTGCCGGTTTTCGAGGAGGGCGCGCTTGCGAACAGGTTGTTTCGTGAAGTCGCGCTGGAGGACTACATCCCCGAGACATTGATCGACGCGGTTTCCGCAGCGTTCAACTGGGCGCAAGAGGTCGATAAGCGCGCGCGTTAGTACAACGCTGACTGGCCGGCTCCTGAGCTCAGCCGGCACTATTTTTTCGAATGCGGCCGACCAGTGCGTTCTCAATCCGGTTCGCTGTCGCCGAGACAGAACCCGATCCCGCGCACCGTGTGGATCAGCCGCATCGGGCTCGCGCCGTCGATTTTCCGCCGCAGCCGCGCGATGTGAACGTCGATGACGTTATCGAGCGGCGTGGCGCGACCAACATCCTTCCAGATATCGTGCGCCAGCATCTCGCGCGAAACGATCTGCCCGGCGTGGCGCATCAGGTATTCGAGCAGGTCGAACTCCCGTGCGGTCAACTCGACGCGGCAGGATGCGCGTTCGACTTTGCGCGTCACGACGTCGAGAAACAAATCACCCACGTTGAGCCGCAGCAGGGTGTCCGTGCGACCCCGGCGCAGCAGCGCCTGGATGCGCGCGAGCAGCTCCTGAACGACAAAAGGTTTCACCAGATAGTCATCGGCGCCGGCGGACAGGCCGCGCACCCGATCGTCGATCGCATCGTGTGCGGACAGGATCAGCACCAGGCAATCGCGATTCACCTTGCGGCGAGCCGACAGGATTTCGAGCCCATTGCGGCCGGGCAGCCCGAGGTCGAGCAGCACCAGGTCGAAAGTCTCGGTGCTCCAGCGGAAGAAACCGTCTTCGCCGGTGCGCGCCCAGCTCGCGACGTAACCCTCGCGCTCCAGCACATCGAGCAGGTTCGCGCCGATTTTCTCGTCGTCTTCGATGACCAGCACTCGCACCGTCACGCTCGCCTCCCTGCCGCGGGCCGCCGCCGCTGAAGACATTCTGAAATCTGCTTCAGGGTGCGGGCCGCCCCGTTTCGCGTCACTACACTCAACTCGTAACTGAGATCGACCTGAGAATCAAGGCGTCGACTCGGGACAGGGGAGCGTCGCTGATGGCTGCAAGCGGGCGATCGGAGTGGATGAGTGCCGTCGAAGCGCGGCTGCTGAGCGCACTGGATCGCCGCGGCGGATTGCTGGTGGCCGGTCTGGTCACGGTCGTGATTGCGCTGCTGTTGATCCCGCTGCCGACGCTGCTGCTCGATGGATTGATCGCGCTGAATCTCGCCGCCAGCATCGCGCTGCTGATGCTTGCGGTATATGTGCCGTCGTCGCTCGCGCTCTCTACATTCCCCGCGCTGCTGCTGTTGACGACGTTATTTCGCTTGTCGCTCAACATCGCGTCCACGAAACTGATCCTGCTGAACGGTGCAGCCGGTCGCATCATCGAGACCTTCGGTCACCTGGTCGTGGGCGGCAACGTCGTTGTCGGGCTGGTCGTGTTCCTGATCATTGCGATCGTGCAGTTCATCGTCATTGCCAAGGGCGCGGAGCGCGTCGCGGAAGTCGGCGCGCGTTTCTCGCTCGACGGCATGCCCGGCAAGCAGATGAGCATCGACGCCGATCTGCGCGCAGGTCTCATCGACAAGGAAGAGGCGCAGCGCCGCCGCCGTGACATCGAGCAGGAAAGTCGCCTGCACGGCGCGATGGATGGCGCGATGAAGTTCGTGAAGGGCGACGCAATCGCCGGCATCATCATCGCGTTCGTCAACATCGTGGCGGGCATTGCCATCGGCGTGAGCATGCACGGAATGGCCTTTGGCGAGGCCGTGGATACGTACTCTGTGCTATCTGTCGGCGACGGCATGGTGGCGCAGATTCCCTCGCTGTTTGTGTCCATCGCGGCGGGCATCCTCATCACTCGCGTCGATGGCGGGGCGCGCGAACGCGGTCATCTTGGCGCGCAGATCACGCATGAAGTGCTCGCGCATCCCCACGCGTTGCTGATTGCGGCGGGAGTCGTTGCGATATTCGTTACGGTTCCGGGCTTGCCGGCATGGCCATTCCTGGGTCTCGCGCTGGTGCTCGGCAGCGTCGGCTACCTGAGTCGCAAGCGCGCGGTCCGGCGCGGTTCGACGGACGCTGCAACGATCGCGGAAGCGAATGGATCGCTCGCGGTGCCTTTGCGCGCACGGCTCGCGCCGGACTTGCGAACGTCATTATCTGTTGCGGCTTTCGACTCGGCGCTCGCAGAAGAAAAAGCCACGATTGCGCGGGAGCTGGGCCTGCCGTTTCCCGATTCGCAATTGACGCTCGACTCGACACTCGCTGCAGGTCAGTACGCCATCGACGTGCAGGAAGTGCAGGTTGCTCGAGGCAACTGCAACGGCGGGAACGTTCGGCCTTTCGCTGCGGGAGAAGTCGAGAAGCGAGCGACTCGCGAGGCGTCGCTCGCGGCCCACCTCGCCTGGGTCGTGCGACGTCACGCAGATGCATTCGTCGGCATTCAGGAAACACATGAGCTGCTCACGCGCATGGCCAGGCAATTGCCGGACCTTGCCGCCGAGGTGCAGAAAGCCGTGCCGTTGCAGAAGATTTCGGAAATCCTGCGCCGCCTGGTCGAAGAAGGGGTTTCGATCCGTCATCTGCGCGAGATCTGCGAAAGCCTGATTCTCTGGACACCGCGCGAGAAAGACGTGGTGCTGCTGACGGAATATATCCGGATCGACCTCGGCCGGTTCTCCGTTCACCGGCATCTCGATGCGAAGGGCCATTTGCGTGCGGTCGTGCTGGACGCCGAAGCGGAGAAAGCGGTGCGGGACGCGATCCAGAACGGACCCGCGGGCAAGTTCCTCGCGCTGGAGCCTGACACCGCGCAGGCGTTGATGGCCGCAGCAGAGCAGGCTCTTTCACCGCTGAAGCCCGAAGCGCCGCGTGTTTTGCTGGCGCCCATGGATGTTCGTCGTTACCTGAAGAAGTTTCTCGGCAGCCGCTTTCCCGCTTGCACGGTGTTGTCCTTCCAGGAATTGCCGGCGGAGATCCAAGTGACGACCGCGGGCCGGGTCACCCTGCAATCCACACAGGGTCGGCGTCTCGCATGACGACGCTCGATACCGCGACAGTCGTGGGTGCGACTCATCAAGCGCTGATGCTGGTGCTCATCCTGTCGCTGCCGGTCGTCATCACCTCTGCGGTCGTGGGCCTGCTGACGGCGATGGCGCAGGCGGTCACGCAGATTCAGGACCAGAGCGTTGCGCAGGGATTGAAGCTGATCCTCGTGCTGATCGTGCTGGCGCTCGCCGCGCGCTGGATGGGCTCCGAGCTGTATCACGCTGCCGATTCGCTGTTTACGAGCGTGGGATTCGGAGGCGCTGATGCGAGCTCGTGATGCTCTGGTCGTGCTCGCGGTGCTTACACTCGCGGTGGTGCGGGCCGCGCCCGTTGCCGACGCCGCCGAGATTCCCTGGCGCACGGACAACTTCAACTACGTCGCGCAGAACAAGCCGCTGAAAGACCTGATTCGCGAGCTCGCCGCCGGGCAGGGTGTGCACGTCGTCATCGCGCCCGAGGTCGAAGGCACGGTGAACGGCAAGTTCAACCTGACGCCGCAAAGCATGCTGGAGCTGCTCGCCACGTCCTTCGGACTCACGTGGTACTACGACGGCGCGGTGCTGTATTTCTATCCCGCTGGCGAGATGAAGAGTGAAGTCGTTCAGCTGGGCGCCACGAGCGCGAACCAGCTGGAAGCGGCGTTGAAACGGATGAACGTTGCGGACAAGCGTTATCCGATCGGCTACGACCGCGCGCACAACACCGCACGAATTGCGGGCCCGTCGCGTTTTGTCGAGCTGGTGAAGCAGACGGTGAGGGCGCTGAACCAGGGCGATCCGATGTACACCGCCGCGCCGGGGTCGGTGGAAATCCGCGTTTTTCCGCTGCGCTACGCATGGGCCGCCGACTTCGTGTTCACTCAGGGCGGAAGGGAACATCGTCTGCCTGGCGTTGCCAGCGTGCTGCGCGAGCTGTACGCGCCAACGGCGCAGGGCGCGAACATTCAAACGATCGAGCGCGCCTCTACAGCCTCCCGGCAGAGCAGGCTCAACAGGATGCGCGGGCTCGGATATTTCAGCGATGACCAGCTCGCCGCGTCATCGAGTGGCGGTCCTGGAGACATGGCGCCCGTTGAGCAGATGGTGGCGCCCGTTGCTGCAAATGGTCCGCAGCTTCCTCAGTTTCAGCCGGATGGACGCATGAACGCCGTCATCGTGCGGGATCGCGCGGAACGCATGGCGTCGTACGACGCGGTCATTCGCTCGCTCGATGTGAAGCCGGGCCTGGTGGAAATCGAAGCGCGCATCATCGAAGTGAGCTCGGATGCGGTCAGCAGCCTGGGCATCGACTGGCGTCTGCATTCCGGTAGTGGTGATTTTCAATTCAGTCGCGGCAACCTGCCGGCGCTGGGATTTGGCTCGGCCCTGTCGGAAGGCGCTCCGGTCGCGGGGCCCGCGGGGTCGAACAACGTCATCGGTGTGATTCCCAGCCCGGGCGTCACGCCACCGATTCCGTCGGCGGATCTGCAACGGGGTGGCGTGCTGACGACGTTGCTGGGTGACTCGGGCCGTTACCTCATCGCCCGCGTGAACGCGCTTGCGCAGGAAGGCAAGGCCAACGTGCTTGCGAGTCCGCAGGTCCTGACGCTCGATAACGTCGAAGCGGTGCTCGAGAACCTGAGCACGTTCTTCGTGCGCGTCAGCGGCAACCTCGATGTGGGGCTCTACGACGTGTCCTCCGGAACCTCCCTGCGCGTGACGCCACTCATCGTGATGGAAGACGGACACAGGCAGGTGAAGCTCGCCGTGCGTATCGAAGATGGCAACATCAGCAACCAGAGCGTCGATCAGATTCCCATCGTCCAGCGCAGCACCATCGACACGCAGGCCTTCATCAAAGAAGGCCAGAGCCTGTTGATCGGTGGCTATCACAACGAAGTGCGCCGTGACACGCAGGTGGGCGTGCCGGGCCTGTCCGCGGTGCCGGTGTTCGGCCGGCTCTTCAAGTTCAAGGAGAAGCAGACATCGCACGTCCAGCGCATGTTCCTGCTGACTCCCCGCATCGTCGAGCCGGAGTGAACGCCATGTCTGCCACGTTGAACATTGCTTCCGGTCTGCATCGAGGCGCGATGATCGAGCTTCTCGACGAGCGGGCCAACGAGGCCGCTCGCGAGTATGTGCTCGGCTCCGGCGATGAATGCGACATCGTGCTGCGCGATGCATCGCTGGCCCCACGCCATTGCGTGCTGAAGCAGGAGTGGAGCGGGCTCACGCTGCGCGACCTGCGCGACGATCAGTCGCCGGTGATCAAACCGCAGACGACACACTATCGGGGCTTCGATACCGAAGTCGCCTACGACATCGGCGGTGTCACGATCACGTTGTTACACCGTCCTGCGGCGGATTCAGCGCCGCGGCACAGGCCGCGATGGGTCGACGGATGCTTTCTCGCGGCGGGGCTTGCGGTGGCAATCGCTGCATTCGCCGCGAAACAGGAGGCGACCCCGCCGAGCGCTGCGGCCGCCGCGAAAAACGCGGCCCATCGGCCAGCGCCAGACGCCACATTGCTGGAACAGGTGAGGAACACCTTCTCTGCAGACGACCTGCGCATCAGCCTGAACGCGGGCACGCTGCGCATCGCCGGCGAGACAGGGCATCTCGACGTGAAACAGCGAATCCAATCGCTGGCTGAAGATCTTCGCGGCGTTGTCGCCGTGGAAGACAGCGTCACTTACAGAGACGCGCGCGAGCATTCGGCGTCGGCCGGGCCGTTTCCCGTCAAGTTGCGCGGCGTGAAGATCGGCGACCCCAGTTATTTCCTCACGGATCGCGGCGCGCGTTATTTCGTGGGTGGCGTGCTGCCGGACGGCGCCGAAGTGCTCGCCATCGAGAGCGATCGGATTCGCCTGCACGTCGGCGGCCGGGACGTGATCTACAACTTGGAATGAAAGGATGCATGTCCTATGTACGACGGGGAAGGACGGGAAACGCTGGACGAAGTGGCTGGGGTCGAGCTCATCGAGCAACTGAAGCGCGATGAGTCCGGCGAGCTCCGCGATCGGCTGGTCGACGAGCTGCACGTTGCCGAACAGGACATCGAGGCAGCCCTGGTGGACGAGCCGGCGGCGGAACAGGCCGCCATCCTGCGCGACCTGCTCGAAGTCGTGCGACTGAGCGAGAACGTCCTGACGGAAACGTGGGAGTCGATTCGTGGATGAAATCGGGGCGGCTGTCGTCCCGGGTGCCAGGGAACGGCACGCTCCCGCGCTCGCAGGTTCAATGAAAGTCATCAACACAGGATCGAGGAGTTACACACATGGCTGAAGTCACGCTGCCCCCCGAGTACCAGGCCTTGCTCGCTGAACAACAGAAGCAGGCCCTCATCAATGCGACGTTCCAGACCAAGTCGAGCGCCATCGCCGGGAAGAACCAGGCGTTCAACGCCGCGCACGAAGCGATCCTCGCTTCGATCGCGGGCATGAAGGGCCGATAGACGAAAGTCTGCAGGCCATCGCGCGCGGTCGTTCGCCACGTGCCGCGCGCGATGGCCCTGCGGGGAGAATCACGATGGCCAGGAAATTCCGGGTCGATCTCAGGATCACGCGCCTGCTGTTGCAGATTGGCCTGATGCGCGCGCGTCAGGGCGAGTTCGAAGATGCGTTACGCATCATCCGTAGCGTGAAAGCTTTTCGTGACGATGTGCCTCATCCGGGCGCGTCGCTCGGCTTGACCTATCTCTATCAGGGTCGTTTGAAACTCGCGCAGCAGGAGCTGCTCGCGGTGCTCGAGACCTTTCCAGGCCATCAACTCGCGCGGGCTCTGCTCGGCCTCGTGTATCGGGAAGCCGGCCGTGACGATTGGCAACAGCCCTTGCAGGAAGTGATCGAGGACGCAAGCGACGAGTGGGCGGTCGGGCTCGCGCGTTCGTGCCTCGGCAGCAATGTCGTGGAAGCCGGGAAGGCACCGCACACGCAACGTGTGTACGGGTGAGAGCGTGTGACGGTGAGAAGGAGAACGCAACATGGTTAATGGAGTAGCTGCAGCGACCGCCGTGGAAGCGCTGACGCCCGCACAGGCCGGCGCACAACCCACTGCAGTGCAGACTGCGCGTTTCGAGAACCAGCTGCAGTACAGCGCGCCCGCTGCGGATCTGAAGGGATTTTCCAGTGATTTCCACTCGTTCATGGATTTCGCCGGCAGCCTGAGCAGCAACTTCCGCTCGCAGCTCGAGCACTCCGGAACGAACTTCAACCTGGAGCAGTGGCCGGAGCTGAAGGTGTTACAGGATGCGTCGCTCGAAATGCGCAACCTCAACCTTACGACGGTGCAGTTCCAGTTCGTCGCGGCCGGTGTCGAGATCACGAACCGGAATGCGCAGACGCTGTTCCAGCAGAGCTGAAGCAAGGTCGAGCGAACAGATAGTCGAGCCCACCTACCGCCGAGCCCAGATCGTCGAGGAGTCGCCATGGATTGCTCTTTGCATCCCGGTCACCGAACCGCCACGCGGCTGGCCATCGCCGTGCTCGCAATCGTCACGCTGTGCTCTTGCAAGGCTGAGCTCTACGCTCGCGTGAGCGAGCGTGACGCGAACGAAATCCTCGCAACGCTGTATGGCGCCGGCATTCACGCCGCCAAGAACAGCCGGGACGAGAAATCGTGGTCCGTGCAGGTCGAAGAGCGCGACCTGCAGCGCGCGCTGATGCTGCTGAACCAACACGGGTTGCCGCACGAACAGTTCTCGACCACGGGTGAGCTGTTCAAGAAAGAGGGGCTGATCTCCACGCCCGCCGAGGAGCGCATCCGCTACATCTACGCCGTTTCGCAGGAGCTTTCGAACACGCTTTCGCAGATCGATGGCGTCGTGGCTGCACGCGTTCACCCGGTGATTCCGGCGAACGACCCGCTCGCGACGCGCATTCGCCCGGCGTCCGCAGCGATCTTCATCAAACATCGCGCGGATGCGAACCTGCGTGCGATGTCGCCGGCGATCAAGAATCTCGTCATGCGCAGTATCGAGGGGCTCGAGTACGAAAATATCTCGCTCACCTTCGTTACCGCGCAAGAGCAAATGGCGAAGCCGGACTCGGCGATAGAAGGCCAGTTCGTCGCGCGCAAGGCGGGGATCGGATTCGGCGAGCTGGGATTTATCGCCGTCGTGGGTGGAGCGATTTCTTTGGCCTTGACGTGGCGCGCCCGTCGCCGCCGCGAGTCCGCAGCCTCGACGCAAAGTTCCTCGGCCCATTCCGGCGCCAATCCTGGCGCCCATCCCCGGGCCAACTCCTGGGCCGACGAGGTCAGGTAAATGGACGGCGCCGCGCTGGCACGGGAACGACGAGGTGACTGGGCCGCCCGCCTGACCCAGTTCAATTTCCACGTTGCCCGCTTTGCGCATCCGAGCTGGCATGGCCAGGAACACATCGCCGCGCGCGCCGAGCCAGCGCTGTCCGCATCGCTGCTGCAAGAGCTCGGGCTGCAAGACCAGTTCGAGTGGGAGATGACCGAGCCGCAGCAGCGTATCTGGTTGCTCGACACGCCGACGCTGACGCGCCTTGCCGAGGAAACTGCGCTCGCCATGCACAGGGAGTGGCTCGTGCGCGTCATCGATGGCATGCGCGTTCGCGCGTTGGTCACGACTATCGACCGTCAAGCGTTGCGCTTCGTGATCGAAGAGGTTTCTGAAGGTTCGTTCCACTACCACGCGCCGGTGGTGAGCTTCGACACGGATTCACCTCACGAGCTTCGAGCGAAGTTACAGACGGCTGGTGCGCGAACGTTGATCGCGCTCCTCTCGCCAGAATGGCGTGCGATTCGCGGTCGCGCGCAACTTCACTTCGATCGTTCGTGGAAGCTCGACGAGGTGCCGCCGTTCGGAAGCGATCACGGCCGGCGCGCGCTCGAGCTCATCGTGGGAACGCTGATACCGCGGAGGTTTCCCGAATGGGCGTGGTTGTTCTGATCGATCGGCCGGGCTACCGGCTGGCGGCGGACCGCAAGGTGCTGAAGCGCAGCGAGGCAACGGTGATCGAAAACACTGCGCAGGCGTACGTGCGCGCGCGTGAGCAGATCAATTCAGTTCTCGGCGATCTGGACGAGGGCTGCGCGCGCGCCACCGAAGAAGCCTATCAAGCAGGCCTCGCTAGAGCGCAGGAAGAGGCGGTGAAACGGTGGACGTTTGCCGAGATCGAGCGGCAGGCGCTGCTCCGATCGATGCAACCCGCACTCGCAGACGTCGTCGTGGAAGCGGTTTCGCTGCTCGCCGCGGGCCTCGATCACGAGGCGTTCATGGTTCGCGCGCTCGAGATCGTGCGCGCGTCGTTGCGTGAGGTGAGTTGGGCACGGCTGCGCGTTCATCCTTCGGCTGTGCCGGCAGCGGAGGCCGCGCTGCTCGAGCTCGATCGCGAAACGGGGCTGGGTCGGGTGGCGAAGCTCGTGCCCGACGATTTGCTGAGTCCGTATGGCTGCGTACTCGAATCGGAGCACGGCACGATCGACGCGAGCCTCGAAACACAGCTGCGGACCATTCGCGCGGCGATTTCGCAGGCGGTCCGAGAGACGGTGAAGTAGATGCGCCACGCCAGCGAAATGGGCCACACCCGTGACGTGGGCACGGCAACTGCCGCGGCGGCCGGCACGTCTGGCCGAGCGACCGGCGGCGCCCGCGATCTCGCGGCCAGCCAGAACATCGCGGCCACGATCAGCCCCCTGCGCGCCGCCCTGCGCGATCTGTCGACGGTAGAAGAACGCGGGCGCATCACCGAAGCCCTGGGCCCTCTGGTGAAAGCCGTTGGCGTGCAGGCCCGCATCGGCGAGCTATGCGAGCTGCGAACCCGCGACAAAATCCTGCGCGCCGAAGTCATCGGCCTGCGCGGCTCGACGCTGATCCTGACGCCATTCGGAGATCTCTCGGGCCTGTCGACGGAAACCGAAGTTGTCGCGCTTCGTTGCGGGTTCACCGTGCCCAGCGGGCCTGCGCTGCTCGGCAGAGTGCTGGATGGCTTCGGCACCCCTATCGATGGCGGCCCCGCGCTGATGGATTGTCCGCGTGTGCCCGTGGACGCAGATCGTCCGCCGCCGCTGTCGCGTCGTCGAGTCCATCAACTCTGCGAGACGCGCGTGCGCGCGATCGATGCGCTACTGCCGATTGGCCGGGGCCAACGGGTCGCGGTGGTCGCGCCGGTCGGAGCAGGCAAGACAACTTTGATGGGCATGCTCGCGCGCGGCACCCGGGCCGACGTCAACGTGATCGCGCTCGTGGGCGAACGAAGTCGCGAAGTCGGCGAATTCGTTCAGCAGACGCTCGGCCCCGAAGGCCTGAAGCGCTCCGTCGTAGTGGTCTCGACTGCCGATCGTTCCGCCGCCGAGCGGGCGAAGAGCGCGCAGGTTGCGACGGCGATTGCCGAGGGATTCCGACGCGAAGGCCGGCACGTCCTGTTGCTCATGGATTCGATCACGCGCTATGTGCGCGCGCTGCGCGAGATCGGGCTTGCGAGCGGCGAGGCGCCGACGCGTCGAGGCTTTCCACCATCGGTGTTTGCAGCGCTGCCGCGGCTACTCGAGCGGGCGGGCAATGACGATTGCGGGGAGATGACGGCGTTCTACACGCTGCTCGTCGAAGGTGATGAAGCGAACGATCCCATCGCGGAAGAAGTGCGTTCGTTGCTGGATGGCCATCTGCATCTCTCGCACGAACAGGCGCAGGCGCACCAGTTTCCGGCCATCGATATCCTCGCGAGCCTGTCCCGTGTGATGCCGGCAATCGCGTCGCGCGCGCAGCTCGATGCCGCGGCCCGCATCCGCAGATGGCTGGGCAAGCACCGCGATATCGAGATGCTGGTGCAGATGGGGGAGTATCGATCGGGCGCAGACGCCGAGGCCGACGAGGCCATCGCACGGCTGCCCCGAATTCGCGAGTTCCTGCGGCAGACGCCGGATGACTTCTCGTCTTCCGAACAGACTCGCGACGCCTTGATGAAACTCGTCGCCCCGACGGGCCGCGCCGATGAATGACTCCCGGTTGAAGTACATCGCACGTGTGCGCGGCCTGCGCGTACAGCTCGCACTCGGCGAAGTGATGAAACGCCGGCATCTGGAGGTTCGCGCTGAGCGGATGCTCGAAGAAGCGCGCCAGCGCAAGGTGGGGCATGAAGCGCAGGCGGCGCAGGCCGGCGCATGGCATTTGGCCGCGGCTGATCACACCGTCGAATCGTCTTTTCGCGCGGAAGAAGCCCATCGCCTGATGAGCTACGTGACCGGTGCACGATTGCAAGTTCGCGAAGACATCGCGCTGATTCGCCGTGCAGAGCTCACTCGCGAACGGGCACGCGAAACGTCGGGCGATGCCCACGCCGAATATCGTCAGGCCGCCTTGCGGCACGAAGCGCTTCGCGCTCGCTGCCGGCGAAGTCAGAAGGCGTTGCGAAGCCAGCAGCTCGAGCGGGAGGACGAGTCGATCGCGGAAGAGCAGATCCATCGCTGGAAGGCTGAGACATGAATGCCGTCACCGCCATCGAAGATCTCGACGGGCCGGCGACTCCGCTCAGCGGTTCGCCGTTGCTCGAGCAAGTTTCGCAACAGACCGTCGAGTTGTCCCGCGTCTACGGGCGCGGTGCATTCAGTTGCCCGATCGGCGAGACAACCTGGCGTTTCGCGTGGCTGCATTTGCCGGCCACCGTGGCACGTGTCGAGCTGCTCCTGAGAATGGGTGGCACGCCTGTCTCCGTCGCGCTCGAAGACCTGCAGCTGTTTGGGAGCGCTGTCGATGTCATGCGGCCTGCCATGTCCGCGGAGCTTCGCACCGCCTGCTTGAGCAACTACGCGACGCCGGCGTGGGAACGCCTCGAGAAGATCACACGTCGCACCGTTGAGCTGGTCGCCGTGCGGCTGCACGACTCATTGCAGATGCCACCCGACGCGCTCGGTTTCGAAATCAGCGAGGACACGCGCGGCGTGGCGACGCGAGGATTTATTCGCGTGCTCGATCCGACTCTCTCTCGCCTCCTCTTCGAAGCGAGCGTGCGCGAGATGCGCTCGGCACAGGTTCCGCCTGATGCCCCGGTTCGATGGACTGCGGTGGTCGGCAGCTCCAGTCTCTCGGGCAGCGAGGTCCAGGCGCTCGAAGAGCACGACATCATCGTCATCGACGATGCCGATTTCAGCGCCGACGCCCTCGGCTGCTGGCTCGGCGTCGGGCCGACTCGTCGTCGCGCCGGGCACGTCTCGTTGCGCGACGGGAAAATCCACCTGCACGATTTCAATCTCGAGGGGAAATCCGTCATGTCACCGCGCGATGCCGACGAGTTGCCCGATCACGTCAGCGGCTTCGAAGAAATCCCCGTCACAGTGCGCTTCGAAGTGGCGCAATGGCAGGCGCCGCTCGGCGAGGTCGCGGCCCTGGCGCCGGGCTCGATCATCGACCTCAACCAGCGCGTCGACGCGCAGGCCGTTTCGATCTGGGTGGAACAGCGTTGCATCGGTAAAGGACAACTGGTGGCCATCGGCGAGCGGCTCGGGGTGAGGCTGCTCAGCACGGCGGCGAGCGCTTCGGATCCTCGGTAGGCGAACGTGAATATCCCCGACCCGCTGATGATTGTGACGGTGCTGGGCGGGGCTGTCCTGCTGCCGTTTCTCGCGCTGCTGGTCACGAGCTTCACGAAGATCGTTGTCGTGCTCGGCCTGCTGCGGCAGGCGCTGGGCCTGCAGCAGGTGCCGCCGAACATGGTGGTGAATGCGCTCGCGCTCATCATGTCCGTGTATGTGATGGCGCCGATCGGCACGCAGGCCGCGAACACTTTGCGCACGCAGCTGCAGGGGACGGCGACCGTGCGACGGTTCGAGGATGTCGAGGCGATCTATCGTTCGATCAGTACGCCGTTGCGCGGCTTCCTGCAGAAACACACCACCGATCGCGACCGCGCGTTCTTCGTGCGCTCGGCGGGGCGGCTGTGGCCGCCGGAGCAGGCGCAGGCGCTGCAGGATGACGACATGCTCGTGCTGATTCCGAGCTTCACGCTGCGCGAGCTGACGAGCGCGTTCCAGATCGGTTTCATCCTGTACCTCGCCTTCGTCGTCATCGACCTGATCGTCGGCAATGTGCTGCTTTCGCTGGGCATGCAGATGCTGTCGCCGACCGTGGTGTCCACGCCCTTCAAGCTGCTGCTGTTCGTGGCGCTGGACGGGTGGGAGCGGCTGATCCAGGGCCTGATCCTGAGCTATCAATGACGCCGGGGTAGCCCGCCGACCGATCGGTCCGCGATTTCCGCCCGCAAGTCGGCTTGTGATTCGCACGGCCCTGAACTACGTCCCTGACATCAGGACAAGCAGGGTGGGCCAGTGCCATGTTGATCGCCGACGGAGGAAGCTCGACTTACATTCCGCCACCGCCCCCTCCGCCCAAGATCAAGCCGCCGCCGCCGAAGCAGGTCGAGCAGCTGCAGGGGCAGGTGAAGACGGCGCAGGACCAGCTCAACAAGGACAAGCAGCACCTCGCGGGGCTCGAAAGCGACCTGCAGTACCTCATCGACCATCCGCCGATGTCCGTCGAAGACAGCCTTTCGACGTCGAGCGTGGAAATGAACCTCGAGGAGGACATCGACGCCGCGCGCAACAAGGTGAACGCGGACCAGACGGCGCTCGACACCGCGAATACCAATCTCGCGGCCGCCACCGACGTCCAGAATGAAGCGGACCGTTACGAGCCGGCCGCGCCTGAAGTCACCGCGCAGACCGATGCCACCAAGGCACTCGATCCGGTGCTCGCGGCAGCCGAGGGTTCGCGCAAGGAACATCAGGACCTGGTCGATGCGGACCAGACCGCGCTCGATGCGACCAACAAGTCCCTGACACAGGAGGCGAACAGCGATGCCGCCGGGCGCGCTGCTGAAATCCGCTTGCAGCGGCTGGAGCAGACAAAGGCCGAGCAGGAACAGAAGCTGCGCGCCGACCAGCACCAGCTCGATGCCGACAAAGCAAAGATCGCCGGCATCAATGTCGTGCGCTACTCGGCGCAGGCCAAGGCAGACCGGGCCACCGCACTCGCGGACCTCAAGAAGCTGCAGGATGCCGGCATCGTCGACGACAAGGGTCAACTGAAGATCGATTACGACCAACTCACGCCCGAACAGCGCGCGGCATACGACAAGCTCGGTGCCGAGGCGACGAAAGCCAGCGCAGACCTCGCCACGCTGGACCAGAACTACGCGCAGCTTCAGCAATATTGCTCGGACACCGACCAGTACGGAACGATAGGACGCGACGCGCTGAAGACCGTCAACGACGCGCTACGGCCCGTCAACCTGAAATTGCAGACGCCGGACCGCCTGAATCCGCAGGTTGCCGCGGCGAACGTGAAAGCGACGGCAGACGCCGCAGCAGACGCCAATGCCGCGTGGAATGCCGCGTCATCCGTTGCAGATTACGACGTGGCGACCGGTGAGCTCGCAGACCTCAAAGCGAAGAATCCCGCCGATCTCGCAGAGCTGCTGCCCGCAGCGGAACTGAAGGTGGCGAAGGCCCAAGCCGCGCGCGACCAGGCGGTGAGTTACCTGCAGAAGTTGGAGCTCACCGATGCCGTGGCGGCAGACGATGCCGCAGTCACCAAAGCACAGTCGAACTACAAAGCCGATCCGAGCACAGCCAACTGGACCGCGCTGGACAACGCGCAGAAAAAAGCGGCACTCGACAAGGAGCGATTGCAGCTCGCGCAGTCCACATTCATGGCCGGCTCGGCCGAAGTTGTGTCGACCGGCAAGATGGACAGCGTGGTCGCCGACCAGACGAAGCTCGCCGCGCTCGATCGGCAGCTCGCCGTCTATGGCCCCTACACGGACCAGGCGGCGCACGACGCCAAGATCGATCAGCGCAATCAGGTGAAAACGACGCTGGAGAACGACACGGCTGCCGCTGAGCCCTCGCAGATCGTGACGGACAATCTGGCGGCGGTGGCCAACAAGTCGTCGGCGGATCTGACCACGGAGCTTGCCGAAGACGCCGTCGGGCAGGTCACCACGCAATCCACCGGCACGGGTCCGATACAACTCGCGTCCTATGATTCATCGGCCGCCGCGAAGAATGCGGAGGCGCTGAAGGACGCGAAGCTCGCGCAGGACGTAGCGCAGTATCAACTTTCCGTGACCGATTTCAGGCTCACGTTGCCGGATAACCTGTTGAGGCCCGACGACGAGACCGAGCACGCGACGCTCGACGAGCGCTGGAACGACTACTTCAGCAAGGTCAACGCGCGTCTCACCGATCCGACCATTGCGAACCAGCTGCAGCAGCTGGATCCGGGCCAGAAGGTCGACACGAAGGTTGCGCTCGACGAGCTGACGCAGGATCAGAAAGTCGAGCACGAGATCCTCGGCGATCGCAGCCTGCTGGAAAAAGGCTGGGACGGCCTCACGGGCGATGATCCTGAGACCCAGGCCTACGTCGACGGCAAGCTCGCCGAGCTCGAAGATCTCGAATCCCGCAAAGGTTCGATGAGCGCGGTCGACTTCAATTCCAGATACGCGGACATCATGGGGAATGTGTCGACGCGCTTCGGCTCGCTCACCGAGCATCAGATCGATGTTTCGAACAACTGGCACGTCGCTCAGACTGTGGTCAAACAGGTTGTCGTCGCGACTGTCGCGATCGGTGTTTCGGCGGCGACGGCGGGCGCCGGAGCGGCGCCGATCACAGCGCTGCTCGTAGGCGGCGGCGCGGGATTCCTGACCTCGCAGGGCATTACCACCGCGCAGAATTATTCCACCGCATCGAGCGGCGGCGACGTCACGCACAACTCCGAGATTTCGCTCGCGTCCGCACTGACGAACAACTTCGGTTACAGCGACAACTTCTCGTGGGATGAGATGGGCCGCGCCGGTGTCGACGCCGGAGTCGACGCGGTGTTCTCCGCAGGGCAGGTCGGCGGCGTGAAGGCGGGCCTCACGATCGCGGCGAAAGTGGCCGAACGCCCGGCGATCAAAGCGCTCACGCAGAGCACGCTGATGTCCGCGCGATTTGGCGGCCGCTCCGTCTCCGCCATGAGCGGCATGGCCGCAAACGGCACGGTGACGGGCGTCGCGCAGATCACGAACACGACGGGCCAATCGATCTACGAAGTGTCCCAGGGCCACATCACCGGCGAACAGGCGCTGGACCAGATCGGCGGCAGCGTGAAGGCGGCCGGATTCAACCTGGCAGCGGGCACGCTCGTGGGTGGCCTGTCGCCACTCGCGCCGGCTAGTCTCGTGGGTCAGTCGGGCTTCAATCTCGCCAGCAGCGCGGCGATGACCTACGGCTACGATCTCGCGACGGGCACTCCCATCAGCAGCACCGACACGCTGTCCGTGTTCCTGAACGCGATCTCCGCCACCGCGATCAATTCGATTGCGAGACGGTCGACCACGGACTTGCGTCAGGGCGACACCAGAGCGGTCACGCAAAGACTCGCCGAACAGAATGGCGATGCGACGCAGCCGCTGAGATTCCAGCGTCCGTTCGGCAATCGCAGTGATCGCAGCCAGACGCGCGCGGTGGGTGACTTGCTCGACTCCGCTGGTTACCAGCCCGGCGTTCGCAAAGCAGTCGACGATCATGTGCAGACGCTGAAGCGACCGGCGGGGCGGCTCGCACTCGATCAGGTGCGGTCGCTGACGGATGCCGAGCATGCGCAGATCGTCGGGCTCCTCGGGAAACTTCCGAGTCGGCACGGCGATGCGTTCGGCGCGCAGTTGCTGCTGGACTTGGCGGCGCTGCCGGCAACGGAACGCACCACGCTGCTGACGAATGCCCAGTCGCTCTCGGGAAAAACAGGCTTGCGGCCAATCACCCGCTTGCTGAATTCGTCGTTGGATGTTTCGAGTGCCGCGACGAATGCGCGGCAGGCTGAATTCCTGCTGTGGCTGCAGCCGCGGGAGCGCGGAGCCGCGGTGAACGCGATGAATGTGGCGATGGGGTTGCAGCGCCAGAAGGCGCTGAGCTCATCGGACCTCGCGACGCAGAACAGCGCGGTGGATCAGCTCGTCGATCTTGCACAGACGAGCGCGATGCCTCGGACGCTCACGGATTTCCGCTCCGGAACCCAGTCGGCCATCAATCCGGTGATCACCGGAATGCCGCTGGCGGGCGTGCGGCAGGCCGGTGCTGAAGTGAACACCAATTACGACGCGGCGGGCGAGAGCTTCGCCGGCCTCATCAAGGAGCGCGCCGATGCGTTGAGGGAAGCGCGGAAGCAGGACAAGAAAGCGACTGTCGAACCGGTGCGCGTCGTAATCGAGACAGGCGCGAGCGTGCGCAACGCGAGCAATACTGTCGTTCCGAGTGCATACGGTCCGGTTGGCGCGGCGGCGATCACGCGCGCGCTGCAGGAAACGTCTGCGAAGACGCGTGTTCCGATCGAAGTCACTCAGGTCACCACCGCTGCGAACATTCCCGTGCTGCAGGCCGCGAACGAGGCGATGGGCGCAAAGAATGTCACGGTCGAGCAGGTTGCCGGGAAGCGCAAGGCGGACGCGTGGCTCAACACCCATGCTCCGGATTTCTACCTGTCGATCGGGCGTTCGAATGCCAACGGCAGTGTGCCGCGGACGCTGATGACACAAGCCAACCAGCGGCCCGGCACGATGACTTTCGCGATCGGCGACGGCACCTCCGCCGGCGGCGCGCGCATCCTGCCGCTGGCCGATCACTCGCTGGCAGCGTGGAACGTCAATCTTGGCGCCGAAGCGTTCACTGCGAAGGTGCTCGGCAGGCTCGACCTGCTTCCGAAGCTGCACACGCCAGGGCAGATGCGTGCCGCATACAACGCTGTGTCGAACAAAGGCGCCATCCGTGACGACGCACGTTTCGTCGCGGGCACGGAGCCGGACTCGATCTCCATCGATGCGCATGTCGGTGCAACGAATCTGTTGCGCCGTGCGCTGGACCAGATTCCGGCGGATGTGCGCCCGATCTGGAGCGATGCAGTGGTCGCGAAGATGGGCACGCCAGCGGAAACCAATGGAGTCACGTTGGATCAATACGGGCAGTGGCTCGAGGCCGCTGCGCCGGGCCGCGTGCGTGACCAGATGAAACTACGCGCGTATGAACTGTTCTTCCGCGCAAGTCCCACCGAGAAAACCTTGGGTTTGTTGACCACCGCCGGCGCTACGGCGGCCACCGGCCTCTTGTTGACGGGCACGGTATCACCCGTGACGGCAGCGGCTCTCGCCCTGGCGGGAACGGCACCGCGGCAGATCCAGATCATCAAGATGACCGGCCTGAAACGATACGGGCAAATGCGCACCCCGAAGCCGGGAGAAGACGAGCCGAACCCACTCACCGACCGACGCCGTGCGGCGAAGTCCGACTTCATTCGCTTTGCCACGTATCCGGTGACGAGCTCGGCTACGTACTACGACCTCGTGAACGGGCACACCTTCCTGGGCGATGCGCACGGCCTGGCGGCGAATCTGCACGGCGCCGCCGATATCGCCTTGCTCGGCGCGTTCAGCGTGCTCAACTGGGTTTACGGCACGAAGCTCAGGGACGCGAGCGTGCACGCGGACGGCAAGTATTATTCTTCGACGCTGTGGGAGCCCGGACTCTGGCGGGGTCGCTCGATGGATTACGGCGCTTATGGTGGCTTCAGCGCGGGGTCGATCATGTTCGTCAGCGCGACGATCCTGCGCAACCAGATCGACTTCGGTTCCGTGGGGGCCACGCTCAACACGACCTCGGGGCTGGTGCGGGCGATCGGCAATGTCGGACAGACCGCGGGCACGTGGACCGAACGTCTCAACGACAGGTTCATCAGCAAGCACCAGAAGGGCTATGCGGCGTTCGACTGGGTGATCACAACGGCCCAGTCGCTGGCGGTCATCGGTTCGGCGGGTGTACCCGTCTATCTGGCGCTCACTTGACCGGCGCGGCGTCGCAGGCCTTGGATGTGGCCGACACCCTGGGCGAGAATGGCGGCCCGTATGTTCCGGGGTGTCGCGAGGAGCCTGGCGCGCATGGATGCGTTGACACAACGTCTGCGACGATTTGTCCGGGCACGCGTCGCGAACCGACACGACGCGGAGGACGTCATCCAGGAAGCGTACCTGCGCGTGCTGCGCTACTCCGCGGAGCACGAGATCGGCAATCGCGAGCGGCTGTTGTTCTCGGCCGCGCGCAATCTCGCGGTCGACAACCAGCGTCGCAAGAAAGCTCGCGAACGAACCGTGGCGGAGTGCGCGGTGTTTGCGGATCGCGCTGGCGAATGGCCGCCGGCAGATGACGTGGTGGACGTCTTGCAGCGCCTGACTTCAGTGGAGGCGGCCATCGACCTGTTGCCGCCCCGATGCCGGAAAGTATTCCTGATGCATCGGCTGGATGGCCTGAGCTTCAGCGAGATCTCGCGACAGCTGGGAATCAGCGTGAGCGCCGTCGAAAAGCACGTTGCCCGGGCCTGCTTGCTGATCGATGCGAAGGTCAACGATGAGCCTCAGCGCTGAAAGCGAGCGCAGGACGGCCTTGCCGGAGTCGGTGCGCGCGGAGGCGGCGGTGTGGGTGGCACGACTGCACTGTGATGTGCGGACGGAGCATACGGAAGCGGGCTTTCGTCTCTGGCTCGCCGAGCAGCCGATCCATCGCGACGCGTTCGAACGGATGACGAATACGTGGGAGGCGACGGCCGGCCTGGGCCGTGGCAGGGCGCGACGTCGTGAGCGTTCGCCCAAGTACTCGCCCGAATTCTGGCGCTCGTTCCGATACAAAGCGACGGCCGCCGCGGCGACGCTCGTTCTTTGCACAGTGCTCGCAGTCGGTGCGCTGGCATGGATGCGCACCACGGTCATCGAGCCTCAGGTCTATACAACCGTATTGGGTGAGCGACGTTCGCTGTTGCTGCCCGATGGCTCGCACCTGGTGATGAATACCCAATCGCGGGTCACCGTTTCCTATACGGAGAAAATGAGACGGCTCACGCTGGATTACGGCCAGGCTCGTTTCGATGCAGTCCGGGATGCAGCGCGGCCATTTGTGGTGCGCGCCGGTAGCAAGCAGGTTGTTGCGCTGGGCACGGCGTTCGATGTGCGCTGGATCGACGAGCGCCTGTCGATCGTGCTGCTCGATGGTCAGGTGGCTGTCGTTCCGGCCGGTGAGCGGCCCGTTGCCACTTCGGCTTCCGCCACGATTCTGCAACCGGGCGAGCGTTTGCAGTTCGCGCGGCCAGACCTTGGCGTGAAATCGAGCGTGCGTCTCGACCGGGAGGAGGCGTGGGTGTCGGGACGAGTGGTGTTCGATTCGACGCCGCTGGGCGTCGCCGTCGCAGAGATCAATCGCTACGCTCCACAGCGCATCGTGCTGGCCGATCCTGCATTGGCAACGCTCCAGATCAGCGGCACGTTTTCCGTGGACGATCCGGCGGCGATCGCACGGGCGCTCGCGCAGATGTTCTCGCTCGAGATCACGAGCGCGAACGGCAACATCGTGTTGATGCGACGAAAGTCCCGCGCTGTCGATTTCAGGTGAGGTGATTCCCCGGCGCGTGCGTCTTATTGTCGTACCCGCTCGAGAGACTCACGATGCGTCACAAAGTCGCGTTTGCCCTGGCCGCGAGCCTCGGCATCTGCAGCGCGCGCGCCGATGCGCGCGAGTGTCCAGCGTGGGAAGCACGAGCCGCCGCCGATATCAGCATCCCCGCACAATCCCTGAGTCAGGCATTGCAGGCGCTGGCTGCGCAGACAGGGGTCGACATTCTCTTCGAGCCCGAGACCGTCGCGGGACTGCAGAGCGGTGGCGTGCGCGGTCGCATGAATGCCGGCGATGCGCTGTGCCGGTTGTTGAGCGACCAAGGGCTCGTCTACTCGATCAACTCAGACCGAACGGCGATCGTCAGCCGACCCGAGAAACGCGGCACGCCTGCTGAAGATATGCCGCAAGTGATGGTGACCGGGACTCGGCGCAGCGACCGCTCGGTTGTCGACTCGCCAGTGCCGATCAGCGTGATCCGTGGCGAGAGCCTGGCGCAGCTCGGCTCGACGAATACGAACGCGGCGCTCGCGGCGCTGCTGCCGAGCTTCAATTTTCCGCGGCCTTCGCTGACCGACGCCACGGACATCATCCGTCCTGCCACGCTGCGCGGGCTGGGGCCGGACCAGATGCTGGTGCTCGTCAACGGCAAGCGCCGGCACGTGAGCGCGCTTCTCAACATCAACAGCTCAGTGGGGCGAGGTACCGCTGCGGTCGATATGAGCCGTCTGCCCATCGCGGCCATCGAGCGCATTGAGGTCTTGCGTGACGGAGCGGCGGCCCAGTACGGCTCGGATGCCATCGCGGGTGTCGTGAATGTATTGCTGAAAGAACAGCGCGAAGGCGCGGAGCTCGACGTCACCTATGGTCAGCGGAGCACAACGATCCGTGGCGTACCGCAGGCTGCCGGCGTCATCACGCAATCGAATGCCCAACCGGTGCTCACGCCGGATGGGGTATATGACTTGCTGAGTTCCGGGGATCGCACTGCTCATGATGGTGAGAGCCTCACGATCTCCGGCAATCTCGGGCTCGCATTGGGTGCGGATGGTTTCGTTGATATCGCCGTGCGCGGTCTCGACCAGCAGCCGACAAATCGCGCGGGTTACGATCCCCGCCCGCAGTTTCCGGCCGGCGCGAGTGGTAGTGCCGATGCGCGCGAGCTGACATTCGATCGATTGACGCATCACTTCGGTGAGCCGCGCTTGCGAAGCGCCGATGCGACGGTGAACGCCGGGCTGCCGTTCGCGAGCAGCGCCGCCGAATGGTACGCATTCGGGACCTATGGTGCAGAGAAAGGGCGCACGGAAGGTTTCTACCGGATGGCGAACGATCCCCGCACCGTCACCGCGCTCTTTCCAAACGGCTTTCTCGCGCAACTGAATCTCGATGTCGCAGACGATGGCATCGCCACCGGCGTGCGCGGTTCGTGGAGCGGATGGAATTACGACGCCAGCGTCAACTACGGCCGCAATGTCATCGATTTCGAGACAGAGCATTCGAACAATGCATCGCTCGGAGCGGCGAGTCCTACGGCGTTCGACTCCGGCGGGCTACGCTATCACGAATACCTCACCCACTTTGGCGCGCAACGCGAGTTGGCGTTGTCCACCTTCGCAGCGCGCACTTCGCTGGCGTGGGGATTGGAAAATCGGGTCGAGAATTTTGCGATTCGGGCCGGCGAGCCGGCTTCGTATGAGCAAGGTCCGGCGCTGCTGCCGAGCGGACGTCATGCCGCTGCGGGAGCGCAGGTGTTTCCGGGCTTTCGCCCCGACAACGCGACGGATCGCACGCGACATAGCACCAGCGCCTACGTCGATGTCGAACAGGACCTGAACGCGCGCTGGACCCTGGCGCTCGCCGGGCGTGCGGAGCGCTATTCGGATTTCGGCTCGACGGTGAACTACAAAGCCGCGTCGCGCTTCGCGCTCCCGGACGGATGGGCGCTGCGCAGCGCGATTGCCACGGGCTTCCGCGCGCCATCGCTGCATCAGCAGTTTTTTTCGGCGACGTCGACGAACGACGTCGGCGGACGCCTGGTGGACGTTGGCACCTTCGCAGTCACCAACGGTGTGGCGCGCGCATTGGGCGCGCGTGACCTGCAACCGGAGACGTCGACCAATCTCGGTGCCGGTGTGACGTTCAACGGAGTCGAGCGACTCAACCTGTCGCTCGACTGGTATCGCATCCAGATCCGCAATCGAATCGTGTTGACGGAAAATCTCGGCACGAGCGGCACGGCCGACCAGAACGCCGCGGTGCAGGCCGTGCTGACGCGTGCGGGTTATGAATCGCTCGGCGGTGCCCGATTCTTCATCAACGGAATGGATACCCGCACGCAGGGTGTCGATTTCGATGCGCGCTATCGGCTGGCCGTTCCGCGCGTTGGATCGCTGCAGCTGGCTGCGGGGTACAACCGCTCCAAAACGGCAATCACACGGCTGATCAACGACCTGCATCCGCTCGCGCAGATTCCAGGACTCGTGCTGTTCGGCCGGCTCGAGAGCGAACGCATCGAGCGCGGCCAGCCGCGCTCCAAGCTGAATGTGTCGGCGGAATGGCAACGGCGCGGCCTGGCCGCCACGTTGCGCGCGAATCGGTATGGCGAGGTGTTCGCACCCGCCGCCAACTGGCGCGACGATTACGTGATCGATCCGGAATGGATCGCGGATCTCGAGTTGCGGTACGCCTCGAGCCGGCTCGAGCTCGCGCTCGGCTCCGAGAACGTGTTCGACCGATATCCGAAGCGCGCGCCCACCGGCGCGCGGCCGTCGCAGATCGGCGGTTATTTCAGCGTGAACAACTACATTTTGCCGTTCTCGGGTTTTTCCGCATTCGGTTTCGGCGGACGTTACGTTTATGGCCGGGTGACGTGTCACTTCTGACGCGGGGGAGTGGGGATGAAAGCACGCATGCAGGGAAGAATGCGGGCGCTGCGACTGGCAAGCCTGCGCGAGCGCTCATTCTGGACGTGCTTCGGAATTCTGCTGCTGCTGGCCGGCGGATATGCGGTCGCGCTGGCGGTATTCCTGATTCATGACGATGTGCTGGAGTCGCCGGCGCGAGAAACACTGGCGTGGCACGTGGCCGTGGCCTGTTGGGTCATCGCGTTGCCGGCGATCTGGCTGATCGCGAGATTGGAGAGTCGTTGGATTGCACGACACGTGCAGCAGCCCATCGCGCGCATGATCGGGCAGTGCGAAGACATCTGCGCCGGTCGCGCCGCCGCGGAGCTGAGTTACTCGGGTGAGGATCGCGAGTTGCGCAGCCTCGCTGTCGCGATGAACGAGGTGCTCACGCATTTCGATGAGAAGGTGGCCGCCCAGCGCCAGTTTGCCGCGGCGGCCGCTCACGAGTTGCAGACGCCACTCACCGCGCAATCGCTCGTTGGGCAGAACGCGCTCGCCCGCAAGGGCTCCGCGGCAGAGCTGTGTGAAGCCGTACGCAGCATGCTCGAGGAATCGAAACACATGAGTCGCTTGATCGAGAGTCTGCTCGACCTCGCGCGCGCCACCGTGCCGAATGTGCCGGCGGAGCACACGTGCGCGGAACCTGCGTCGCTGGCGCTCCACGACCTGGCGCTCGGTTGCGTCGATTGCCTGCGGATCCTCGCGGACGAAAAACAGCAATCCATCGAGGTGAATGCGAGAGCGGTGTGGGTCGATGCGGATCTCACGATGATCCGGCAGGCATTGCTCAACGTGATCCACAACGCGATCGAGCATTGTCCGGCCGGCACGCACATTCGCGTGGAGACGGCGCGGTTCTCGTGCCGGCAGGGCATGATCCGCGTGACCGATGACGGCCCGGGCATTCCGGCCGAGCAGCAGTCGCGTGTTTTCGAACGCTTCTATCGAGGTCATCACGGCGGCCGGCGCGGTCTCGGGCTGGGACTTGCGATCGCGAATGCGATCCTGAAATCACAGCACGGCGCCATTCATCTGCGCAGTGAAGCCGGCGAAGGCTGTTGCTTCACGCTGACGTTGCCTCTGCACGCGGAGTCACGGCTACCCGCGGAACCCATCGCTACCGTGCGCGATCTGGAATTGCCGTGAGCGAACGGCGGCGTCAGCATTGCGCTTGCGTGAGTTGGCTCAGCTAGAGAACCCGCCGCAGCGGCGCTGCCGGTTTTTTTTGACGCGACACCGTCGCGCAATATTAAGGATGGGGGTCAATCCGCGCGTCCGAAGGATTAAAATGCGTGTCGGCGGTTCGCGCGGAAGTCGCAGGGAGGAACCATGGCGCAGCATCACCCCAAAACACGGCAATCCGTCGGCTACCCCGCCGACTCCGATCGGCGCGGGAATCGAATCGACGCCGATACGCTTCGGCCGGTCACGCCCGCTTCGCCGGCTCCGGGAGACCCCTCACCATTTTCCCGTGCGGCGGCCGCAGACGCCGCCGCTCATTCCCGTCGTGTCCGAGTCTCCCATGCCGCCTATCGAAGGGCCGAGGCTCGCGGGTTCGCGCCGGGTCACGAGGTCGAGGACTGGCTGGCTGCGGAGCGTGACGTGGACGAGACGCCCCTGACGAGCTGATTTCCGTGACGGTCGCGGGGTTTGCGTGAAACCGCACGACCTGCGAGTCACCCGTGGCTCTGCTGTCTCCAGACATTGGCTTTCAGGCTGGTGCTGAGCCGTGGATTGCTTTTAGCCGGCAAGCCTGTCATCTAGGGTGAATGACGAACATCGCAAAGAAACGGGCAGGCCACCGTTGAAGTCAGCCATCGTCGGTATCGGGGCATCGGCAGGGGGACTGGAGGCGATCTCGGAGCTTCTGGGCTCCCTGGTGACGAGACCCGGCGCAGTCATCGTCGTGGTTCAGCATCTGGGGCGGACGCAAGATAGCTTGCTGCCAGAGATCCTGGCACGCAAAACAGCTTTGCCGGTCGTAGAGGCCGCGGATGGGCTGCGCGTGCAGCCAGATCACGTCTATGTGATTCCGCCGAATGTCACGCTCACTGTGTCGGATCGCGTGCTGCGCCTTTCGCCGCGGGCGGCGGGCCGCGTCATCCATATGCCAGTCGATGCGCTGTTCCGTTCCCTGGCCGAGGAGTGCGGTGAGGCCGCTGTGGGCGTCGTGCTCTCCGGTGCGGACTCGGATGGCGCCGCGGGCACTCGTGCCATCAAGGGCGCGGGCGGAATCACTTTCGCACAGGATCCTCAGACCGCGCGGGTGCCGGGGATGCCGCAGTCCGCGATCGAAACGGGTTGTATCGACTTCGTGCTACCGCCCAGCCAGATCGCCAGCGAGCTCATCCGTCTCGCGGCCCACCCTTATCTGAAGTCGGTCATCAACGCAGCACACGCAGGCGAAGTCGAAAAGGAAATCAGCCTCGCGTCCGGCGAAAGCGTCGAAGCCGATGAGTCGAACGCGCTCCGGGCGGTGTTCCGCCGCTTGCGAAGCTCGCACGGCGTGGATTTCACCCGGTACAAATCCAGCACCTTGCGTCGCAGGCTCGCTCGCCGCATGGCGCTGCAGAGAATCGAAAGTATCGTGGATTATTCGAGCCTGCTCGAGCACGACGCGGTGGAGACGGCGGCGCTGTACCAGGATTTCCTGATCCGCGTGACGGAATTCTTTCGCGATCCGGATTCGTTCCGGGCCATGGCGGAGCACGTGCTGCCGATGCTCGCCGCGCACCGCTCCCCCAAAGAACCGTTCCGCATCTGGGTGCCCGGCTGCGCGACCGGCGAGGAAGTCTATTCGATCGCCATCACGCTGCTGGAATTCCTCGGCGATGCACCGACCGCCGGGATCCAGATTTTCGGCACGGACGTCAGCGAGAGCGCGATCGAGAAATGTCGCGCGGGGCTCTATCTCGATTCGATCGCGCAGAATGTTTCGCCCGAACGCCTGCAGCGATTCTTCGTGAAGCAGGGCTCGCATTATCTCATCGCGCGTTTCGTTCGGGACCTGTGCATCTTCGCGCGCCAGGACATCACTCGCGATCCGCCTTTTTCCCGGCTGGACCTGATCAGCTGCCGCAACCTCCTCATCTACCTCGGTGGCGCGGCCCAGAATCGGGTCATGCAGGTGTTTCGCTACGCGCTGCGTCCGCACGGATTCCTGATGCTCGGGCCCTCCGAAAGCGTGGGTCAGGGCGGCGAGTTGTTCGAACCGGTCGACAAGTTCAACCGCTTGTATCGACCGCGCGCGTCGGCGGGAGCCGGGTTCATGGCGAGTGAAAGCGGAGTGCCGATGGCCGAGCAGAGTCCGTTGACTGCAATCGAATCGACCGAGCGGGATTTCCTCGAGAACGAATCGGCCCAGCGGCAGGCCGACCGGCTGCTGCTGGCGCGCTATGCGCCGGCCGCCATTCTCGTGGACGACACGCTGAACATCCTGCAGTTCCGCGGGCACACAGCGCCCTATCTCTCTCCGGCGAGCGGCACGCCGAGCCTGAACCTGCAGCGCATCGGTCGCCCGGAGCTGGTCATGGCCATCTCAACGGCGTTGAAGGAAGCGCGCGAGAGCGGCAAGGCCGCACGCAGGGAGGCACTCCACATGGAAGGTCTGGGTGCGGTGGACATGGAGGTCATTCCGCTGTCCCAGGCCGGTACGGCTTTCTCTTATTTGATCCTGCTCGAGGATGAATCCTCGCGCGTGCCGGGGCGGGGTGAACGGCGCGCGGCCAGCGTTGCGCTCACCGAATCGGAGAAGGACCGGCATCTCGCGCGACTGGAACGTGAGAACCAGGAGCTGCGCGAATTCCTGCAGGCCACGATGGAACAGCACGAAGCGGCTCGCGAGGAGCTGCGTTCCGCGCACGAAGAGGTGCTGTCGGCGAACGAGGAATTTCAGAGCACCAATGAGGAGCTCGAGACTTCCAAGGAAGAGCTGCAGTCGTCGAACGAAGAGCTCACCATCACCAATGATGAGCTGCGCGATCGCAACCGCCAGCTCGGAATCCTGAATGCCGAGATCGCGCAGGCGCGCCTCGCGTCGGAACGAGCGCGCGCGTATGCGGACGGCATCGTCGAAACGGTGCGGGAGTCGCTGGTGGTGCTCGACGGCGAGCGCAAGATCCTGCGGGTCAACAAGGCCTTCACGCTCGAATTCGGCGTGCAGCCCGAGCAGGTGCAGGGCCGCTCGCTCGACGACGTCAGCGTCGAGCTCTGGAATCAATTGCTGGACGGGCAGCTGTCGGCTGTACTCTCCGCTGAGCCCGCGGCGAGCGACTTCGAGCTGGTGGTGAACCTACCGGAGGAAGGCCGTCGCGTGCTGTCGCTCAGCGCGCGCAAGATCGCGGGCGATGCGGAGCGCGTCGAGCTCATCCTGCTGGCGATCGAAGACATCACCGAACGCCGGGCTCGGACGGACATGCTTCGCAACGATAGTCGGCGCAAGGACGAGTTTCTCGCCACGCTGGCGCACGAGCTGCGAAATCCGCTGGGTGCCATCACGCATGCCGTGCATTTATTGGTGCGCGGAACGGCGGAGCATTCCGGCAGGCTGCATCTCATGATCGAGCGGCAGACTCGGCGGCTCGTGCGATTGGTCGACGACATGCTCGATGTCGCGCGGATCGGTCGCGACCTCATCGAGGTGAAGCGTCAGCCGCTCGATCTCACGCTGCTGGTCAACAATGCGGCGGAAGCCGCGGCCGGGCGACTCGAAGAGCGCAATCACGTTCTGTCGGTGTCAACGCCCTCCGCGCCTGTTTACGTCAACGGCGATGCCGTGCGCCTGGAACAGGTGGTTTCCAACCTGCTCGAGAATGCGATCAAGTACACCGAGCCAGGCGGCCGTATCGTCATCCTGCTCACGGAAGAGGGCTCAACGGCGGTACTGCGCGTCATCGACAATGGCATTGGCCTCGCTCCAGAGGCCTTCGAGCGGGTGTTCTCGCTGTTCGCGCAAATCGACTCCTCGGCCGATGGGTCCAGTGGCGGGTTGGGGCTGGGACTGACGGTCGTGCGGCGTGTGCTGGAGCTGCACGGTGGGAGTATTCACGCCTGGAGTGCCGGCCTCGGGCAGGGCAGCGAATTTACGGTGCGGCTGCCCTTGTTGGAGCACCCCGCCGAGGTGTCGACGGACTCGTTGCCCGAAGTCGCGAGCGATGGATCCGCGGCGGCCCGACGCATCGTGATCGTCGATGGCAATGCCGATTCGGCGGAGGCGATGGCGATGCTGTTCGCATTGTGGGGGCACGAAGTGCGCCTGGCGAGCGATGCATCGAGCGCGCACGCAGTGATCGCCGAGTTCGTGCCCGATACCGCCTTCATCGATGTCAATCTGCCCGGGGTCGATGGGTACGAGCTCGCGCGCCGTTTGCGCGTCGAGCCGGATCTGCGCCTCATCGCTTTGACGGGATATGGACGTCCGGAAGATCGCAAGCGAGCGCACGAAGCCGGGTTCAGTGCGCACCTGGTGAAGCCCGCCACGCCGGATGAGCTGTTGCAGATTCTCGCGTAACCGATCAGCCGGTGCGGGGCTTGCGGCCCCAGGCGACCAGCGCCACGAATGCCCCCACCATGCCGCCGAGATGCGCAAAGTGCGCGACGCCGCTTTGTGTGCCAAGCACTCCGCTGACGAGCTCGACCAGGCCATAGAGCGTGACGAACAACCACGCAGGCATCGGGATCGGCGGAAACAGCAGCGTGATGCGATTGCGCGGGAACAACCACCCGTAGGCAAGCAACAGTCCGAACACGCCACCCGATGCCCCTACGGTCGGCACCGGCGGCCCCGCCGACGCGCTGACGACGATCACCTGTGTCACGGCCGCTGTGATGACGGAGGCGAAGTACATGACACCGAACTTCGTCGATCCGAGATATTGCTCGACACTCGAACCGAACATGTACAGCGCAAACATGTTGAAGAAGAGGTGTTGCACACTGACGTGCAGGAACGCGTAGGTGACGAGCTGCATGGGCTCGAAGCCAAAGCCGGGCGGCCATAGCGCAAAACGCTCGAGCGAGTCGCCCCACAAGTGCTGGGCGCCGAAGACTGCGATGTTGACGAGCAACAGGGATACGGTGAGCGGGCGCATGATTTCGCAGTGAGTTCTACCAGAACATTGCGGCGCTGACGAACAGAGTCCATTACCAAATGAGGGTCGCACCTGTCCCGGGTGCAGCGTAACCCTGCGCACGTTTAGAAGATCTCGAGGGTGCCTTCGAACCCGCAGCGTGAATTTTTCCCCGCGTAGCAGCGATCGTCGGCAACAGTAGAGTTCGTGCTCGTGTCATCGCGCCGCGAAATACCCATGCTGGTGTGCGTATCGATTTAAGCGACATATTTTTTTCGGGTCGGCCGTACGTGCGCCATGACTTCGTCACAGAGCCGGGCGTATATTTCCGCCGCGAAAGATAGAGAGTGTTTTTCGAGTGTGATGATTCCGGCGCCCGCGGCAGAGTCATGAAGTATGAGTGCATGCACTCGGCGTCTCACAGAAGAAGACTCTTCGAGGCCCGCGTCTGCCGCAATGCCTGCAAACAAAATCCGATCCGAACTGAAGCGGGTCTGATGTCGGAGGTTGAGAAGAATCATGAAGCCATGTGCCCCGCCGACCAAGGGTGCTCTCCGTGACTTCTTTTCGGTCAGTTCCCCACGCGCCTGCTCCGTACAACAGGAGAACAAGTCATGACAGATGCTCTGGGTCCTATTTTCGCGGCTGGATTTCAAACCGTCACGAAGAGCGGATATCCGCTCCTGTTTTTACCCGACGCCAACAACGATGCGCTACAGCGCGAAGGAAAGCCGCCGGTCTATCATTGGTTGCCGAACTCCGTGCGCCTCGCGCAAAAAGATAACGGCGACTACAAATTCTCGTTCGTACATTTCGTCGGCGTGCGCAACGAGGGCACGAACGTAGGCGTTACAGGCACAGAGGAAGTGGCAGGCGCACTCGTTGGATTCTCGACGACGTCTTCGCCTCCGCCTGCGGTATTGCAGGAAGCGTGCGACGAGCTCATCGATCGCTTTCGCGGCAGTGACGATGTCTATTGGGGCTGGCGATCGCCTGCAACGCCGATGTTCCGGCCGGCGCCCATCGTGTCGAACACACTGTCGATCACACCTATCGCGCCCCTTCCAGATGGTTCGATGCCGACGACGACGCCGGATGCTGGCGGCGGTGCGGCACCGGCTGCCGTGGGAGGTGCGGCCCCACCCAATCGCGCGGTCGGGAATCGCGCGCCGCTGGTGCGTGTCGCGCAGCGGCCGCCGCTGATTGTTTCGCCGCGCACGTTTGCCTCGAGTCGCGCCGCGCGCGCTTCGAATTTGGATGCGTGGTACTGCAACCTGAAAGGCTCGGGCCCGGGTTCGATCACACCCTTCGCGGAGAACGCGTTCTCCGGACTCATCGGCAGCTATCCCGCTGCGATCATGTACGGCAGTTTCCACGGAGCGAACTCACCCATCACCGTGTCGCAATTCCTGCAGCTGAAGGTGTGGAGCCCGATCTGCGAGATCCGCATTCATGGTGACTGGTCCCGCATCCAGGATCACTTCTCGGCCGCGTTTCATGCGGGTGGCCTGTTCTGGTCGGCGGACATCAAAGCCGAATTCAATTCGATGCGTCAGAACGGCACGATTACTTCGGAGATTCTCGTCGATTCGACGCTGCCGAACGCCGACAAGATCCAGGAGCAGATGGAGAAACGCTCTGACCTCGTGTTCCAGAAGTTCATGGACCAGGCGCAGAAGACCATCTTCGATCCCGCGCCGTATAAAGAAGAGGCCGCGCAGGCCAGTGGCGGCTTCCTCGGCTTCGGCGGCGGCGGCGCCGTGAAGCTGCGACGCGATCGCGTCAGCCTGACGCTCGACTTCCACGAAAAGCGGCAGATGGCGTACCTGCAGCTCGCGCCGATCTCGGGGCAGCTCGAGGGCCTCTACGATCAGATCAAGGCTGATCCGGCCGCGGAGAAAAAATATTTCACCACCATCGACCTGGGCGACTGGGAGCGCAAGGTCAGTCGTGTGGTGAAGCCGGTCTGCAACTGGCCGGATCCCGCGAAGAAGTGGGTCGGAGAGCCGGTCGCATTTCTTTCGGCGCAGATCGGGTATCCCGATGCCAACGGAGCGCTGCAGTGGACAGGGCACGTGTTCCAGCCGTCGGATCCGCCAGATGCGAGCTGGAGCATGGGCACCGCGATGAAGAAGAAAGAAGATGTCAGCAACCCGCCCGCGGGATGGGAGCCAGACAAGACTTTCATCAAACGCAGCGTGCATTTCGGCGAGCCGCCGAACGAGACGGAGAATCCCTTCGTGCGCGTGTCGGTGGAACGGAATGTCGTGGAGCTCGATCCCGGTGACAACGGCGTGCCGATCAACGACATCAACCTCGAAGTGCGTGTCGACAACGTGGGTTCGATCAACTGCGGGCCGATCTTCCTGAACGCCGACCTGGAGAACGACAAACAGATCGTCGAAGTTACCTTTCAGGCCGACGGCAAGACGCTCGACGGAACGGAGCGACCACCCGTGAAATTCAGCTGGAAATTCGGCGATCAGATCGAGCCGCGCTACTGGATGGTGTTCACCGGCGATCCGGAATATCTCCCGAAGTTCAAGTATCAGGTTCGGGTGCTGGTGAAGGGCAGTATCTTCACCAAAGGCAAGGAATGGATCGGCCCCTGGCAGGACGCGAGCGGCAACGGTCCGCTGATGTTGTCGGTGCCGACGCCGGAAGATCAGGGCGTGACGATGAAAGATCTCGTGGTGCCGATGACGGCGTCGCGTACGCCGGCACTGGCGCCGCGACCCTCGACTGCTCGGCCACCGGCAGGCAAGAAGGCGCCGCCAGCGAAGCAGCGGGACATCTCGCCGCCCGCGCTGAACTCGGGAGGCTGGTCTGTCGAGCCGCCGTCAAACGGCCAGGCCGCTGCGAACGGGCCGCCAGCAGCGACCAAGACGCGCGAGCTCGCCTCACCGCCGCCAGCCAGCGAGGAGACAACCTGGGATCCGTTGCAGATCGCGCCGACATCCCGACAGCTCGTTGGGAACGGGCATTCCGGCAGCTCCATGTAGAGCCACGCAGGAACGCGGAGCGCGAACATGGCGACGCCAGAAGGTTGGGTTCGTCACTCGGTGGGCACCGGCATTGCGTCGGTGCCCATCCTGACTCGAGACGATGCCGATTACGTCGTTGCCGTGCCCGCGCGTCCGCTGCTTGCGAAAGACTCTGCGGGGCGACCGAAATTGAGTCTCACGCTGGTGCTGTCGAAACAACCCTCGGTGGACGAGCCTTCGATCGCGCCGCTCGTCACACAGGGAACCATCGCGCTCACGGCAACGCTCGCCTTACCGGACTCCGCGAACCAACTCGCGGCGGAAGCGAACAAGCCGGTGCAACCCTTGTTCGCCCGTGCTGCGGGATTTTCGCTTCGCTTTCAGGGAGCGGAGCTGCAACGAACGGAAGCTTTCGGGCCGGGGGCCACCGCTGCACTGTCTACGATGCTGGATCGAGACGCCGCGCTGTCGGTGTTGTCTGCCATTCAAGATGCCTCGTCCGGTCTGAGTCTCGAATGCGATATCAACTATGCGGTCGACAGTCCGCCGCGTCGTCTGCACCTGTCGGGGCAGTATTCGGAGATTTATCGATGCCTGGTTCAGGACGGCGCGCATCCGCTCAAGCGCGAGACGCTGGAGCGATGCGTCGAGACGATGCTTTACGAAGGTGTCCTCACGGCGACTAGCGAGCCACCGGGCATTTCCACAACCGATGTGACGACCGCCTTCCTGAAAGTGGCGCGCCCGGTTTTACAGCGCGTCACGGCGCCAGACGGGGAGCGGTATTCGCCGCGGCGTCCCACGCCAGGAGCGTGGCTCGATGTGACACTCAAGTCTTCTGCGTCCGGCGGTCTCGCCACGTTGAATCTCATCACCGGGCTGGAGGAAATGTTTCGCGGCTGCCTCGATGGCGAAGACACCGCTGCGTTCATTCATCTCGTGGCGCCCGATGCGTTGGGCAAGTTGTCACCCGCGCCGAATCGTTTCGTGCAGCCGCCTGCGCGCGCATCACGCGAGGTGCGTGCGTTGGGTGCGACTTCGCTCGCCCGAGTGGGAGTCTCTGCGGTCGCCTTGAGCGCAGCGGCACGGCCGAATGCGGCCATTGCGGTGGGCGCGCATACGCTGCTGGCGGATACCACGGTTCGTCCCACGCGAATCGATTCCGCAAAGATTCATCATTGGGCGGTCGACGATCTCGTGCTCGCGCCCGCAACAGTCGGACAGCCAGCGGAGCGGTCGTTGCCGGTTGTGAGCGATGCCGCCGCGCAATTGTGGACTGATCGCGTGGACAGCAGCTTGCGGTGGTATGCGCCGGAATTTGCGGTCGACATCCCCGCGGCCAGTGCGACCGCAGAATCCGGCTCGTTTCTGTTCTCCTTTCATACGGCCGGCCACACGATGTCGGGCGCGCCGGGTCTCGAGGGGCGCATTCGATGTCGCCTCGTGCCGCAGATGAGCGGCGAAACGCGCGGCGCCTGGGAGGCGGCCGGCAGCCCCAACGCGAAACCCGTACCGGTACAGGCCTTGTCCGTGACGATCGGTGTGCCGTTCCGAGATCAGACCGGCAGCACTCGCAGCCAGATGTTTCCCGCTGTGCTCACCATGCAAGGCGACGCGGTGATCGCTGAAGTCTCGCTGCTGGACGATTGGGTGCGGCTCGCCTATGGGGCACTGTCGACACCCGGTTTTCAGAGCCAGCCTGTGGCAGTGAGTGTTGCGTATACCTTTGAAGCCTACGTGCCGCTCAACGAGAACAACCTCGCGTTGCTGTTGGAGCGTAAGCAAGCTCTCACACATGTGGTGAAGGAACAGAGCCGCGACCTCGCCGCGCGCGACGAGGCGCATTTCGACAGCGGCGATCTTAGTTATCGCACGCTGCACGAACTGATCCGATTCACGCGGGAGCCGGCCGCGCCTCGAGCCGCCGCCGGGTCGAGGGCTCCCGCGTCGTTGGCAATCCGGCCGCAGCCGGCGCCGTTCATCATCCGGCCGGATCTCGTGGAGTCCGTGGCGCTCACGGAGCTCGTGAAGAAGCAGCGTTACGGGGTTCAAAGTCTCGGCAGGGACATGTCTCAGACGGCTTCGTATCCTTGCGCAACGTTTGGCCAGCTGTACGTACAAGAAGACACGGAAGCAGGGCCGGCCGCCATCGGTTGCCGTGACGCTTTCAAGCTCGGCCAGACGGAATATCGGCAATACCTGCGTATCAGCGAGCTCGACGATCCTGAATACAGTGTCTGGCGGTCGCTGCAGCAGCCTGGAAGATTCCTGCTGGTGCCGGCCCGCTGGAGCATTGCGCGTTTCGCTGCGAGCGATCCGGACCGGGCGTATCGGCCATCGATTCTGGTTTACTCGACGGTCGATGCGGGATCAGCCGCAAACAGTCGGTGCGCCGTGTTGGCTTCGCTGGTCCCGGACATCGCACCTGCGAAGCGACGCGCACTGAATCGATCGCTTCTCACACTCGCGCAACAACCCATCGTCACGTTGGTCAATGAGATCGATGCGACGCTCGGGTATGCGTGGCCGCTGCCCGCGGACCTGGGCATCGACGTGCAGGCGGCCAAGCTGTTCGACTCGTTCCAGGTGACTCTAGTCACGGGCATAGACTCCATGCCCCAGATGCAGTCGATGCTGAGAACGTCTGGCGTCATCGGCACCGTTCGCTATCAGTTGCCCGACGGCACTGCCCTCGAATGTTCGCTGTCGCTCGATCTCAATCGCGTGGTCGGGCCGTCTCCGGAAGGACCTGTGCAAGTCACGCTGCAGGGGCAGAGCGCCACGCTGAAGAATCGCATCGAGCGAGTGGTGGACGTGAGCGAGCTGGTCGTTGAGGCAGCGGACGGGCGCATCGATAACGTGCGCGTGGATCAGAGGTTGGCGCCGGACGCATCGATCAATGTGGCGGTTGCCGCGGACGCCACGTTTGCCGCGCCCGTTGTCACGCTGGCGCCCGGTGATGCGGCGACGCTGACGGAGATTCGCAGCTTCGTCGAAGACATCCACACCAACGTGGTCTTCGTGAATCTCATCAACTATGCGAATCACGGGCTCGCGCAGCTTTCTTTGCAGGCGCGGCTGCGCGATGTGGAGGGAACGCAGACCCTCTCATTGGTCGAGAGCGAGCCGGTCGATACGCTGGATTTCGTTCTGCCGCTGACATCTTATCTGGCAAACCCGGTGCTCGAGTTTGCCGTGACCAGAACTATGACCGATGGTTCGGCTTTCACGACGGCCTGGCTGCCCTGGCCACTCGTGGACCGCGGAAACGTCGTGAGCCTGACCTGGGATCAGGTCCAGTAATTTCAAGAACACGTGGCGTAGGAGGCTTTATGGCACGGGGCATTTCCATCCATATCGGGCTGAACAATATCGATGTCGGTTACTACGGGCCCGGCAACGAGCTCGCGGGTTGTATCAACGACGCAAGGGACATGCAGAACCTCGCTGTCGCGCAGGGTTTCCAGACCACCCTGATGACCGACGAAGGCGCCACCTCCGACACCGTCGTCGCGGCGATTTCGGGAGCGGCCCACACACTGCACGCCGGCGACATCCTGCTGGTCACGTATTCGGGTCACGGCAGCCAGGTGCCCGACAAGAATGGCGATGAGCCGGATGGCAAGGACGAGACGTGGTGTCTCTACGACCGCATGTTCATCGACGATGAGCTGTACGCGCTCTGGTCGCAATTCGAGCCGGGCGTGCGCATCTTCGTGCTTTCGGACAGCTGCCACAGCGGCACCGTGGCGCGCATGCTCCAGTCGCGCGACCTGATCGTGTCGCAAGGCTTCAAGGGCCAGTTCCGAAGTCTCAACCGGAAAGCGGTAGGCGGCACCGCACCGCCGTCCTACACTGCTGCTTCCTCCGCCCCTCGGCCTGCGGAAGACGTGTCGAGTATCAAATTCAGAACCCTGCCGGCCGAGGTTGCGGCGCGCGCCTATGCGAAATCGAAGTCGTTCTACGACTCCGTGCAGCGAGTGATCGGGCGCGACGTGGAAGAGTCCGTCACGGCGTCCCTCATCCTGATCTCGGGCTGCCAGGACAATCAGCTGTCCGCCGACGGCAGCGGCAACGGCCTGTTCACCGAGAAGCTGAAGGACGTGTGGCAGAGCGGTGCCTTCAGCGGCGACTATCCCGCGTTTCACAAGGCCATTGCGGCACAGATGCCCGTCTCCCA
>Ga0247778_1000336_pt1 | contig 72296 bp, 63 predicted proteins | sample UWRJL049202B5_FD_179939 | JGI IMG/M metagenome (GOLD analysis project Ga0247778, IMG submission 179939) | Plant litter microbial communities from Arlington Agricultural Research Station in Wisconsin, United States - UWRJ-L049-202B-5 | ecosystem: Environmental > Terrestrial > Plant litter >... | reverse complement strand
CTCCACCATTCGAACCCTTCGATCACGTCGATCGCGGACTTACAAGTACGGACACGAGCATCCGCGATCTTATTTTGCCGCGCCAATTTTCCACTCTCGCCGCGTTGACCCATGAGCGAATTCGAACGACGTTTTAACGTGAGGAGCCGGGTGTTGATGGTCACCGATCACGTCGAGGGTCGGCATAGCCTTCGGCGTCCGATTTCGGGAATAGGGCAGACCCGCGAGCTGCGCTGCAGGAGCGCGATCGCCCACTCTCAATCACGAGCCGATCTGCTCAGGGTCCAGAAATCCACGGTCTCGCGCCCGCCCTCGGCCGGCGCTCGGCCGGTGACGAGATTCACCCCCGCGCGGCTTGCCCGAAGGGCGACCCGGGCTTAGCCTTCGGACGGCGCCTGGATCCACATGACGAGCTGCTTCGAATGAGAAACTGGGCGCGTCCCTTGGGCTTGGGCGGAGCGCTGGCGCTGCTCGCTGCCGGATTCGCACCGGGCTGCCTGTCACGCGCCGACGGGCCGTTCACGCGACAGTCCGACCGTGATCCGGACGCCAGTGGCGGTGGGTTCGGGCTCAACACCGACGGCGGCACGCTCGACGCAAGTGATGAGCTACCGCCGACGGCCCCGCACGCCGTGCTCGGCGTGAATCCACCGCGCGGTTCGTTCGCGGGTGGCAACTTGGCGCTGATCAGCGGCAACGGCTTCGCGGGCAACGCGCGGGTTTGGTTTGGGGACGTGGAGCTGGAGCGCACCGCGATCGTACCCATCGATCCGCAACGGATTCAGGTCACGGTTCCACCCGGTCACACCGGCGCCGTCGACGTCAGCGTGCAGAACGGCAGCGACGACTCGACGTCCGCCGTCTTGTCGGGCGGCTACAGCTACGACCAGTTTTATGCCTCACCCGACAGCGGCCCCACCTCCGGCGGCACGCAGATCACGCTCCACGGGGACGGCACCCGCTGGAACGACGCCACCGAAGTGAGCATCGATCAGAACCCATGTGTGGTGAACGAAGTGGTCAGCAAGACCGAGCTGCGCTGCACCACGCCTGCCGGCACTCCGGGCAGCAAGCCGATCCGCGTCTCCACCTCTATCGATTCGGACGTGCTGGATGCTTTCGTGTACAGCAACAGCGACAACGGCTTCAAAGGTGGCCTGAGCGGCAATGCCCTGAAGGGCGATCTGCGCGTGTTGGTGCTGGATAACATCACGGCCGAGGGCGTGCCCGGCGCGACCGTGATCGTGGGCGATGACATCGCCAGCGCCGACATCTCGAAGACCGACGAGAGTGGCGTCACGGTCGACTCGAAGCCCGGGCTCGGCCCCAAGCGAACCGTAACGGTCGCCCGTAAGTGCTACCAGCCGCAAACGTTCGTGGACGTGGACGTGGACAGCGTGACCGTGTTTTTGGATCCGATCTTGGCGCCCGGCTGCGGCCCGCCCAGCGGTGATTTGCCGCCCAGCGGCGGTTCGGGCGTCTACGGCGCGAGCGTGGCGGGCGAAGTCGTTTGGCCCGCGACCGCGGAGTTCATGCGCGACGGTTGGCTCAACGTGCCTCCCACCAAGTCGGAAGATGAAAAGTTGGTCGCGTACGTGCTCCGTCTCACCGGTAGCCCGACGGATCGCTTCACGTTGCCGTCCGCGTCGCAGGCCATCACGCCGAGCTCCAATGGCGATCGCGGTTACTCGTTCAGCAGCTACGGTTTGCCCGGCAATTTCACGCTCTACGCGCTGGCCGGGATCGAAAATCGCGCACTCAATCCGCCCACCTTCACCGCCTATCAAATGGGCTTGGTGCGCGGCGTGGCGGCTAGGTCGGGCGAGACGAAGAACGACGTTTTCATCCAAATCGACGTGCAGCTCGACCACACGCTCACGCTCGATCTCGACCCGCCTTCGATCACCGCGCGCGGCCCCGATCGCATCCAGGCCAGCGCTTCGATTCAAGTGGGCAGTGAGGGCTTCGCGCCCTTGCCCAACGGCTATCTCGCCCGCGATCTGCCGCTCTCCGGCCCACTCTCGTTCGTGGGCGTGCCAACGTTGAGCGGCAGCTTGCTGGGCACGAGCTACATCGTGACGGCGCGCGCGGTCACCGGCCAGGCGGGCAGTGCGCCGCGCTCGGTGGTCGGTCTGCTTTCGGCCAAAGACACGAGTGAGCCACTCTTGATCGATCAGTTCGTGCAAGTGCCGAAGCTGACGACGCCCGCACCCAACACCACCTGGGACGGCAAGGGCCTGGCCGCGACGCGCGCGGCGGGCGGCTCGGCCGTCGATCTGTTCGTGTATGACGTGGAGAGCGCGGGCGGGCTGATCGCTTGGAAAGTGATCGCGCCGGGCTCGGCCGAATCGTTCAATTTGCCAGACCTGAACGCGCTCAGCCCGGATCTCGGGCTCAGCCCCGGTCCGTTGACCATCACCGTCAACGCTGCTCGCATCGACAACTTCGTCTACGGGGCGCTGCGCTATCGTGACATCGCTCAACGAGGCTGGACGGCATACGCGACCGATGTCTTTTTTGCCAGCTATTGAGCCGGCCTGGGCGCGGCTTCGGCGCGCGCGGCACGGCATTGTCACGGCGTTTTTGCTGACGGCGTGCGGCTATGACTCGGGCAGCCGCTGGCTCAGCCAAGGCGCGACCGCACCCATCTGCGCGCTCGATCAGCTGCGCTGCGCGCCGGAGCTCGAGCGCTGCGTGAACGGCGAGCAAGGCGCGCATTGGGCGCTTTCCGACGACTGCACCAGCCGTGGCCTGATTTGCTCGCTCGCGCTCGAGGCCTGCGCCGTGTGCGAACCGAACCAGCGCGGCTGCTCGGGGCAAACGATCATGCAGTGCGACGCGACCGGGAGCGAGCAGAGCCCGGTGGACACTTGCGACCCGAACGAGCAAGAGGTGTGCCGCGAGGGCGGCTGCGTCAATCTCTGCAGCCAGGCCTCGCAGCGGCGTAGCAACGTGGGCTGTGAATACTTCGCCGTCGATCTCGACAACGCCAAGATCAACGACACGCTGAATGCGGCCGCGCAACAGTTCGCAGTGGTGATCAGCAACCCCCAGACAGACGTCGCCACAGAAGTCACCATCGAGCAGGACGACAGCGAGCCCGGCGCTGAAAATGCGCCCAAGTCGATCGTCAGCGCGAGCATCCCACCCTTCAATTTGCGGGTCTTTCGGCTCGGCCCGCGCGAGGTGGATGGCTCACCACCGGGCGAATTCGACACCGGGACGCACACCGCTCTGACTCGTCATGCCTATCGCATCCATTCCACGTTCCCGGTGGTCGCGTACCAATTCAATCCGCTCGAGAACGTCAATGTTTTCTCGAACGACGCTTCTTTGCTCAAGCCAACCGAAGCGCTCACGCCGCTTGGCAGCGATCTCGACGCCGCCTACGTCGCGCTCGGTTGGCCGCAAACGATCGCCAACTCGAGCGACCCCGACACCAATTTCAGCCCGCAAAATCCAGTCAGCCTGCGCGCATTCTTGACCCTGGTCGGCACGACCCCGAACACCCACGTGCGCATCGACAGCAGCGCGCGCATTCTGCCGGGCGGCATGATCCCGGCGACGCCCAGGGGCGGCACGCTCGATTTCGAGCTCTCCACGTTCGACGTGTTGAACCTGGAAACCGACGACTTCAACGCAGATTTCACGGGTTCGCTGATCAGCGCCGACAGAGCCTTGGTGGTCTTCAGTGGCAGCGAGGCCAGCGACGCACCGTTCTTCGACAAGCTGACCGACCGCAAATGCTGCGCAGATCACTTGGAGGAGCAACTCGATCCGATCCGCACTTCCGGACAGAACTTCGTGGCCACCGTATCGCCCAGCCGCACGGTCGCGTTGGCCAAAGCCGGCGCACCAGTGGGCGAGGCCGAGCAAAACGAATACTTCCGGGTGATCGCCACGACCGCTGCCGGTGCGCGCGTCAGCACCAGCTTGACCGGGCCGTTCCAGTCGTTTTCACTGGCTGAGCGCGGCTCGTTCGTGACCATCGCCAGCACTCACCATTTCACCCTCAAGAGTGATGCGCCGGTGATGCTCAGCAGTGTGTCCCCGAGCCAACAGGACTCCAACGTGCCGACCGGTTTCCCCGGCGGGGACCCCAGCCTGATCATCGTGCCGCCGCTCGAACAATTCCGGAGCTCGTACGTCTTTTTGACGCCCGACAAGTACAGCTTCGACTTCATCCGAATCGTGGCGCCGCGGCCGGCGGTGGTCGTGCTCGATGGCCGCTCGGTGGACGAGATCGACGGTTGCAGCCTCAGCGATGCAGATGGCATCACCGATGCTGCGCGCCGAAAGCAGGTCGGGGCATCCCCCTACGTCGTCTACCAATGCCAGCTCAGCTTCCCGATCATCGACCCCAACAAGACCGCCCCCGCGAACCTCTCGCCTGGCGCGCAAAACGACGGCGTGCACCGCGTGGAGTCGAACGCCAAAGTGGGCGTGCTCGTGGACGGCTTCGATTCGTACGTGAGCTATGGCTACGCCGCGGGTACCGAGCTCGAATTCATCGTGCCGAAGTAGCGGGCTCGACGGCAGACGAACCGCTCGCCGGGTGGCTCAGAGGCCACGGCTGAGCGATCGGGATGCGGGCCTTCGGCCCGCTCTCGAGGAGCGCGCGTTCGCAGTCCGCCAGCGTGAGCCGGCGCGGCCCAAAGACCGAGGCGTCCGAGGCGTCCGAGTCCATCAGAGAGCTCGCTTGGTCCACGCCGTAATCGTCGGGATGACCGGGTAGATCGAGCAAGATGTGGCCGAGTTCATGGGCGAGCGCGTAGGAGCGCGGCCCAGCGCGCAGCGCCGCGCGATCGATGAGCACCGTATTTTGGATGCCCGCCCCGTCTTCATCGATGAACGATTCGCCGATTCGACCCGATTGATCGAACGAGGGGACGACCAAGACTTCGATTGTACTCGGATCACCATCATCGAAAGCCTTGATCAAGGAGCGCTCTTCGAGGGTTCCCGCGGCCGCATCGTTCTCGACGAAGTGCGACAGGCCATTGCCCAGATCGACCTCCCCCAAGCACACCCCGAGCGTCGGGTCCGTGCTCAGCGCGATTCCCGGTTCTGCCTCGACGGCGAGCGGGCGGCCTGCCGGCCCGCGGATCAGGACATCAATTGCGCCCGACGCACCCGACGCGATCCGCGGGTTGGGGCTGATTTGCGATTTGAGTCCGAGCTTTTCCAGCGCACGCGCCAGGCGGGCGGCGACTTGCAAAGGCATTTCGCCCGGGTGACTGCTGACGCTGATGCGTCGCCCCCGTACGCGCAGGCTGATCTGACCACCACTGGCCGGAAGCCCCGAATCACAGCCAATGGCCACGAGCTGAATGGGGGGCGGGTCGACCACCTGAATATCCGGACCAACTGGCCCGAGCAGATCGATTCCGCATTGCGCCCAAAGCTTGCTGGCCGCTTGGACCTCACTGCGAATCACACTCAACGCAGAGCCACTGTCTCCGCCGATCGAGGGCGCGCCGCCGGGCGAGATGCGCAGCACACGCACCCGCAATTGAACGCTCAGCCGCTCGATGTTCGCAAAAATGGCGCTATGCGGGGCACCGACGGGCCAGCTCGCGAGCCGCTGGCCCGCGACCTCTACCGTCAGTTGTCCGCCAAGTTCGGCCTCGAGCGAGCGATCGCGCGCGGCCGGGTAATCGCGATCCAAGCGATCGGGAGTGAGCCGGAGTGGGGCGGTCGCCCAGCACGTCGTGCCCGTGCCGGGCGGGCACGACGCACGGATCAGCTTCGGTTCGGCGAGCGTATCCAAGAGTTGGCCGCTCGCGCGGCGCGAGCTGACTCGGATCTGCGTCGGCGCGTTCTCGAACCCGCTGAAGATCAGCCGCACGGCTTCACTGTCGAAGGGCCCCGCTTCGGCGCTGGGCAGGTCACGACTAAGCGCCAGGTGGCCCTGAGCGCCGCTCAACCAATCGCCGGCACGCTCGGCGAAAACGCGGGCAGGAGCGGCTTCGGCTCGTGGAGCGGCTTCGGCTCGCGCCAGTGGCGTGAGGCACAAAAAGGCCACGCACAGGCGATTCCGCATCATTCGCTCCATCCGAATTGAATGCGCCGCACGCTCGGTTCGGTCGTGATATCGGAAATGTTCTGGGCGTGCGCAGCTCGGATCAACGCGCCCCACGCCAGCGAGGCCAAGTGGCGTGAGCTGACCAAGGATTTGGCGCAATCGACGGCCCACTCCCGATCCCCCGCATCGAATAGCGCAGCCACGGCCAAGCCGCGCAACGCTTCGCGACGTGGGCTGCTCGCGGCTGCTCGCAAGAGCTCGCGTGGACGTGGATCGTCGTAGTCCCGAACCAGGTGCATCGCCGCGCGTACCCCCGATTCGTCGTTCAGTGGGCCCTTGGCCAAACTCTCCAACATCGCGCGCGCCGCGGGTGCCTTTTGACGGGCCAGACGAAACAAAAACGTCGTATCCCGGTCCGCGCTCGGTCGATCACTCAGGCGAGCGACCAGTTCGACGGTGGGGCGAATCGCCGGCGGCGGAGCCGTTAACGACAGAGCCCAAACCACCATCGCCCAAGCCGCACGCGAGCTCAGCGGTCCCTGATTGGCGCGTGCGGAGGCGTCTGCCAGCGGCCCACCATCGCCCGCGCGCGCCGCCACCTCTCCCAGCACCAGCCAACGCCCCAGGTGACGCTCGGCCTCGCGCAGGACTGCCAGCGCGGGCGCGATCACCGGTGATAGCGGTTTGGACCAAGTGAGCGGGACGAACAACTCCAGACAAAGCGCGATGCGATGGCTTTCCTTGATTTTGGGTGCCAATAGGGTCACATGTTCGCCGCTCGATTCGCCACGTGCGATGCGCGCCACTTCGCCGGCGAACGCCCAATGGGCATGGCGACTGCGCGCCACTTTGGCCAAGGGCTCGGCGAGGCCCGGATCGGTCGTGCGACAGGCCGCCGACAAAGTAGCAAAATTGCTGGAATCCTCTGCCTCCAACGCTTTTTTGAAGCTGGCGGTCGCGCGGCGATCGACGCTTTCGCCCAGCACACGAACGCTGGTCGCATACAGCGGGCGATCGTACGAAGCGCGCTTGACCATCAGCTCGAAGGCTTCCAAGAGCCCGTCACACAAGCTGGCCGAATGCGGCGCCAAAGCGCGCAACACGCCCGCCAAGCGTGCTTCTTGAGCCGGGCGTCGGCGCAGCGCGGCGCGCAGATCAGCGGCTAGGCGCGCCACCACCTGCTCGTCGATCACGTCCGCGCGCTCCGCTCGAATCACCATGAGCCGAGCCGCCGACGATAACATCCTTTTGAGGCGTGCTGATTTCGACTTGTAGTACGCTCTGTCGGCGCTGGAATGAGCGCAGCGGAGAAAATCCAGAGTCATGCGTGATATCGCCCCCTATCTGACTCGTCTGGCGCGCCTCGCCGGAAGCCTCGTGCTCGTCACTTTGCTGCTGCTCGGGCTCGTGACGGCCTGCGCCAAGCACAGCGCGCAGCCCCCGGCCAGTCCCCCGCCCCCACTGGCGCCTGGCGCGCCCGTGACGCAGGCCCCCGGATACGGTGACGGAACGGCGCCCGTGCTCGCCGCCTCGCCTGCTGCGCCCGCAGCAGCCGCAGCCGGTCCGCTCTCGACCCCGAACCCCCTGGCCCTGCCCTGCACGGTGGATGCCAATTGCCTGACCCACCGCTGCAACGTCGCTGCCCAGAAGTGCGCCTGGCCTTGTCAGACCGACAACGACTGCATGCCGGGCAACGCGTGCATCGCCCCCACTTGCCTGCCCAAGCTGCAGTAAGCTCGTACGGCCCATGACGACCCAGGTTCTGACCGAATCGGACTACGACGCCCTCGCCGCTCCCGAACTCCAGCGCTTGATCACCCGCCTCGACGCGCTGGCCGACGACGACGCTGATTCAGCGATCGAAGCCGAGCTCGCGAGCGACATCTTGACCATCGAATTCTCGGATGGCACTCGCTACGTCTTGAATTCGCACCGCGCCGCGCGTCAAATTTGGCTCTCTGCGGAGCGCTCCGCCTGGCACTTCGACTACGCCCCCAGCTCGAAAACCTGGATCGCCAGCAAAAGCGGGGACGAGCTCTGGAGTACCCTGACCCGACTTCTGTCGACGAAGCTGGGGACGGCGGTCGAACTCGGCTAGATCCCTTCGACGCGGAGGCTGAGCGTCTCCTCGCCGATGGCGTGCTCCTTGGCGGCGTCGTGTTTGGCGAACCGCACTTCCTGAGCCAAGCACTCTTGGCTCAGGTGTTGCTCGCCGCTGCGGGCGACGCGCACGAGCCGTTCACTGCCATCGATCCACAAGCTGACGCGGGCCGTGAAATCTAGCCCGAGCTCCTTGCGTGCGGCCTGGACGCGGCTCGCGACTTCACGCAGCAACCCTTCGTCGATCAGGGTTTCGGTCAGCGTGGTGTGCAGCACCACCACGCCCACCCCGCCCGTTTCTGCCGCGAAACCGGCGGCTGCTTCCGCCGTCACTTGGATTTCCTCTGGACCGAGCTCGTAGCTTTCGCCTTCGATCGTGATCGCCACTTTGCCGGTGCGCGAGAGCTCGGCGTACAGCGCGCTGCCGTCGGCGCTTTCCAGGAATTTCTTGGCGGCCTGGACGTTCTTGCCCAAGCGCGGACCGAGAGCGCGAAAGTTGGGCTTGATGCGAAAAGCCACCGCGCCGTCTTCGTGTCCCGGATACATGAAGCGCACTTCGTGCACGTTCAGCTCCTCTTGAATCAACGCCTTGTAGTCCGCCAAGCGCTCCATGAGCCCAGCGTCGTTGAAAACGACGTCGACGCGCTCGAGCGGCTGGCGCACCTTGAGCTTGTTGGCGGTGCGCACGCTGAGACCGAGGCTCACGATGTCGCGCACGGCGCGCGTTTCTTCGACCAAGCGTTGATCGATGATGGCTTCGTTGGTCACCGGGAAGCGATCCAAGTGCACGCTCGCGGCATGCCCGACAACTTGCGGGAAAACCTGAAGATTCTGATAAATTTCTTCGCTCAGGAAAGGCACGAACGGCGCGATCAGCCGGCTCAGCGTCGAGAGCGCCTCGTGCAGCGTGGCGAACGCGTCTCGCTTGTCTTGAGCCAGCCCGGACGCCCAAAAGCGCGAGCGGCTGCGACGCACGTACCAATTGGACAAGCTCTCCGCCAGCTCGATCAGCGCCATGGCCGCGTCGTAGCTCAGGTATACATCCAGCGCGTTGCGCACAGCCTTGGTCGTCAAGTTGACTTCGCTCAATAACCAGCGATCGAGCAAGCTGCGCTCGGCCGGCGCGCGGCCAGCATGCTCCGGGTTCGTCGGGCTCCAACCATCGATGTTTGCGTAGATGGTGAAGAACGAATACACGTTGCGGATTTTGATCAAAAAATCTTTTTGCAGCGTACGCACGTTTCGTAGCGAGTGCCGCGTGTTGCTCCAAGGCGGCGAAGAAGCGTAGAAAAACCAGCGAAATGCGTCAGCACCCGGGGCCGGCGTGTGCGGATCTTCGCACGTTACGCGCTGGTTGAAGGCGCTGCGCGGCACCTCCGCGGGCATGGTGCCGAGCCCCGTCGCGATCGGCTCGGTCGCCAGCGCGCTCTGATCTTCGTCCGAGAGCACGAGCACGCGACGCGGTAGCTTCTTGAGCACGCGCAGCTTCACGGGGCGCGTGTGCTCCGCGCGATCGGGGCGATACAAGATCACGCTCGCGCCGTCCTCGAGATCCATACCTTCCAGATCTTCACGCGCGATCAGCGCTTCCCCCGCCGTTGCCTTTTGGCCCAAGGCCTCGCTCAGCACCCCAAAATCCATGCGCACGCGATCGAGAATGATCTCCGGGGGGGTATAGTTGCCCTTGCTCTTGGCCTCTTTCTTCCCTTCCCGATCGCAGACGTGGCCGAGCACGATGCAAGTCTGGAACGGGTGCGGCAGCTCTCGCATCCGGCTCAAGCCCAGGCGCTTTTGCGTGTCCTGATCGAACAGCAGAGACGAGATCATCAGCAATGAATAGAACCAACCCCGCGTTTGATCGATCGCTTCACTGATGAAGTCCGCGGGAAACGCGGCGTCGAATTGGGCGGTGGAGCCCGGCTGATGCGGGAAGCCCCACTGCGCGAACGGCATGCAACCCGAGTCGAACCAGCAGTCGATCACTTCGCCCACCCGGCGCATCTCCGCGCCGCACGTGGGGCACGGGAACGTGACGTGATCGATCCAGGGCTTGTGCACCTGCAGGTGCGGGCTCAAATCCGGATTCTTGCGCCGCTCTTCGTGAAAATAGGCGAACGCGTGCGGATTGCGGGTTTCGATCTCGCTGATGCTGGAGGGCGCGTGCTTGTGCTCTGGATCCGCGCTGCACGTCCAGACGTTGAGCGGCGTGCCCCAATAGCGCTCACGGCTGAGCGCCCAGTCGACGTTGTTCTTCAAGAAGTCGCCAAAGCGACCGTCCTTGATGTGCTCGGGCAACCAATTGACGGCTTGGTTGTTGGCCAGCGCATCGTCGATGCGCCCAGTAGTGCGAATGAACCAGGCGGGGCGCGCCAATTGGATCAGCGGATCTTCGTCCGAGCGCCAGCAATAAGGATACTCGTGACGGTAGATTTCCTCGAACACGAGCAGCTTGCGCTGGCTCAAATCGTGGATGATGTCGCGATCCGTGCTCTTGACCCAACGCCCCGCGAGCCAGCCGAACTCCGGCTTGAACTCGCCGTTCGGCAGAATAGCGCACAAGAGCTCGACCGCGAGCGGATCGCTGTAGCGAGCGAGCTGCTTGCGATGCGCATTGTGATCGTCTTCGCCGAAAGCGGGCGCGATGTGCACGATACCGGTGCCGGTATCGAGCGTCACGAAATCTTCGGCGATCACGCGCCACCAAAGCGCGTCATCACCGCCGGCCTTGAGCGCAACGCGCGTTTCGCCGAGCGTCTTTTCGTAGAAGTCGAACGGTGGCCGGTAGCGCTTCCCCACCAGCTCGCTGGCGGAAAGGCTGCGCACGACCGTCAGTTCGTGGCCGAGTTTTTCGGCCAGCGCTGCGCGCAAATCACTCGCGACGATCAGCTGGGTGACGGCGAGCTCGCGCGCCACGGCCGCCTTTTTGCCTTTGACTTCGAGCGCGGCGCCGAGTTTTACTACATCGTACTTGGTATTCGGGCGAACCGCCGCGTAGCCGTTGGAAGGCAGAGTCCAGGGGGTGGTGGTCCAAATCACGAGCGCGGTGTCTGGCTCGTCGAGCAGCGGGAACGCGACGTAGGTGCTCGGGTCATCGACGGTTTTGTAGCCGAGGCCGACTTCGGCTGCGGACAACGCGGTACCGCCCTGCGCCCACCACCAAACGACCTTGTGCCCTTGGTACAAAAGGCCCTTGTTGAACAGCTCCGAGAGCGCCCACCACACGCTCTCGACGTAGCTCTTGTGGTAGGTGACGTACGCGTCGTCGAGGCTGACCCAGAAGCCGATCCGCGAAGTGAGCCGCTCCCATTCGCTGGTATAGCGGAAAACGCTCTCGATGCAGCGCTTGACGAACGGCTCGACACCGAACTGTTCGATGGCTGCCTTGCCGTGAATGCGCAGCTCTTTTTCGACTTCGACCTCGACCGGCAGGCCGTGCGTGTCCCAACCGCCCTTGCGCAGCACCTGCTCGCCCAGCATGGCGTGGTAGCGGGGAAACAAGTCCTTCATCACGCGCGTCAGCACGTGGCCGTTGTGCGGTAGCCCGTTGGCCGTCGGTGGCCCCTCGTAGAACACGTATTTCTTGGCGTCCGATGCGCCTTTCGCCAACGCCTTCTCGAAAATGCCGCGTGTGCCCCACAGATCGAGGATGTTTTGCTCGTATTTGGGGAAATCGAGCTCGGTGGGAACGGCTTGGAACGGCGGTTTCGTCATAGCGGGGTCGGCCTGTTGCGGGGCCGTATACCATACAGCAGACGCGTGCGAGGGGCCGGCCGGGTTAGCGACGCAGGATCCCCAGCGAGGCCAGCAGCGGCTCGGGATCCGCTTCCAATGCAGCGCCGATCACTGCCACCCCGGCCGCGCCTGCCGCCAGGCACGCGGCCGCGTTGCCGGCGACCACGGCCCCCAGCGCGAACCAGGCCGGCCGTGGATGCGCGGCTCGCCCTCGCTCGAGCGCAGCGACGCCGAGCGCGGCGCGCCCCTTCCTGACTTCGAAGATGGGCGAGAGCAGCAGTGCGTCGAGCTCCGACTCGACGGGACCGGCTGGATCGTGACTGCCGCGGGAAATCAGCACTTGCGGACCCAAGTAGGTCCGTGCGTCGGCCGCGCTCAAGCCCTGGGCGGGCAAGTGGAATGCCGTGCAAGCAAAGGCACGCGCCAGGTCTGCGCGCTCGGCCACGCCAAACGATTGCTGCGTGCGACCGGTCAGGTCCGCCAAGCGCGTCCCGAGCGCCAAGCGCTCCCGCGGTGGCAGCACGTAATCCCTCAACGTGAACTGCACCGTGCCGACCGCTGCTCGCTCGGCCAGCGTTGTGAACCGCTCCAGCATGAGTGCCTGCGGAGCTCGCGTCGTGTCGCTGAACACGATCAAGCGTGGCAGAGCGCTAGCCATGCGCACGGGGCGGGATCCAAGCGAAGAGCATGAACGTGAGGCCGATAGCCATCAGCGCTCCCACGGTGTCTGCCAGCCAATCCAAGGCGTCCGCCGAACGATACGCAGTGAATGCCTGGCACACCTCCAGCAACAGACCGAGCAAAGACGAGCCCACGCAGCCGAGCACGAGCTTTTTGCCGAGTGTTGCGCCCGGTCGCGCCCACTGCGCGGCACGAGCGAGGAGTAGCGCAAGCCCGCCAAACGCGAGCGCATGCAGCAGCTTGTCGGTGGCGACGAAGCCTACTTGCGGTAACGCGCCAATGCGGATCAGACCGCCGTAAAAAACCGCGCTTGCGTAGGCCAGAGCGGGCAGCACGTGCGTCGCGAAGGTCAGCGGCCGATGCAGAAGCTCGTTGGCGTCAGGAGGCACGACGGGAAGCAGTAGCGTGCCACACCTTTGGAGCAACCAGAAATCCGCTGACAGCAATTTTGCCGCAAGCTCTCGCGCGAAACTCGGCCGATCGTGAGCGCAAGTTTGGCTCTGACGCGCGGTCGGTACCTCTGATACTGTTCGGTCACGAAATAGCCGGTGCGCAACCGACGAAATCGCGATTTCAGTCAAAAAAGGACGCTCTTATCGTGCAAGTGGTCGATGGCAAGCTCGCGGGGATCAAAATCATTCGCCCCAAAGTGTTCGGCGACGATCGCGGCTTCTTCTTGGAGTCCTACAATGCATCGGCATACGCTGCAGTCGGCATCGACGCCGTTTTCGTGCAAGACAACCATTCGCGCTCGGTGAAGGGCACGCTGCGTGGCGTTCACTATCAATCGCAGCCCGGGCAAGCGAAGCTGGTGCGCGTCATTTTGGGGCGCATCTGGGACGTCACCCTGGACATTCGTCGCGACTCGCCGACCTTCGGTCAGTGGACAGCGCTGGAGCTCGACGACAAGGCACGCGAGCAACTGTTCATTCCCGTTGGTTTTGCGCACGGCTTCTGCGTGCTGAGCGAGTTCGCCGAGGTCGAATACAAGGTCAGCGCCCCGTACGATCCAAAGACCGAGTGCTCGATCAGCTACGCCGACCCCGAACTGGCCATCAAATGGCCGGTCGCTCAGCCCTTGCTTTCTGCGCGCGATCAGCAGGCCGAGTCTTTTGCGTCGTTTCGCTCGCGGGTCGGTCGTTGAAGGTCTGGCTGACCGGCAGCCGCGGCATGTTGGCGCAGGCCGTCTCCGACGCGCTGAAACTCACCGGGGTCGAATTCGTGGGCACCGACACGGAGCTCGACATCGCCGACGCGAGCGCGGTGGCCGCCTTCGTTGGCGATACGCGCATCACGCACATCATCAACTGCGCGGCCTATACCCGCGTCGACGACGCGGAGGTCGAAGAGGCGCTCGCCACACGCGTCAACAGCGACGGGCCCGGCAATCTCGGCGTCGCGGCCAGGCACCACGGCGCGCACATCTTGCATTTCTCCACCGACTACGTGTTCGATGGCCGCGCTGCGTCCCCGTATGGCGAAGACGCACCGTGCGCGCCTGCAAGCGCGTACGGCCGTAGCAAGCGGCAAGGCGAACAGCGCCTTTTGGCGACGCAGGGGGCGTCGACCAGCAATCGGGCGGTGCAAGTCGTGCGCACCTCTTGGCTGTTCGGCGAGGGAGGCAAGAACTTCGTCAGTACCATGCTCGCACTCATGGCCGATCGCGAAGTCCTGCGTGTGGTCGTCGATCAGCTCGGGCGTCCCACTTACACTCGGGACTTGGCCGACGCAGCGCTCTCGCTGCTCGGGATCTCAGAAACGCGCGTGAATGCCGAGTCGGGCATTTTCCATTTCGCGAACGCAAACGCGACCAGCTGGCACGGCTTTGCTACACGGATCCTCGAGCTCGCGCGCGAACTCGGCTTCAGCCTTCGGGCCCGATCCGTCGAACCCATTCAGACTTCCGAATTTCCACGGCCTGCGCCACGCCCGGCCTATTCCGTGCTCGCGACGCAAAAGGCCGAAAATGCGCTTTGCCGAGTGCCTCGTAGCTGGGATGAGGCGCTGCGCGCCTACCTTTCGTCGCTGCCGCTGGCGTGAATCCCGCGGAGGTTTGGGCCTCACGGAGCCCCGATGCAAAGCGGCCCGAGCGCTCCTGCTGCGGTGCGTTCGGGCCAAGACGAACTGACGCGGGCGCCCCGCGCTCTGATCAGGACAGTGCCGAATCGAGACCAGCAACGCTGATGCGGCGCTCGGACTCGCGACCAAACACATCCGCCGTGTCCGCGCGTTGCACGCCCAAGCGACGAGCATCTTCCAACAGGCGATAGACCAGCGCGAGAGCCTGTTCGGCCGCGGCATCGCGCGTGATTCCGTACGCCTGCACCCCCGGCATTTGAGGCACCTCAGCGAGCCAACGGCCTTCGAACTCTTGCGCGCATTCGAGTGTAATGGTCATGGCGACTCGGTGAGTATGGCACTCGCTACTCGCTACCACCAGGCCCAAGCAGCCACTCTGCATCACCTAAAAAATGTAGCCATAACAACCGGTTAGCAATCAATCTCCGATTCGCCACTCGGGCGCCACTCAAGTGTCACACAAAAGTCTTATTGGCTAAGCAGCAAGTCGTGCGTATGACCCAGTGAGGCCACTGTAACCATGCGAACGGAACCGTTCGCCACGCGTTCTTTTCACTCCGCAAGCGGCGGCGAAAATAGCGCGCGCACCCGCGTTGCATAGCGGCTGTTGGGAAGTGCGGAGATGAGGGCTGTAGCATCACGCTCGGCCGCGTGTCGGTCGTCCAGCGCGAGCTCCGCCTCGATGCGGACGATCGCGGCTTCAATCGTCAGGGCGCCATTGGGCCAGCGCTGAACGTAAGCGTTGACCCAGCCGAGAGCTTCGCTCGCTCGACCACGCTTCAGCGAGCTCCGCGCCTGATCGATGACTTTGACTTGCTCCGCAATGGAAACAGCACTTGCAGACTCCGAACCGACGCTGCCGCTTGGCGCAGGCCCCGACACAGGCCGCGCGCCGGAGCTGACCTCCGGTGCGCTCGGAGGATCGACCGGCAAGCTCGAGGCGACTGCCGGTAAGGCCGCACGCGGCGCCGTTGCTTGCGCGCCAAGCGTCGACTTGGGTCTGCCATGCCAGGCCGGTGCCGGCGTCTCTTCCGAGTCAGTTCGAGCTGGCTCGGCAAGCCTCGAAGGCGCGGAGCCGGTTGCCAAGTCGAAAGCGTGGTCGCTCAGGGCGTTCGTTGTGGTGCGCCCCGACTCGCTGGCGCTCTGCGAAAACCAACCACCAATGCCCATCGCCGCGCTGCCGAATACGAGGCCCACAGCGAGCCCCTTCACGACCATCAAGGCGCTTCCAGAACGTGCACCGAGCGAACTCGCCGCAACCTGGGTTCCGGCACTCGCGGCCAGTGCCGCTTGGTCTAGCCCGAGCGCGGCAATGGTCTTCGACAGAGCGTTGCCTGCTGGTGCGTCTTTGCGCACGGAACGCAGGAGGCCACGCTCGAAGTCGTCACAGCTGTCAAAAAACGGCTCTCGCTCGCTCACGGTGCACCCCCCGGCGCGCACCGCGAGCGCTTGATGCGTTGGGCCGTATGGTGAAAGGCCTCGCGCGCGCGGCGCAAACGCGAGGACACGGTGCCCAGCGGGATGTGCAGCAATTTTTCGAGTTCGCGCAGCGAAAAGCCCTCGATCTCGAACAGCACGAACACCGTCCGAAGGTCCTGCGGCAGCGCATCGAGCACTTGATCCAAGATCGCGCGCGCCTGTTTTTCTTCGAGCAAAACCTCGCTGCTCGGGACCAGTGAGGGCTCTCGGTCGAGCGCGCTTTCGTCTGACTGTTCGCGCCGGGCGGCCCGTGCGCGCCGCGCGTTGGCCGCGACGCGTACCGCGATGCCGTACAGGTATTGGCGCTCCCCCCCGGGCTCGATCAGCGCGAGCTTGCGGGCCGCGATGATGAACACCTCCTGGCTCGCGTCGTCCGTCGTGGCTTCGGGCACGCCCAGTCGACGCAGCGCGCGCCAGACGTCAGCGAAATGCGCGTGGACGAGTTGGGCCAGGCGTTCGTCAGCGGCTCTCGAAGCAGGGCGCACTGGAAATGGAGCACTCGCGGAGGGACGTTCAGATGTCGGCCCCGACGTGGGCAAGCTGGAAGTGAGGGTTACAGACACGTCCTGCTCGTAATTGTCGCCCACACAGCAAAATGATCACTCGAAATACACGGCCAGCCCGGCGCGCAGGGTTAAGCCGAGCCGCGGCAGTTGCAGCGTGTTGGACGGCCCCCCAGGGTCGAAATAGTAGCGATCGTGCACCAGTGGTAAGAGTAATCCGCCGTCGACACCCAGCGAAAGCGGGGCAAACGGCACGTACTCGGCGCGAGCGAAGCCGCCCAAGGCGTACCAGGTCACGTTCGCGCTCGATCCTTGATAGGTGTTCTGACCCGTGGCCTCGAGCGACCCGACGTCGAAGAAGAGGCATGGCCGCAGGGCCAACCGAGCCGCGATGGGGAACCGAACCGGGCAGCCGCTGATGCGCGCAGCCGTCCAGCGAAAGTGAGCGCTGCCAGCCGCGGTCTCGACGGTACTCGCAGCGGAGCGATGAACCGCGATTGCCAGGCGCGGACTGAAGGCGCCCGGGCCGATAAACGCCGCTTCGAGCTCGAGCGACACGGTGGGCACCACTTCTGCGCTAACTGCTGTCTCGATTCCCGCCCCCACTCCTGCGCCAAAGAGCCAAGAACCCGCGCTGTCGTCCTCTGGACCGGAACCAGTGACGGGTGCCTCGACGGCCAAAGCTGACGCTTCAGATGGTCGGGGACTCTCGCTCGTGTCGATCAGTACCACTGCGATCAGCGCCAGCGCAGACAGGACCTCGTCGCAGCTCGCCCCAGTGATGGCGCGCGTGGTTTCGTTGCCATCGAGCTCGCGGACCCTCAGCCGCCCTCTGAAAACGCCGTCCATCTTCGCGATTTGTAAGGTGAAAGCCACGCCCGCTTCGGCAGCTCCCGCGGGCCGCAGGCGCGGCGATAGCGCGGCTAATTTCGCGGAAAAGGCGTCGGGCGTACACTCGGCGCTGCCTTCCGTGTGGACGTTGAAGGCGATAGTCGGCTCACGTGCCCAAACCCCCGGCGCAAACGTCCACGCAAGGCTCCAACATCCGAAGCTCACCCAATTCACAAGCTGCATGCGGCGCCGCACGAGTCCGTATACCGTGCGGTTTACGAAAATGACCCGCCCGATTTTCGACTGATCAAAACCGACCATCCCGAACAACTCTAAGCATGCGCAAAGTCCTTCGTCCTGGGCAAGCTCGGCTCATGGTCCCGTGGCTGCTGCTGGCGGCCGCGGCTTGCAGTGACACCGACTATCGGCTGGGCGGTGCCTTTCCAAACGGCGAAGATCGAGGGGGAACCAGCGGTCTCGGATTGATCGAGACGGGCACAGCCGGGGCCGGGAACGGATCCATGGCGCCGGCCGGCAAAAGCGACACAGGGATCGCCGGCAGCCATGCAGGCGACCCCTACGGTGGAGCGAGCGACGCTGGCGGCAGAGAACCGAATGGCGGCGACGTGGGAGGCGCAACGAGTGACCGCGCGGGGACCACCGGCAGCGGCGGCCAAGACACCGTCGCTGGCTTCGGTGGTAACGCTGGCGGCGGGGCTGGCAACACAGGCGCGAGCGGAGGAACGGTTAGTATGAGCGGGGGCGCCGGCACGGGCGCAGCCGCTGGCTTAGCGGGCTCAGGCGGCAGCACCTCCGGTTCGGCTGGCGCGAGCGGAAGCGCAGGCACGGGCGCGAGCGGAAGCGCAGGCACGGGCGCGAGCGGAAGCGCAGGCACTGCGGGTGGACCGGTCGCAGGCACGGGGAACGGCGGATCGCTCGCGGGCAGTGGTGGCTCGAGCGGCGCCACGGGCATCAGCGGGGGCGCAGGCATCTCGGGCGGGGAGAGCGGAGGGGCCAACGGCAATTGCGTGGGCAGTTGCTCGCTAATCAGCGTCGATGATTGTTCCAGCGTGCCGCAATGCGCGCCGAGCGGGACATGCGCGAACGGGATGACCGAACTGCCCTGCGCCAACTTGAGCGAAGACAGCTGTGTACAAAAAACCTGGTGCCTCTGGATGGGCAACTCGACCGGCTGCAAGTTGCAACCGGAAATTTGTCACGACCTTTATCAGGACCAGCCATCCTGCTCATCGACTGCGGATGAGTTTTCGTGCTTATGGAAACCGCTCGCCTGCAGCGGCACGCTCAACTGCGCCTTGCTCGAGAACCAAGCGCAGTGCAACAGCACACAAGGTTGTGGTTGGGCCACGGGCGCGCCCGGCAAGCTCACCCTTTCACAATCCCAACTCTCGTTCGCGCTGAATTGCCCGAGCCCGCCGGTTTTTACTGCCAAGACCATCACATTGACCAACACGGGTGGCAGCACGCTCACCTGGTCACGAACGGCTCCAATCGGCGATTTCACGGTAGTCGTTCCCAGCAGCGGAACTCTGATCCCGAACGCGCAGGTCACGGTCAGCATCACTCCTGCGTTCTCGTCCTTTTCTGGTTCGGGGCCCACCCCGGGACACGACTACAAGCCGGCAGACGTCACCTTTACGACGAACGTCAGTGGCGATGTCGCGCACACGGTCGGCATCACAGAGAGCTCGAATGGTTATGCCGTGTCCCCCCCGGCCTCGATTGACTTCGGAAGTGTAGCGGTTGGGACAAGCGTCACGAAGATCATTTCTGGCGCCGCCCAGGTGCCGGGCGCGGGGCTCGGTTCCAGCAATCCAGACTTCGTGCTGAACGGAGTCGGGCCGCTGTCCAACGGCACGTGGACCCTCACCTTCACGCCTTCTGCACCCGGGCCCGCCAGCACCACGTTGACGATGGGTAGCGCCTCCGGCTGTGTTTTCCCACCGAAGACATTTACCGCTTATGGGAATCAGTAGCTGCGCCCTCCGGCGGGGCTGATTGACCAGCTGCGCACGACGTGAAAGCCTGCCGCCCCGATGACGAGTAAGCACAGCGATGGTCCGCTCGGTTTCGATGCAGCCGCGTATCAGTCGCGTTCCGCGGGGCTCTCTCCGGAACCCATCCGCGACGGCCTGTGGGCACTCGTTGAAAAGGAACTCGCGGGTGCGGTGCTCGACGCCGGTTCCGGCGGGGGCGGGTGGTTGCGGCGGGTCATGAACAAGGCTCCCGCGCTGACCCGAGTCGCCAGCGTCGACCTCGTAGATTCTGGTGCGGGCGCCATCCAGGGAGTCGACTTTCACCTTGCTGATCTGTCCCGTGACCGCCTGCCGTTCGACGATGCAAGCTTCGACTGGGTGTTCGCGCTGGAGGTCATGGAGCACCTCGCCAATCCGCGCCATTTCGTGACCGAAGTGGCGCGAGTGCTCAAGCCCAATGGTCGCTTCGCGCTGACGACCCCGAGCAACGACTGCCTCACTTCTCGCTTGTCACTACTGATGCGCGGCTATTTCCCCGCCTTCAACGATCGCGACTACCGCGAATCGGGTCATATCACCCCAATACTCGAGCTCGACCTTCGGCGCATGGCGACTGAAGCCAAGTATTCGAAGGTCGAGTTCTTCTTTCCGCTCGAGGGCCGCCTGCCGAAGCTCGAGGTCACTTGGCAGCACTTCTTGCCAAACCTGCGGGGAAAGCTTTGGAGCGATACGCTGTTTTGCCAAATGACGAAATAGCGGTTTGCGGCTCAAAGTAGCGCCGTCTCCTCCAACTCCCGACCACGCGTTTCCGGCAGGGTGATCCAGATCAGAAACAACGCGAGCAACGGGAACGCGGTAGTCGCTGCCAGCGTCGTGCCCCAACCAAAGCGCGGAATCAACGCGCCGACGGCGACCGGCGACAAGCAGTATCCGATGCGGCCGATCACGTTGTTCGACCAAGCAAACGCCGAGCCCCGGTAGCGGGTCGGGAACAGCTCGGTGGTGAAGGCGTTGAGCACCGTGAGCACCGTGTTCACACCCAAGACCGCGAACACCAGCGAAGCCGTCAGCGCGGCCACGCTATGCGCCGTGTAGGCGCCAATGACGCCGACGATGGTCGAGGCGTAGATCAAGGTCGCGCCGAGCTTGCGACCGATCAGGTCGAGCAGCTTGCCGGCAGCGAATGCCAGAGGCATCGAAGCGAGCGCGGATAGCTTGACCGCGTTGCCCACCTGCGCATCGCTCAAACCGCGCTCGGCAACCGCGAATTCCTTCCAAAACGTGACCGCGTTCTGGGTACAGACATAGGTCAAAAACCAGATTGCGGCCAATTGCAGCACGCGCTTTCGATGAGTGGTGCCCCAGATCGCAAACAGATTCTGTTCCTGCGACGCCGAATCGTGCTCGATGAAGCGGCTGGTCTCTTTCAGCCCAGTACGCGCGATTGCCAGCAATACGAGCGGCACGATGCTCACGAAGTAGACGCTGCGCCAGCCGTATGCGGTAGCAAGCAGCAGTGGCACGACGCCCGCGCACACGATGGCACCGAAGCCGGCAGCGGCGCTGACTACACCGAGCGCAGTACCGCGGCCTTTGGCCGGAAATTCTTCAGCGGCGATCACCATGCTCGTGGCCCATTCGGCGATCAAGAAGATGCGTGCCAGCATCTGCAGGAGGGCAAACACGTAGACGTTCGGCGAAAGCCCCGACAAGAACGTGAACACCGTGTAACCAGCGATGGTCGCCGTGAGCACTGGTTTACGCCCCCAGCGGTCGGCCTTGCGCGCCAAGACGAACGCCAAAATCGTGCCCAGGTTGATGAAACCGACGAGCAGGCCGCCACCAGTGATGCCCACCCGCAAATCTGCCCGCAAATTGGGCAAAATCTGGGTAAGCGCGAAGAAATCGTAGCCTTCGAAGAAGCTCGCCACGCTCAAGAAGACCAGCAACCGCCGTTGGTAGCTGGTGAGTGGCAGCGCTTTTTCGGAGTCGTGTTTCGGGGTCGAAGCGGCGCCGTCACTCATTCGATCAGCCCGGCTTCGGGGCTGGAGGCGTTCGCGTATAGCTGCTTCGGCATCCGGCCGGCGAGGAACGCCTTGCGGCCAGCGATCACCGCGCCACGCATGGCCTCAGCCATCAACACCGGTTTTTTGGCGTGAGCGATCGCGGTATTGAGCAGGATCCCGTGACAGCCGAGCTCCATCGCCACGGCGGCGTCGCTTGCCGTGCCGACACCTGCATCGACGATCACGGGCACTTTCGCGTTTTCCAAGATGATCCGCAAATTGTAGGGATTTCGGATACCAAGCCCGGATCCGATTGGAGCGGCCAAGGGCATCACGGCCGCGCAACCGAGGTCCTCCAACTTGCGACAGACGATCGGATCGTCGATGCAATAGGGCAAGACGGTGAAGCCCTCCTTGACGAGGATCTTGGCTGCCTCGAGCGTTTGCTCGTTGTCCGGATAGAGGGTCTTGGGATCACCGATCACCTCCAGCTTGACGAGATCGGCGATGCCCAACTCGCGCGCGAGGCGCAGGGTACGCACCGCTTCGTCGGCAGTATAGCAGCCGGCGGTGTTGGGGAGGATGGTCCAGCGCTTGCTGAGCACCAGGCTCATCAGCGAACCCGAGCTGCGGTCCTTGAGCTCGACGCGGCGCAGCGCCACCGTGATCACTTCGGCCCCGGAAGCGGTCAGCGCTTGCTCCGTTTCCTGCACGCTTTGGTACTTGCCGGTGCCGACGATGAGGCGGGAGTGGAACACGTGAGAGCCGATTTTCAAGCCGTCTTGCTCGGTCATGTGAACTTGGTTAGCGCCGCCCCAGGCGCGCGGCAACGTGAAAGCGAGCTACAGTGCTCGGGCGATGAATGACAGGCCGAGCGATTTACTGATTCACCCGAGCGCTTGTATCGACCCGGGCTGCTCGATCGGCAGCGGCACGCGGGTTTGGCATTTTTCCCACGTGATGGCCGGCGCTTCGATTGGCCGCGACTGCACGCTCGGCCAGAACGTGTTCGTCGCAGGCGGGGCCCGCATCGGTAACCACGTCAAGATCCAGAACAATGTCTCGGTGTACGATGGCGTGGAGCTCGAAGACGAAGTCTTCTGTGGCCCGTCGTGCGTATTCACGAACGTGAAAAATCCACGCTCGGAGATTTCGCGCCGAAGCGAGTTCTCGCTGACGCGGGTGCGCCGGGGCGCCTCGCTGGGCGCCAACTCGACAGTGATCTGCGGCGCAGAACTCGGCCGCTACAGTCTGCTCGGCGCCGGCGCCGTAGTCAGCGGTCAGCACCCTGACTACGCCCTACTGCTCGGAGTTCCCGCGCGCCAAGTCGGCTGGGTCAGCCGTCACGGCCACCGCCTGGAAGCGCGCGACAGTGATGGAAACCTGCTATGCCCGGAGAGCCGCCTTCGCTATCGTGAAACCGCGAGCGGCCTGCTCTGCCTCGATCAACCGGAAGATCAACCTCTCCCGTGAAGCCACCATCCCCGAGCGCACGCCGCGTCGCCGCCCCCAGCGACATCCCGTTCTTCGATTCGACCGCCCAGACCTCGGAGCTGATGGATGAGATCCGACCCGCGATGGAGCGCGTGATCCGCTCGCAGCGCTTCATCTTGGGCGAAGAGGTAGCGGCGTTCGAGCGTGAGATAGCAGACTACATCGGGGTCAAACATGCGATCGGCGTGTCCTCTGGGACCGACGCGATCACGATCGCGCTGTCCGCGCTCGGCATTGGCCCGGGTGATGAAGTGATCACCACGCCCTACACATTTTTCGCCACCACGGGGGCCATCCTGCGCGTCGGCGCAACGCCCGTGTTCGTGGACATCGAGCGCAGCAGCTTCAATCTGGATGTCGAGCGCGTCACCGAAGCGCTGACGCCGCGCACGCGCGCCCTGTTGCCCGTGCACTTGTTCGGTCAGGCCGCAGACATGCGCGCGCTGCGGGCAATCGCCAGTCAAAGTCGGATCGCGCTGATCGAAGACGGAGCGCAAGCACTCGGAGCGACACTGCATGGCGAGCGAGTTGGCTCGCTGGGTGACATCGCTTGCTTCAGCTTCTTTCCGACCAAAAACCTCGGCGCTTTTGGCGACGGCGGGCTCGTCACGACGAACGACGACAGCCTCGCCGAGCTCGCGCGCTCGCTCAGAGGTCACGGCTTCAGCGCAAAGCACTTCAGCCAGCGTTTAGGGGGTAACTACCGGCTCGACGCGCTGCAAGCGGCCGTATTGCGGGTGAAGCTGCCCCATTTGGACGGTTTCAACGCGCGCCGTCGCAAGAACGCTCACTACTATCTGAGCGCCGTAGCGAACGACGCGCTCGATTTGCCGAAAGAGCTAGCGGCGCGAAAGCACGTCTACCATCAGTTCGTCGTTCGCTGCCCAGAACGCGAAGCGCTCGCGACACATCTGTTGGAGCGCGGGATCCGAAGCGAGCATTATTACCCCTTCCCCATCCACCTTCAACCAGCCTGCGCTGGCCTAGGGTATCGAGCTGGGTCGTTCCCGGAAGCAGAATCGGCAGCGCGGCAATCGCTCGCACTGCCGATTTTTCCCGAGCTCGAGGACTGGATGCTCAGCACGATCGCCGAGGCGCTCGGCTCGTTCAACCCGACTCGCTAAGCGGCTCCCGCGATCAGGCGAAGCCCGCTTTGCGAGACGTTGCAGTCGGCCCCTCGATGGCACCTGCGTACACGTCGCTCATCGACAACAAGTACAACTCGCCGCGGTTGGTGCGCGCGTGAACCAACTTGCCATCGACACGCAGCGCCTCCACACGGCCGACGGTCAGCGCCGCCCCATTGAAGGCGACATACAGAGTAAACAGCCGGCCATCGGCGGCGCCCACCCAGCCTTTGTCGTCCTTCTTCGCTTCAGCGGCGGTGAGCAGCGCGGTCAGGTGTTCTTCGGTCATGCGCTAAAGTTTTTCTTTTCTAGCCCGAAGTCAAGGCTCGCGCGCTTTTATCGTGGAGGCGGGCGGAACTCGCTCTATCGTTCGGCGGTGTCCGAGACCGTCACCGCCAAAGAAGGCGGCCCCAATGGGGCAAAGCAGAGCGTAGCAGCCGATGGCGGAGGCCCGCACCTCCAGGTACGTTCCCTGCAAAAGAGCTTCGGCGATACCAAGGTGTTGACGGATGTGAACATGAGCATTGGCCGTGGGCACATTGCCGTCATCATCGGCGGGTCAGGGGCTGGCAAGACCACGCTGCTGCGCATTTTGATTGGCCTCGAGCGCCCGACCTCTGGCTCCGTGGAGATCAGCGGTCAGGATATCGCCTCGATGAGCGACCGCGAGCTGAACGTCATGCGTCGCAAGTTCGGAATGGTATTCCAGTATTCGGCGTTGCTCGATTCGATGAACGTGATGGACAACGTTGCTTTCCCCATGCGTGAGCACACCGATCTGTCCGAAAAGGAAATCAAGGCTCAAGTCACGGAAAAGTTGAACTCGCTCGGCTTGGACAACGTGGAGACGCGCTTTCCGAGCCAACTCTCGGGCGGCATGCGCAAGCGCGTCGCGTTGGCCCGGGCGTTGATGCTCGAACCAGAGATCATCATGTACGATGAACCGACGAGCGGCCTCGATCCGGTGACCAGTCGAATGGTCGATGACCTGATTGTCGACACTCGCAAAAAATTCGGCGTGACGAGCGTGATCATTTCGCACGACATGGTCGGCGCGCTGCAAATCGCCGACGAGATTTACCTGCTCTCGAAAGGGGCGATTGTGGCATCTGGCTCGCCCAAAGAGCTCATCCATGGTGACAACGAGCTGCTGCACCAATTCCTGCAGTCGAGCGGCGTCACGGCCATGCCAGGCGCGGCTGAAAAGCTCGCCAATAACGACTGAAAGCAGCTTCGGCGATCCAACCAAGAAGCGGCCGGCCAGGGCTGGCTACAGTTTCTGGAATACGGCACCGATTGAAGACCGTGGCGCCGCCCAATGACCGCGGTTTGCCGTCTTGAGCAGCTTGTTCACTCCGCGCGTGTACAAGCTTGAAGCTGCATTACGCCAAGGTGGCGGAAGGTTTCGCAACTCACCCTGCGCGAACTTGGCGACCGCTCCGTAGCCGAGGAACTCGAAGAGTGGCTCGACCAACCGCACGCCAGGACGTCGTTCCGCGAAGGTCACGTACCAGTCCGGCAGAAGCCTCTGATGATCACGCGGATAGTTGTGAACGGGCCACATGCTCGGGGTGATGGTGACGATGGTGCCGCCTGAGCGCGTAACGCGAATCGCGTTGTCGAGAACGGTGATCGGGGCAAACGCGTGCTCGAGAACATTCAGTACCAGCACGCTCCCGAAATCTACCCGGGGGATTGCGGCCGTAACGTCTTCTGCCTCGAAATCAGCAGCGTAGTCGACGCCAGGCCCCGCTGAGGTGTCGGTACACCTGTACTCCAAGCCAGCGCCCTCTACCTGCTCGCGACTGGTCGTGCCGCCATAACCCGCACCCAGCTCCAACACCGGACCGGTGATCGTGCCGCCAAGAAGCAATTTTCGCACGTAGTCGACGTCGTCAGATGTCATTCAAGCGCATTCTAGTCATGAGCGGGTCCCGATTGGATCCTGAATGAACGGAAAATGATCCGTGGACTTTGAAATGTCAACCGCCAGCCCTCACCGCATTTGCCTCGATTGAACTTCCAGCGAGGCCAGCGTAAAGGTCAGCGTATGTCAGCAGGGAGTGGGCGCACTTTTTTGGTCACGGGCGCCGCGGGTTTCATCGGTAGTCATACGGCTATTCGGCTGCTCGAGCGCGGAGACCATGTGGTCGGGCTCGATAACTTCAACGACTACTACGATCCAGCGCGCAAGCGCGCAAACCTAAGGGACGTGCAGGTTGCGGCAAACGCAAGCGGCAAGCTGAGCTTCGTCGAGGGGGACATTCGCGATCGAGCACTGCTCGCAAAGCTGTTCGAGGCGCACTCGTTCAGCGGCGTCGCACACCTTGCCGCAATGGCTGGTGTGCGTAGCTCGGTCGCGGATCCCTGGCTCTACTACGAATGCAACCTCACTGGCACGCTCAACTTGCTCGACGCGGCGCAGCGTTTCAACAAGCCGAATTTCGTGTTCGCTTCCACGTCTTCTGCATACGGCAATACCAAGATCATCCCGTTCGTCGAGACGGATGCCGCCGACCGACCGCTCGCGCCCTACCCCGCCAGCAAGCGTGCCGCCGAGCTGCTTGGACACTCGTATCACCACATTCAGGGCTTGGACTTCACGGCCCTGCGATTCTTCACCGTATACGGCCCGCGCGGTCGTCCGGACATGATGACGTACAAGATCTTCGATGCCATCCGCACCGGCACGCCCATCCCCCTGTTCAACGGTGGGAACATGCACCGTGATTGGACGTTCGTGGGCGATGTGGTCTCGGGGGTCGTGGCCGCCTTGGAGCGGCGCCTGGGCTACGAAGTGATCAATATCGGGCGCGGCGAGCCGGTCCTGGTCGCCGACTACATCAAGTGCATCGAGCAACTTGCGGGGAAGCGGGCGCCGTTCAAGGCCGAACCGATGATGAAGGCCGATGTCGGCTTCACGTTCGCCAACATCGACAAAGCCAAGGCGCTACTCGGCTACGCGCCCCGTGTCTCGGTCGAAGAAGGCGTACGGCATTCCTACGAGTGGTACGAGCGCGCGGTCGCGAATCCGAGCGCCTAACGTCACCCTCGTGCAAATACGCTGCGCGCTTCTGCAAGCGCGTGGCGGCCCGCAAACCGTGCTAGAGAGGGCGCCGATAGCGCTGTGATCTTCAACGAGCTTACCTACTACTTCTTCTTTCTGGGGCCGTGCGTCGTTGTCTTTCACCTGCTCGCGCTCGTGCGCAGTGTCGACTTACTCCGCGCTCGAAGTTACGCGCTTTCAACGTTCGGTACCCTCTTTTTTGCCTATTACGGCTACTCTCACTTCGGTGGCTGGAGAGGCAGCGCCGGGGTTGCTCTCTTCGCTTGGGAGCTGTTCACTTCGCAACTGTACCGGCCCCGCTCCAGGTGGTGCCTATTCGGCATCGTCCAAGCCGTCTTGATCTTGGTCGCGTTCAAATATCTCGGATTCTTTGCCAGTTCGTGGAACGGCGTGGCGGGTCACGGCGCCCTTCGTATCCAGGACGTTCCACATCTCGCGCTTCCGCTCGGCATCAGCTTTTTCACGTTCGAGTTCATCCATTTCGCCGCGGATGTTTATCTGGGGCGCATCGAACGAAGACCGCACGGAACGTATGCGGCGTTCATCTTCTTTTTTCCGACCATGATCGCCGGGCCTATCAAACGCTACGGCGAATTCGAACCGGAGCTAGAACGAGCGCGATTCGACGGCGCGCTTTTCGCGCAGGGCATCACGCGGATCCTGGCGGGGCTCGCCAAGAAGCAGGTACTCGCCGACACGTTCTCCCTCTGGTCGGACAAACTCAACACCGAGGCGTTGTACTCAGCGGCACCAATCAGCGTTGCCGGCTGGATCTTGGCCTATGGAATGAAAATTTACCTGGATTTTTCGGGCTATTCCGACATTGCGATCGGCAGTGGCTACCTGTTCGGAATTCACATTCCCGAGAACTTCGACTGGCCCTACGCCAGCAAGAGTATCACCGAGTTCTGGCGTCGCTGGCACATCTCGCTCGGGCGCTGGATCTTCGACTACGTCTATGTGCCGCTCGGTGGATCGCGCGGAGGTCAAGTGCGTACCGCTCTGAACCTGCTCGCTGCCTTCGCACTCTCTGGCCTGTGGCACGGGGCGGCATTCAACTTTTTGGCGTGGGGGGTGTGGCACGGGGCGATGATGACCGCGCATCGCTTCTGGCGCGGCTGGCACGGGCGGCCGTCAGGCCTCGTGTGGAGCGCCGCCTCGCTGCTGCTCACTTTCGTTGGCGTAAATATCGGTTGGGCTTTCTTTTGTATGGATCTGCCGCGCGCCTGGTTCGCGCTCGCGCGGGTCGCACAGGTGCTCGCATGAGTTGGACTCGCCTGGCAGAGTGGCTCGAGTTCGTGGGCGGTTCGCGTCCGCTTCCTAGCTGCCTGAACGATCGCCAAATCGCGTTCGCACGTGCCGTCTGGTGGATTCTGCTGTTTCTCGTCAGCTGGGCATTCGCTGGCCGAGGCACGAAGTTCATCTACGTGGATTTCTGATGGGGAATAGCAGCCAATTTCTCGTCTTTTCCGCAGCGCTGACACTTGCTGGGCTCGGCGCAGGCGACGTCCTGTACGGGCGCTACGCCGAGAACCACTTCGTGCCGAACATGACCTTGCAGAGGGCAGAAGCGGCCGGCTCTGCTTGCTTGGTCACTCTCGGCGATTCTCGCATGGCGGCAGGCATCGACTCCCCAGCGCTCCGGGATGCTCTCCGCGCGCACGGAGTCGAAACGTGCGTGGCGCCACTTGCGGTCGGTGCGCTGCCAATCTCGGGCCAAGCAATGGCCATGCGGCGCCTCTTACGTGACGGACACACTCCCCAATGGGTCGTCCTGGGCGCAAGCGCCGGGTCATTGCTCGATGAAGACTCGCCAGATCCGAGCGCCCTGGTTGGAAATCGGGCAGCCGAGTTGGCTTGGTCCGAGCCGTCGGACGTTTATCGTTACTACCCCGGCTTTCCGTTCGCCGATCTGGACCGCGGCGTTCGCTTTTCATTCGCGCGCAGCAATGCCTTGTCCATTTATGCCTCGGCGACCTGGATCAAGGCGCAGGGGTTACAGGATCGGCTGGTGAGGAGCCAACCCGCGGCGCCGCGAACTCGTTTTGGCGCCTTGAGCGATATGCAGGCGTTGTTCGGCGTTTTTCGTGGCGCTGCCCTGGCAGCCCTCTCGAGATCGAACGGTGATTACACCCTGAATCGTTGGTTCGAGCTGGTTCGGCGCCTAACCCACGAGCGTGGGGCTCAACTAGTGGTGCTGGAGGTACCCATGACTTCGCGCTATCGGGACGAAGTGCTCGATTCAGCGGCTGGCAAACGATACCGTGACTGGTTGGTCAACCAACTCGCAGCGTCAGGCGACCTGTTCCTCGATCTGTCAGCGCCGCAGTCGGTTCAGGATCAAAATTTTTCCGATGGCATTCACCTCGACGAAGCGGGAGCAAAGGCCTTTTCCGATGAGCTCGGAGTAAAATTGGCCGCGCTGATCCTGCAGCGCTCGGTCCCCCACGCTCCGTAGCCCCCGGACCGTGCTGCGCGCGCCCGTGCCATTTCTGACGCGGGCCCCGCGGGACGGCCGCCGAGGCCAGGCGGTCAGTAACGTTTGGGAGCGGCCCCGGAGTTCGATTTCACGAGCCGAGCATTTCAACGCATTGGTCAAAGATTCGAGGCGATCGCCGGTGTGGTTCTCGGTCCAGATCCACTACGCTACGAGCATGACCGTTGCTTGCCCGCTCTGTCGCTCGGGCGCTACATTCGTACTGCAGACGACCGAGCCACTATCCGAATCCGATCCTCTGGTGAAGACGACCTTCATCGCCGCGGGTGATGTGCTCAAGTTCGTTGCTTGTCAGGCGTGCGGTTTGATCTTCCGCTCGCCCCGGCCGACGCGCGAACAGATAGGGAACTTCTACGAGCACATCCTCCCGCCACTCGAGGCGCCTCTCATGCAGGGGGCGGGGGTCACCGAGCAACTCGCCGATCAACGCAACGATCTGCGTTACGCTTTGCTTTTCGACGACCTCAGCCGATTGGTGAACGGCGCTCCAGGCCATATCATCGACATTGGCGGGTGGGATGGCCGGTCGCTCGTCCCCTTTCAAGCTGCCGGCTGGAGTACGACCCTGATCGACCCAGGTGCGGCGAAGCGAACGCTCGCCAGCCGCGACATCCGCGTGCTCGGCTCGGTGGAGGAAGCGACTCGCGGCCAGCTCCAGCCGGCCAAGTTGATTACGAGCTATCACTGTGTCGAGCACATCCTCGACCTCGACGCTTGGGTCACGGAGTCCAAGGCTCTTTCGGATGCGGATACGATCTGGATCATCGAGGTGCCGTTCGAGGTCATCTACATCGACCATTTGCTTCGAAGGCGCCCCCTGAGGCGAACGAACATCCATGACCAGCACCTGAACTTCTTTACGCCTCGCAGCTTGACCGCACTCGCACGGCGTATGGACTTGGAACCAATGAGCGTGAAGGTCGTGGTGACCCCCTATTGGTTTGGACCAACCGTGTCGCTGCGCTTGATCGCTCGAGCATCGTCGCGCGCGCGACAATCCGTGCCGCCCAAGCTCAGATCGCCTCGGCGCGTGCGTGCCGGCTTGGCGCTATGGTTACCCGCATGGCGGCGCGTGGCAGGGCTGATGTTTCGATACACGCGCATACGGCATCCCGAATGGGGCTGAGCGCGTGGATCTGCGCCACGAACCAGAAACGAGTGCCTGGGCGCGGCCTACGTGCTGCTGGGGGGCGGAAGCAGTCGAAGCTTGCCCAACCAGCCCGACAGCCGCGGCCCTAGCGGCAGACCAACGTACAGAGGCTTCATCCAGAAAAGATAGAGCAAGCCGAATGCCCCGCAAGCCACGGCGAGAACCCAGAAAGGCAGTGCCGGACTGAAACGCCCGAGCGCAAATGCCAGCACCGCCAACGGCGCAAAGCGTGAGCACCAAGGCCAATAGACCTGAGTCAGGATTTCGCGTTTCCTGACGCCGGTTTTCAGTTCGAGCAACCATAAGCCGACGGGCAGCCCAGTCAGCGCCGCGCTGATGAATGTCCCTACGGCGACCCCGTTGACTCCGATGTAGCGACTCAAGACCGATGCCAGCAGGACATGCAGTACGCCGTTGGCCAGGAACACGAGCCCGACCTCCAGGCGTCTGCCGAAGACCGACGAGATACTGATCAAGCCATGCACCGCGGTCATCATGACCGCGTTTGCCGCCATCATTGCATTCAAGGGCGCGCCCATGAAGAGATCGGCTCCTACCCAAACTCGGATGAAGCCGGCATTGGAAGCGAGCACGGCGCTCGCGACGGCGCCTGCGAGGATCAAGTGAAGCCGCAATATCGCAAGCACTACCTCGTGAACGCGAGCGCGGCTCTGTTCGGCCGCCAATTGCGCCAGACCTATCAATGCGGCGTTTGGCAGTATCCAGCCGAAGTGCATCAGGGTCATTGGCAGTCGGCTCGTTATTACGAAACCAGAAATCGCCGCCCGCAGCCCGCAATACGAGAGGATGATCGGATCGGTCGCCGCCGCCAATTGGAAACCGACCTGCGCGAGCCAAAGTCCCATCCCGTCCACTGCGAGGCTACGCATGAGCAACCGGGTGGGCGCCGGCCAGCGGCGCACTAGCGAGCGAAAAGAAATGTTGGCGCGGACCAGCGCGGCCAACGCACTGAGAACCGGCGGAAGCGTTGCGCCAATTGCCAACGCGTAGAGGCCAAGCCCGCGCCACGCGAGCACGAACGTCAAAAGCGAGGTCCCGACGACCTCGAACAATCCGAGTGCTCCGAGAAACGTCGCGTCTTGAAGGCCGGTGAGGAGGACCGTGAAGAGACGGAGCGGAAAGGTCACGGCTGTCAGAACGACCACGACGAAGACCGGTCCCTGCAGCAAGCCCTGATCGTGTGGAGAGAGCTGCAGCAGATTGGGATAGAAGTGCCACAGCAAGCAGGCGACGGCGAAATAGCCGATCCCCGTCAAGCACGCGAACGGCAGCGCGGACGAGAGCGAAGCGCGGATTCGATCGGGGTCCTTTCGACCGTCTGCATCGGCGACAACCCATTGCAACACGCGCAGCACTCCCAAATCCGCCAACCCCGCGTACGCGAGCAAAGCTCCGCTCGCAGCCCAAAGGCCCCAGGTGTCTTTGCCCAACATACGGAGGACCACTCGCGTAACCAACAAACCGAGGACCATCCCAATGGTCGACTGTCCGTAGGTGAAGAGTGCCGTGACGACGGTGTTGCGACGGCGAGCCACGGCAGTTTAGCGGCGAGCCACCAAGTGAACCGAGAGCGCGGTCAAGTGCGCCAGCTCGGCGGCAAGTTTCGCAGCACTTCGATATTCTCGAACACGGTCGGCTTCCTGGGACCGACAGATTTTGCCCAGGAGGCCATTCGCTCCAAGCCTTGCTTCAAGTCGTGCTCCGCGCGGTAGCCGAAGACTCGCGCGACTTTCGAGTGATCAGCCACCGCGTGGAGCACTTCTTTGCGTGCCTCGAGGTGCCGGAGCTCAGCCGGAACGCCCATCGCCGCTGCGACCTGCAAGGCCAGCTCGTTGAGCGTGGTCGCGGTGTCGGCTCCGACGTTGAAACTTTGCCCGAAGGCCTGACTCACCTCTGGCGCGCGCGCGATGACGGGCGCCACGTCCGCGATGTAGCTGAAGCCCCGACTCTGCGTGCCGTCGCCGAAAATCGTCATCGGCTGGCCGCTCATGAGTTGGTTCATGAAGATGCCGATCACGTTGCGATAACGATCACCGATGTGTTGCCGCTCGCCGTACACGTTGTGCGGCCGGAAGATGACGTAGTTCAAGCCGAACATATGATGGGCAGCCGCGAGATCGAGCTCGACGCTATACTTGGCGACGCCGTAAGGATCCTCTGGAGCCGGAACCAGCGATTCGATCATGGGGGTTTGATTGGCCCCGTAGACGGCGATCGAACTGGTGAAAACGAAACAGCGGACCTCTGCCTTTATCGACTCGTTCAGCACGTTCATCGAACCGACCACGTTGTTCTCGTAGTTGAACGCTCGGATGAAGTGGCTGAGACCCTCTGCGGCGTAGGCCGCGAGGTGGTAAACCGTGTCGATTTTGTGTTCCGTAAAGATGCGGTGCAGCAGTGCTTTATCGAGTACCGATCCCTGGTGGAAGATGGCTCCCTTGGGAACATTGTCGGTGAAGCCGCCCGAGAGGTCGTCCAGCGCAACGACCTCTTTTCCTGCCGCAAGTAAGTGCTCGACCACGTGCGAGCCAATGAAACCTGCAGCGCCTGTAACGAATGCCGTCATCTCATCCTCCTGAACGCCCACTGCGGAGCAACAGAAACTGGCGCTCGCGGGCGAGCCGCTCGCGCACCTCTTTGATCTCGGCTCGCCCGAGCAGCGCGAGGGCTGCCTGCTTTCCCGTCGCCAGCGATAGCCGGATCGCCATCGCTCCATAGTAAGCGGCCGCCGCCGACCGTGACTCGTTCTTCTTGATGTAGGACAAGTGACTGCGGAAGTGGACGAAGGTCTTGTCCTTCATGAAGGGCCGAGCTGCAGAGCCAACGTGAACCATTTTGGCCCCAGGCCAATACCTCACCGTCCAACCGGCGCGACGTGCGCGATAGCACCAGTCGACGTCCTCATCGAAGATGAAGAAGCGCTCGTCGAGTTCACCGACGTCTTCGTAGCAAGCACGGCGCATGAACAGAAAGCTTCCCACAATCCAATCAACGTCCTGCTCTCGCGTATAATCGGGAGCGGCGTTGGCTCCCTGCTGAAGCGAAATTCCTAGCAACGCCTGAACTTCCCGCCAGGGCTCCGGGAAATCGAAGAACGACGGTTGGTAGCTTCGCTGGGCGTCGTTGTTCAAATGGGTGATGCCCAGGGCGCCAACGTCCGCGTGTTGGTCCATGTACTCGACCGCCTTGCCCAGCGCGTTCTCGATTTGAATCGTGTCATTGTTGAGCAAGACGATGTAGCGCCCTCGCGCGCGCCGAATGCCCTGATTATTCGCTCTACTGAAACCCCGATTGTCCGGGTTCGCGATAAATTGAACCCATGGAAAACGCGTCGGGAGCTCTTCGGTCGTGCGGTCCTTCGTGGTGCCGTTATCGACAACGAAAACCTCGTAACTGATTCCGGCGGTGTACTTTTCGATGGACGCCAGCGCGTCCGATGTCACCTGCAGAGCATTCCAAGTCACCAAGACAATCGAAAGATCAACCGGTTGCTGGGGTGGCACGATTGCAGTCGCAGCGTCGGACGTCATGGGCGAGCGCTTTCTAACACAATTCGCCCAGCTTTCGGACCGCCGGGACGGAACATTGTTGCCACGCTCGCGCCGGAACACCCACGCGGCTTAGAATCACGACTTGACGATCTCGAGTCGAAAAAACAAAAACCAGGCCGGAAACACCCAAGCCCAGCGCTCCTCGTATGTTGCTGGCAGCCGGTTCGCGAAACGGTGCACGAGTTTGTTCGCGAGCGTAGGCCGAAAAACGATTTTGCGCTCCACCACTCTAAAGCGCGCCCGGGAGTAAAAGGCATTCGGATGCCCTTCGGTCACGTAGTCGAAGGTGCGGGCACCGAAGTAGTGGCGGTGGGTCGGATCGGTGAACGCGCCATCGCTCGAGAAATGCGGGACAATCACGTCGACGGTCGCGCCGGGGCGCCCCACCCGATGAATCTCCTCGAGCGTCTTGAGCACGTCGTCGAGGTGCTCGATGACGTCGTGGGCGTATATCTCGTCGAACGACGACGCCTCGAAGGGCCAGGGTCGGAGATTCAGGTCATGCACGAGATCAGGGCTCGTGTCCTGGGTCAGGTCCACATTGAGCGCGCCAGGCATGTACTTCTGCCCGGAGCCCAAATGGAGGATCGCCCGTGCTGCTTTGTTCATCGTTCGCGCGCGAGCTTAGTCTGCGTTCCGCTGGGTGGGCAGCCCAAAATGACGCAGCTAGGCCGGGCTGGAGGCCGAATTCACAAGCATCCAAATGACAAGCTTGCGCGCCCACTCCACGAGCACCGGCCGAACGCTTCCGCGGCGGCGCCGGTTTAGGCAAAGAACCGTTTCAAACGCAAAAACCTCTTCTCGTACAAATGCCAGCTCAGAAACGCAGCGCATAGGCTTGCGCTTCCTGTCACGAGATAAAAAAAGGCGAGCGATGGCAGGCTCGAGCCAAGGAGCACTGGCATTCGCGCAGGCTTCAACACGAAGTCTCGAATCGCCGCCGAAATCGGGTAGTGAAATAGATAGAGCGCGTAGCTGTACCGACCAAACAAACGCAATGCTTTCCACTCGAGGGGACGAATCAACAACGCGGTTGGCGCCCCAACGACCGCGAGAATCGCGCACCCAGTCAGCGCAGACGCAAGCAGATAGCCGCCGACGACGTTGATGGCGTCGGCCACGGGGGCCGCGAGAGGCAGCAGAAATAATAGGCACAAGGGACACGTGAACTGCAGACTGCGACTCAGAAGAGCGCGGATGGAAGCCGGCGAACGACCACGAACCACGATCGCCGTGAGTGCACCGATGGCCAAGCCGTCCAATCGACAAAACGTGAGAGTGTAGACCGCTACCGGCGCCGCGTGCCAAGCGGTCAGTAGCGTTCGACTCGCAACAGATACGGCGATCAAGCCCAGACAGAGCCAGCGTAGACGAGCCCTCGAAAGCCACCACACCACGGCCGGCCACAACAAATAGAACTGCTCTTCGATGGCCAGAGACCACGAAACATCCAAGATTCCGTGGAGGAAACCGCCGCGCCGCGCGATGGCGAAATTGGAGAGGTGAAGCCAATACCAGACCGCTTCGCGATTGACGGACGCGTACCGTACGGCCGTCGACGGCGCGATGCGAGGCAGAAGCAAGAATGAGAAGACGAGGACTGCGTAGTAGAGCGGGAATATCCGTAGCGCGCGGCGCGCGTAGAAGTTACGGAAGTAATGCGGCTGATGCAGCGCATCGATCAGGATGCCGGTGATCAAAAATCCCGAGAGCACGAAAAACACATCCACCCCAAAGCCTCCGCGCCGGCAGAAGCTGTCCCACGCGATGGCCGCAGCTCCAACCGGCTGCACCATAGTCATGTGAAAGAACATGACGAGAACGATGGCGAGCCCGCGTAGCCCATCCAACTGCTCGATGTGTCCGAGTCTCGGCGGCAGTGAAGGAACGGCTTGCCCCGACGCGCGTACGGAGCTGCGGTGATTGGCGATTGCTTCGTGCATGTTCAAGGCGGATAAAGCGCGAATCGGTCCGATCCTTCTGCCCACTCTTTGTGTGAGCAAAGGGTGTGCAGGCTCAGCTCCCGCCTTGACCACTGTGCACGGTCGGCCGTGCCGGCAGCGTTCTTGGTCCGCGAAGTACGGCGAAAGAATCCTTGAGAAAAGACTTGGCACCCAAGCCCCCCGACCCGCGCGGTCGATAGTCGAGCTTCTGCAGCATCTCGGCGAGGATCAATAGACGCGCGCCGCGACTGGAACCGTCCTCGTGCAGTCGCGAGCGGCGCCGCCAAGTCTCGGAAATTCGCCGGTACAATCTCGCCCCCTCCTGCGCGCGCAGGGCGGCGTGAGCCGACTGTCGTACGATCCGCTCCGCTACCTCGGCGCGTGAATCGGCGACCGCCGCGGTGTATGCGTAGTGTGCAGCCCCAGTCGATGCCGCTAGCTTCCATTGGTAACCGCGCGACCAGGATTTCGTCGTTGATTCCGGGCTGCCAGTGGTGGAGGTGCTGTGTCGACGCCAAACGCCGAGTACGTCGGGCAGCAGCACCATCTTGCCCGCAATCCCGGCCAGAAAGAAAATCCATTCGTCGAAGGCCGCGGGTGCATCGCACCATTTCGACAAAGGCGGCGCGTCGAGCAACCACGGCGCAATTGGTATGCGCCGGAAAACGAGATTCATTCCACCTGGTGCGGACCACGGGTCCAAGTTGGTCACGTCGAACTTTCCATACCTAGGATCTCGAGGCAAGACGAGTGGCGTTGGCCGGAGACGCTCATCGACGACCTGAATTCGATGGGTCACCGCCATCACCGTTTCGTCTTGAAATTCTGAAACGGCGGTCAGCAGTTTGTTGTCGGACCAAACATCGTCTTGGTCACAGAGCACCACGATATCACCCGAGCACTGCCCGATCGCGCGGACGAAGTTCTCGTTGTATGTCGGGAGCTTCTCGTGAGCATCGACGACAACCTTGAACCCTACCTCACGCGCAAAGCGCCGCGCGATCTCGAGAGTATCGTCCGTTGAGCTGTCGTCGCATACAATCAGCTCGTCGGGTTGGAGCGACTGCCGCTTGATCGAATCGAGCTGTTCACCGAGGAATGCGGCGCCGTTGAACGTTGCGAGGGCAATCGAGATCTTCATGGTGCGTCCTTGCTAAGATGAGTACACCCGTCTGACTGGGCATCAAGTCGAACGGCGCAGCCAACCTTGCCGGGCTATCGTGTCGGTTTCGGCTCGGCGGCTTGGGACCGGTTGGGGCCCGAGAGCTCCGCGAAGAATGCCTCGAGCCCGGTGATGTGCTGGTCTCCTCCAAAGGCACGAGCGGTTTCCCAGGCGCCCAACCGCAATCGTTGGTGGTGTTGCGGGTCACGCAGGGCTCGTTCGAGCGCCTCGGCCAGTGATCGGGAGCCGAAACCTTCGGCGAGCTCCCCGCTGACACCTGGCCGCAACCATTCCACGATGCCGCCCGTCCCGAAAGCAACCGACGGCACACCCACGGACGCGGCTTCTAAGCCAACCATTCCGAATGGTTCAGGCCATTGGCTGGGCACCACGAGCAGGTCCGTGTTCCGCAGTAGTGAGAGGCGCCGCTCAGCGCCCACCCAACCCGGAAACTCGCTCGGGACGCCCAACTTCGTTGCCAGCCGACGGCAGCGGTCCAGCTCGGGACCATCACCAGCAACGGTCAGGAATAGCTGTCGATCAGCGAGCCGCCGTTGGCAGCGCGCGATAGCTTGGATCGCCCGCACGCCGCCCTTTCCGCTCGTGAGTCGCCCCAGAAACAACACGCGCCGCGGCGACTCGCGAACCGACGGCGGGACCGGGTCTGGCTCGAGATTGGTCGGGTATGGCAGCACGCGCACGACGCGATCATCCATTCCGTTCTGGACACTCACTTGGCGCATATAGTCGCTGGCGACGACGAGGCCCGCTAGGCGCTGTACGACCTTCGCTCGCAAGCGCTGATCGGTGTACAGCGCGAGCAACTGGCGCGGATTTCGCGCTCCGCAACCTCGCAAGTAGTTCACGGGCAGACACGCGGGGCCGAAACGCCGCGTACAGACCTGAAGAGTCGGAAGGTGGTGCACCTTCCAACCGGTCACGCACGTGCCGTAGAAGGAGTGCGGAAAGAGCACCGCTCGGAAGCGCCGAGCGAGCTCGAGATCGAGCGTGCCATCGGCAGAACTCTGCATGAAAACGACGTCCGGGCGAAAGCTCGCGAGCTGCTCGAAAAACTCGGTGCGGGTCACTACGCCGAGGTTCCAACGTCTGAGCGGCTCGATGTCCCGGTCCACTGCCTGGTCAAGATCTTTCGCGGCGTGGTCGAATGCGAACGCCACCTCGTGCCCTCGCGCCACGAGAGTCCGAAGCAGCCAGCGCAGATACGTTTCAGCGCCCCCGACAATCGCCTGGTGGGCTCCTGTGATCGCAATCCGCACTGTACAACCTTGGCACGAGGCGCACCGCAACGGCAACCAATGCCGTCGAGGGGGCAGCTAGAAGTCGGGTGAGGCCAAACTGTCCGGCTCGGTTCGGTACGAACGATCACGTCATGGCGGGTTTACTTGGCTCACGGGCGCGCAACGAAAAGTTCTCGACCCAGCGCAGTGAGGGAAGTTCGACCAGGCGGTAGGCGACGTAGGAAACCAGCAGCACGGGCCCCAGCTGGACGAGCGCGTATACCGGCGGGCGCGTGCCAATCCACAGACCCAAGTCGCGCGGTAAACGCGTCAGTAGGAAGTACCCCACGCCAACGTGGAAGAGGTACATGCTGTACGAAATTCGACCGATGAAGACGAACGGCGCGGAAGTCAGCACCGCGACCTGAGAGCGAGCGCGGGTGAGCACCACCAGCAAAATCAGCGCAAACGCAGCGCAAATCAGGGTTGGATAAAGGCAGGCAAGCGCTAGTGTCGTCGGCCTCAACCAGTCGAAGCCGCCAGTGGCAACGAGCCAATAGTTGGTTCCCAATAGCAGCGCGGCAGCGCAGAACAGCAACCAACCACGTAGGCTCGAACGTGCCCGGAAGTAAGCCGCATGGGTGAGCTCCAGGTACGCTACCAACATGCCCATCGCAAATAAATCGAGGAACGAGAACGGTAGGCGAAATCGCAATTCCCCAGGTTGCGTCGAACGGTACTCGAGGTAGCGAGACAGCCAACCGACGAGCACGAACGCGAGCCCGACCAGCAATGCGCCCAGGCGCCCCCGCGCGGGCGCAAATCTCTTTGCGAGACCTGCGGCGACCGGCAAAATCACGTAGAACTGGGCCTCGATGGCCAACGTCCACATGGCAATATTGATCGCCAGAAATTGTGCAGCGTCGCCCCAGTTGAAGACGAGCAGCACGTGAAGCAAGATGTCCGTCAAGCTGGGAGCGTGCAGCCGTCCGGCAAAGCGCATTGCCACGAATACGACCAGCGCGACGAAGTACGTCGGGTAGATGCGCATGAACCGGCGCGCGGCGTACCTTCGCCACGACGGCATTGGCTGGCCGTCGAGCAAGCGGGCCCAGAACGGCCGCGAGATCAAGTACCCGCTAAGCACGAAGAAGAGGTGCACTCCCGAGTAGCCGGGGATCACGAACGGGGGCCACTGAAGCTGGACTCCGCAGTGGTAAAAAACCACCATCAACGCGGCGATTGCGCGTAGGCCATCCAACGCCTCGTCTCGGTCACCGCGGGGCGATTCCGGTGCGACCACTCGTGCTCGTCCGCTCATTTCTCAAATGGATTTAGGTGCTGCACTGTTGCCGAAGCGCGGACTCTTTTCGAGGAGTACACCGTCGTTCCGCGAATCGGAAGCGGCAAGTGCGTGCTCCCCGGCCCGCAGATGCCTCGTAGAACGGGTCGCAGGCCAGGGCCCCGTCAGCAAAATCGCCGCAATCTCTCGGCCTTCGCCGGGTGCGCACAGACAAACAGGATGCCCCCTTGCAAAGGGCGGCAGCTTGGAGGATTTTGCGTTGCGGTAACGGGTCGGAACGAAACTTGACTGAGGCTGGGCGCGCGTTCGAATGAAGCGCGCGGCGCTTGCACTCGAAATTGCGGCATTGCTGAATGAACATGTCACGAACGAACGGTAAAATGAGCAAACGTTGGCTTGGCTTAGTCCCCTGTGCGTCAATCATCTTCGTGCTCGCGGTCAGCTGCGGCAGCAGTGACGGCGGCGCTGGCAGCGACGGTGGCGCGGGGCACGGCGGAGCGGGCCTTGGCGGTAATTCCGGCGCTGCTGCGGGAGGCGGTGGAGGAACCGATCACAGCGCTGGAGCTGCTGCCGGTACCGCCGAACCAGACACGAGTGGCGGAAGCGCTGGAGCTGATGCCAGAGAAAACGGCGGGGCAGCGGGCTCTGAAGGCGGCGCTGCCGGCATTGACGGCGGTGCCGCAGGCAGCGCTGGAAGCCCCGCCCCGATTTTGCTCAGCCCAAAAACGTTTTCGGAACTGGCATTCTGGATGGACGGAAAAGCCCAATCGTTCTCCGATCTCGACGAGAACTACCCGATACCACCGGACTCCGGCAGAGTCCGAAGCATTCCCGAAGCGCCGCCCTTGACCGGTCATTGGACCGCTCCAAGCGGCGCGGAACGACCGGTTCGCGCGGCCGGCGCACTGTTCATGAAGCCGATCGAAACGGCTTCAGGCTACAACCTTCTGAACGCTTCGGGGACCATTCACACCGATGGCTCGACGCTGGCCATCTCATTCCGCCCCTTGATTGGCGGCGCGGCGCAGGGCGCAATTACGGGGCCAATCGGGACTAGCTCTCAGTCGCTCGGAATTTTCTTCGCCGGCACTAGCATCGGCCTGTACTTCAATCACACCGGCGTTTTTCTGAAGCGGCACGTGCCTCGCGGCGCACACGTAACGATCATCACGCGCTTCACGCCCACCGGGGTCGATATCCAATACGACGTCGATGGCTTTCGTGCATCGGAATCGATTGCCGCCGCAATCGATCACGAGACGGCCGCGCGTTTCAACCTCGGCTTCGATTCGAACTTCAAAGCCAGCATTTACGGGTTCGTGTCTCAGGTCGTGGGCGTAGATCGTGCCGTTTCGGATGAAGAAGAAACCGGCTTGATGAACTGGCTCACGGCCCAGCCGATACCCGAAGCTTTCCCCGTAAGTCAGCCGTTGGTCGCAATCCTCGGTGACTCGATTGCCAACGGCGACCAAGTCGCGCAATGGCAGTCATGGGCTTTCAGCATGTTGCCCGACTTGTTGAATACCAATCCAGACGTGCAGCTGCTGAACGCTGCCACGAATGGCTCCGGCGTTCCCAAGGTGAAGAATTCGGATTACTCCGACAACGTCCTCCCCTGGTATTCGGCACAGCGCACCAAGAACATCTTAATCGTGGCCTCTGGCACGAACGATCTCGCGGGTGGCATCAACGTTCAGGACCTCTTGGATCGATACTACGGGCTGCTCGATTCCGCGCGAGCCACCGGTTGGAAGACCGTGGCCTGCACTGTGCTTCCGCGCTCCGACGGGGCAACGACGATGGCCCAGGCCCGCTTCGACGCCGACCGGACCACGTTCAATGCAGACATCGTTGCTCACTGGGCCGAGCATGCAGACGCCCTAGCAGACGTTGCGGCGATCAAAAACATGGGTGCTTTCCATGATCCTGACAATGTCACGTACTACGTCGACAAGATTCATCCCACTGCTGCGGGGCACGCCTTGCTCATGCCCGTTTACCGAACTGCCGTCGCAAGCCTGCTGTGAACGCACTTCGACTTTGAGGGTTTTCGCGGGGGGAGGCTCGTGCAGCGCAAGACCTCCCCCCGTTCCCTCTGCTAGCCTCACCAAAGAGGACTCGTCAGTGAAACGCCATTGAACGGTTCAGGGAGTGACCGTTAACGGCAGCGGGCGAACCGCTAGTGGGTGGTGTCACCGACTCGAGCGATGAGACAGGCCGACTTGTTCAGTTGGGTGGGCCACGGTATACGCCGCTTCGATGGTTTTCTTGAGCCCAACCTCGGCAGACGGGGCAGGAGTCGCTGGCCCTTTTCGACGATTGATCGATGGTCTGGATGGCCCAGCGACGCGGCTCTTCGTCGGGCTTGCCATCGGCCTCGCATGGCTGTGCTGGTTCTTAGTGGCCAACGCCGGATACACGGAATTTGACTGGATCTGCAACCTCGACCCAGGAGCCGTGCTGCGCGCCGACGAGATTATTGCGCAAGGGCAACGGCCCGGCGTTGATTTCTTTTATTATTACGGCCCGTTGCCGCTCTTGGTGAGCAAGGCGTTCTTCTTCGTATTCGGGCGAAGCCCGCTTTCATTACTCGCGCTGTTAGCCGTGATCGGCGCTGGTTTCGCGGCAGGTCTTGCTAGCGTCGTCCAATTCTTCAAACCGACCAGGCTGGGAGTCCTGCTGATCGCGGTGGCGAGCCTTCACGTCATCACACCTCCCATGCCGACCCACGGACTGGAGGCCGCGCTGCTCATCTGGGCGGTCGCGTTGCGAATCCGCGGCCACCACGCGCTCGCCCTCACTTTGGCATGTTGCGGATTTTTCGCGAAGATCAGCATGAGTAGCGTCCTGCTTTTAGGCCTCGCCGCCCTCGTGGTCTGTGACGCGATACGCTCAAAGAGCTCACGGCCACTGGCGTCGTTGGTCGTCATCCCGTTCGCATTGGCGGCGCTGTTCGTCGGGTCGAGCCTCGCCTTCGGGACCGCGTCGGTGCTCGCCTGCTTGGACCCAAGAGGCGGCGCAGATCTATACAAATTTGCCGACCTGGGCTTTCTGCGAGAAGGCCGGAGTCTCTGGCACCCTGCTGGACACACGCTGGGATGGTACCTCGGCGGACTCCCCGGTCCGTGGCTAGCCGCCTCCGTCGTCCTGCTCGCCCGCGCCCCGGGCGCTGCGGTTCGTTTCCTACGTGGCCTATTGGGCCGCGTTGCTCGTGACGAGCAAGCAATAAAGGACGAGACCAGCGTCATCACCTGCGTTGCTCACCTTGCATTCGTCGGCGTCTTCTTCTCGCTTTCGTCGTGGGTCACCTACTACACGTGGGTACTCCTCGTCGGCCTAACTCCCCTGCTCGCAAGAGCACATTTGGGCTGTTCTCGCGTCGAGGGCACCACTCGCTACGGTTGGCTCGCACTCGCTGTCTTTCTGTTACTGGCGACCAAAGCGCCGGTAGCGCATTTCGTCGATGTCTTGCGTCATCCGCGTGCGTGGATCGGTGATACCTGGATGCCAGTCGACGAGGCGCGCGAGCTGAAAGAATCCCTGGCGATTGCGCACGGAACTGGTGCAGGCATCGTCACGGTGGTCGCGCACGTTGCAAACTTCGGACTGGTGGACCCGACATTGCGTCAAGGTCGCTACTGGATGATGCAGGCCGGCATGCGGACCACGCCGTCAGTCGCTGAGCTGCTCCGGCTCGCGCGATCGTCGGACGCGCTCCTCGTCTCGCAGATCGACTACGCGCCCCTGCTGAAGATCCCCCAATTTCAGCCGCTCTTGACGAAAACCGAGCGTCTCCACGAGGGCAAGCATTTCATCGTGCTGGGCGCGCCGAACGCTCAGCTCACCTCTCGGTGATTCAGCGTCCCGCGGGAAGCGCTTCTAACGATCATTCCCGCTACTGCGAAGGTAGGCGTCACCGATGATTTGCGCCTGAGCGCGCCAGGTATAACGGGCGCGGACCCGTTCGCGAGTCTCGGGGTCGGCACGGACGCCAGTCGCGCAGATCTCTTCGATCGCGCGAATCCAATCAGTGACACTGGCGAGTGAGCAAAACCGTACGCCTTCGAAACCAACCTCTCGCAACACGGGAATGTCGCTGGCGATGACCGGTGCGCCACAGGCCAAGCCCTCTATCACCGGAATGCCGAACCCTTCGGCACGGCTGGGCACGAGCACGGCCGTGGCGCTGGCGTAAAGGCGGGCCAGCTCATCGCGCGAGACACCCCTTCTTTGCTGGACGTGCGGAGCCAGCTGTCGGCGTTCGATATAGGCACTCTGTGCGTCGGTCCATGGACCGCCTATTTGAACCAATTCGAGATTGGGAACAACGTTACGAGTATCGGCGAACACCTGCAACAAGAACTCGATATTCTTACGCGGCGTGCACGAGCCCACATGTAGCAAATACGGTCGAGCCGGAGCAGGCTGCGCGGGGACCCGCAGATATTCTGCCGCGATACCCAACGGAGCTTGAACGAGACGAGATGCTGGAACGAGCTCGTGATGTAGAATTTCCTCACGCACGCTCGATGTGCTGTGAAAAACGACGCGCGCATGACGCAGGCCCCTGAGCAAGAGACTGGATAGCATCACTCTCGACCGAGAAGCCCCCGCGCCGGGGAGGAGCGCCCGAAACGCGTCGATGTCGTGGCAGTATATCCCCACTCGATCGCTCGGAAAGAGTAAGGCGAGGTGCCCGTAGCTGTGATCCGCAACGTGGAAATAGTCAGACTGGCGACGCTTCGCTGAAAGCTCGATCGGAAGCTGCACGAAACGGCCGAGCGCGCGTTCGACAGCACTGGCCTGCTGACCGGGGCGCGCGAGTCTCAACGGTGGGCGAAAGAGCACACTGTCGAGGTCGCCGCGCAGCGAGAGATGCGTGGCGAGCTGCTCGGCGGCTAGATCCATACTTGGCCACCTCTCTTCCAAGAAATCGGCGATGACTAGGATCCGAGGCACTGAGCTTCCCCGCTCTTGGACATCATCGACTTTGAGGCGTGACGCCGATTCGAAGCTTTTGCCCGAGATCGCGAGCGACCGTCGCGTGCGTGAGCGTCTGCTCGACGTAGCTGCGTCCACGCGATCGATGAAGTTCCAGGAGATCCGGCTGCTTCAGCAGGCGGACCAAGCACGCGGCGAGTTCGTTCGGTAGACCTTCGCGAAACACGAGGCCGCCCCCAGAACGCTCGATTAAATGCGGAATTTCACCGGAATCCGAGCCGACCACTGCGGCCCCACAGGCCATGGCCTCGACGAGGATGCGTCCAAATTGCTCCTTCCAACGAGGAGTCGTGCGCGACGGAAGCACGAGCACATCCACGGCTGCCAGCAGAGTACCGACGCGATCGTGACTGATCGCGCCTAGCATGCGATATCGACTCGCTGGCATAGCAGAGAGGGCTCGCTTGATATCATGCTCGGCGCGGCCGTTGCCGACGCAGCAAAAGAACCAGGGAGGCAGATCGGGTTCGCTCGCAAGCTGCTGGAGAGCAGCCACCAAGTCCATCAGGCCCTTCTCGACCGTCAATCGGCCGAAGTAGCCGATGACGACCGCATTACGAGGCAACCCGAAATCATCGCGGACGCGCAGCCTTTCTTCGGTCGGTAACCCTTTGAAAAGGGTCGGATCATACGAATGGTAGAGCTGTTGAATGTCGCCGCGGAAGCCCTTGCCGCGCAGCACTTGCTCGACCTCCTTCGAGACCGCGAACGCGCCAGCCGCGCGCCGATACACCCATCGCTCCAGACGAGAGAACGGCCACGGAATGACCTTGTCGAGATTTTCCTTGGTGAAGAACGAGACCTTCGCCCTGGGAAACTCGAGATACGTTTGCAGCGCGGCCAAGCTCCACGGCTCTTCGTCCAAGAAGACCAGGTCCGGTTTCCAGCCAGAAAGCGCACGGCGCAATGACGAGCGGTAGAAAAACAACGAGCCCTTGCCGGAGAAAGCAACCGGAAGCGGCACGACTCGCAGCGAGCGGTCGCGCTCTGCCGGTTCGAAACGAAGACCGCGAATCAGGTCCCCTTTCCAATCGCGTGGAACGACCATCGTGACGTCGGCATCCAGCCGCGCCAACTCCTGAAATACCGCTCGATTCACTTCCAGCACACCGGCATGGGAAAGAACGAGGAGCTTCTTCCGGGTCACGAGCCGCCTGTCGCTACGAGCACGAATTGAGTCCCCATCAGGCCCGGAGCCAGACGCAGGCTGACGGAGTCGAGCATCGAGCCGGCCGGCCCCAAAAACCGGGAGCCCGGGAACCCGCCGTCGGAGACGCACGCCGAGAGCTGCAGCCCCGCCCCCGCGACCAGGCTTCGTGCAGTCGCCCAATCGAAGAACACGACGTGGGTATTATCCATCAGGCCACCCTCCGTGTAGCGGAACCGGCCCATGAGAAATTGCAGACGCTGACGCCAATAGAGCACGTTCGGCAGCGCGACTAGGACCACTCCGTCGGCGGCGAGTACCTTACGCAGTCGCGCCAAAACCTCAGCAGGGTTTCTCAAGTGTTCGAGTACGTGGCTGCAAATGATGCAGTCGAATAACCCAAGATGGTCGAAATCGAATGTCTCGAGATCCGCTAGCTCGACATGGTCGAGCAAGGTGCGCGCCTGTGCAGCCTCCTGGTCCGCGTGGGTGACACCAGCAACGTATCGCTCCGGACGATCGTTCTTCAAGGCGCCGCCCAGCGCGCCTGTTCCGCATCCAACGTCCAGGATTCGACGAGCATCATTGGGTACACGAAGCAGCACGGCTGGGTTGACCGAGCCGTAAGTGAGGGAGCTTTTCATGTCGACTGGCGCCCGAGCCACTTTCCGCGAACCTCGTGCAAACGGCGAGCGAGCAGGTAAGCGTGAGTCCCGAGCCCGAAAGGTGCTCGCACCGCGAGCGCCTGCGCGAGCAACGCCGGATCTTTGAAGCTGTGGGGATAGTAGCGCGAACGCATCAATTCCACCGCGCGCTGCTGTTCGCCGGAACGAAGCAAGCGATCCACGGCGTCGCGCAGCAGGGGTTCCATGAAGGCGCGCTTGGTCCCTTCAACCGCGTCCGAAACCGCGATTGGCTCCAGGTATTGGACTAGGCGCTCGGAAAATAGACCGCCCGCGGACGCAGACTGACCGTGCGACCGAAACTCGGCAAGGTAGGCAGGTTCATGATCGAAGCGCGCTCCCTCTGCGGCGAGCCGCGCGAACAGTTCGATCTCGGGGGAATTCAGGTCGGTCTTGATGCCGAGCCGTTTGGCAGCGTCCGCGCGAATCAAGGAAGCGGTCATGGGCACTGAGTTGCTCCACACGCAGCGAGCCGCGTCCTTCACCTCGCCGGCGGGTAGCCGGTCCCTGTGGTAGCGGGCTGTCCACTCGAGCGATTCCTCTTCGGAGCGGACGCCGTTCGCGTCGATCACGTAGTGGTTGGAAAACAATACCGCTGATTCGGAGCTCGCAATTTTTAGGAGGCGCTCGCAAAATGTGGGCAGAAGGCGGTCGTCATCCCCCTGAATCACCAGCCATTTGCCGCGTGCCGCCGCAATGCAGGCATTCCAATTTCCGCCCATGCCGAGCTTCTTTTCGTTCTTCCGATAGCGAACCCGCGGATCGCCACTCGCCGAACTTTCAGACCACTGCTTGATCTCTTCGGAATGCCCGTCGTCACTGATCAGCACTTCGATGTCTTGTAACGTTTGCGCTTGCGCCGCTAGAACCGCTTCTTTGAGGTAGTTGAGGCGAAAGTGCGTCGGGATGCAGATCGTCACCACGGGTGTCATGGATTTCAGGCTAGCATTTGTGCTTCCTTCGGTCACCGACCAGGCGTCGGTGAGTTCAACCACAGGCTAGAGCTTGTTGCGGGACCGGTTCAGGAGTAGCCACCTCCTGGTGCTCGAAGCCGTAACTAGAGTTGAGCAAGGCAGCAGGGTCGACAGAAATTCCCAAGCCCGTCCATCGCGACCGTGGCTGGTCGCGTTCGCACTCTTACACATCGGGTGTCAATTGCTGCTGCTGATTCCAGCTCTCTCTAGCGCTCGGGTGCTCGTTCGCACCGCCGCGTTCGGCGTTAGCCTGGTGTTTCTCGCGATCATCCCGACCAAGGAAGTCTGGCGCTCCCCGCTCAGAACGTGCACGATCTGCATATTCGCATTGCTCGGACTCGAGTTTTTCCACCCGGAAGGCAGCGGGTTGCTAGCGGCTATCGCGTCCGTGATGCTGAACCTTGCCATTGTCGGTCCGGTCTTCTGGGTGCCGCGGACGGGGACCACCACGACTCAGTTGCAGTCGCTAGTCACGATCCTATGGCTGTTTTATACGATTAGCGCGGTCGTCGGGGTGCTCCAAGCCTGCTACCCAGGACGATTTCAGCCCCCCTTGTCAGCGGTCTTGGCAGCCAACAGTCGCAATCGTCTCACGGGGCTCGAGATTCAGCTCGCTTCCGGCGAGCACGTGTTTCGCCCGATGGGACTCACGGATAGTCCGGGAGGCGCAGCGTCCGCCGGGTTGTACGCCGTCCTCCTAGGTACCGGGATGCTTTTGTCGACAAAGCTTCCCTTCAAAGGAGCGAGGCCGGTCGCAGTAGGAAGCATGGTTGCGGGCCTGATGTGCTTGTACTTGTGTCAGGTCAGATCGTTGTTGGTGATGGCAGGACTGTGCGTGATCACCCTCCTGCTCTTGCTGTTGATCAGCGGGCGGCTTTCGAGGCTAGTCGGCTTGCTCGGCGCCGTCGGCGCGATCGTCCCCGGAGCGTTTGCATTGGCTTTTGCAATCGGTGGCAAGTCGATGATCAATCGGCTAAATACGCTGGTCCAGGCCGACCCGGGCACGGTCTACTATGCCAACCGCGGTTATTTTATCGAGAAAACCTTATACAAGTTCCTACCGCTTTATCCCCTCGGCGCGGGTCTCGGGCGCTACGGGATGATGAACGCTTACTTCGGGAATCCCAGTGACGCGTTGTGGGTCGAAATTCAATGGACCGGTTGGCTCTTCGATGGCGGGCTCGCGCTGATCTTCCTGTACGTAACCGCGATTGCAATGACGACTTGGGGCTGCCTCAAAGTGGCGATGGGCCGGGTCGGTGCGTCCGAGCCGACCCTGAGCCTCTGGGGAGCAGTGATTGTCGCGTACAACGTCGGCGCGTTCGCGATTTGCTTCAATTATCCGCTTTTTGGCGGGACAGGCGGGCTGGAGTTTTGGCTGCTGAACATGGCGCTATTGTGTGCAGCTCAAGAAGCCCAGGGCCGCGCGTTGCGAACCAAGCTCGCGTAAAGCTCGACGTGCGCATCGACCACTTTGTCGACGTGAAATTCGGCAAGCACGCGGCGCTGCGCGGCCTCCCCTAACGAGCGTGCTCGGGTCTCGTCGTTGAACAGGGTCTCCATGGCTATGGCGAGCGCCCGAGGGTCCTTCGGAGGCACAATCAAACCCGTCACCCCGTGCTGGTTCACGTACGGCACGCCAGACTTGAGATCCGTGGAGATCACCGGACGTCCCGCGGCCATCGCCTCCAGTTGCACCATGCCGAAGGCCTCGCTGGGCGCCACTGACGGGAGCACTAAAAAACGAGCTGCCTTGTACAGAGCCTGAAGCCGATCCTCTGGCACCGCTCCCAAGAACTTGACTCGCTCGCTGATTCCGAGCCGGGCAGCTAGTTCGACGAGTCGGTCGAGCAGCGGTCCGACGCCCACAATCGCGAGCCGCGTCCGCGGAGCGAGCCGCGTTGCCTCGAGCAGAACATCCAGGCCCTTGTAATAAACCAAGCGGCCGACGAATAGCGCGAGGGGTTGATCCTGCCACGCAGGCGGCAGTTGCTCGTCCCAAGCTGTCGGTGCGTTGAGATACGGCAAGGCATCGATCGGGAAATGAATCACGCGGCACTTCGACTCGAATCTGCGGAGCACGCGGGAATATTCGATGTGCTTCGGCGTTGCCGCCACCAGCGCGGCTGCGCGCCGGTAGAGCAATGACTGTGCAAGAGTCGCAGCTCCCCCGAGCAAGCGTTGCCTCACGATGTCACTGTGATGGGTGACGACTATCGGCTCTGCCCTGCCTGCTACGAACGCCGCCAAAGCGCCAACCGGGTTCGGGGTGTGCAGGTGCAGCACGTCAAACGGCATCCGCCGCAGCTGGGGCAAGAGCCCGAGATTCAGTGGCTGCGAGTTGAGCTCTGCAGTTCTGCCGAGCCGGAGCACGCGCACGCCGTCGATGGTCTCGTCTACCGTGGCCAGACTGTCGTTCGATACGAGAGCGGTGATCGCCAAACCCCGCCTAGCCAGGCCCCGGCACAGTTGCTCGACGACAGTCTCGATCCCCCCGCGATAGGGGGGGTAGTACTTACCGACGTGAAGGACGTGCATTTTTGATTCGTGGTGCGGAGAGCGACCACGTGCTCGCGCAGCGCCGGTCTTTTGCCCGACTTTTGGGCTGCCCGCAAGCGCATGACCGTACGTGCAGCGTTCGGCGGACCTGCGCGGCGGGTCATTTTCGATGCGCCCGCCTTCTGGCTTCACTACGCTGGATGCCCGCCAATGTTGCCCCCGCTCAGCGTCCTTCACGTTTATAGCGGCAACCTATTCGGCGGCGTAGAGCGCATGCTCCTCTCGCTCGCCACGCTGGCTGACGCCAAAAATCAGGCGCACTTTGCGCTCTGTTTCGAAGGCAAGCTCTCACATGCTTTGCGGCAGCAATGCGCTCCCGTCACGCTGCTTGGACCGGTTCGGCTTCGCAAACCGTTGAGCGCACTCCGCGCGAGAAGGCGGCTGGCTCGGTTTCTGCGCAGCCACGACGTCGATGCAGTGGTGTGCCATAGCATCTGGATCTATTGCATTTTTGCCTCTGTTGTCGCGCGGGCGGGCCGCGCACCGATACTATTTCTGCACGACATTCCCGATCCGAAAGCGCTTTTGTATCGCTGGGCTTGGCGCAGACCGCCCGCATTGTGCATCGTCAACAGCGCGGCCACTGCGGAACCGCTGGCCAGGATGCGTACGTCCGTGCCCGTACACATCGTGCACCCCCTCGTCGCCTCCCCCGCAACGCCCGACGCTGCGGCCGTTCGCCAGCTGCGTGCACGTTGGAACGCCAATCCAGAAGAGACCGTCATCCTGCAGGCTAGCCGATTCGATTCTTGGAAGGGACACCGGAACCTGCTCGAGGCGCTGGCAACGATGCGCCACGTTTCCGGTTGGAAATGCTGGATTGCCGGCGCTCCGCAACGACCCGAAGAGGAGACCTACCGGCGCGAGCTCCTTGCCCTCACCGAATCCCTCCAACTCTCCGAACGAGTGAGTTTCATCGGCCATCGGGACGACATGGAAACAGTGTTGGCGGCGTGTGACATTTATTGCCAGCCAAACGAGACACCGGAGCCATTCGGGATGGTCTTCGTCGAAGCGATGTATGCGGGCAAGCCCGTCGTGGGCCGTGCGCTGGGTGGCGCCCTGGAGATCGTAACGCCGGAATGCGGCATCCTTTGTCCCGCCGGCACTGCGTCGCTCGCTTCCGCATTGACGCTGCTCGTGGGAAACGTAGAGCTTCGTCAGCAAATGTCCCAGGTCGGCCCCGCGCGGGCAAGCGCATTGTGCGGCCCTGAGCGGTTTCGTGCGCAGTTCGCGGCAGCCATCAAAGCGGCACCGTTCGGGCTCCGCCAAGCTAGATTGAACGCTGAGAAATGAGAGTACTGTTCGTCAGCCCCGCGGCAGGGCTAGGCGGCGCCGAGCGCTGTCTGCTCGACTTCATTGCGGCGCTTCACGAGCGCTCGGGTGTGCGCGCCGATGTCCTGGCCCTCGCGGACGGTCCGCTGTTGGAGAAGGTGCGCGCGCTCGGAGCCGGAACACAGGTCATCCAAGCGCCGCAAAACCTAGCGCGACTCGGCGAAAGTGGCTCCGGGCCACCGTCTCAGCGCGCGCTCCTCGCCCTGCTTTCAGCCGCCCCGGGCGCCGTGCATTTCCTTGGCCGGCTCCGGCATGCCATCGCTCTCGCCAAGCCGGATGTCGTTCACACCAACGGCATGAAAGCTCACCTACTGGCGGGCTTAGTCGCTCCCTCGCGCGCACGCCTGGTAGTTCATCTTCACGATTTCATCAGCACGCGGCGTGCGTCCAAACAGCTCTTGCCATTACTATCTCGACTGCGCGGGCGGTCGGTCTTCATCGCCAATTCGCAGGCCGTCGCGCGGGACTTCGCGAGCCTCGCGCCGAACGCGGACGTCCGTACGCTGTACAACGTCGTCGATACGGACTACTTCAATGAAGGCGCCGCCGAGCCCGCTTGGTTGGCCTCGCTCGCCGGCTTAGAGGCGCCATCCCCCCAGACCGTTAGCTTCGGTCTGGTTGCGACGTATGCGCGCTGGAAGGGACACGGCTTGTTCATCGAAGCCGCAGGGCTGTTGCGAAGAGCTCGTCCGGAGTCGCCGGTTCGATTCTACGTAGTGGGGGGCCCAATCTACGAAACCCTCGGTTCACAGGTTCAAGCTTCCGAGCTTCGGGCCCAAGCGCAGTCGGCAGGTATCGACGGCCATTTCGGGCTCGTTCCGTTCCAAGACGAGATCGCTCGCGTCTACCGAAGCCTCGATGTGGTCGTGCACGCGAGCACGCAGCCGGAACCGTTCGGACGCACCATCGTCGAAGCGATGGCCAGCGCTCGCCCCGTAATCGTCGCGCGTGCCGGAGGCGCTGCCGAGCTTTTCGACGAAGGAGCCAATGCCTTCGGCTTCGAACCGGGGAACGCCGCTAGGCTGACCCAAGTCATGCTACGAACCCTCGACTTCACCGAGCGAGCGCGGCTAGGGCGGTCCGCGCGAGCGCACGCGGTCAGCCGCTTCGGGCGTGGCCGGCTCGCCGGCGAGCTCCTGAAAGCGTACACGCCCCACGCGGAAGATTTCCATCAGCATGCCCTCTGACCGAACGGTTCCCGACGTTCCTTCTCATCGAGCTGCTCCCCGACGTGTGGCCTGGATCACCCCGGACTACCCGCCCGTCCGCGGTGGGGTGAGCGACCACTCGAGCGCGATGGTCGAAGTCCTGCGCGAGGCCGGACACGACGTGCTCGTCTGCTCCAATCCGCACGCGCACGGTTTTGCGCGCCTGGACGCCGATCTGGCTGCGTACCGCCCTGATTTGGTGGTCGTCGCCTATACTCCTCTGGGTTACGCGCCGCGCACGGGCGGTATTGCGCCGGCCCTCACTCTTTGGAGCATGGCGCTCCGCAGACGACTTGGTTGCCAGGCGATCCTCCTCGCACACGAAGCGAGCTTGCCCGCGGGCTATCTCTGGAAGAATCGTGAATTCAAATTAGCCGTCCTGGGGGCGGCTCAGGCAGCGCAGTTTTCGATCTTGGCGGCAAGCTTCGACTCAGTCCTTTTTTCGAATGCGGGCACACAGCGTTCCTGGGCGAAGCGCACTCCGCGCTTGGCGCAGCTCTTTCATACGATACGGATCTGCTCGAACATTCCTTTCTATCCGAGCCGCGACCCCGCGGCAGAGTTGATCGCTGCCGGCTACTCCGTGCCCTCGCAGACGATCTTGTTCTTTGGCACGGGGCATCCATCCGTGCTCTTCGACTACGTAGAAGAGGCCTTCCGCTCACTTCTACGGATCGAACCAAACGTTGGTCTCGTCATCGTTGGGATGAGCCACGAAAAACTGCTCGAACTGCGCCCTACACTGGCGGCTCTCGGTAACCGAGTTCAGGCATTGGGCTACGTGGCAGCGCCCCAGGTATCACTCTGGCTTCAGACCGCCAAGCTGGTCCTAGCGCCGCTCGTGGAGGGAGTGAGCGCGCGCAAAGGGACCGTAATGGCGGCTTTGCAGCACGGGAAAGCCGTTGTCACGACCCGAGGCGTGCGCACCCTCGACGATATCGCGTGGGCTGACATCTGCTTTCTCGCACCGGTCGATCGCGAGGCGTTCGCAAACGCGGCAGTCGAGGCATTCCGCGATCCCGAACGGCGGGCGGCGGTTGGACGTACGGCTCGCACCGAATACGAAGCGAACGCTTCGGCCGCTGTGACGGCATTGCGTATTTTGGAGCACGCGAATCGAGTTCTCGACGCTGACCGCATTCGACGGTAAACGCCAAGGGTCGGTTGTAGGGGCTGCTGGCGCGTGTACATTCGGCGAATTGTCGCGGCTTCCGAAACTGTCCAGCGTCTGGATGCAGAAGTCGAAGCCGACGTGCGCCCCAGATTCGGTGACGAGGCCGAGTGAGCGCGCGAGTACTACCACCGCTACGTGCATTTGGTCATTCATCGGTCGAAGCGCGAACGTTTGTCGACGTTCCGTACCCGCAACGTGAAGCGCAACGCTTCCCATTGGCAGCTCAAAGCTTCGACGCCGTGCGATGTTCCAAGGGGCTTGGCTAAGCCCATTGGCTGATGGCCGCTCGACCGCAAGCTTGCTCGCCTGGTCTCGGATCGCGCTCGAAAGAGTCAGGCCCAGCCATCACAGGCAAGGGCGCCCGGCGCCAAGAACGGAAGCCGTCGCCGCGGTTCTGCTCTGACTTGTCCCCATTATTCACTCACGATATACGGAGCTTCAATGGTCGCCACGAAGGCAAGCTCAACGTGGCAGACGAGCGCAACGGCGAGCGTTCGACGAGGCATCGAGGCTTTCGATTGCCCGGCGACGCCGCTCTTCATCGGATTGACAATCGTCCTTGGTTGGCAGCTATGGTTCGCCATTGGGAACGCAAATTTCGCCAGTCTGATGCAGATTTGCAATCACGACGCAGGCGCGGCGCTGCGCACGGACGAGATCATCGCGCTCGGACAGCGTCCGGGCGTTGACTTCTTCTACTATTACGGCCCGTTGCCGATCCTGCTCGGCAGGGCGTTCTTCGCCATTTTCGGCCGCAGCCCGACGGCGTTGTTCGCGCTTATCGGAGTGTTCGGCACGGCTTTCGCAGCGGGTCTTGCCAGCATCGTCGAGTTCTTCAAGCCGACGCGCTTGGGCGTTTTGCTCGTCGCGCTTGCAAGCGTACACACGATCACCATACCCGTACCGACGCACGGCCTAGAGGCTGCGTTCCTGATTTGGTCGGTCGCGATGCGAGTCCGCGGCCACCGTTCGTCGGCCCTCGCACTGGCGGTGTGCGGAATCTTCGCGAAGATCAGCATGGGCAGCGTGTTGCTCGTTGGCATGATAGCACTCACGATTTTCGATGTGATTCGCACGCGCAGCTCGCGTCCACTCGTGTCGCTCCTGGCCGTCCCCTGCGCGCTCGTGATTCTGTTCGTCGGTTGCAGCCTGGCCTTGGGCTCCGCCTCGGTCATCGCGTGCTTCGATCCTCGCCTCGGTGCAGGGCTTTATCAGTCGGCCGATTTCGGCTTCTTGCGCGAAGGACGGAACTTCTGGCACCCCGCCGGCCACACGCTCGGATGGTACCTGGGCGGCGTGCCCGGCCCGTGGATCGCTGCTAGTGTGGTGTTGCTCGCACTCGCGCCGAGTGCGGCCGTGCGTCTCGTGCGCGGCGTATCCCGCGGAATTCCGCGTGATGGCAAAGCGGTGGCTGACGAGATCCTCGTGGTCGCATGCGTGGCCAACCTCGCGTTCGTGACCGTTTTTTTTGGGCCTTCCAGTCTCGTTTCTTACTACACGTGGTTGCTGCTGGTCGGCGTAACCCCGCTACTCGCGGGGGCCCGGTGGGGTTCATCTCGTGGTGGCCGCGGTTCTCGGTACGGGTGGTTGGCGCTCGCGGGCTTTCTCATACTCTCGTCCAAGTCAAGAATCGCCCACTGTATCAACACCGTTCGCGAACCGCGCGTGTGGGTCGGGGGGACTTCGCTCTCGACCGACCAGGCGGAGGACTTGCAAAAAGCACTGGCTCTCGCGCACGCGACCGGCCGCGGAGTCGTCACTGTCGTCGCGCGCGTCGCAAACTTCGGGCGTGTCGATCCGACCCTGCGCCAAGGTCGCTATTGGATGATGGAGGTCGGCATGCGTACGACGCCTTCGGTCGCCGAGCTGGTGAGCCTGGCGAGATCTTCAGACGCTCTCTTCGGTTCGCAGTACGACTGCCGCACGCTCATGAAGATCCCAGAGTTGCAACCGATCTTGACGGCATCGGAGCGCATCTACGAAGGGAAGTACTTCTTCGTGATGCGGCCGTCGGGCGCGCCACTGCCCTCGCAGTGAGCCAACTTCTCATCTGCGTTGCGCGACGACGTTCATCTCCCCCATCGGAAACCTAACGGGAGCGCGTCCCAGTACTCTGCTCTTCGCAAGCTTGCTGGTCACGCTCGACAACGGGCCCGGATACTGCGCTACCCGCGCAGCTACGTTGGCAAGAGAGAACGACACCCACTTGGGCTGCGTGCGAACGAGCGTGAAACCGCTCAGAGATAGCAAGCGACCGATTGTGTCGGGCGAGAAATACCAGAGATGCTCACGCAACAAGAGCACCCAACGCTTGCCCATTAGTTTCGCTACGGTGCTGTCGGCATTCGGTAGACTGAGGAAGAGGAACCCGCCGGGACTGAGCCATTCCCGCACCCGCTCGAGCACTTCGACGGGCGAATGCACATGCTCGAGTACGTCCCAAAGCGTGATGATTCCGAACGATTCGGACGAAAAAGTCGCCGACTCGAGCGAGCCGCTCGAGAATTCGGCGCCCGATGCGCGCGCCTGCGCTCGTTCGATAGCCCAGCGCGAGGCGTCGATACCCATGGCCCGGTAACCGGTCGCTTGAGCGCGCGCCGCAAACAGACCCGTTGCGCAGCCGACGTCGAGCAATGCCGCCGGCGGAGGACGGTGCGCCCGAACGAGTGCTAGGTGGGAATCTGCGTCGACACGACGATTACCGTCTTCGCTGTCGTACACGCCGTCGGACAATCCATCGTAGACCCTTGCGAGGGTCGCAGGATCGTCCCGGGGGTGTTCCTGGACCAGCCCACAGCCTCGGCAACGGACGATCGGCAAGTAGCCGGCCTGCGCGCGGGAAGACGAGAAGTAGCTGGCGACGTCGTGATCGTCGGGCTTGTCGATTGTCGCCGGAAAGAGGGCACTGAAATCTTCCTGACCGCAAACTGGGCAGGGCACCGCGATCAACGTCATGACTAACGCGTGTCCTGAAGGATCATTTCAGCCACTTTGCGCCCCTGAGCGATCGCAGCGCTGATAGTCCGATCTTCCGGGTAAAACTGCGTTGAGTCAGTCACGTACAGGCCACGAATGGGCGTGCGATGGCCTGGCATCAGCGAGAGGAAATCGGTACCGAAAATCGGCTGGGCGTAGGGCGCGCGAAAGACTCGCCATTCCTTGACCCAACTCACATCGAATTCGGGATTCAGAAGCTTGAGCATGGCAGTGTACTCTTGAAATAGGTCCTCATCCGGCGCCTTGTAACGCGCCTCCGTGGTGGGCAAGTAAAACGGGACGTAGACCACGTTGACACCTCGGTCCTTGAGGTTCTGATTGAGCGCTGATTGCTCGACGATACCGTTGAAACTAATCCGCGGATCGTTGATGTTGGTCCAAAAATACTTCCCGAAAGGCCGATCGAGGCTCAGCAGCATGCACACGACCCCGATGTACTCGATCTTGCGCGCCCGCTCGAAGTAAGGGTCGGTCTGACCCGGCACCAACCGGTCCAGCGCCGGCAACGCGACGGTGGAGACTACGGCGTCGCAACGGACGGTCTGATCGCCAAAGCTGACTTCGTTTACAGTACCGTCTGTCACCGTCAACGGGTGAACGGGCGTGCCTACGTGCAGCTCGACATTGGGTAACGCGCGCAGTCGCGCGACCAACGCCTCGACGATTGTCGCCGTTCCGTGTTCGAGACAGCCGAAACTCTCTCGCTCGAGAAGACTGTTGCGCGATGTCGCCACGCGCCAGATGCGATGCCAGATCCAGGCGGCCGAGATCTTGTCGTGATGATCTCCGAATTTGACCTTCAACAATGGATGCCAAATCACGTTGTAGGCCTCTTCGCCGATCCACTCGATCAGCCATGGTTTGGCGGGCATTTGATCCAGCCAGCGCCACTTCTTGCGGTAGCGCGAGGCGAGCACGTGGATCCCGAAGCGAACCCGTTGCGAAGCAGGAATGGCCGAAAAGCGCAGCAAGTCCAGCGGAGTGCCGAATTTGTAGTAGCGGCCGTTGTGGTAAAAAGAGGTGCGCGTCTGATGCCAAAACAGCTTGTCTTCGATGCCCAGTTCACGGACCAAACGCACCAGGTGTTCGTCGGCAGCGCAGATGAAGTGGTAGAAGCGCTCGACCGGGTTCCCTTCGATCGACACCGAACTCGCCAACCCGCCCAAATCCTTGGCCGCTTCAACCAGCGTTACGTGATAGCCAGCATGCGCCAAGTCGTAGCTCGCAGCCAAGCCGGCAAGTCCGGCCCCGACCACGACTACACGTTTCTGCTTCGTCATCAGAGTTCCTTTTTTCGAAAAAGCCAAGCGCACCCTATCACGGGACTCGGTTTTATCTGCAACCGTCGGGGCAAGCGAATCAACCGAGCAAGGACCGCACTTCTTCGGCCATCACCTGCCAGCTTCGTTTTCTCAAGAGCGCGGATAGCTCACGAGTTCCAGCGCGCAATCGCTCATGGTGACGTCGCCAATTCCTCAAGCTCGCTATCAGCGCCTCGACATTGCTGGGCTCCTCCAGCAACAACTCAGTGAGCGCCGGCGGGTAACGTTCCGCGACTCCCGCGTTGGCGCTAACGAGCGCCGGAAGGCCGGTGCAGAGCGCTTCTTGTACGCCAAGTCCGTATGCTTCGTAGCGAGTGGGAGCGACGAGCGCATCGCACGCCGCAAGCACGTCCGGGACGTCACTACGGAAGCCCAAAAATCGGACTCGATCTTGAACGCCATCCTCTTGTGCGCGCTGCTGCCACCACGGAAGGTCGACGCCTTGCCCGACGACGATCAGATCGCAATCCCAGCCGGGGTCTCGACACAAGGCAGACCAAGCCGCAAACAAAGTATCGAATCCCTTTCGACGATCGCCCAACGCGCCCACGAACGCCACCTGCGGACGGTCGGAAAATCCCAATTGCTCCCGCAATCGTCGGCGGCGTTCGTCACTCGGTGGTGAAAATCGTTCGGCGTCGATCCCGTAGTAAATCGTGCGCACGAGTGAATCGTCGATACCGAGCTTCTCCGTCAGGTCACGCCGGGTGCGCTCCGAGTTGGCGATGATCGTTCGAGCCTTGCCCAATGCAGCGCGTTCCTGTTCGAGGCTCAAGCGATGAATCAGCGCATGCTGAGCCCGTCGAACCAGTGACCTAGGAGCGGGCGCTCGGTACGCTGCGTGGACATAGTGCACCCAATTTACGTCTCCCACCTGACAGTTCCCGCCGTTTACGATCACGCGGCCGCTATGAGCGAGGCATTCTCTTGCGACATTTCTGCCGATATAATCGAGCACGGGCAAGCCGAGAGAGTAAGAGCGGAGAGGTTTTGGAACCCGATGCCAGCGCACGTTCGCATGCGCTTCGAGCGAATCGGCGATGCGAAAGGCAACGAGCTGCACAGAAACGCCCCAGTCTGCGAGATGCTGCGCGACCGCGAAATTGGGCATGTCCATGCCGCCGGTTCGCACGAAATCGCCAGAAACCATTACGACGCGTTCCATTGGGCGCTAGGCATATACAAGAACGGAGATACGCCCGTCACCTATGCAGTGGTGCGAGAATTCGGCCGCGTTGCTGCTAGACGCTGTTTTCCTTTTGGGTTACCGTCGCAGCGTTCGAACGCTGACACACCACGCGGCAACGAACGTCACGGTCTCGGGAACCCGTCATGAAGAGTTACGTCGTAGCCTGTCTGCTCTCGCTCGTACTAAGCGTGCTCCTGACGCCCTTGGTTCGGCGCTTTGCATTGCGTATCGGAGCGGTCAGCGCTCCGGGTGGCCGGCACGTGCATGGCCGCGCAATTCCCCGGCTCGGAGGGATCGGCTTGGCTTTCGCTTGGGGGGTGCCCGTGGTCGCGCTTGCTCTGCGCGACCCCATGCTGACGCCGGCGCTGGCCGGGAAATGGTTGCAAATCCTGACCGTGGTGGGTGGCGGCGCCGCTATCTGCATGGTTGGCGCACTAGACGATGCGCGCGGGCTCCGCTCACTACATAAGTTGGCGGCGCAGGTATTGGTCGCCATCTTCGCTTTTGCTTGCGGCTTTCAGATTCAGGCGATTCAGCTGCCGCTGTTCGGTGCGTTCCAGATGGGGGTGTTCGCCCTCCCGGTCACCGTTCTGTGGATCGTCGGCGTAACCAACGCGGTCAACTTAATCGATGGGCTGGACGGTCTAGCTGCGGGCGTGACCTTTTTCGCGGCCTTCACCAGTTTTGTCATCGCCAGCATCTCCGGCTCGGTGTTCGTCGCGCTGACCATGGCCGCCTTGATGGGGGCCCTGATTGGTTTTCTGTTCTTCAATTTCAATCCGGCCCGGATCTTCATGGGTGATTCGGGAAGCTACTTCCTCGGCTTCGTGCTCGCCACGACCGCGTTGGCGGGCGGCGGACTGCAGCAAAAGGCTTCCACCGCCGTCTCCTTGCTAGTGCCCGTCCTGGCACTGGGGGTGCCGATCTTCGATACGCTCTTTTCGATGTTTCGCCGGGTGCTGGAGAAGCGTCCGATTTTCTCGGCCGACCGCGGGCACGTTCATCATCGGCTACTGGATATTGGGCTAACTCATCGGCGAGCGGTGTTTTTTCTATACGGCATTTCCAGCTTGCTCGCGGCAGGAGCGATCGCCGTTTCGCTGGGGCGCAGCTGGCATGTTGGTCTGGCCCTACTTTCCGTGTCCCTCGTGTTCGTCGGCTTCGTGCGGTTCTTGGGCTACTTCGAATATCTTCATTTCCGCAAGCGTCAACGGGCTCGCATCCGCGATCCATTCACCGAAAATCTCCGCCGAGTCATTCCGCGCCTAATCGTTTCGCTATCCAGAGCGCCCAGTGAGGACGCGGCCCTCGACGTTCTCGAGCGGCTCACGACCGAGACGACGATGCTGTTCGTCGAACTGCTGCCTCCGGCCGAAGAGGAAGGCCATGCGCGCTCCTGGCGCGCCCCGGGTGCCGATTACAGTCGGCGGGATCTTGCCGAGATGACATTTCCTATCGGGCCCGAGGCCAGCGCGGTAGCACGGCTTCGCTTCCGTTGGGCATGCGACATGGAGGATCCGGCGCCGCCCGTCGATATGTTACTGCAAATCTTGGTGGACGAGCTGTCCGGCGTGCTGCTGGCCTTCGAGAGCAAGCTCCTCCCCGTTCCGAAGCGGACCGAATCCGAGCTCCCGGCTGAGCGTGTTGCCGTTGCGAGCTGAAAGTAACTAACCCATGAGTCAATCGCACTTCCCCGGCGGGCACTCGCAATTTCCTGGCGGCCATGGCGAGCCCGAACACGGGTTCTCCCCGGCCCTCGTGCTTCGAGCCGTGCGCAAGCACTGGCCGATCATGGTGCTGCTTTTCGTCGCGTCGGTCGTTGGCACTTCGATCTACACGTCCCGCCAAATTCGGATTTACGAGGCTATTGCCACGGTCCAGCTCGACCCCCAGCCGCTGACGCCGCTCGGTCATCAGAGCCCGGAGTCTGGCTCCGACAGTTATTGGAGCAATCAGGAGTATTTCGCCACTCAATATCAGGTGATCACCTCACGTCGGGTGGCAGAGCTTGTCGTCAAAAAGCTGGGCCTCACTACGGATTTTGCGTTCTTGGCCAATCTCCCCGCTGGCGCGCCGTCCCTCGCCGCGGCCGGTACGGCGGTTGGCCCGGGAGCGTCGCTCGAGGACGCCGCCGAAGCATTGCGCGCGCGACTAAAAGTCGAGCCGATTCAAGACAGTCGCCTCACGCGCGTCAAGTTCAGCGACGCAGACCCAGGCCGGGCGCAACGCCTCTTGTCGGCAGTCGTCGACACTTACGTCGAGCAAAACCTCGACACGAGCATGGATGCAACGAACAAGACAGTTGAATGGCTCGACGTCCAGCTCAAACGATTGAAAGGGGACCTCGAGTCTCAGGAGATGACTCTCCACGACTTCAAGCTCAAATACAATCTGCTCTCGGTCTCGTACGACGACCAGTCCAATATGGTGCGTGCCGAGATTCAGCAGCTCAATACGAACCTGACCGAGCTAAAGGCAAAGAAGGAAGCAGTCGCGGCCCGACTCGCCATCGTGAAGGCCGTTGATCCGCAGGACCCCGGAGAGATCCCCGCGACCGAGCTGGTTGCGAACGACGCGCTGGGAAATCTTCGCACCGCATACATCGCCGCCAAGCGTGAGCTCGTGATGGTCAAAGCGGGTGGCAAAGACGAACGGCACCCGGAGGTGCAGAAGCTCGACGCACAATTGGAGAGCGCGCGCACGGCCATCGCACAGGAGCTCCAGAACATCAAAAATGGAGCTGAAATCGAGCTGGCCAACGTCAACCGCCAGCTCGAAGGTTTGTCTTCGCTGTACGCAGGCGCGCGTAAGGAAGCCATGGAGCTCAACCTCAAGGAGCTCGAATACAGTCGGCTGCATCGATCGAAGGAGAACACCGAGAAGCTGTTCGGAATGGTGCTCGAACGCTCGACGGAGAGCGGGCTGTCGAAGTTGGCGCCGTTCAACAACGTGCGCGTGCTGGATCGTCCTTTGAAACCCGCCGTGCCCGTGTTCCCCAAGACAGCGACGAATCTCGCCGTCGGCATCATGCTTGGTCTGCTATTGGGTTTTGCCGGCGCGACGGGGCGAGAAATGCTCGATCGGACGGTGCGCACCTCCGAGGACATCGAACGAGAGCTCGGCCTAGCAGTATTGGGTTCGCTCCCTGACGTGACGCGTGAAGGGAGCGCCTTGAATCTCGGCTATTACTACGGGCGCCGGCGCGCGCGCAAAAGTGAGCGGGCAAATGCCGCCGCGGCCGCAGCCAATGGGATTGCTGGCGGTGCCAGCATGGCTCCGCCGGGCGCGGGCATTGCCGGGAAAAATGCCAGCCCCGAGCTGCTCGTGCACACTCACCCCAAGAGCGTTGCGGCCGAAGCTGCTCGCTCTATCCGCACGAACCTGATGTTCATGTCCCCCGACAACCCCTATCGTTGTCTATTGGTGACCAGCGCAGGGCCAGCCGAAGGTAAAACGACGGTTGCGACGAGCATTGCGATCGCAATCGCTCAGACCGGGCAGTCCGTATGCCTCGTCGATTGCGACTTGCGAAAACCACGCGTCCACATGGTGTTTGGCGAGCGCAACGACAGAGGTGTGACCACCGCCCTGCTGGAGCCCGGACAACTCCCGTCTCTGGTCCTCGACACCCAAATCCCCAATTTGAAAATTTTGCGAGCGGGCCCCACTCCTCCAAATCCGGCCGATCTCATGCACAGCGAGGCCTTTGGTCGAATTCTTCAAGAGCTGCGTGCTCAATTCGACCGCGTGGTCATCGATAGCCCGCCGATTGGCCTAGTGACCGACGGCGTGATCCTGTCGACACGCGTGGATGCGACGGTGCTGGTCGTTCGCGCGCTCGCCACGCGGCGCGAGGCTGCCAAGCGAGCCCTACGTTCGCTTCGCGACGTCGGCGCCACCTGCGCCGGCTTCGTGCTCAACGCAGTTGCATCGAGCGAACGTTACTACTACCCGGCGTATTACGCTGCGTATGCGGCGGACACCGAGACGTCGGCGAGTTAGAGCGGGCTGTTCGCCGTTCTGGCAACTCGCTCACGCAGCAGCTCCACGTTAGCCCTGCTACTTGGCGAAGCATCGAAGCTACGGTTGGCACGTTCCAACGCAGCGCGGGCAACCCCGTTGAGATGGGCTTGCGTGGCAAGCTCAGCTACTTTGAGCCAGCGAGCCGCCGACGGCTCGGCCTCGGCCGCTTTGATGTAGAATTTGCTGGCAAGCGCCAGTTGACCGCCCGCTTCGAGAGTATGGGCGAGCGAAGCAAACATTTTCGCGCACGACTCCATGCCATCGCATGAGCGCGCGGCCAAAGCGTTGGCGGCCGCTAAGATGGTGTCGTTCGATCCACCTTTGATTGCAACCGCTAGCGCCTCCTGCCAGCACTCGTCGTCGCCCTCGGGACTCATTGGGCAGGTGCGCGTCAGAAGTTGTGCCGCGCCCACCGTGTCACCGCGCGTGAGCAGGATCTTCGACAAGAGATAGCCTGGACGCCATGCCTTGGCATCCAGACGTCCAGCCAACCGGATCGCGGTTTCGGCCTCCGCAGTGCAGCGTTCGACCAACGCATCTTTACACGGTGCTTGGCCCGTTTGGATGGCGGACAGTAAGGACTCTGCCAGGGTGAGCTGGAGCCCCGGTGACTTGGGATCACGGAGCGTTGCACGTCGAAAGCACTCGAGCTTCTGCTCGATTCGCTGTTCCTTCGAGCACGCTTCGCGAAGTACGCCTTCGCCGTACGGCCCGTCCGGAATCGCTTGCATCAATACATCGACGGACGGAGCCCAAGCCGGCGCGCGAGTGCTCACCGCCTGCCCAAGCGTACGGTCGTACTGTGCGGCCAGGCGCAGATGCAGCATCGCTTGGCTCGTCGCTCGATGCGAATGCATCAGGTCCGCAAGCACCAGGTGCGCAGCGCCGTTCGTCGGCGCAAGGTGGAGGGCATGCGCTATCCAAGCCAGCGCGTTCCCCGCGTGGGCTCGCATCGCAACCAGCGAACCGAGCAAGGGGAAAAACGCCTCCCCGGGATGCCGTAGCATGGCCTCACGAAGCCGCGTGCGGAATAGCCCGACCTCGTCCTTGCTCGGTGGCAGAGGCTCGTCCGTGCTGCCCATCAGCGCTCGTTCTTCCGGGCTCCCCATCGCTAACTCACTCGGGCTGCTCATCGCTGCCGCCATCGCCGTGTAGGCGACCGAGAGTTCTCGGCGCTCGAGCTCGACGGGCAAACGTGACCAAACCAGGGCCGCCATCCACACGCCGAAGGCAGGCACCGAAGCGACGAGTGCCAGCTTTCCAAGCCTGTGCGCGCCATCTTCGGTCGCGGGCGGTGGAGCCGAGCCCTCACCGGCCGCGAGCGTCAGAACCGCGGCGATCGCGAGCGCAGGAACCTCGAGACCCAGATCGGCGAGATTCTGGAACAGAAGTGCCACGAGCCCAGTCATCATCATGAATCGCAGCCGATCACTGCTGCTGCGATACCACTCGCGCAACACGTAACCGACGATCACGATTACGGCACATGCACCGACCGGCACTCCCCACTCCGCGACCCATTGAATCACGAAATTTTCGGCGTGCGTAACCACGATCGCCCAGTCATAGTCGAGAGCGCCTCGGTAAGGGGGAAATGCCGTCTCGAATGCACCGCGTCCCACGCCGAAGAGCGCGTGCTCACGGATCATCGGCAAGGCCCAAAGCCAGACGGAGGTCTTTCGTTGCACGTCCAGCGTCGCCAGCTGACGCGCATCGTTCTCGGTTCCGAGCGCAATGGCGATTCCGATCCCGATGACGAGCGGCGCGAGGCCCAACGCGATACCACGGGCCGAAATGCGCGCCCCTTTTGCTTTCAGGTGCCATGCGGCTGCTACCGCGCCGCCAATGAGCACACACAGAATGCCGGCGCGCGATCCAGAAAGCGAAAGCACGGCCGAGATGATCCCCACCCCGATCATCAATGCCAGCCGCGGCACAGGCGAACGCCCACTGAGCAAAAGCCCCCCGCCGGCAAATAGCCCGAGGATTGCATAGCCGGCGAAGTTGTTCGAGTTCAGGAGTGGCCCCACGTTCCAGCGGCCAGGAGTGAAGTCCGGAGCGTATAAGCCGTACAGCTCAGACAGATCGGCGATCCCGTGAACCAAGGTGATGAACGATACGAGCGTGACCGATCCGAACAGCAAAACCGCTAGCCAAGCGGAGCCGCGGCGCGCTCGCGTTCGCGCACCAAGCACATAGACGGACGCGTAGGTGAGCCACTTGAGCGCCTCGGCGACCGATGCAGAAGGGTCGAGCGACAGCGGAAAGCTGCGCAGTGCAGGTTCACCGAATGGGACCAGGCACCGCAACCAAACGCCCGCGGAGGCTGGCGACAGCCCTTGCGTCCAGGCTGCCGGCAAGCTGATTGCCTGCACGACCGAGAAAAGGCTGAATGCGGCCAGCACGACAGCGGGCCACGGGACGCGTCGGAGAGCCATTACCTCGAGCGTGGCGCCGCCGAGCGCAAGCGCCGACACAGCGAGCAGGCTAGGAATGTGCACGCTGCCGATTGCCAGTGCCGAACCGACCACTACGAGCACCAGTACGATGTCGGAAATCAGACCCGAAATCTCGGTCTTGCTGCGGCGCCTCTGTGGGCGGCGTCTACGTCCAGCGGTCGTCGGGTTGGGGTTACTCTCCGTCATCTCCATCGCCTGTGTTGCACGGTGCCTAATCGAGCACGAAAGCGGGTCGCATGCCTCGGCAAAAGCAACTACCCATGCGGATCACATTACTCGACTTTGGGCGCCGCCCAGCAAGCTCGTAGCCACGCCCAGGGGCAGATCTGGGACAAAATACCCTCGTAATTGGACACGCTGCGCGTCATCCGACCAGCGGGTTAGCGGGCTGACTACCCGACCGGCGTAGCAACTCGAGCACCAAGCGTCTTCTCCGCATCGGCATCGGCGAGCGGCTATGGCACGAGCGACGAGGGTGCCACCGTGCGCGGCACTAGCTGCGAAGCCAACAGGGCCAGCACAGGCAGTGACAGCAAATCCTCGCTACCCAGAGCGCAGATGAAGAGTCCGGTCCAAACGGCTCGCTGCCAGCTCGTCATGGCATCGAACTGATAGCCCCTGCGCAAGGCGAGCCAGGCCAGGGTCAGGAGAGCAACCCCCACCAGACCAAGCTCAGCCAACAGCCCGCCGATCTGATTGTGCGAGTCTCGCTGGTCCGTCCATTCGCCGAACGTATTCATCGCCATCACCCGGCATGAATCGCGAAAGCCGCCGGGCCCCACCCCCAGCAACGGGTGCTGAGCAAAGCAGCTCAGCCCGCGCAGAGCCAGCTTCCCGTATGCCGAGACATGTCCGCGCACGATGATGCCTGGCAGCGCGATGGTTACCTGCGGCATGTATTGCGGGCCAAGGCCTTCGCTCCAATATTCTGGCAGTTCACGAGATAATGTCAGTGCGCGACCAGCAACGGTCAATTCGAGCGGCTGAAAGTAGAGGATCGCGGCAGCGAGAACCACACTGGCGCCGACCAAGGTTCGGCGCAGCCATCGCCGCGGCAAGAGCGCCGCGAGTAAGCCCGGAAGGGCGAGCAGCGCGATCGAAAGAGTCGCGGCTGCTTCCAACTGCCCGAGCGCACGAGCGAACCAGCGATCGCGCGACCGCGGGGAGCTTTCCATCAAGCCGATGCTCACTAGGGCCCACACGCCGGCCGGGGCCGGACTGTTGGCGAATCCGCGAAAGCGTGGAAACCCGGCAACGTACTCGTGCCGCACGCGCTCGAATGAACTGAAATGGCCCGGGATTAGCAGGCTACAGCCGGCAAACAAAAGATTGCCGACGAGCAATGCGGCGCCAGCGAGCACGAGCGCGCGCTTGGCGCGAGGGTCGCCGAGGGCAAGGACCATCAAGATAAACCACGCGAACACCGCGCAGCCGCGACCCGCGCTCACGAACGCGCGAGCACTCAGGCCCTGCGCAAGCGACGGCACCGCATAGGCGAGCACGGCCAAGCCAAATGCGGCTAAGAGCGCTCGGGTCGGCAGCGCTGACCAGAGCGTGCGCCGATTGCAGCAGGCAGCCGTCAATGCGAGCGCGATGGCAGCAGCGAAGCCAACGTTGAACGCGCGCCCAAAAGCGGCGCATGGGACGCTCACCGTCGCTACGAGCCAAGCAAACGCCAACAGTGCGCGGGAGAGCCTGGCCATTGAGTCAGCCTGCGGTATGACCCCTGACTAGCGCGCGACGTCCGCACGGACGAGCAAGCCCTGGTGCTCGAACTCCCCCAAGGCTAGGGCGACGTCGGCGAGCGCGGTCTCCTCATCTACCTCGAACTCGACAACCAGCTCGTTTGCGAGTGCCTGCTGCGTATTCACCCCCCTCTCGATCGCTTTCCAGAGCGAAACCGCGGTCGAGTTCAGCGTGTGGTAGAATTTGGTCTCGAGGTTGAGCACCACACCTGTGCCGTCTTCGAGCTCTGTCAGAAGACACTTGGGATGAGTCTTTAGGTTACGGGCGTACGCGTCGTTCAAGGGGCGTGGATGTTGCCATCGCCGGCCGTTGAGCGATAGCGCAAGGTGACGGCGTAGTGGCTCACATCGTCGGTTTCCTCGAAAGGCGTACCGTCCACTTCCACCCAAGCGTGGCCGCTTTCAACGATGCCGCGCTTGTCGACGGCCATGACGAACGTTGGAGTCGCGCCGCTCCGATGTAGCAAAGCGTAACGAGCCAACGCGCGATAGAGACACGTTCTCGCGATCCCAGGGAAGCGCGCCAAAGCACGCTCGGTGCGTAGCAGGTCCGAACGATTGAGTGCCAGCTGCGGCCCGCGTTCGACGCTCAACTCGGCAAGCAGCGAGTCCAGCGGAAGGCGTGCGAGGCGAGAAGGCAGAGCCAGCCGTAGTGCGACTAGCTCTGCCACCCGGCGCGCCCGCAGGCTTAAATCAATGAGTTCCGGGAGTGAACCGAACACCATAGGTGCTGTTGAGCGCGATGTTGCCCGTCATCGACGTCAGTTGCGCCGGAGTGCCGCTAGCCGTGATGGAGCCCGCGGCGAACGCGAGCACCTGGCTCGAGTCATAGGCGGCGACCCAGAGATTGCCGGCGTTGTCGAACGCGAGCTGTTCCGGTCCGTTGCCGACGATGAGCTTGATGGCCGCTGTCGGAGTGCCTGTCGTTCCCGTAGCGCTGGCTGGGAAGCTCAGCACGAAACCGTTGTTGTAGTCGGTCACCCAAAGGGCCCCCGCCTTATCCAAGGTTAGGCCGCCGACGAACGTGTCAGCAGCTGCCATCGTCAACTGCACGGCCGGGACGATGGCTGCGTTGCTCGCCGTTAGCTGCGCGGCCGACAAGCGCGAGACGATCGGCTTGTAGTACGCGCCAACGAACAGATTGCCGCTCGCATCGAATTGTAGGTCCACGATCCCGTTGAACAGCGCCGCATTCGTCAAGACGACGGCGGGCGCGGGGGTCCCGGTCGCCGCGAGATCCGCTGCGTTGTACTTCAAGATATGGCCGCCGTGGTACGTGCCAACCCAGAGGTTCCCGCCGCTGTCGAAACTCAGCGCGGTGACGCAATCGTATGTTACATCCGTTGACGGCAAGGTGATCGTCACGTCAGCAGTGGGAGAACTGCTCGCGCCGAGCTTCGAAGCAGAGAATTTGGCCAACACCTGCGGCGTTTGGTTGTTCTTGCAGGTGCCTACCCAGGCATCGCCCTTGCTCGAGAACGTGACCGGAATGGTGGTCGCCCCTGTGCCGAAGCCGGCGAGCGATAGTGAGACCGCTGGTAGGTCCGTCTGGACGGTGGTCTTGGCAAGCGCGGCTTGATCGAAGCCGAATAAACTACGCGAGACCCAGTTCGTCACCCACAACATTCCCGTGCCCGGACGCTTTGCGTAGGTCACGCTGGCATTTGCCGTCGCTCCACCGGTGACGCTTGCGGGGCTTCCGCTGATGGCCGCATCGAACGCAGAATCGACTTGAGTTCCAGCCACTTGAATTGAAGGGGCCGCAACCGCGTAGCTACCGACAGCTAGGCCCGGGAGGGTCGTGCTTGTCGCAATGCTTTGATTGAAGCCCCCGGGGCCCGTCACCGAGACGGCCGCCGTTGAACCGCTTGGAACACCGCTGACTGTTACCTGAAGCGAGCCAACTTGGGATTGCCCGGCGCTACCGCCAAGTGCACCGCCGGTTCCGCCGAGCGCGCCACCGGTTCCACCGATTGCGCCGCCGGCCCCACCGGTAGCACCACCGCCTCCGCCAAGTGCGCCGCCGGCAGCACCACCCACTCCGCCAACTCCGCCAGCTCCGCCGGCAGTGCCACCGGCTCCCCCAATGGCGCCGGCGCTACCACCGGAGCCGCCATTGCCGGCCGAACCGCCGCCTTCGCCAGCAGTTCCACTGCCTGCCTCACCTGCAGCTCCACTTTCACCGGCAGTGCCGCCGCCTTTGCCCGCAGTGCCGCTGCCACCTTTGCCTGCAGATCCGCCACCAGCTTTACCGGCAGAGCCACCCTTGGCGCTAGAACCTCCATCGCCTGCTTGACCGCCGGCGCCTACGCTGTGCGCGGGAAGGCTGTCGCCGTCACCGCATCCAAACGCTGACATCGACCCGGCCATGACTAGTACGAAGAGGTAGTTCAGGTGACGCACGGATTAAGATCTCCCTTTGCAAAGTCGAGTCAATTGACGTCTCAACGGTCGCACTGACGCTAGCATTAGTCCCCGCCCGCTGCATCTTACCACTCCATCCGAGCACCGGAGAAAGTGTGGGGCGGCTTTGCGAACCGTAAGACTCTAGCCGGGTCACGGGGCGTACAGCAAGGGCCGAGGAGCGTGGTTGACACGCCTCGCCTCGCGAGAGAAACACACGCGATGGTGGCTCCTCTCTGGTCCCGGCTCCTATTTCGCGCGAGCCGCGCGTTGAGCTCGGGCGACGTGGCCCAGCAGATCTTGCGCGATGAACTTCTATTTGCCTACATGCACCCGAAGCAACGCGGCGCCCTCACGACCGCTGCCTACGCCATGAACGGCGACTACGTACCGGGCGGTGAGATCTTCGGTGCAGGCCTATTTCCCTGGGAAAAAGCCCTTTTGCAGGACCCGCGGATCCCTAGCCGCGGAAAGGTGCTCGTTGCTGCGGCCGGTGGTGGGCGTGAGGTAGCAGCGCTGTTAGCACGCGGCTACGAAGTCTATGCATTCGAACCCGTTCGGCCATTTTTGGAGAGCGCCCAGCGCGTGGTGCAGGGCTCGGGCTCCCGGGTCGTTCAAGCAAGCTACGAAGACTTGGTGGAGTACGCAGCTGGCCGGGCCGGTGGTCCGCTCAGTGACTGCACCGGGCCCTTCGACCTCTGCTTGCTCGGCTGGGGCAGCCTCTCGCATTTGACTGAGCCCGCTGTTGTCGTCCAGGTGTTGCGGGGGCTCCGTCGCTTGGCGCCGCGCTCGCCAGTGATTACGAGTTTTTTGCTGCGCGGGAGCGAACCAGCCGCGACCAACGGACGGGCCCGCAGGCTGCGGCGCGCCGTTCGTGGAGCATTGCAGTCCCTCGGCGGACGCCCCACTCCACCGGGGTTGAGGTTCTTGACCTCGGCCGGTTTCTTATACAGCTTCTCGCGAGATGAGCTATTCGAGCTATGCCAACGAGCGGGCTATTCGGTCGACTATTTCAGCGATCGCGATTACCCCCACGCGCTGCTTTTGCCGCTCGAGACGAGCGCCGGCGCAGGCAGCTGATCGGATAGATCGAGCACCCGGCCATGCCCCAGCCAATCCTCACGGTGCGAAATGACGATCACCGCACTCCGCTCCGACTGTCGCCGGAGCACTGCGGCGAGCGCGCTGCGGCCCTTGCTGTCGAGCCAGGCGTCTGGTTCGTCGAGCAAAAGCAGGCGTGGCGCTTTCAATATGGCCCGAGCGATGGCGATGCGCCGTTGTTGACCTCGAGAGAGCTGACCCGCGAGGCGAGCTCTCGGCGCTTCGAGTCCCAGCTCTACTAGCAATCGATCGATGGCGTCGGGGTCGGCGTCTGGAGCAACCAGCCGAATGTTGTCCTCGACGCTCAGCGCTTCGACCATCAGCGGGTGTTGGGGCACGAAGCCAAAGTCGTCGCGGGAAATGTCGACGCAGGCGATTCCGTCGAGCTCGAGCGATCCCTCGTTCGGTTCGAGCACCCCGCAAATCAGCCTGGCCAGGGTGGTCTTGCCGCCCCCGTTCGGCGCGATGACCAATAAACCGTTCCTTAGGTCGACGTCGAAGCTGAGCCCTTCGAAGACAGCGCGAGCCGACGCCGCGTAGGCAAATGACAATGCCCGCGCGCTGAGTCGTACCGGCGGTTGGGCTAGTTTGTGATTGGCCGCAACCGATGCGTCGCGCAAGCTCAGGATTTGCGTGAGCGCCGCGTGCGCCATGGCAAGCTGGTCCGCGTGAACCACGAACACGTAGCCCGCGGGGATGCCTGTGCTGAGCAGCAATAGTCCCGAGAGCCCCCCCCCACCCTTCGCCAACGGCTGACTCGAAGCGATCTCTAGGAGATCGAGGTGCTGCGAGCCGAGAACGAGCGACAGCCCCAGCAAGAATGTGCCAGCCAGTAAAATGCGATGCCACAAGCGCGCGCGCTCGAGGCGGTCCTCGACCGCTGACCAATCGTGCACGGCGTGGCCGAGTCGGGCGAGAAACGGGTCGCGCGCGCGTTCACCGTAGATTTCGCCGCTATCGCGTTCGGCCGTCGCGATCCAATTGGCGGCG
>Ga0247778_1000335_pt1 | contig 72352 bp, 98 predicted proteins | sample UWRJL049202B5_FD_179939 | JGI IMG/M metagenome (GOLD analysis project Ga0247778, IMG submission 179939) | Plant litter microbial communities from Arlington Agricultural Research Station in Wisconsin, United States - UWRJ-L049-202B-5 | ecosystem: Environmental > Terrestrial > Plant litter >... | reverse complement strand
CCCCCCCCCCCCCCGCCGACATCAATCATCTATTCTCATAACCTTGATAGCAGAATCTAATCCAACAGTCCGTCAACATTCGATTCAATCTGAGGGTGGATGGAAAAAGATAAAGTGACTACAAAGGGGGATAGCAAAACGCTCGCTTAATCTGCCCTCCTATTCAGCCACACCTAAAAAAAGCAATGCGGCATTTCTATTTTTAGGAAGCATACGTGTTACAGGTCATAGCTCGTGATACTGAGAGAGACACGAGAGTAATGGCATATTGGGGATCTCATGTTTGTTTGGCTTCGATTCAGGGGTTGGATCTGAAGACTTTCTGACTTGAGAAATTTTCACGATCATTTAGTAAGAGTTCAGATCTCTGGAGATTTAATAGGGGTGGAGGTGGGATCTCCTTGCTGCATTGTGTTTGCTGTGGCGCAGGAGTTTCGTCGGGTGTGGCAATTGGAGAAGGAGGGGCATGGGTGCGGAGAGTTGGGTATTGTTGGTCATCTTGTGGGAGGATGGGACTAGGATTCCGAATCTGGGATTGGTGTGGATTTGTATAATGTTAGTAGTGGTCAAACCGCCCTTTCGAAGTTTCGGGGATCCTTTTTTCGTTGCTATTTTGGCTCGACCTCGTCCCTAGATACATGTGGAGCCCGCCAGTGGCAGGCCTATACACCTTTCTAGAATGATCTTGTTGGAACTTGTAGGCTCCATGACCTAACCATGGACACGCAAACACACACATATATAGAATAATGTTCTTACTCTGGTCGTGAGATGTACAGAAAAGGGGGCGTGGTTTATATGCTTGCCCTGGGAGCATGAAGCTATGTCGGTGACTCGCCGCCACGTTGCCTTGTTATGATTAAATTCTGTTGTGACTCGTTGTTTACTGTATACTACGTAGTTCCATCCAAATGCCAATACCTAGGTAAAAGTAATTTGCAACGAAGTTTTACTCCCCTAGGAGTCAAACCACTTATCTCCGAAGTTTTGTCGCCGAAGCCTATCATTTTCCCAAAACACAAACTTGCAAATTCCGTTGCAAGTCGCAAACCCGAGATTCCACAGCATTTTCACGTAAATGATGACTTCCTATTTGTTGCCTGGGGTTTTGTTGCACGTCGTACTTTTTTCGCTCCCCGAGAAAACCATCGCTCCCCGAATGACGCGAGCTCCGACTTTGAAACCCCGAGTTGGGCGGTGAGGACCGGCTTATCGCACAAAACTATGGAAACATGTCAGAATATCGGGGCAAAAATTTGCTAGATGTAGAGAGTGCATTAGCCACCTATTTACATCAAAAATTTTGAATCCCATCTCCCCCCCCCCAAAAATGCAAAACAAACAACCCGGAGGACAGCATCTCTGTTCGCAGTAGTCAGCGTGTATGATCTCTGTCGCTGTAATCAGCGTAGACTGTAGATGCTTCCCTACCTTAATGGTTTTACAACCTTAGGGAAGGTACACCAAGGGGTTGAACAAACGTCTGGAGTGTATGTAACATCGTCCGCCTCGAGCGCATCTGCATGCAGGCTCATAGGGAATAGATTTGGACTTACAGTGACAGGACCGTCAGTTTGGTTTTTGTTGTCGAATTGTATCTTATTTTAATACATATAGTAATGAAGGTAAGATGCCGAAGCTCTCCCATTCCCAGCCGAAGGTGCGGTGAATCGAAGAAGTCGGGGTTTCCCAACTTCAAACGCTAGTGACTTAAGGATTGGCTAGTAGCACAAGAACCATACACTATGTCAGAATATCCGGTAAAAAAATCCGCTGGAATACAGAAGGTGGCAAAGTCGCTTGCTCTTGTGACTAGCGAACTCTATCTATGAAGGCCTATTCTCCATTAAAAGGTTGGAATCCTTTCCCCCCTTTCACCACCAAAAAATGCAAAACAAACAATCCGGAAGTCAGCAGTGCCGCTGTAGTCAGCAGCCTCGGTAGCTGCCTTACCTTAAGGGGTTTAAAACCTTAGAAGGTCCACCAATGGGTTGAACAAACGTCTGGAATGTGCTTGCAATGTCGTCCATCTCGAACCGAGACGCACTGACGGCTTATGGGGAATGCCCATGGGTGATGGATTTTAATTCATGATCCACAAGTACTACACCGTCAGTTTGGTTTTTGTTACCAAATCATATTCTTATTTTGAATTATATATATATAAAATATATAATGCCGAAGCTCTCCCATTCACAACCGAAGACTCAGTGTCTACTTAGAGGTCAGTTTCCACAAAACTTCAAAACCCAATATTTGGGTAAGATTTGTTTCTCGGAAGATAATTTAGAGTATCTCAAGGATTTTAATTGAGCCCCAGTTTGATCCTTGCCTCAGATCATCCGTGATTACTCAACTCATTCAACCTTGCCTTCGTCGGGTACCGAAACGGGCATTCTCTCAAACCCGAACGAGAATACGACATCGCTTGTTGTAATTCGCGTTTTTAGTGACGTGCGCGGAATTTTGTTTGCTGGTTTGTTGGACATCGTGCTAATTCAAGATTCCGAGTTATCCGGAAGCTTCACACTGACACATGATAGTATATCCTGGGTTTTAGTTCCTCCATTACTCCCTACTTGGAAGTTGCAAAGACTGTTTATATTGTTGTAAACATTCTCTTCAAGTGAACCCCATTTAGCACGATATCCAAGGCTATTCGTGGACAAATCTCGGATTCGATTTGTTCGGAGGCATCTTTGAACGCGATCACATCATCTTCTTGCGTGTGTGAAGGACTATAGAGTTTGGACGAGTGTTCACACACGCGACCAAACTTCCTTGTTAGGTATCATTTTAGCTCTGTTCCCATGAGATGAACTTGGGTATGGAGAGGCGGCTAAGTGTGAATCTACTGCTAAACGCTTTATATTGCTGCGGTTCGATACAATGAATCGCACGAGTCTTGGATATGCTACCTTTCAGAAGAGTTCTCGGAAGGTGATATTGTTGAACGAAAACATGTCTTGGGAGGAGTGGATGTTTTGATATCCTGCCTGACATGCTCGATCCTGATGAGACGGGACCTTTGATCGACTCATTGTGCAAACACGTGAGTCCACTCATATTCACACCTTCTACCTGGATGGACGGGAAGCTCATATTGACAGGACTTTTCATTCTAACAATTCTTCTCCCATGGTTTTGCATTATCTTAATCTCTTGCTAGGATTCAGCTATTACTTTTCAACATGAATTGTTCAACACGAAACGATTGGCTCATCATCCCTAGACTAGTAGACAGCAAGGCGCGCCCGAGCTCAGAATTCACTCCTTAGTGATTACCAGCGATCTGGTCTCGACACTCTCTCTTGGTGGCGCTTCTTTCGAGGCTAGAGGATTACTAAATGATACGTGAGGACAGACTAGTAAGTTAGATATCGTTTCTGAGTATTTCTAAGGATGTCGGAAGGCATGAAATGACGTGCTCACATCTGGCATGAGGTCCAGATTTAGTGTCATACATGACAACTGCGAATGGCTCGCATGTCTTCTGTTGAGATAGCCAATACCTGATCTTTCAGTTAGGACCAACTTTACGCCGAAATGAGAGGTGCAAGTCTCCACGGATTAGAGCTGTCGTGACTGCGGCCTTCCAGAATTCGCACGCTAGATTGAGGCATTGCTGAAAATAATCGTCAACCAACTCACCACTTATGTTTCGAATTATATTTTAGAAAATAGACTTCCCCGTTCCTGTCTGGGACGATCCTATCACAAGGAAGGAGATCGGTGGCGTCTACTGAGCGGCTGTCACACAGCGCCAGTGGACTGTCTTCCACAACTGGCAGTAAACTCCGCCAAGTGCTAGAAAATCAATATTAGCACTTTAGTGAAATATTCCGAGGTATTTTGAGCATCACTCACTTGACAATTCGAAATCGATACCCCGGTCTAATGTATTGTCTTTTCTCGGCTTCAGACAGGTGTTTGTTGATCATCTGTGGTCCAAAACTTCGTGAGATATCTAGCTTTTCATGAGTCCCTAAACTTAATCTGAAGACAAGTGTTCCCAAACCATTATGTGCTCCTCGTACTGGTCCTTCCGTATGCAGGGGGTCGTTCAGGTCGAATTCAGTCCGGTTGAATATGATATTTTTCCTTAGGGCTAAATCGTAACATCTTACATGAACTGCGCTTAACCTTGTCTTTAAAAGTTCTTCAGTCTCCCTTTTATACTCCCGGACATCCTCTGGGCTTGCGAAGCGGTCTATCTCAGTTGCATGATCTAGAACTTCAAAGCCATTCATCTCTATTTGCAGCCTTTCATCTATACCCCTGATGTCCGTGATGTGCATCAACCGAGACTCAAATTCGAGATTATCGAGCCGCTGCTTATCCGGATCAAATTCTTTGCTAGGCGGAAGGGAACACCAATATGGTTTGACGGTTTGATAAAGCGGTAGATCTTGGAGGTATCTGGGTCGTAAGCGAGAATCGGGACTGGGAAGGGATGAGCATACTCTATGGTTGAATTCACATTCGCCATGACGTTCTAAAGACTCGCTCCCATTCGAAGACAGAATCGGTGGAGTTTCGATGTCAATCATGTAAGCCTCATCCTCCAGTTTATCAAAGTTGTAGCGAATGACACAATGATCACCGGCCCAATCATAATCCTTGGTGAGCCAACCCGCCGATACAAATTGGGCGGCATCTTATTTGCTAATTTAATGCAAGGATCTTTCCAAATCCTTACTAAACTTCGCCTCACCATCGCGTGGACCTTGTCACCTTGTAGGAACCATTCAACTTCATTCTCATCGGGTTGTAAGTTGTTTGAGACAGTGGCCCATCGTCTCTCCGTTCATTGCTAAGAAGCCAAGTATGCAGAAGCCTCCAAGGTCTTGAGAACAGAAAGGATACCCGTTGCCAAAGAAGGAATATTTGCAATTATGTATTCCGAGCCAAACCCCGCCTCATTTCCGAACAAACCAGAAGATGTCAAGAGCTTCAAAGAAGCTCTATGCCAAACAGATTCTCAAACACTTGAATCGGTCAGTTTGAAGGTCTCAATTGCTAAAACAAGGCTGATATTCAAATAGGAGTCACGAGGGTCCTCCGAGTCCTCTGAGCGGGATATGGATATCATGAAGCCATCAGAGGCGAATTTGCCACCGTTGCTGGGTCCACTCCCTGAAGATATTGCTTCATTCTTCAATACCGTGAGCGCAGAAGGTTTCCCAGAGGATGTTCCTAAAGCACAGCCTTGGAAGGAGTTATTGAAAAGGGCTCATAATCCGTCTCCAGATGGCAAGCTTATCCTTGCATGCCCCAAGAAATGTCTTTACGGTAAGTAATCCAATACGTAGTGGTCTTTACTAGGCGGATTCTCTACCAAGTGTAGTCGCCAGAGAATCTCGTGGATGGTTCCACTCATTCCTCAGTTTTGTTTTGGTTTAGACAAAAGCTAACCTAATCATAGGTACCAACAATGGTTAAGCTCAACTTCGAGAATGAAGGTGAATGCAGTGTTTGATGGTCACATAATTCGGGGCTGTAGTCAACATACAAATTTTGTTACATAAGTTTTTTTGAACGCAAGGAGAGTTGGGCATGGGAAGATACACAGCATTCCTTTTGGTTGATCATAGTTCATTTTAGGATTCGGGCATCAAGAATGTCTTCAATATCCATACCGTAACAACTTCAGTTTACTCAGCCTCGAACAATGGTCTCACAAAAAAAAGAACCTGTACTGCAGCCAGCATCAGGCAGCATGTGTGATCAGGCAGTCTCCTAGCAGGCGAGGCTGTTGTTACCTCACTGCATCTTGGTGTGGCTGCACAAGGCCCGTTCTGTTCACGAGGCGCACCTCTTATCATATATGCAAGGCTTGGCCATGCGGGCGTGATATCTGCCACAATGCAACAGCATGCAGACCCCGCATCCCGCGAGCCACTCGTAAACGAGGCAGGAAATCAAGGCAGGAAATCGAGGCAAGTTGAGACGAGAAGCAAGCAATGCAGGACAACGAAAACATTCGTGCAGCCCGTCGTTCAGCCCATGTGTCCATGACACCATCTTTCGGAAGTTTTGTTGGAAAAGAGGCTTAGGAGACTCTGGCATCGGAACACCAACAAAGTCTTCTCTATATCTTGGATTATTGGGGTCATTGGAAATTAATTCAGTCTCAGATTCCTGAGAACCTACAATCCAGCACCTACTTAAACACTCGGCACAGAGAAACCTCCAACAAACAAGATCCCAATAGTGAGCGTGGTAAATATGGCGCATATAGATCAGGAACCAGGCAGTAAACGATCCCCAAAGCTGGCAAGGAGTTGGTCAGCACGCCTTGTAAGCACCCAGCTTTCAATAATTCCCCTACGGGGCTACAGCAGCTGAAAACTAACTCAAAGGTCAAGCCCACAGGGCTCGATCTGGGATTTCGTAGATCACCGACAGCAATATTAAGTGAAGGAGATGAAGAAAGTCAAATCACTGGTCAGTCTTCTAACGAAAAAGTTCTCCTGTCACCTACGATTGTTGACATTTGTTCAGAGAAACCAATTGCTCTAACGGCTGGGGAGCGAAAACAACAAGATGCATTGGTACAATTTTTAGTTGGCGACTCGTCAATTAAAAATCTACTCGCGAAATCTACCTGCTGGTACTGCGCCTATCTTCAATCAAAATTCAAACAACACTGGCATCTACTGGCCGCTACACTTGTTGGGATTGATGAAAATTCCACAGTGCCTAGGCCAGGCGACCTAGCTGTAGTATATACATTCCTGCTTGAGATTGCGAAGTTGCTCAAGTCGACTCCAGAACTTGCTCTGGTAACTATTGTGGACGAGTTGGACAATGAAAGTCTTGTAAAGCCCCAGCTGGATGAAGAGAGGGCGTTGCCAAACCAAGCAGTCTTTGCTGCGATAGGGTGGTTGAGTAGGTTGAACACAGAATCGATGGTTACCAGGATTTACTGACGGCATTTCAGCTATGCTCTACGATGCCGAACCCCATCCAAGCCCCGACAAGCTTGAAGTGACCAAAACCTCAAGAAATATGTCCGGACGTGGGAATCCCCTTCATACTCGAAAGTACTATAACTACAAGCAAGGTTTCGATCACATCGATGGCCCGCTGTATCGTCTGATAAGCAAGTTTGGCGACCTGATTCCAGAAGGTCCGGTCCCGCTACCGTATCATCGTTCGTCGGAGTCGATCAAAGTAAAATCCGTATGTTTCGACACTCTGCGAACTCTCGCAGACTTGCGAATTGAATGGGTCACCTCTTTAGCGCTTCACCTGGAATTGGACAGCAGTAGGAAGACGTTGAAACTCTTTCAATTCCCATCATATTGCTCAATGATGCTAGCAGGGAAGGCAAATGTTCTCTCGAGGTAAGCAGCCTTACGTAACCGCAAGCGTTGACTGACATGAGTGGTAGAATTCTCAAGAATCACGCTGCGAGAGCTAGTGAAGACGTCACACAACCTGATGTCCCGGTCGATGAACTTTTCGAAGAGATTCTGCTATCTTACCGCGTGATATTTGGGCAAGATGAACGATCGTGGAAAGCCTTCTCTCATACGATGCAGTCGAAAGAAGACCATTCTGAGCCCTCGACGATCTCATCTTGGGAGCCAAGTGGAGACTTTGATCCAATGCTGCATGTTGTCTGCGGGGAGAGTGCTGAGAAGCCGGGACCTAGACAAATCTACGACGAAATTGAAGCACCGACATGCGAATCAAGAAGCGTGTATGTTCCACACGTAGACTTCAGGTTTCTCGGAAAGCGGCTGTTGGACTTGCAGGATTTCGTTGATCAACACCAGCCGAAGAATGTTCGAGGGCTACTCAATGATCGTCGAGATGTGGCAGCGTGGTATATGCTGTGGAACAATCAGGCATGCAATCCCACAATTCCCATGTTTGGTACTTTGGGCTAATGCTAGTTTCCCGCAGCTTTTGATAATATTTGCGTCTGTGACCATTTTCTTCATGATCCTGTCATTGATATTCCAAATTTGGCAAGTTCTACTCGCGAAAGAACAGCTCAAACAAGGTCTGCAGCAATAACATGATGATAAACTGGAATGAAAGCTTCTTTGGAGATTACGGGAGTTGTTCTTGCCCAAAAAAAAAAAAAAGATCAATCGTTTGTATATTATAACCAGGTGGAGATTTGAGAGTGCGAACCAGGGTGGTACGCAGAAAAGTGGCCCGGCCAATTTCCATTAAGTATCTTGTTTGCAGGAGCAGAACGAAATAGATATGATTCATCCATAGACACCAAGTATTGAGTAAGCAATCTGTTGAATTATAAATAGAGTATGTTTATCGACTACATCCTATCAATTTTACCGGTAAAATAATGGGACGAGGGCGTCATAGCTATCTTCTTCTTCATCTCGATCTGCATCGTCTTCCACGAAAGGGATAATGCCACCTTCCCCAGCAGCAAGCAGTTTCTGCTTGGCAACTTCTGCCCGATTCCTGAATTCTCTTGCTTCGGATTTGTAAATACCGTATGTATTGGCCTCGAGAACAACGGCTGTTTTCCAACAGATTCTTGCAATCGGTCCATCATCGTGCGACGGAGTTCGGAGCTCAGCAATTCCTCGGGCTTTATCAAGATACATCCTGTCACGAGTCAGTAATTTGCAACCGAGTAATGTGTTGCTCGTGTAGAAAAGATTCATACTTGGCCGAATCGAGATGTCCTTGCTCAAACTCCACACAGCCAAGGGAGTAATATGCCGCGGCTGTGATGTGATGAATGGGCATCTCCATGACTGCGATCTGACGACACAAATCATAGGATCGCCATGACAGCGTCAGGTTTCTTTGTAGGAAGTGGATATTTCCAAATGCATAATGGATGCTATTTTTCCTGTTAGCTCCAGTGGGGGACTGGCAGACTGGAATGGGCTTACAGCGCCATGAATCCCTTGTCTGCACCCATTGTGCGGACAAATAAGGCTTCTGATAATTGAGTTAGATTCATTGCCTCTGTCAGGTTCCCTTGGAGCATATGCATTCTGCCAACACAAAGATACGTGAAAGCCAAAGTGCTGGCACTTGCATCGCCACCATCAGCCCAAATCGAAATTGCCTTGTCGAAGTAATTTCTGGAGTCTTGCAGATTACCTCTTGCCGTCTCCAGGTTACCCATATTATGGTAAATTGAAGCAACGACAGGATCATCGTGAGGAAGCTTTTCCGTCCGGATTCGTAGTGTGATATCCCAAGCATTGCGACAGTCACTTAGGCGATTGAGATCATAGGAAAGACTTCCAGACAAGTTCATGAGACGACCATATAAAAGGGATGTCTTGTCCGAATAGGCTGAAATCGCAGTGTCGAGGATCCGACCACATACTTCATAGTCACCTATTTCATGAAGATATCTATGACAAGATTAGTGGGCACCCTGCAATGCATGGACACATGTTACTCACGCTGCGCAATTGGCCAACAAAACAACGAATGCATCTGTAGGATTGAGTGCTCCAGATCGGACATAATCTGAAAATTTCTTGCTGAGATAGACTCCATGAGGGATATATTCTTGGCATACACCCCATTCCTTATAACGAGTGGCAATACCATACTTCGGAAACTGCTCATAGACAAGTCTCGCGGCCTGAGCAAAGCTCTTTTGCAAGTCATCCTTATCGTGATAGTTGGTAGCCTCTTGGACTACTCGATGAACAGAGAGCACTCGCCCCTCTTGTTTCACAAGTTTTCTGTCCAGTAGCTCATTGATTGCTTTGTCGAACGCTTCGGATGGTGTGATGATACTAAAAAGGGAAGCCCGGTCGTTTTCATCTACATGAACGGGGTCTTGGCGGGCAAAGGAAAGTGCGATGTCCAGTGCTTTCTGGGTTCTAGGAAGAAACAGCTCCATTTGTATGCCATCTATGCATTTTTAGTGAGGGGCTATCGTGAGGGAAGTATCGATTGAGTCTTACCAGGTGACAGCCATCCCAAAACTCCCAGAAGAGTTCGCGCTTTGGGGCTCAGAGCTTTGAAACTCATATCCCACAAGGCATCAAGTGCCGTTTCGGAGGTTGATCTCTCACTTCGGTATCGAGGAGGGAGTGTTCGGATTCTTTCCTTGAACATTTCGAATGTTTTTGAGATGGTTGGACCACCCATGGTGGAGTCCTGGATCAGGATAGCAGCTTGTTGAATAGCAAGTGCCAAACCTGCCAATTCAGCCAACATGTTTTTCGCTGCAACCACCTCGGTCTGGGGAATCCGACCCTCCCGATCATCCTTCTTCCAATCATCGCCCAAGAGTTGCAGTAGTAGATCCCAGCTCTCCTGAAGGTTGAACGGCAAGATTGTCCCGCCTTTGCGTTGCAAGTCCTTGGAATAATTGAAGTACTTTCGGGTGGTAATTAAAATTGCACCTGATGCCCCAATGGGCCAGTACGCTTTGAGAACTTGATCGCGTTCAGCATTGTCAAAGATCAACAACCACTTCTTTCTCGTTCTTTTGAGCCAGTTCTGTACGGCAAGAAGATTTTCTTCGTGATGCCCGGCTCTATCGGCTCCTGGCAAATTCAGGGAGACAGCCGCGTTTGTGAAGCTCTGTCGGATAGCTACTGAAGTCTCGCACTGAATCCAGAAGATTGCGTCGAAACCGGCTCTGTTGACGTATGCGAATTGGAGGGCAATCTCAGTTTTCCCTACACCTCGACGACCATAGATAGTGTAGGTACGTAGTGACTGATCTCCTTTCGGACGTAGATAATCGTGAATTTTCTCCAATTCATCTTCGCGGCCATAGAATTTTGGGTTTTGGCGGCAAGGTAGGATCCTGTTGGGGAATGTTCCGGGTTCTTCGTTCTCAGGCATGAGCGCGTGTTTCATGGACAAGTTCTTGATCATTCGATCTTGATTGACCTTCGATAAACTCGTGATCTCGTTGACGTGCCGTACGATGTCTTCGAGCGTGGCGAGCTGGCTATTTATAGCCTCGTTCAGATCTGGCCATCCCAGCTCCGCAGCGTGGTCTAGAAGGTTGTCAACCAATGATACATGATTGAAGAAAAGTCAATTGTAACAAACCAGACGTGGATTCGTGCAGGTATCTAATTGAGTCAGATAGTATGGTGACGATCGGATCAAGAAAATCCACAACTGCCAACAAAGCTTCGTTGTCGTCGTCACATGCATCAAGACATCGGTTGAAACGTGTTACAACAGTTCGAATGGTATTGAAGAGGTCACCAATTCTTTTGAGCCTATCAGGAGAAGCGTAAGAGAGCTAAAAATATGTCAGGATCCCAGGTGACGGCGAATTATGGAGGACGAACCTTTAAATTCAGATATACCAAGCCCCACAAAATGTCAAATTTCGCGTTATGAGGATTGACTAAGCCTTCAAAGCTCTTTGTAAGAGCGTTGAGAGTCCGAGGAAAAGGATGAATGCGGCCCATCTGCCTTCTCATTTGTGGCGTAGACGAAGTGTCCGTAAGTTTCCCCTGAACCTCTGTAACTAATTGTTGCCAGCTACGATATTTCGAAGCTATCATTTGATCTACCAAGATGTAAGTGAGAAGTGGATAATTTAGGGCTTTGTAGACGCATACCAGAAGGCGAGAGCAGCTGCTCCGCCGAGTTCAAAACATCATTCAATCGAATGATCGCAAAGCCTCTTGTATCACTCGAGGGCTATTAGTGCAAGCCGACCAGGGGAAATATCATGGAACCGTACTCAAAGTTGATGTCATATTCATCTTTTCTTTGGGCAGCTACACTGAGGCCGCCCACGAGGCCGAGGCTGCTGTCGCCCTTCTCTTCAACAGATATATCAATATCATCCACCAAAGGAGAACTGGCTTTTGAGACCTCGGACTTCGTTCCATTGACTGACAATCCGGAATCACTCGTTTCCTTGCTAGGCGCCATCTTGAGTATACTTTGTTTCTTTCTCTTGAAACTTGATTTGCATTACGCCGGGTCTAGAAGTAGATGCATTCCGGGTTCAACCTTGATGAAAGACCATCGGGACCGCGAGTATTTGCTTCTCTTGCTCAATCCCGGAGTCGCTCGGCGGGATCATCTGAAAAGTGGGCCCTAGCGTGTATAAGTAGGACAATGTCGTGACAGCACTTCGTAAGGCTCTCCCGGGAGAAGAGAAATGAGGCTGGGGGAGCCTCGCGAGACATTGGTTCGGCAAGGGTTAACAGTATGGCATCTGGAAGCGACCTCTGCATATTGTTGTCAAGAACGACATGTCAGCTGCGATAACGAGCTATTCTGCTATTCGGTGTAACTTTGTGGCTTAATGCCGTGTTCTGTAGGTGTGTTACACCGACCCCACGTCTTAATCTTGGCATGATTCAAGCGTCCTATCCCGGGAAAATCAGAATAAAAAGAGGGGTAAGCAGCGGTCAAAGTGAGGCTCATCTCAATATCAATTTGTGGCCAGTCCTCTCGAGCAACGATCTGGACTACGGCATCAATACCATGCGTTGGTCTCTCGAAGAGGGACAATGTGATCAATATGGTCCAGAGGTACCTTTCGAAACGGCCATGTCGTACCTGGAGTCTGCGTTTCCTGAGATGTTGTGTCCCTAACCAATGAGGTTCCTACACCCTAAAGAGACCACGAGAATAAGCCGGCTGGAATCAAATCTTAGGTATACAGTACATTGAGCCTGATACGGAATAAAGGCAAACCTATCACGTGGCTTTCAAGAGACTCCAGTAGGCTCTGAGTGACTGATCTGAGCTATATGTCATTAACATCATCTCTTCTCCAGCTCGTTTCCGCCCCGAACTAGGCCACTGACATGATTTTCAACGGCGTACGCTCCGATGCCATGCCTTTAGCACTCGAAAGCTGAGCCTCTCTTCAAAAACACCGGAGTCTAATTCGAGAGAAACCTAGGTAGGCTTTGCAACTAAACGCTGCGTCTTACTCCGGTCCAAGACGGCGGATAGCACGAGTTGGGCGATGCGACTTTTCAGCAGTCATTCCGTACAAGAGCTGTTGAGCCGTTGTAACGAGTCTGTGCCTTTGCAACGGGCAAGTACTCCATCTCATGCGTCATGTCTTGGGGAATGCCGATTGGGGTATCAATCTGGGTCTTTCGCATAGATAAGTGAGACCGCTCTTTGTACTGGGGAAAGGGTATTTAATAGCTTGAATTCTTACGCCGTCATCTTGCCATCCTTGAAGATCCCATATGTAAACGTCCGATAATGCATGACCCATCATAACCGCCCTGAACCCTTACTTCATAAGCCTCTTGCCGAGAGCCTTGATCCCAAATCTCTCGACTCCACTGGACTGCTGCTGCTTCCACAAATCCAGCTGGCCAGGTAGACCTCCATCCCGCGTCAGCCTGTGTCTTCTCAGAGCTTCCCTCATATGATCTGGTAATAACGGTCCTCTTCTCGTCTCCTTTTCTTTCAGTTTGTCGCCTTCCGCTGGAGGACTAGGAAGACCAGTCGTCTGATCTTCTCCCGAACTCTCTAGCCATTGTGTTTGAACTTTCCTCGCGCCCTCGATCATCTCACCCGCAAATATCTTCGCAACGGACTTAACTGCAAGAATGACACTCGCAGGCGCAGATTGGGAAAGAGTCTGGTTGACGATCTGAAGCGCATTAGTAAACGTAGAAACTCATCTTGGATTTTGAACATACCCTCCTGACAACAGCTTCTGACAATCGAGAAGATCTCCACGCCTCAAACCGCGCAAATTGTTCTGGGTCAAGGTTGCTGGTAAGCAACGCCCTATGCTCCATTTCCTTCTTTTTCTCCTCTAGAGTTCCGGCCGCCATCTGCACCGCCATATTCGCGCCGCCACCCTCTTCCTCATCATCATCCTCCACGCTCTCATCTCTCCGTTTCCTCTTCCCGCTTGCAGAGTTGTTCGAGACTGTAGACTTCGCGGGGCCCCCAACTACAGAGGCATTATCATTGCCGGCACCCTTGGATTTTCGAGGGCGCTTCTTCTTCGTGCTACCACCTACGCCAGACACTAGGGACACGGAGTCCGAGGTTGGAGAGCGCGAAAAAGCTGGTGTCTGAGTCGCGTTTTCGGGAGGGAATGAAGTTTGACGCAGAGGGTGGGAGGAGGTTGCGGATGTCGTAGAGAGCATCGAGGCTTTGCGCCGTTTTATTGCTGGGGCTGCTGATGGCATGTCTGATTGTCTTCGTTTCGGAGGTTGGGGAAGTTGCGCGTTGGATGGGTAAGGAGGTGAGATGGCGGAGGTGTAGCTGTGGGCATATGGAGGCGAGGCCATCTCGGTGAATTTAGCTCCGTAGCAAGATGTTAAGCTGATAAAGATGAGATTCAATGGCGACGGCGACGGCGATGATGTTGAATATTTCGTGTTGCCAGCAGCCGTGGCTTGAAGTGATGTTACCCAAGGCAAGGCTGAGAAGCCCCCTTGCTAGGGCGATGCAAGGTAGATTTTAGTGTCTTTTCGGTCTGCGAGATTATTCCGGGGATATCCAAAAATTATTTCGACTCATTCTTCTTTCTTACATAACAACGTACCAAATAAAATGGTACAATTCACCAATCCGCCTACCAAAGGCAAAAGGGAAAATGAAGAAGCAGTCGGCGAAATGTCTTCATTAAGTGCCTCCGAGGAAGACGTTCTCAATGGATCCTCCAAGCGCAAATCCGACGATGAGGGGCACGGATCCAAGAAGCGCAAGAGAAAATCGAAATCCGAAAAAAGCCTCAAGGTCAACGGATCACACTCAAAAAGAAGGCACAGTGTCAGCAAACCAGCCCGAGACCCGCGGGATGAAGCTTCATCTCCAAGACCCAGAAAGGAGCTCGTTGGAACTCGATCGCCAACTCCAGTAATCGATTTTGACGGGCTCAGCAAGCCGAGTAAGCTCCCACTTTGAGGTATTTTGTACTGCAACTAACGACTGCAAGGTCGAGGCACCCGCGAACGAAAAGAAGAAACCCCAGAACAAGCTACAGCCCGACTTCAGAAGCTATCAGGTGCCGTCCGAACAATTCTCGAATGCCTTGGTGAAGACCCGGATCGAGAGGGCCTCCTTGGAACGCCCGAGCGATATGCTAAAGCTATGTTATTTTTCACCAAGGGATACCAAGAGAATGTGCGAGATATAGTGAACGATGCTATCTTCCACGAGGGGCATAATGAATTGGTAATCGTCAAGGACATTGAGGTCTTCAGTCTCTGCGAGCACCATATGGTGCCGTTCACTGGAAAAGTTGGTTCTACCCCTCTTCGAGGAAAAAATCCCCTTGCTTACTGTGTCTCGCAGATGCACATCGGCTACATTCCCGATAGAGACGTAATTGGTATTTCGAAACTCCCCCGAATTGCAGATATGTTCTCCCGTCGCCTACAAATTCAAGAGCGTCTTACCAAAGATGTCGCGCATGCGGTCATGGAAGTCCTGAAACCACAAGGTGTTGCAGTAGTGATGGAATCCAGCCATTTGTGCATGGTTATGCGTGGTGTGGAGAAGACAAGTGCTACTACAATTACGAGTTGCGTACTGGGCTGCATAGAAAAGAGAGAAAAGACTAGAAATGAGTTCTTCAGTCTTGTTGGACTCAATAGACGATGATCTAGACATGGGCGGGGTTTTGTTTGCATTGCAAGGCGTTTTTTATATGGATGGGATGGGGTATGCTGGTCTTCAACGACGCTCCCAATACGGCGTTGCTTTTGGTCTTAACGCCATGTCATATGAACTGCGTATGTTTGATTATAGTGAGGTATCAACACTCCATCACACTTCCCTCTTCGGAGATTCAACAATACAAGGCATATTTGCCAATATTTACTGTTATAACTTTATCCAATTCCGATTTGCGACATTCATACAACATACGTATCCATCAACCATCCTTCCCCCACTCCCCAACAACACCCAACCCCATCCACCCCCCTCCCTCCACACTCCCCACAACCGCACTAACCTCCTCCCAAATCTTCGCCTCAACCTCCTCAATACTAACCCCAGCATCAACAACAAACATATCATTACTCTCCTCCTCTCCTTTCCCAAGTAATCCCAAAAAGCCCTCCCTAACCCTCTCTTGCATTTCCTTCTTCTCGTATTTCTCGTCCCCGTAGCCGCCTCTGCGTTGTGCTTCTGAGGGGTCAAGATCGAGGAATACTACGCGGTCCGGGCGGGGGAGCCCGACTTCTGTAACGAAATGTGAGAAGGGGGTGGGTTAACGAGGGAATGGGGGATGTACCGGGAGCACGAGCCCAGTCAAGACTTAAGGCTGGGTTCTGCTTGGATGCTGAGTAGACGATTCCGGAGTAATAGTAGCGGTCGCAGATTAGAGTGTAGCCTTTTGCTATTTGGTCTTTCATCCATTGTCTATTTTTATATTAGTCTTGACTTGTGGTGTGAAACTGATGAATGAACGCACGCTTTCTCCCAGCGATTTACGGTGTATAAGAGGTGTATTGAGTGGTCGTCCATATCAGTCTTGCTTTGCAGGTAGCTATTTATCATTTGGCCTGTTGGTGATGTGCGGTCTGAGAGGAGTTAGCACGTGCTAGTTTGAAAGGGGATTGAGAAGATATATGAGGAGTGAAAAGTACCTGGAAATCTAATAGCTTTTACATTGTGACCTTTAGCATATAAAGAATCACAGAGCTTCTTCACTTGTGTGCTTTTCCCTGCTCTATCAAGCCCCTCAATCACAATAAACGCGCCACGAGAGACTGGCTTTGCGGGTTCTTGCCAGGGATATGGGTCTTCTGAAGAGGCTGTCATTTTGCGGGTTATTCCATGGAAAGTAAGAAAATGAAATCGGAATCGAAAAATTGATTTAAAACGTCACGGACATTTAGAGGTAAAGACCGTTCGCGTCTGGGCCTGGCGGGGGACGCGATTTCCTAGCGTCGTTCAGCCTTGTAACTTTATTCGGACCTTGCATCAGCAATACCACAGCAGAACCAGCAGAACCCACCCTCATCGACATCCATCATTTACTTCCAATTGGGGGTTCAATTCAATACGATCTAAGGGTTCTATAGAAACTTTCCGGGGGGGTTCCGGACGACTACAGACATCAGCGCAAACCTTCAAAAAGCCGGCGTTCTCGACATCAAGTCGCATGCGCTCCTCTCAATGACTTGACTGGGACGCTCTTGACATCTTTGGCGCACCGGGTCCACTCACCTCTAGTGTTATAACTACGCCTTCATCTTTCGCACTTTCCACAATTCTTACCTCCAAACCTCCAACATGGCCGCAGACCCAAAGCTGGTCTGGAACCCGGACAATGTTCGCGACGTCGCAGAATCCGTTGGCATCTCATCTCTGAACGAAGAGGCCGTGCGATCACTCTCCCAAGAAGTCGAATACAGAGTCGGGCAGGTAATAGTCGAGGCGATGCGATTCATGCACGCGGGGAAGAGGACAGTACTAGGAACACAAGACATCTCGCAGGCGCTGAAGGTGCTGGATGTTGAACCGCTTTATGGGTACGAATCCACAAGACCATTGAGATTTGGGGAGGCTTCTTTGGGCCCGGGACAGCCTTTGTTCTACATTGAAGATGAGGAGGTGGATTTCGAGAAGTTGATTAATGCGCCTTTACCTAAGGTCCCGAGGGACATGTCGTTTACTGGTATGGCATTTCAAAATGGGCGAAAAGGATGAAGCTAACAACATACAGCACATTGGCTTGCCGTCGAAGGCGTACAGCCATCAATACCACAAAATCCTACAACCGCCGAAGCTCGAGCAACTGAGTTGGTACCAAAGGGACCTGGCGCAAACCCAAGCTTGGCAGCCCTAGCCGGCAACGATAATGTCGCATTCAAGCCATTGGTCAAGCATGTTGTCTCCAAAGAACTTATGCTTTTCTTCGACAAGATTCGTGGAGCGATCTTGGATGAAGACCCAGACCCAGAAGTCGTACTCTTGCGAGAATCCGCCCTTGAGAGCGTGCGCTCAGATCCAGGTCTGCACCAACTCGTCCCCTACTTTGTCCAGTTCGTCGCCGAAAAAGTCACCCACTCTTCTAATAACACCTTTGTGCTCCGTCAAATGATGGAGCTCACATCCGCCACGATCACTAATAAATCGCTCTTCGTCGATCCCTACGTCTCGAATATCGTTGCACCTATATTGACCTGCCTCGTCGGTCGTAACATCGGTCCTGGCACCCCAGAAAGTCTGAAATCTGAATTCCAGCTCAGAGATCTTGCAGCTTCGCTCCTCGGTCAAATATCCATTAAATATTCCGCCTCCTCGGAACAGCTCCGTCCACGGTTAGCGCGTACGGTTCTGAAATACTTCCTCGACCCACAGCGTAGCCTTGGCGAATACTACGGCGCTATCGCTGGTCTTATATCGGTGGGCGGACCAGAAGGTATCCGCTCCCTCGTCTTACCCAACATCAAATCCTTCGAATACGTCCTCACAAAAGCACAAAATGAGCGCGGAGCTGCCGATCAAAGCCTTAGCATGGTCATCGCTATCCTCGTTAAAGCCGTGACTAGCATAACTGATACGCCCGCGCCCTTCTCCAACGGCACAAATGGCGTGGTAGCAGCCGAAGCGCCCCTCGTGGAAGAATTTCTAGGCACCATCATAGGAAGTCGAGTCAACGCCCTCAGTAATCGGGCATTATGCAAAGCCGTACTAGAAGCCCGGGAACAGAATCTGAAGCCATAGGAGGCGGATGAGCGGCCACTAGTTGAGCAAATAAATGCGGGTTCCGGCCTTCAGTACATAATGAACGCCCTTTGGAGAGCCAATTGAACCCCTCACACGTGATGGAGTCGCCAGAATAGGCGATTTGTTGCACTTCGCAGCATCCGCCCTTTTCGCCCTTTTTTTTGCCCCGCATACGCCCTTCGCTAAATCGCTGGGCGAGGTTTCCCGAGGGCGATTTGCTGGGGGTTATGCTGTTACCTCGAATTCTTCGATGAGGCATTCTTAACTATGGAACCGATGATCAACTCCTTTTCAATGTATACTATCATCCACAGGAATTGAAACAGTGAAAAATCAAATTGTAATTAAAGCACTATTTCGCACCACAAGATCTCGTGACACCTGACAAAACAATCAACCCCTAGCCCCCGACATCCCATCACCACCCTTCTGCTCATAAACCATCAGAGCAGTATACACCCTCCCCGGCCCCCATACACCGAATCGACCTGCACAAATTCCCTCACAACCTCAAACCCAAGCCGTCTATGAACACCCACCCCCGCCCCCTTAGCAAGCACAAAATCCAGTCCCAACTTTCTAGCCTCCCGCATCCCATTCTGCACTAACACACTCCCTATCCCTTTCCTCTGGTTGTCTGGGTGAACTGATAGGTATTCTAGAACTACGCATCATCAATTAGAAAATAGAAAATAGGATAAATATACAGTGGAGAGTCTAAGGATGATATGGTTTACTAACTCAAGTATGGTTTCTTGTCAAGTATCTCCTTCTTAGCTTCCAGTATCGGCTCCAACAAAACATCACACTCCCGCTTCGGATCAAAAACAGCACTCTCAGCCAACCCTCTAATCTCTCTCTCCTCCTCCTTCTCTACACCCGGCACCACAGCGTCAGCCCACACTTCCATGCCCGCATGCGAAGTAGGTAAGCACCAACGCGTGTAGCCTACTAGAGCACCGGTAGAGGTGTCGATGGCTTTTTGATGACGCTTAGTGGCGCGATTGGATGGGAGGATGAGGGGGATGCGTTTACTGGTTTCGAGGATGTGGGAGGTGAGTGTGGTGTGTATCCATGCTAGGCGCTAGTGAGGGTCTTCCCAAAAAGCAGATATATTGTTGTAGCTAAGAGCATTACCGTCGGCTATGGTGCAGCCGGTGATTGTGAAGAGAGCCATTTCTAGATGGAGAATTGCATGGGTTGGGACTTTGATAGCAATTTGTCTTGAGATGGTGGTGCAATTCCGTACAGGAATTCCCGAAGACGGAGTTGCGTTCTGGGGTTGGTACCTAAAAGAACGCGAAATAAGAAATGAAAGAACATGCTCATGCTAGTCAACTTGATAGTCACGCGGTATAATGTGATTCTGGTACTGTACATGTTGGCGTTGTGTTGGTTGTGGTAGCGAAAGGGGGAAATGATCATCAATGGGGAAACCCAAAAAGAACGGACTCAACTCCCTGGAAATTAAAACCTCGCGGGACGGCGTTCTTAGAAAATTTATATATAAACAAAGATGCAAGTCCGAACCCATGGACTGAGATTATGAATACCTCATACAAACGCCAAGTAATGCAAAAGCACCCACCCAACCCTTTACCTTGGTCTTCTCAATGGATGCGCTTCCGTATTTCTATTTCCAATTAGCAGTTACTCCATTACCCACCCTCAGAACACTTACAATACATATTCATCCAAGCTAACCACGTTTGTCTCACTATAGAGCAGATAAAAGTACTTCAACGTCTCTGCAAGCCAGAAACTCTCCATCTCATCGACCTGTACTGGCGCAGCATCGAGGACATTGTCCACTGCTGAGGCGGCGAGAGGAGTCGTGCAATGTGCTTTGATGGCTTTGAACATGTCCCAGCCGGCATTGGCCCAGTGAGGGTCCCCAGTGATGCGGTGCATGATGAAGACGGATTCTATGGCTTCTGGTCTAGATGATGTCAGTTTGAGACTGAGAATAAGGAACAATGTGCAGCAAATACCTTAACAGGTATCTCCCATCTGAAATTTTGACAAATCCAGGCGAAAGCTTGTGATACTTTATTCTATCCCGGATGACAGTGATGTCTTCACTGTCTGGAACAGCGGCATCAAACCACTTCTGAGCATCCCATGGACAACGCGATCGGTCTTCACAAGGAACAGCGAGGAAAGTCTCTGGCATGATTCCTGTCAAAGTATTCCTATACGCCCAGACGCAACCCTCCGTGAGTCTAGCACCATCTGCCACGTCGTCCGGTCTGTCGAAGATTTTGCCAGCAATGGCGAGCATGCCGCCCGTGAAACAAGTCAGATGTTGTAGCTCAGGCTTATGGACTGGCTTTTTTCCTTTGTACATGCTGGCGGATCCTGCTATCAAGATGTCTTCCTCGTTGACGGTCATTGGACGGAAGAAGAGGTGCTTCTTGGCGACATAGATGAATTTCTCGTACATGGTCTGGTATTGCGGCGCTTTCCCGCCGAGCATCAAGTATTCCTGAGATGAGTATTAGTAAATTTGTTTAGAAGCGGTACAAAAATCTCACCTTTGGTAGATATTCATAAGTCGAATCTGCTAGGGCTCCTAAAGTAAACAATTCTTCTCCCTCCTCAAAAGGCGAACCAAGCGCGATGGATTCATTGACACGCGTAGAATCCACCATAGCAGGCCACATCCCTGGCAAGATGGTCACGTCCTGCCATTTCTCTAGCTCATTCATTACTCGCTGAATAGCATCGAAGTACTTCTGGTTGCCCGTGATCTGAGCCAGTCGTGTAAATTCAAGCGACAGAGAACCAAGGACAGCTACTACAATGGATCGACTTGGCAGATGATCGTGTGCATCAGGATCCGTTCTTGAGAAGTTAGCAGGACTCTGGCCAGCATCGCAGAAGCAGCTTACGAAGACCATACATAATGCGGGGTAGGCATTCTATTCGGCGTATCGAAGGCAGTATACAAAACCTCTGCCAGCTCCACAGCTTTCTCAATCAAAATAGGATATCTCCCCCCAGTCAGATCGAAGGCTGCGAGCATACCTCCCAGATGTCGAATCGTAGTTTCAAACAGATTAATCGTACAACCTTTGGTGCCCGTGAAATCAATATTCTCCAGCTCTACTAGCGCTAATTCGAACTCGTCATAAAGCTCCATAATCCACAATGTATCCAGAGAATCGACCAAGCTGGCAGCCCATCCGCAGAACGGAGTTTTGTACCCACCCGCGAGGGGCCTCAATTCATCTTTCGCCCAAGCCTCCTTCTTGTATCCCTTCCACGAATGCAAAAACGCGCCGCGCACCTCCTTCAACCTCTGTAATCGCACCGCCTTCGCCTTAGGAGTCTCGGAAATCGGCTCATGTTGAATTTTAGGTATCTTCTTCGCGCCTTTGGGGAGTCGAATGTAGGAAGGGACAGGGAATCGCTCCGGCCGAATTGGAGCGGGAACGTAATTGAACTGGAGCTGCGTGTCCAGGAAGTTGCTATGGAAGAAATATACGAGCGCCAGCACCAATACCGTTAACCCCAAGCCTCGCAGGACTTTCCTTAGGACTGTTCTCGCGGGGGTCTGTCGTCGCAATGATTGCTGGTGACAGGTCAGAGGGAGATGCCGACTTGAATGGGATTGCAGGAACTCACCAAGAAAGTCTCGTCGTAGTGCCGCACATGGATGCCAATGCTGTCTTTGTCTTTATACCCCATCTCAGCGATTGTGCAGGTTCGAATTCACGAACATTGACGATCGCGGAGAGCTGGAGTCGTATACTTCGTATACGGGGGTTTTCGCGGCGGAGACAAATGGTTACATCCTTTGCGGAGGGCCGCCGGGTAAGATTCTCTCTCTATTTCTAGGGGGGAGATTCGGTGCTTTGAGTCAAATTCTCAGTCTATTTCGAGGGCGCTGGTTCATTTCTGTTCGAAGGACCGCCAAGAAGGCCATTTGGCAAAACGTTTTGGGTCTGGGTCGCGGCTACATCCAGTCCGCCAGAACCGTGGCGGCGGCTGCAGTGTATCATTGGTGCGGATCCCGCAGGAGGAATACAAAGCGTGTCTGGAATTGCTTATGCTCGTAAACCACGCCATTTCGAGTTGTTGGAGGCTGCGATGCTGCAGTTGATGACTAGATTCGGCCGAGTTGTTGGAATACAAGAGGAAGTTGGTTGTCAAAAGTTCGAAGATCTCACAGCTTACTTACAGTGCGATGATATTCCTCGGACATCTGCATGTTGGGGGCGCGATTAACCTTATCTCGAGAATTGGCAGGTGGGGCCGGTTGAGACCCCTGGATTCTGAAACTTCGGGTTCGGGTTCGGATATCACGTAAAAGAGACTGGGTTTTGAACCAATTCGGACAAAATTACGAGCATGGCAATTTCTTGTCTTTCCAATTCTACATAGATCATACAAGAATTTTACTTCAAATCCAGATACTATTCAGCCGGTACAGGAAGTTATTTTCAGCTCTGCCCCCTGACCCACTCACTACAATGCTTATTACTACCCCGCCATCTTATTTTAAGTCTGGGCCACCCGGATCCAATTTTTTTACAACATCCCTCAGACGCCGACCATGCTACCACTATCTCCAAATCAGCATTCTTTAAATAACAAAAGCCTCCGTCCATGTAGTATTACTCAAAGCCCCTTGCACCATCCGCCCCTTACCAGACTGCTGAAAGAACCGAACTTGATCGTTCCAACCCACAGCAGCAATGTCAGCACCAACATAATCAGCTTCAGCCCAGATGTGGTTGCGTCCAGGCTGTGAATTCCACTCAGTATCTGTGCTGGAGATATTATTGCCTAAGAACTCATAGATACCCAAATCGAGACCAGTGTAGTAAACGTGCAACTGATCTTGCCCGGAGCTGTAGGCGGCTCCTAAACCTGACCGTGGATTCCAAGATGTCACTCGCTCGTCAGAGACTGTTGCGCCTGCGAATGATTGTATTAGCTTAGTGATACTAGAATTGTGCTCTGGGGACAGTATACCAACTGTCCAAGCTCCATGCGTGAAATGCTGGTAGGACAATGCTCTAGTCAATTGATCAACATAGAATACGTTGATGTTGTTGGTAGTCGCGTTGGCATTTACGGCAGCGATCGAGGAGCCATTCAAAGCAGTGCCCCCTATTCGCGTTCCGGATTTGAAGCCTGAGAGATTTGCTTCGACTTCGGATAGGAAGCTCGAATTGTCGTGGTAGTATATCCTCCAATCTTGGGCGTTGCTGACAGTCACTGCTGAAAGGCCCGTGTATTCGTGTGGCGCGTTGGTGGTTTGGAGAATGCTGTTGGATGTGGTGGCGCAGGTCGACGAGCCGGCTGCACAAGCTAATTGAACCATGGCGATTTTCTTCGTGGTTGAGATGTAGAATAACGATAGCTAGACAGCATTAACGCCCTCTTATCAGGAACTCAAGTGAATTCATGAAACTTACGTACACAAGGCCGGCAATATCCGTGAAGGCTGTACTTGAGATTGGGGATCCAACTTTCGGCGGAACTGTTAATGATACGTTTCGTGTGCCCTGAAATGTTTTCCCATCCAAACTCATGATATAATGTATGCTCCCATTGGGATTCTGCCAGAACGTCTGCATCACGAACGTTAATTTGCCCTCCAAGTAGACTCCAGAACTTGCCACACTCGCCACCGTATTGTTCGGGATAACGCTTGATGTTATTGATCTCAAATCCGATCCCCGCGGCCTATAGTGTGCCAGGAGACCTCCAACCACGGACCCAACAACCAAACCAAGGAATACGATGACGCCAATCACCCTGAATAGGAAATATCTCCTCCACCATTGCGGCTGCGACTTTTGCTCCTCGCATGACATATCTGAATGTGTATCTGGTAGGCCGCGATTGGTATTGCTGGAATTTGCAAGACTTTGTGTGTCTCGAGCCATCGGTGCTGTCGATGATGCCGCCGCGTCGAACACGACTATCTTGTCATCTGGAAAATATGCTGCTTTGTCCCACAGACCAGTGGGAGGCCTGTTGTGTCTGGGTTGGAATAGAGAAGCCACAAATTCGCTATCCGTAGAGATAGGGCTGACCTCCGCGTGAAGAGGAGTAGACATTCGAAAACGAAAGAAGTGGACCAAGCAAAGAGAAAGTTGGGGCCTAGAGGTTGACGAGTGGCAAAGGGTGAAGAGTCTAGTGGTTTGAGAAATGCCAGCAGTTCCGACCAAGAAAAGAAACGGGTGTGTGGGGTGGAAGCATCTTAAAAGAGAAAGTATCTTTCCCAACCGAGGCTGTTGCATCTTTCAGATATCCATGGGAAACGAACTTTTGCCTAGAATTGCCCCAGATGTCTGTCATTTCGATCGATTGAACGTCATATCTGATTTCGCACATGAGAACAAAATGACGAAAGTTTTGCATCTTGAACCTAAGACTGGAAAGCTTTTCATTATCCACCCAGGTTCTCGGATCTAACCATAAGCGCTTGCAGAATGTCCAGCCTTGTAGTAAATGTGATGTGATGCTGGGTGCCATGTCATGAAAGCAACTACGCCCATCGCGCACTAGACCACAACTTTCATCTCTAGTTCGAAACTGGACAACTTTCCTCAAAAGCGACCTTTCCTGAAGTAATGACTCGTGGCGGCAGGTATAAAGCCTTTGCTCGGGCTCATTTTTAGAATTAAAGTTTTTGTTGAGACGTGTGGTATGTCATACCGAGAATTCCACGGCGGGGTTCTACCACGTTTTGCCCGATAAGATTGTACCGATTAAAAACCATCGACTTGACACGGGCCAACGTATCGTGGGTTTCTGACTGTGGTCAGTCGACCGGTGGGAAGGCGTTTTGGGCAGTCGTGTTCAAACAAGATGGGGGTATTCGGCGTTTTCGTTTGAACCTTCCCGACTCGGTACCGGTGAGAGCAACTGGAGGCTCGAGGGCAGCTAGGCGTTATGAAATCAAGCTGGGGCTGACAAGAATCTTGTGGTATATTCATGGGGGTTAATAATGGGCAGTGAGACTCACTGATCGTGGGTGATGACAGACGGATGAGATTGAACGAAACTTTTGATGCTTCGGTCGCCTCACATGACTGTTGTCGATACTATACAATGGTTTGATCAGCTAGAAGCCAAGGCTCTTAGGAGGAGACGCCATAATGCTATAATGATTAGAACTTATACTTTCTATCTCAGAGATCTAGAGCTGGTGTTATTGGCAAGTATCAAAAATTGAACTTTTGCCCATAATCACGTGAATCTCCATTCGGCATATTTCAAAAAGGAGATATTGGTTGAACTACTATGAGCGAGAACTTAAAAACGTTATAAGAATACTATCAACGAACGATGGAGATAAGAGACAAGAAAAATCTTTAACGTATGTCGGCGTAGGTATCGTGTCCCCCACAACCAGGACAAATTCAACGAAGGACCCTCAATCATAAACCTTGCTATTACAACCCGGCTTCCCTGCAAGAACATAGACTCAAAAAAAACACCCCGGGGAAATCAGTTGGATGATAAAGCATAGCCTGCAGACTTCGGTGTAAAAAACAACGAGGCTGGGCGACGTGTCGGGCAAGACGTGGACGCGCGCCCCGTGCGGGTAAACATAACGAGCCGCCCCACGTCACGATCATTACAGATGATTCTTTAAGAGCCGCTCCCCTGATAAAAGTCAGTCTTCTTCTTTTCGATTTCAAGCAAATCCGCAAGTAATAATCATCACGTGTATTACTAGCCACAAGGCTGAAAGTACTCACAGTATCGGGAGGATTCTCGTCACCGTCATCATCTTGGCCATCTTCACCGTCAACGACATCGTTGTCCACCGGGGCCTGCAATCCTTGCTGTTAGCCAACTAGTTCGTGGAATTAGACACCCCTGAGAGTTCATGAACGGCGCGATCGAGAGGTCGACCAACAGCAGGGGGGAAGGAGGTAAAGCCACCCCTCTTATTTTGAAACATTCACTTACTTCCATAAACAGGAAAGGTCCGCCAACGCCACCATCACGGTCCATGATCTTGTACTTGTGAACGCCAACGTGGGTAGCGCGGCCCGTCTCGCTGGCTGATCGCGAGTCGCTCATCCCTCCTTGCGGAAAGGACCCCAGGTTGCTTCCCGTTGTGGCTCCTACCTCGCGGGCGTTTTTATGCTTCACTTGATCAACGTTGTCGACTTCGTATGTAATCAAGCCGATGGGGCTCTTGAAAGAGGTCTCGATGAAGTCCTATCGGCAATCGTCGTGTCAGTCTATGTTTCTCTCATCTTGAGGCAGCTTTGAATGAAGATGGAGTTGAGAAGGACAACTACCGAGATCTCCTCCTCGCTGCGGAGCATCGAGGGGACTATGGTCTGGCTATGGTACTGCATAGTAGCGTCTGCTTGGATGGTTGAATCGAAAGAGATGGTTCGTTTGACTGCGTGGGTGGGCAACGGATAACGCTAATGAAGAGAATAGTTGCTGACAAGAAGGATGATGGTGAAGAGATAAGTGTGTGATGCTGGATCCTACGTCAAGATATATATACTTGCAAAATGGATTCATCACGGATCATCCGTGGGACTTGCTGGGCTTCGCCGGAGCGCCACACAAAGAGCCGCTAAGAGTCGAGGGCGGCCTCGGCTCGTATGGAACAGCGGCCTCAAAACTATCTTGTGCCAGCTTATATTAAAGCTAGTGCTTTATTTGTGGCTCAGATGGTCGTAAAGCGTCGATTTCGATATGATCCTGCCCTTATCGGGAGCTCATGATCAAAATCATGAAAGCGTTCAAGCTGCCTGGGCTGATCCTCGTGAACCGCTGGACCGGTTAGCCCGCTCTACGTTCTAGCTCGATTCTAGCAGCGAGTGTTGCTCAGGATGAAGCGTGGTTGCGCAGCTTATTGGCACTGGTGCATGTGTATACACACGAGCTAAGACAGGTCAGGTAGAGCGATTATTGGTACAGATTCGGCGGTTTCTTTAGTTCAAAGTCAGTTCGAAGTCGCCGGATGTTTGGTGATTTGCTGGATGGCCGCTACTAGAAGTGGCGAAGCAGCCAATAAGTCCATTCTTGCCTGGGAAAACAGCGTTCTGTCGTCGGGATCCTTCAGTCGCTTGGTACACCAACTGGATCGTATATGCTTCGGACGTGGAAACCGGCTGTGCGAGACTTGCCAATCATCAAAATGAGGACCGTTTATCTGCACAAGATCTTGGGAAGGAATGGAGTTCTGGGAGTTTGATCGAAAGTATCAAAATGGAAAGGGGCCAAAGCTCGCGAGTCGAACGCCCCAACGCCCTTTTTGCAAGTGATGTGGCGAAGTGTCACGCATGTAATGATTGGTTCATACTCTCCTTGATTTGATGTGTTTTTACACGCTGCTTGGATTCCCCCTGGCCGCACTTCGTAACGAGCGAGCTGGCACTTGACATTGGCCATCGAAGGCAGTAGGACTGTTTTGTCAACCTCCTCTGTCATGATGGATACCCTAATTTCACATTGAGAAATCGCCCATTGTTCTTGGACCTTCGAGACGCTGACGCAAGTCTGGCAGGCGCATGCTTGTACTAAGCCACCCGTGTTTTTTAATTTCTTGATATTTCTGGCCTGCGAAGTTGAACTATCTACCCGTCGTTTATCATATGCCTTGCGCTTTCCTCCCTTATTAGATCAGGCCGCACTCACGGTGTTGGACCTCACCAAAGCGCATCAGCCAACCATCCACTTAATTGCCGGATTGGGTAATTGCGGGCAGACCTGGGTCCCATATCTCTGGGTTCTTTTCAGGCAGTCCGCGAATCACAATTTTAAAGAATCCTGTCTTCCAAACCAATGAGCGGCCACTGGTCAAATCGACGGATCTGGAACACGGGGAACTGGTTACTACTTTCAGAATACTCGTATATGTGGCTCACGAGGCGAGGCATGGGTTTGAAAACTCTTATGCGGTTTGCCAGCTCAAAACTACGTTCTGCCCAAGGACGAGAACATTATGTGGGTGGGTATTTTCCGCCTACGAGATCCAATCGCCACCCAGGCTTTTGTTCTTCAGAAATTTGCCTCTGCTTGCTCAATAATTGCTGCAGTACTGTGAGTAGAAGTCTCTGGTTTCTTTCAAGACTATGGGGAATGAAGGGAGTTTCAGCTAGAAGGCAACAGCCATAGGTCTGAATTTGAAGCAATCTTCAAAGCGCAAGTGTCGTTTCATCCCGACGGATTTCAAAATTTGAAGTTCCTTCACCGAGCTTTTTAGGTAATCTTATCTTATAACCTTGGAACTCAAATGCGGAGTTCCACGTTGATATGAAAATTTATTAGCATATCGTTTGACATTTGTTCTCTGGAATCCGAGCGGAAAGTTCAATATCCAAGGGCGGGAGAAGGGGGCTGGGGGCAAGTTACTAGCTATCGGCTGGAATTTCATATGCCGGTGGCATTGTGTAGCAGATCGAATCTCCTACTTTCCTGCCTAAGATGTGGACTCAGAAGTGATATTTGTACGAGAGGATAAGCACGGGACCAAATGATCCGATTCAAATTTCAAGGGATCTGAGCCTTACGAGCATGCCTCACTATCTGCATATTGAAGCTCCACTCTGAATTGACCGAGGCGTAAAAACTTCAAGGGGGCCGCCAGAGTGAGATCTGCGATTTTTCTTGCCAGATTGAGTTCTGACGGGGCGGACGTATTTGCCTTACTACTGCCTAAGGCCTTTCCATATACGGCCACTCGCAAAGCATTGGGCTTAGCTGGAACGGCCCGCCCCTTTCGGCGCTTTTGGCTGGCGGATCCAAGGGCGGATTATAAGGTTAATTCGGTGTGCCCCGGAGGAAGTCTGTGGCCGCTCAGCCATATGATATGCCGGCCCACTAAACACGGCAGTGAGAACGCCACGGCGCTATTTGCTCTGATCAGACAATCCAAATCAGGCTTTGATACTGGGTCTTCTCTCGGCAATTCGCCAATTTCACTTGAATGCCCGTTTACGCCCTCGTTCGCCCATTTTGTGGATCCCGCCTCCAGGCAGAAAACGCCGGCCACCGCTACACGCCCCTTTGCCTTACTACCTGCGCCCATGCAAGCCATTCCTTGTAACTTTCCGGCTACCATATTTTTATTATGTGTTACGGATAGTTCTAGATTCGTGTGGCAAGCATTTGTTCGCCTTTCTTCGCCTCCATGGGTCGCCCTCGGCCAATTCACTTTTCAAACTTTTCTGCGAGCCCGCCAACTTATTACTGCAGTTGATGAATTAACGCCCTCTCTGAACTCGATATACAAGGCTTTTGTACTATCCACGAAAAAATTCTCAAACGGTGAAAGAAATGGCAAACATGCGCGCTCTCAAAATTCTAGCTAACTTCCACATGACTAGGCTCGAGACCGCTGCGAATCTATCTACGATTGAAATGACAGGAGAAATGTAGCTACAAGTCTCGCCCCGTTCCGCTCTCGAAACTTCATATGATGCGTCAATGTATCGTCGCCACTGTCGAAAGATGGAGTTTCCGCGCGCATTTTCAAAGCGTCTTCTATTCGACATTAGCACAAAAATTTTCGCTTGCCGAGCAAGACATACCGTGATCATCTAGGATCTCCCGGGCCTCAAGTACCAGAATTTCACAGTCGTGACGAAACTCATCATCACTCTCGTCTCTTAACCCATCTCGGATAGGATTAACCGCACTCTTCTTCTTACTTGGAGACGGGTATTTATGCGTCTTGTAAACAGCGTGGAAGAGTTCGGTCATATGTCTGAACAGCCACGCGTCCAACTCTAGGCAGGCCTCTATGACCTCGTTCGAGGAAGGGGCATCTTCTGGCTCGAATGTTCTTTTGTGCATCAAGATTCCATTCATGGCAATTTGTCCCTCTTCGATGCATATGCAGAGTATTGTGATAACACTGAAGCATGTTGCCCACGCTGCTTTTCTCCTGGATCGTAGTACCTCTTCAAGATCCTCCAGAACGTCTCTGGTGAGCTGTTTTCGAAGTTTCTGCATCGCACATTTGATTTGGCGGTTGAGAAGATGCGAAACTAAGTTCGAATCCCATTCGTTGACCATGGGTCGGTTCAATCCTTGGTGGATCCTGGTACCTGAGTCACCAGCATATGTTATTCTTCTTCCAATGAAGTAGTATGTTGAATACAGCATCAAAGCCTTTTTGAGAAGTCCTCTCTTGGAGCAGATTAGCCTTGACTAAGTGCTTAACGGATGGGGTGATACATACATTACTAGATGGCGACTGTATGGCATGATACTTGCTAATAGCTCGTAGGAGCCTATACGGAATGTTATCGATTTCATTATTTTTGTTCGGCGCAAAATCGTTCAGTTTCAATATCATTGATCCAGCGTGTTCTTCGCAGGCCCTTTTTAGATCTCCCAGGTGAAGCTTTCGTAATGCCATTGGAGCAGGATGTTGGGTCGTGAATTCGTAGGTACCGTTGCGAGGCGTGACAAGTGGAATAGCCGCAAAGTTCTCTGGTCTGAACTCTGCAACCTCCAGAACCATAGGGGAGAAATGCGGGCCACATGTTACCCCTATTTTGATCCCTTTTCTGTTGAAGGTGCGCTTAATATGTTCAAATGATTGTTGGACGGCTTGTCTTTTAAGAGCAGAGACCAAGAAAGCTGCCCTGGCGTTAAACTATGTTCCTTTCATTGTGAGAAGTCTCTACTTACAGGGGAAACACATTCTGTAATATTCATTCAACTTGGCTCTTACGCAGAGTCTTGGGATCATTGAATACTGGGAATTTTCGCATTTTTTGCAGGTGTCTTCCTCGGTACACTGTAGTCTAGTGTGAGTCCTGCTGCTATTGGGATATTGTCTGACTTACAGGAGTTTTACGAGCCCAGCAGTGGAAGCAGGCACCGACCTTTCGTATTGCGTGAACCTTTTTGGCTCTCTCTCGGCCCAGGCTACCATTTCGGCCTCTTATTCTTCGATTTGTATCTGCTCTCCCGTTGTTCTTGGTCTCGGCTGTGCTGGTTCGTGGTCCAATCTCAATTTGCAAACCAATGGATGTAGTGCTTTCTGTTAGGTCATCCAGCACTTCTACCGGGTATGATGTTCGGGTTATTGCAGGAATTGAGACCATCGATACTGCCAGACGGAAATTTGATCTCGGAGTGATCTGTTTCTGGGAGGCATGACCCGCATAGTCAAGATGGTCATGTCGGGTCTGAGTTATATGTTCATCATTCATCATCGTTGACGTGGGGCCTTGGGACTGATATGAATTGGGCTGTTCAAGAGATCTATAATCAATACACACCGAACTATTCCCATAATTTGACCGCGATTCCATGGGTGTCATGGCAAGCGCCGTTGAAGTGGAAATTCTATGCCCATGATTCATGATTTCCTTCTTTGGTTGACGCCACTCAGATCCAAAATTCAGAGTATGATAGGGCGGCGGAGCGAGCTCCGTGTATGGAACTCCGCGGTCTCTGGTGAGCCCATCATTGTAGTACGATGAGCTGCTGAATTGATCTCGAATAACGGACCCTGCTATCCTTTGCATCAGTTATGTCACATACTTTTCTACTGCTTCTAATCCTTACAATGAGTGTCTCGGGTTCCCGGAAGCGTCTCCGACGGTGGCACCTGTCCAGGACTATGGCGACAAGAATCATGGATAGAATTGGCGTTAGCTGAGCATCCTGGCCAATTGTTGGAAAGTTCTAGACCGCAAAGCCAATCGGCATTCCTGGTGACGTGGGCAACTTCTTGGTCTATATGGGCCGGAAAGGGAACTGTATGACTGGAGGAATCCATTGGTATATTAAAGTTGAACTCTATATCGTCTGTTTCTGCCTTCGAAGCACTCGATCTGATGGTGTGTGGCCCTGTTGGTGGTGTCGAACCAGTCCAAGGCGAGCTATTTCTCCCACGACAATCTACCTTATCACTCTCCATTGAGTATAGGTTCTCCGAAGTCTCTTGAGACCATGAATATTCTGAGACGTTGCTCATACTTGCAGGGAAATAGTTACTCCCTTGCGGGGGCAATGTCCCAAGAGTCGATGAGCAAGGTTCGGTTGCGGAGGTCCAAGTAGGCTCAGGTTGGTGGTCGTAGACTCTTAATGGATTCCAAGGACCATTGCATGATTCTGGTATGTTCACGATCCCCGGGGTATTAGGTTTAGGGCGCTTCGCATTATTGTTGCTATGGTAGCCGTATGATCGACTGTGGGGCTGCGAGGTGCCTTGCACCGATGCGTTGGCATGACCTGCATTGCAGTCATCATAGGTTCGTTTTGAAACTTTGTTGAGTGACATCGTATTGATTACCGTTTGGAGATCTTGATCAATTTTGGGTTTCGTCAAGTTATAGAGCTCAATTCTTGACTTAGCTGCTTCTTTTAAAACATGATGCCTCAGAAGCCACATATAAGCTGCTACATAACAGTCCGGGAATGAGGCAAGTCAATGAATGAATGGCTGTTGACTCCCTTGAAGTTGATGATTTTTTTCTCTCGATATTGCGTCTGATCATGCGGCTGTGCCTGATTTCGAATGCGTACCGGTGACGAAGTTGGTCTAGCCTCGCCTTGAGAACATTGATTTGCCCACAGCCATAGCCTTCCCCGTATCAAGGCTGCGCTCATTTGTCGTAATATATTGTCGGTGAAGCCTTATCTTGATGCATGCTTCGCGCCCCGTCGGGCGCTTCAGTAAATGCGCTTTCGCGTTCAGAGCGACAATCGGGCACTCACCGTGTACCGAATTCGCGACTTGGAGCCAGTGTCGACGACAACTTGGTTTGCCCAATTTTATTGGCATCAAAATAGAGAAGTCACATCCAACTTTTTGAAATTTATTGCGTGACCTGACTAATTGCGAGTGTGACATGTCAAAATCAACGAAGAAATCATTCTCCCGCCGTTCCTGATTGATTCTGCGCATCTCTTTTCTCAGCATCCGCAACTATTTCTTTGATCTCCTTGTCATCTTCCACCTTACCCCAGAGCGTCCCATCATCCTCTTTCTTCATCTTGCCCTGGTCAAGCATCTTCTTCCGCGTAGACAAAATCTGATCGCCTACCCACTCTTTCACTTCTGGCTCAGCCTCGGCGACAACCTTTTCATTGTTCTGCAGCTGTCTGATCTCCAAAGAAAATCCGTCGTAAGAGATTGGGCACGATTGTGCCCATGCGATCACGTCTTCCAAGGCAGGGAACTCGGCGGTGTAGTAGCCCAACATATTGGAGCTCATATCATTTTGATATCCGCGAGTCAGGGATGAGCTTGGAGGTGGAATAGTTGGCTGATCTTCGGTCTCATCTTGCGCTGCCTCGGGAGTGTGGAAGTCAACCCTGATGTTTGTCTCTTCTGAGGCGTCGAGTAGGAAATTTCCATCTTTGATGCGTTCGGACTCTATTTCGGCTTTGATCCAGTTTAGGAACTCTTGCATGGTTTTCTTGAAGTACGGATCGTTCTTTATATCATCATCATCCTTTGCCTCGCTGGCTTGAGGTCGATTAGCTGCAATAAAAAAGACAACGTATTTTGGCATTTTGATGGAATATGAGCTACGCGTTTATGGAATGAAGAGTAAGAATAAGGTTTGAAACGTTGGTAGTAGCAGATGGGATGCCGACTGATATAGAATATTTGAATCAAATTGGGGGCCGGGCTTCTCGAGCTGGGCATGATACGTCATACACGCTGACAAGAGACATGGGGTTAGGTGTGTCTGGCGAATGAAAGCTGGCAGGAAATCAGGATTGCCCTGGCATTGGACGAAATTATGCATGTAGCCTCAATAATTGCAGTGATTTGTTACATTGACATTTCTACTCAGGGAATCTTGATGCAGATCAGAAGAGGTAGGTCTTGGTACATATAGATCGCTTTCGATAGGTTTGCAGAAGTACAGGACTGTTTGTAAGCGACGATAGAAAAGAGTCTGTCCCTGTGATGTTACAGTACCGTAGGCAGTAACCCTTCGTAAGCGAGAGCCCCTATTTCTGGGCACCTGCAATTTAATCCGACGGTTGCATGCACCAAGCAAGAAGAGTCTTTTTTCGACTTCTACTCTCAGCTCTGGCACTACACCTAGCGACATACAATTTCAAATTTTGCCTACCAGAACTTCCTTGATTCATGATTTACGGTGGTTATTGCTAATGATTGCGGGGAAGGAGACACCAAGGAAGCGAGATTCAGGGGCTGCGGACTTTTTTTCCAGCCCTGATCCACGTTAAAGACACGCTAGCCACCTTATTTTCCCAGATCCACGGCCACAACAGTCTGGTCTCAAAATTTGAGTCGCAGTATCAGTGCCGCGTGCGATAAAATTACTAATTATGGTTTTGGGTTCTGCCAAATGGTCATCTTCCCAGCAACCTTACCCCGCCTTCAAAATTAATCGGATCTCCGTGATGCATATTCCAGTGCTCCAGTGGGCTGCACCCCGGTAAATTATCGATTTTGTTTCCAGCGCATTCTCAATCTTGACCTTTCACCTCTCTCGTACTTGCCTCTAAAATTAAAAAGACTCAGCCGCGGTGCGCCTTGCATCTTTAAAAATGGGTTCAGTCGAACCCGAGGTATCTATTCCGCTCATCGACATATCCCCACTCTTATCCCCTTCACCTTGCCCAGCGTCACGGGATGCAATCGTATGCGCCGTGCGTTCGGCATGTGAAGAATATGGCTTTTTCCAACTCATCGGTCACGGCATTCCTCTCGCCCTGCAGAGGGAAATCCTGCTCTGCGCCAAGCGCTTTTTCGCTCTCGCTCTGGATCAAAAGCAAGAATTGTCGATGAGCAGAACTTTGGGATTGAGCAAGAGAGGTTATGAAGCTGTTGGGGGCCAGAAGTTGGATCACAAGCCTGATACGAAGGGGGGATTCTACATCGGGTTTGAAATGGATGAAGCCGATCCGCAAGCAGGGAGTTTTTTGAAAGGGCCCAACTTCTGGCCTGCCGCCCTCTGCGACGAGGTCTTCAGAACACCCATAATGGAGTACCACGCAAAGGTGTTGAAAGTGCATGAGACGTTGCTGAAAGTTCTGGCTCTTGGATTGCCGTACGAAGAAAATGTTCTCGATGCCTTGATGAGGGATCCGGTGGCGAATCTAAAATTGCTGCACTACCCGCCGAAACAGCCAGAAACAGGCCCTGATGACTTCTCTCTAGGTGGTGAGTGTCTTGACCATATTCCTAGATTCGCCTCTTGTACATTATCTTTATCAGGTATTCTAACGATCTGAATTATGAAGCTGGTGCCCACACTGACTTCGGTTGCACCACTATCCTGCTCCAACAACCCGATCAAGAGGGACTTCAAGTCTGGCACCACAGATCAGATTCTTGGATTTCGGTGCCCGCGAAAGAAGATGTTTTCGTCGTCAATATTGGAGACATACTAGCCAAGTGGACTGCTGGAAAGTATCGAAGTGCGCTCCACCGATAGATACAGCGTGCCATTTTTCTATCTAGGAAATTTGGTAACGAAACTTGATCCTTTGGATGGATCACCAGGGACGGATGAGACAGTGGAGAAGCATATAAAGGCAATGTTTCAGAAAACGTTTGGGTAATACAAAGCATTGCTTGATCTGCTACGAGCGGAAGAGCTCAAGTGTCCCACCTTTAAAATTGTTTAAAGTCATTCTCTAAGTAGAATCGCCACTTAATGCTTATTAGAAACGTTTTCTTTGGGTACGTCAACGGGCCAACAGACCCAAACCCCACCACTCCATGTTTGGGAAAAACTGGTGGCTTGCATGAGGATGTTCGTACGACAATCGAAATTTGCCATCGCCGGAAATGACATCCTCAGACAAAAGGATACTTATCTTCGCATATTATGAAAGCGTTTTGGTACGGAAACTATGCGACTAGCATTGGTATAGTCCGTTTCCGGGAAATTTGCAACTATGCACCATTTATAAGATTTGGGATCATACATAATCTATCCTTCAGTCCTGCCAGCTTTTGGAGTTTACCGTCGATGACAGTTATAAACCATACATATTATGCTGAAATTTCTGGTGCGAGTTGTACACGCTGCAAAATAATCTCACCTCCCGTATTTTGGAGCCGGGGCGACATGTCTTGGCTTTGCTCACGCAGTTCAATAGACAGGAATACAGAATTTAATAAGAGAAATAAATGAGATTTTGGATTGATGTACAGGATACCATCAAGCAAGGGATAGAATGATCTTGATAATTCTCGGAGCTTGTCACGTGTGGAATTTGCCACCATGATGTCAGGCCTCTCCACAGGGATAACGGGAATATAAGAAGCCCTATTCTTGCTTTGTAGCAAACACAAGACTGTATTTCGATTAGAGGAGTACCAAAACAACTTCAATAAGTAACAAATCGACAAAATGTCATCATCAAACTACTCCTACTCCTCCTCAAGCTACTCTTCATACTCCTCCTCCAACGGTGGCCAACGCACAGGACAGGCCTATCAACAAACCACAACTTCAGACCCATCTGGTACGAAGGTTCAAACTACCAGCCAGAACCTGGGCGGGCCCGCGATTCGTGAGGAGAGACAGTATGATTCCGAGGGAAGACAGATTCTTGAGGGAGGCAGAGTGCTAGGACAGGGGAGTGGAAGTACTGGAACTAGCAGTGCGAGGAGGATTGAGGACGTGAGCGACGAGAATGATAAAAATAGGGAATATATGGAGAGAATGGAGGATGAATATGCGAAGAGGGAAGGTGGGGCTTGAGGGATTAGGAAAGCCTTGTTGGAGAGCTTTGTGGCCTCGAATATGTATTACAGTACCCAGTATAATACCCGAGCAAATGTGTCAGGACTTCCTATCAGGATTCAAAATGTAGCATGTCTTTGCTTTTTCTTGTGCCGTGTGTTTCCTTACATCGTAGTACTGTCTCCTGGTGGACAAAAAAAAGCAGCACGAATTCTGAATGTGCCACAACGAGTGGGACATTCAAAATGGGCAATAATTAGTGCCGCTTGTTCTGTCCATCGCGATACTGTATACACAAAACTCTTACCCCACCATCTCGATGGCCACTTGGAGTCACCTTAGCCCACCTGATGCGCAAATGAAAGGAAATGAATTGCTACCTAGAGAGCTCCCTTTTGCACTCTGTATACTCAGCCTTGCATACCAGGGTGATATATCGGAATGATTGTGACATTAGCCCTATCCAAACCTTGCAAGTCCATCTGATCAATCGCACAATATTGGACGATCCAGCACCGCCCTGGAAATACTCACCAACTGCATGTTACACGCCATCGTCATGAAGAGTATTGCTCCGAGGATGACTTATCCACGCGACCCGATTTCTTGTGCAATGTCCTCACTTGAGGTTGCACGGCCCTCAATGAAAGGTTTCATCACCTCCCAACTTCTCAGGTCAGCATGATGTTGGTGGTGGAGGGAGCGAGAGCGAGAGCGAGAAGATCCCCGAGATTCCGGGCGGGAATCCCGCCCTCGCTAAACAAACCCTGCAAAAAGCTGAAGGTTCAGCGCGCCATTTTGACGTCCAGCGCATGCACATCGCCAATATATGGACCCATTACTGCAGGACGGCGCTTTTACCCAGATTGGCCTCCGGATAGTCTCCGGATACCAATGCTGTCATTGGGCAACACAGAGCCCAACTTCATGGAGGACAAGCCCCGCTGCAGGTGCAACCTGCACACGCTGCAGCCTCAGCTCGCCTTGCGGCTGCTCTTGGTGACACGCCACTTTGGTACGCCGTTTGTAACCCTGCCCAATGGCTTGGTGGTGTGGAGTATAAGACTTCAGTATCCTCTCTCCGTCCTATCAGTTCTCCTTTCCCCTTGCTCTTGTTGCTCAATTTTCTGCGAAATTCAGGCCGAAACCTTACCCATACCCCGCGTTCCAATTTGCCAGTTGGCACGGGCCCTATCTATTGTCCTTTGAAACTCAAACCCCGGTTTGGAGAGCTTTGTTGACTGATTGGAGGGCCTTGAGTCGTCCCAGGGACGTGAAACGGCAAATTTTTCAAATTCTATAAACATTTTCAGCCCGCATTTATCTACCCCTCTTTTAAATACTCTGGATTCTAAATTGGCCTCCCTCTATCGACGTATTTAGTATCTGCAAGCTTGAAATCCTACGTCTCGATATTGGTGGCTACTCTTCATCTTCTCATTCATCATGGCTTCAAGTTCAAATCCCGTGGATACCTCCAGCACCGATCCCCATCAATGGCGGAAAGAAGTGGGAGCAACTTTGGAGGCGGTCAAACAGGTTGTCAGCAAGTCACTATCTCCAGTTCCCACACAACGCTATACTCCAGCAAACGACAACAATCAGAAGATGCTTGGTCTTTCGAGTGAACTCACGAAACTTGGATTTAAGGATGTTGATACGCTCCTTTCCTTATTTTACTCCGAGGCGAAAGGCGTTCAGGATGATAATAAATTCCTCCTCGAAAATTTGGTCGAGGTGCTCAGCAAACTAGATGTGAACTCCAAACTTTCCAACCAACTTACTGCTGGCTTCATCAACAATCTTTGGAACGCTCTTCCCCATCCACCTCTGACGTCCTTAGGGACAAAATATAAATACCGGGAGGCGGACGGATCCAACAACAACATTCGAGCCCCAGAACTGGGAGCTGCAAATACGCCGTACGCCAGGTCAGCGCAGCCGTCGGTCTTGCAAAACATTGCTCTTCCGGATCCAGGCGCTATTTTCGACAGCCTGATGGTACGGGGAGACACGTTTGAACCCCACCCTAACAAAATTTCCAGCATGCTTTTCTATTTGGCTACTATCATCATCCACGACATCTTCAGAACCGTGAGTATCAAATGTCCAGCAATTTAGCACCACTTGACATGAAATAGGATCACGATGACTTCAATAATTCCATGGCGAGCAGCTATCTTGACCTTGCTCCACTGTATGGAAGCATTCAGGAAGAGCAGAACACAGTGAGAACCTTCAAAGATGGCAAGCTAAAACCAGACTGCTTTTCTGAGAAGAGGATCCTTGGCTTCCCTCCCGGAGTTGGTGTTTTCCTCATAATGTTCAACAGGTTTCACAACTACGTTGTCACGCAACTTGCACTGTGAGTTGTAGAATTTTTCAATTTTGGACAGAGTCTAATCCTTGTCAGAATAAATGAGGGAGGACGTTTCGCAAAACCGAAGGACGGTGCAAAAAAGGAAGCATTTGACAAGTACGACAACGACTTGTTCCAGACTGGGCGCTTAATTACCTGTGGACTGTATGTCAACTGCGTCTTGAAGGATTATGTCCGGACAATTCTGAGTTTGAACCGCACTGGAACGAAGTGGGATCTGGATCCTCGTGCAACAGAAACCAAAACGCTTTTCAATACACCTGCGGCCGAAGGAACTGGAAATCAAGTCTCAGCGGAGTTCAATTTAAGTAAGTAGTACCAACGAGTGGGATGATTCACGTGTTGACATTCTGCAAAGTCTACCGCTGGCACTCAGCTGTGTCAGAGAAAGATGATAAGTGGACGCAAGAAGTGTATGCGCAAATGTTCCCAGGAAGAACGCCAGAAGAGGTGACCTTGCCAGAACTACTAGCAGCTCTTCGTGAAATGGAAAATAAAATTCCTGACGATCCACTTCAACGGCCATTCGCGGGTCTCAAGCGTAACGCCAATGGCAGTTTGGATGATGATGACTTGGTTGAGATCCTCACGTCTTCAGTGGAAGATGTAGCGGGGTCGTTCGGGGCGAACAGGGTCCCCAAAATCTTACGGTCTGTTGAGATACTTGGTATAATTCAGGCTCGATCATGGAACCTAGCCTCCCTGAACGAATTTCGCCAATTTGCCGGACTCACCAAACATGAAACCTTTGAGGACATAAATCCAGACCCAGAGGTGGCTGAAAAACTCAAAAACCTCTACGAGCACCCTGACTATGTTGAATTGTATCCTGGCCTGGTTGCTGAAAAGGCGAAGCCGCCGAAATCTCCGGGATCGGGCCTTTGTGTCAATTTCACGACGTCTTACGCGATCTTGTCCGATGCTGTGTCACTAGTGAGAGGAGATCGCTTCTACACTCTTGACTACACGCCAAAGAATCTCACCAACTGGGGGTAAGCACGCCACCCGTCTCAGCTAACAAACCGACTCACATTTCTCCAGATTCAATGAAGTGCAGTACGACGTGAGCGTTGATGACGGAGCCGTGCTTTACAAGCTCTTCTTCCGTGCATTTCCAAATCACTTCCAGAACAATTCTATTTACGCACACTTTCCGTTTGTGATCCCGAGCGAGAACCTTGTCATCCTCAAGTCGCTTGGTAAAGCAAACAAATACTCTTGGGATAAGCCAGCGCGGAGCCCAGATCTCATCGTTGTCAAGTCTTATGCTGCTGCCAAGAAAATTCTCGATGATAAAACCAATTGGAAGGTCACCTGGGGGGAGGCAATCAGTTTCCTCGTTAGCCAACCGAACAAAAAGAATGGCGCCGACTTCGCCTTGTCTGGCGATAATCCTCCGAACGCGGCTTCGAGGAAAATGGTAATGAAGGGTCTTTATCCAGAGAAGTGGCATTCGGAAGTCAAAAGTTTCTATGAGCAGACAACTGCAAAACTTTTGAAAACATACAGCTACAAGGTTCCGGGCACCAGCGCCTACCAAGTCGATATTGTTCGGGACGTCGCCAATCTCGTCAACGCAAGATTTGCGGCGTCGGTATTCAGCTTGCCAATCAAGACCGAAGAGCACCCTAGGGGCATCTACACTGAGCAAGAACTGTATCAGGTTCTCTCGCTGGCCTTCATTGTCATTTTCTTCAACGCCGATATCGCCAAGAGTTTCCAGCTCCGGGAAGCTGGCCATCTTGTCGCCCAGCAACTTGGAGACCTGGTCTTGATGAATGTTGAAGCCATTTCAAAGACCGGCATCATTGCTGATCTCCTTGCAAAGTTACATAATTCCAGCCCGCTAACGGAATACGGAACACACATGATTCAACGTTTACTGGAGAGCAACCTTCCGGTCAAAGACGTAGTATGGTCACATCTGTATGTTCAATTTCAATTTCACAGGCTCGGGGTTCTAACATAATACTTGGAATGCCGACGTCCGCAGCCATGACAGCAAATCAATCTCAAGTCTTTTCGCAAGCTCTCGACTATTATCTAGGAGATGGCGCTAAACACATTCCCATACTCTACAAATTATCAAAGGAAAACACTAAAGAAGCTGAGGACACTATACTGCGATAGTAGGTCTCACCTCTCCTCCTCCTTCTCGCCCCTCATTGACCCACACGCAATAGCTTCATGGAAGGCGCCCGCCTCAGCGCAACCGTAGGCGTCTACCGCGACTACAAACCCACAGGTACCCAAAGCTCCGCCACAATCCAAGATGGCCCAGAAATCGTCACCGTCCCTGTCAACCGCCGTGTTCTCGTTGACCTCATCCACGCCTCTCGGGACCCCGCCGCTTTCCCCGATCCACTCGAGGTCCGTCTCGACCGACCACTGGAAAGCTATATTCATTATGGCTGGGGCCCTCACCAGTGTGCTGGCATGGATATGAGTATGGTTGCTATGACTGCTATGTTCAAGACAGTGTTTGGGCTTAAGAACCTGAGGAGGGCGCAGGGCAGCGCGCCGGGTGGAAAGTGGTATGGGGAGAGTCAGGGCGAGCTGAAGAAGGTTCCGCGTCCAGGAGGGGTGGAGATTTATATGACGCCTGATCAGAGTAGTTTTTTCCCGTTCCCGACTACCATGAAGGTGCAGTGGGATGCGGAATAAGTGTGAGGAAATATTATATGTATCAATATTACTGGATAAGTCTCTTCTGAACTGGATCTCTCACTTAAAATGAGACTTTCTGGGTCGTAGAGAAATAATATATATTTGGTTTTATTGTTGCTATATTCCAAGATAAGAGCGCGAAACTATATCAAGACTAATGATTCGAAATTTAACTTCCAGCAAGAGCCCTTTGACTGGGAAAAAATCGTCAATCGAGTGGGATTCTATCATCGTCGCTTGATAATCCATCAACTTCACCAGTCCATTCGTACTCACTCCACGTCTTCCCCCACGTAAAAGCGTCACCCAACTTCTCCGACACATCGAACATATAAGTATACACGTTCAAGTTAAACGTATGTGCTTTAAGTAAGAACATGGTGTTTATCATTTCTCAAAGAAAGGGAAAAGGGGGGATAGGCGAGCCTCTTTCTGGGCCGCAGATGCTGTTCCTTTACGATGAACAAATAGTTTCCGGGAAACTTCTAAATGGCAGCTTATTTCACATCAATATGCACTACATTAATTGTGATCATAATATTCTATCAAATTTGTGTCTGAGTGGTGGGATGTTGCCCCACGACGCCACAAGCAGGGATCTGACGCTTTTCGGTAACCGCATTAGGTACAACTTTCCTTCCTCCTCCAACGTCAGAAGTATTTGGTATGCGCCCATCTTGCTTTACTCTATCCCACTTGAGTCCCAAAACCTTGCACAAAATTGCTGGACACCCCTAAAATCGGTCCGAGATGAAGATTGCAGCGCTTCTGCAGACTCCTGAGGTGGATGTACCGGTAAGGCTACGCTAAGCCTTATGCTTCCCCATGGCTTATGCTGTATCACCAACTGACAATGCATCACAGGACGAGCTCCAAACACAAGGATTCATTACACTTCATACCACGCAATGCGGACCTGGACCGCCCACGAACAGTATTCATCGATTGACGAGCCACCTCCAAGCTGCAGTGAGAGATGTATGGCACAATCGCTCTGACTCGAGGTACAGGAATGTTCGAGTTCTTATGACTCACTGGGAGGCAGATGACCTGGGTGTGACGAGAGAAGTTGATATTTTATCCCATGTGTTTGCCGACCTCTACCGCTTCGGGGTAGCAGACTACACTATACCAAATTACCAACCCGACAGAGCATTGAAGCGTCGAGTGATTGATTTCGTGGACGATGACCAACAAGACACACTTCTAATTTTCTATTATGCTGGTCATGCTTCTCTCAGTCCGAACAGAAGTGGTTTCCCCACTTGGGTAGCGTCCGTATCTCTTTCCAGAATGCCTCCCCCGCAAGATAGCTGATTTTTCTTAGAAATCGTGGAAGGAACGCTCCGAGCTTGGCCTCAAGTGGAATCCAATCTCTTTTCGAAGAAGCAGCTTGTGACGCTTTATTGTTGTACGACACTTGCCATTCTGCGGAGACATCATTGACAGTATCGCAATGCTCGAAAGGCACGACGGAGTTGATTGCCGCATGCGGATTTGAAAGCATTGCTCCAGAGGTTGGCGAGCATTCTTTCACCAATGCACTGGTTCATGTCTTAGCCGTCGCCTCCCAACAATCAGCCTTCTCTGTATCTGAACTCCACGGCCGACTACTGACTAGACTCAAAAGTTGGACCCCTTCTCCAATGCGAGACCAGACTGGACGGTTCCTCCGAGACCAACACGGCAATCTCATCATGGAGCCGCAAAGAAGAAAGACTCCTATCTACAGTCCTTTAACACATTCTCGCCAACGTCGGGAGATAATTCTAAAACCCTTAGGAACCATGACGGGACCTGAAATTATTCCCGATCCACTGTCAATAGTGGTGGCGCACTCGAGCTCCCCGTCACTTGAGCTGGCACATTTTCCAACTGCTTTCAAGAATCCAGCCCCCGAGCTCATGATTTCCGTGACTTTGGCAGACGATTTAACGATTGGTAGGCGGAGCCCGGACTCCAATGCATGGCTGGAATGGCTAAGCAACGCCCCTCCAGACGCCAAGGAGATTCAAATCAATCTCAAGGAAGACAGAAAAAATGCGCACGATAGAGACTTTACACATTATACTGTTGAAGAGAGTGTGGAGCGCTCCAAGGATCCTAGCGTGGAAAATCTCCAATTCGATAACAATCAACTTCCTTGGATTCTAGCCAACGAGCCCGAGTCTGACTCTTTTGTGAAGACAATGGCTCCGGGTTTTAGCTTCTTTGGAGCAGTTGGCGATGATGACGGCACAAAGAGTTTGAAAGCTTCCCACAATCTTTGGGATGATATCCCAACTGTCCAAGTCTCAGCGAAGGCCAATGTTCCCATTAATAACGGCACAAATCCCACGGGTGCTGATCCTAGGCTGGTACATCGACGAGGGCCATGGTCCGCTTCCGAGGACGCTTATTTAACTCAACTTGTGCACACACAAGGCACGGTGAATTGGGTACGGATCGCGCAACTAATGGGCTCCCGATCCCCAAAGCAATGTCGAGAACGTTACTACCAAGATCTAAAACCTGGGTTGAACCACGAGCCTATTAGCCACGAGGAAGGACTCGAGATTGAAAGGTTGGTCGGTGAGATGGGAAACAGATGGGCAGAGATTGCTCGACGACTGCGTGGCCGAAGTGACAACGCCGTGAAGAACTGGTGGAACGGAAATATGAACCGACGAAGACGACTAGTCCTCCGCCGCGATCGCCGTGGTAGGCGCCTATCACAACCAACACAGAGGCCCCAGTTGAGTCTACAGAATGCCTTTGGCGAGACGGGAAAGGGAGACGTGTATCGGTTGACTACAATTTTATGTTAGAATACAACTCGATTTCGATTGGCGCAGGCATTTATATACACCCTAGGAATTCGTACAATCGTCGAATTCAGTGGGCATTATGCATAGCACAGAAGCTGAAAGACCCTCTGGCTCCTTGCCATAGTATCTGACCTATTTAGAATGCGAAGCTGAGTTCCCTCGTATTAGGAGGCAGGTGATCCGCAGAAAATATCGATTGAGAACATGAGACAAACCCAGGTAGAAAAACAGCATTTTGCATTACAGGGCCCAAATATAGAATACATGAGTCCACTACTCAGTTTGCGTCTTCTCTTTACGCCTTCGAGTCCGCAGAATGATGCACATTGGCCTCCATCACCGATTTCGGAGCATCCCAATCATAATACAGCTTTCCAGCTGCAACGCTCTTCTCAATCACATCGCTAGCACGAGGGAACATATCCTTCTCATACTCCTCAATTGCTTTCTTTGTTATCCCAAATTCCTTCAATTTCCGCACAAGAACGATCGAGTCCGTCATAGCAAGATTGACACCCTCGCCAATAAAAGGGGTCGTCACATGCGCCGCATCGCCAATCAAAGTAACATCTTGCTTGGCTTCCCAGTTGAGAGATTCGGGTGGCATGTAGTGCAGCGGCCAGGGATGAAATGGAGAATCGATTGCTCGAATCATGTCCTTGATTTCTTCCGCATGCCCATCATAAAATTCCGAAAGCAGCATGTTTTTGACAGCTTCAGTATCTTCAAAATTCACTTTCGGGTCTGTCGTAAACTCTAGGGACTTTTGAAATCCGAGTTCAATGCGGTAATGGTCGCCTCCTTGTCTTTGTATCCATATCATAGTGCCACGGCCTAGAACTACCATAGGTCCATACCTTGCCTTTTGTTGAGCAGTAGGGTAGAAAGTGTTGGAAGGGTGGATCTCGCCGGTCCAAAACGCTATTCCAGAGTATGTAGGTGTCGCGGGTGTCACCTGCAAATTGTTCAGTTGATATTCATTTCCTTGATCGAGGGATACTACCAAGTGCCGAATTCGACTGAAAGCGCCGTCGGCGCCCACAACAAGTTTGAAACCAGTAGCTGTAGTTCCATCCTTGAACGTCAACACAATTTCTCCTTTCTCATTTCTCGCGGAAGATTCAACACCCTGTTTCCACTGTATCTTCTCCCCCGGAATTGTAGTTAGTAGCGCCTGCTTGATCTGCTCGCGATCTAATTCTGGCTGGTCTTCTCCCTGGCCCCACTTAAATGCTCTATTACCATTGTGATCCCAAACTTGATGAATAGTAAAGGGTCCATCTCTTCCATATTCTCTGAATTTGTCGTAACAACCCGCTTCTTCCATAGCAAGCTGCATTTTAATTAGTACGCCAAAAATAGATTGTGTGCTAGGGCCAACACGCACTTGACCACTGCCCTTATGCAGATCTAAACATCCGCCTCGAGGAGGAATATCATGTGCGCTGCGTTCGTAGACAATATAAGAAAATCCGGCTCGCTCTAGCATTCCAGCCAAAGCGAGACCTGATGGGCCCCCGCCGACGATAGCGATATCTGCGACCATGTCTGGAGATTCCGATGAAATTTATTCTGTCCATCGAATATGCCGGAGAAACACGACTTCTTAAATAACCCAATAGTATGCATCCGGTACTCACATGCCGTGTAAGAAATTAGAACAAGAAAGTCGGACCCGATTCGTCTCCGAAGGCCGTTCTGCATATTCGATGATGGCGACATTTGTTCCTCGCTTCAGCTTTCAATGCCCGGTTCTTAAGTCCTAGGCCTGCATATGTTTCCAGAAGCCAAGACCACGGCACTTTTGATGCAGTGGGAATGCAAGAGAATTATTCGCCGTTTGATCAATGACCCAAAACTTCGAGATCCTGCCGCGAAAAAAAAGTCCGAGTCGTCTGAGCAATGCCCGAATGGGGGTAGGCCCGGACCGAGGCCGAAGGTGGGGTATAGAATTCAGGCTAAGATCTTCAGCATCAACACCTCGCAGGGTTGCAAAATCGCAGGTTTTTGAATGACTAACTAGTTGAAATCGATACAAGACCAAGATGATTGGGCATGAATGTCAAAAATTTGAGTCCGTAATGATGAAGGAGTAGCACCAAAGTATGGGGATTCCTCATCGCCGTACCCGCAGAGGTTGAGCACCAGCTAGGTTTCTCTGCCCTTCAATTACTCATTGCTGTTTCTCCTTGTTGATCACATTGTCCCCATAAGCATTCGAGAAACCTACCCACGGTGTTGAGTCCCTTAGTCCAGTGAAGGAGAGGACTGGGTGTGGGGTTATTGTTTGTCAACCAGTTGGCCCCGCACGATTTCTTGTAAGAAACCTCGTCAACAAGAAAAGTAACTCCTCTCTATGCTCTTGACTTTTCAATTGAGGATAATGATGTTGCCTCTTTCTGAAATTTCAGCAGGCGTTTGGATATCCGTGCGGACCTCATGCCTGAAATGGCAGGTTCGGTATGGACGCCAGAGCAGGAGTCTCCTTCGAGGCAGGAGCCACAATGATGCGGGACTTTGAGTGAGCGACTCTCTTTGAAATATGTATTTCTGATAACTTTCCTACTATCACAATGATTTTGTTCAGTCATTGTTGTCGAAAGAAAAGGGGCCAATACGAAGTTCGCTTACAAGGGCCAAGGGGCCCATTCGCTTGGCAGCCAATCACGCCCCTGTTGAGACATTCATCTCATCTTAAACGCTTCACGCCAGTCTCATCCGAGTCTTGACTGTCTTGACCTCAACGACATCTCATCATGGCTTTCGAAATCATATATCTCATTCACCTCAAAGGCCAGAGTGTGAATCAACGATGGCCGGATTAAATGTGGATATGGATCTGGATGCACAGCTGGGGCCGCCTCCTCCGTATTGCGAGGTAGACGCCAGCCAAGGTCGGCGCCAACATGAAACACCTATTTCCAGAATACATCGAAAGCCAGTAGCTAATTCATTGGAAACAAATCATCCACAAAGGATTCGGTATCAGAGATCCAATCAAGAGCTAGGGACGGCCTCACAAAGAAACCCGTCGCCAAATCTTCGACATCAACGGTCCTTTCAAGAGAGTCATGTGGCACTAGATTGGGACAATCAACCTCCGCCGCTTCCACCGAGGCCATCGCAAAACGTGCAGGCTCACTCAGCCGTGGGTAGTTCGCAGCGGTACCTGAATCACAACCCATTTCAAGGGAGTTCTTTGCCGCCCCAAAGAACTTATCAACCTCACGATCGCCATCGACAGCCATATCAAAATCTACAAATTCCATCACCCATAACTCATTCACCAAGACTCCAACATCAAAGATCTTTCCAGGAAATTCCTAGCTCGCCAGGTCCAAACACCCACAGGTTAAGAAACCAGCGTTCTTACCAGGATATTCGGGGACCAGAACCTCGTACCCAAGCAGATATGCAACATCTGAGATCATTCAAAGGTGGTCGGCAGGGTGAAGATGCCGAGCCCGAAAAACAGTTGAAGACCGAAGTCGTGGAGGTAGCCCCGGGCCAGCCATCGAGGCCAACCTTAGCTATCCGGACGACAACTGCTCCACCGTATATGCAGACCAAGACCTATGCCAGCTCCCAAAGCTCGGGCGTTATGACCCCTGATTCCCTCGGTCCAACGTCTTCTTTGACTTCACTTCCTTCGTCAGTTGCTTCATCCCCACATTCGGAAGTTCCCCCCTCAATAGCACCCGCCGCTCCAAAATCAAATGTTGTACAGAACGCTTTTCGCGAGGTACGACATTTCGCTGGGGGACTCGTTAGTCATCCATACGAAACAACAAAACACTTTACCATACTGAGACACTCTCATGGTTTGGTGTTCTATCAAGGCACAACTACATCACTCGCCATGTCCATCTTTGCTGATGCTTCATTACCACCGGATCGCACTTTCTGGCTTCAAAGCAAAGGCTACTCTGGCAATACGGGAATGCGTCTGAAGGCGTTTGTCGGTGCGAATAGCAGTTGGATTGATGTCACTCCCTCAATGCCCATTACTGCCGAACAATTAAACCCAAGCGATGAGCGTGCGTGGCAAAGAGATATCGCCAAGTTCCGCAAGAAGGCAAAGCCAGTGAAAATTCGAGAGAAGCATCAGCTTCGCGAGACTGTCATTTTACGCATCCCGGCTGAAGCTAGCGATGGCTACTTTTCAGTTGTGATGTGCATTGGCGACAAGAAAAAGAACCTGATCACCAGTCCCACGTTCCGTATCATGTCGACTTCTACGAGCATGCATTCTATCAGAGGAGCGAGCTTAGCTACCTTACCTCTAGAATTGGGAGCTATGGCAGTCAACGTCTACGCAACCAGCAAGATCGCCGCAGTAGCTGGTCCCGTAACTCATGTTGTTCAGGGCCGAGTCCAGAAATACATGCCCTCCACAATAACTACTAAAGTTGTCGAAAAGGCTACTACGAAAGCAGCCAAGGTGGCCGGAAGCAAAGAAAAAGCCGACGCCATGATTCAAAAGGGCAAGAAAGCCTACGAGATGGCAGGAGGTGATGAAAAAGTCAAGGCCATGATTCAGAAAGGCAACACGCAATTCGAGCAACAACGCCTAGACTCACTCGCCCCAGCCAACAACATGGAATTGACGCTGGAGGCTGGTCCCCAAGCACCCTACCCTATGAGCTTCACATGCACCAGCGAGCCCCTCCCAGCAAATGACACAGACCGGACATCCCTCCCAACAACAATCCTGACCGGAGCACCAGACCACATCTGTCACCAACTGCACGGTCACTACTTCGCCTGGGCCAAAGAAAAAGGAACACAAGAATGGACACAAGCGATCATCTCCGTCCTCCCACCAGACCCCTCAACCCTGACACGTGCCGACCTAGCACTGGCCAACAAACGCGTCCTCAAGCTCCGTCTCCTAGAAAACGACTACGAAGACTCAGATTCCGAATCTCTCCCCTCACCCACAAAGCAAAATATTCTCGTCCTCGGATTCCTGCGCCCCGATGATCCTGTGCAATGCTCTAACATTAGGCAAGGACTGCAAGCGGGCGATGAAGCGGCAGAGGAAGCATGTATGATTACCGAGATGAACGATATGACGACTGCACAGGCGATTCTGGATCATCCTGCGTGGGCGCCGGAGGTGGTGGTTGGGGATGGGAAGATGAGTGTTTCGAAGGGATTTGCTGGGGCGAGAATGGGGGTGCAGAGGGGCATTGAGGGGGTGGGTTTGAGTCGATTGGGGATTAGGAGTGAGAGTGATAAGGTTAGGGATAAGAGTGTTGGGACGGGTGGGTTTTATGTTTTGAGGTGAGGGGTAAGGGGTGAGGGAGCAGATGATGGTTTTTGCATTCATGGTTTTGCATTTAAGGGTTTGCGGGATAGCGAGATACCCATTGCATACAGCATTTTGGAAATAGCATTTGTAATATAGATAGAATCGTGCATAACAAACATTTACAAGTCTTTGAATCAACTTCTCCGATAAGTAGCCACACGTGAACGTAGAACAAACAACTTCCTGGGCGAGTAAAAAAGGGGGCAAGAAACCGCTTGTCACAAATATGAAGTTCTCAAATAAATGCCATCGTATTCCGCTGCCTCGCTCATAAACCATAAGGGTATATAATCAAATTAACCCGCAAAGCCCTCAAGCCTCGCAAAGAATAAGCCCAAGCCAGCCAGTGATATGAAACCAAATCGTACAAATCATAAACCCATCTTATCTCCTTTTGCCATAATTTTGCCAGTCAAAGGAACCCCTCCTTCAACGCTTCGAGATTATCGCCACATATCATACTGACTACCCCTCTTCTTCTCCCCCGCACTGCTACTTGGCCTGCCGTCTCCGTCCGCAGGCACAGACAAGAATCCTCCAAATCCATTCCCCACAATCACGCTCCTCCTCGCACCGTGTCCCTGCGCCCACGGTTTGGCCATATTCTCGCTCAACCCATACGAACTCACGGGTCTAGGCGCCGTCGCGCTTCCCCTGCGTCCACGCTCAGCTGCCGTTTTGACGCGCGAGAAGTTCCACTCCATTTCATCAAGTCCTTTGCTGTAGACGACAAGATCTTGATGCATGCCCGGTCCATTTTGTTGCATTTTCGCAAAAGGATTATTGGAGCTGAATCGATTGTTTTGGGGAGAGGGACCAGGGGACATGAATGGATTGGGTGGAGGAGTAAAGTTATCGGGATCTGTGCGGAAGGGAGCTAGTGGTGGGGCGAGATCTATGAGCGTTTCGGGGAAATCTGGATCGCGGACGTAGAGTTCGCGGAGGTTGGGGAGGCCGTGGGAGAGCAGGGAGGAGCTGAGGTAGTTGTAGTAGCTTGCTGTGGTTTTTGCGTAGGAGTTTGCGGAGGCGCCGTCGGTGATTTCGTAGTGGAAGGTTCGGAGGGATCTGGATGATAGAGCGGGGACGCCGGCGGGGAAGGAGGAGGATACGGTTTCGACTATGGAAAGATGTTCGAGTTTCGGAGCTACGACTAAGATTTGGTGGAGTGTTGAGGGATGGACGCCTGTGTTTGTGAGGGATAGGGTCTTGAGGGAGTCTTGGGCATCAGAGCGGAAGAGGTATGAAGATAATCCGTCGGCGGTGACATTCGGGGTATTTTCGAAAATGAGTTCGGTAAGAGGCGGGAAAGGCGGCAGATAGTCGTTATGCTGGAATAGTTGGTCTGTAAATGGTTTCATATCCGTGACCTTCAGAGCACGTAGCTTTGGCAGAGATCCCAGAGCTTGACGAAGTATGGTAGGGTCCATATTCAGCCGTGAGAGCTCCAATACTTCCAGATTGCGCCAGAGCATACCACCAGCCAGCAACTCCAGACTCCGCTCTGATCCTCCCATATATGTCATCTTCCTGATATCTGGACATCTTCCCTGGAGTTCCTGCTTTAAAGTATTGCAAGATGGGTCGTCCGTGAAGAAGCCCTCCGGCAGGTCGACATATTGGAGCTTTGAGCATACGGCGACAATCCGCGCAAGATCCGGCTTTGATGTCTCTCGAAGCATGTATGGAGTCTTGAAGAATTTGACGTGCGGGGGAAAGGTTCCTCTGTCTTCACGGAGTGTTCTGCAGAGCAGTCGAAGTCGCGCCTGGGCTGTATCTTCCGGTTCGGCATTGCGGTTCAATCGAGAGCGACGTTTGCGCTTTTCCGCCAGGACATCTTCGAGTTCGCAGTAATGGACAGCATCGATGCGTATGCTATGGTATCTGCGGATCTGATAAGCTGAAGCTCAGTTCAGGGGTTGGGAATACTTACAGCACGGTCGTCGCCACCGTCCTCCATCTCTTGCAGACTTGCGCGCAATGGCTCAGGTCCCGCAGATCGCAGAGCATGCAAGCATCCTCAATAGCAGACTGTTCGCAGCTCTCGTACGTTTCATCCCGAGCATGCGGGCAAATGAACGAGAAGATACGTTCAAGTACTGGAGTAGGAAGCCTTGCTATTAGTTGTGCGGATAGAGCTGATACACGCGGGGTCCCGAATTGCGCCAAGCCTCTGGGGATTTCCTGCACCTCTAAATTCTTGGACTTCTTCTTCTTGAACCACTTCATGATGCCGAATTTCGCCAGTTTGAATGTTGCAATGGCCCTCGAAGGGCGAGGTTGCTCGAGAGTTGGGTTGGCGTTGGCTTTCCGCGTTCTTCGAATTCACTGCTGAAAGGCTGCGCTGCCAGCGGCAAGGCAGAACAGGGTTCTTGGTGGCTGGGCTGCGATCGTCAGGGGCAGCGAATCATGCTGCTTACATGGCTTGAAGGATTGCGAGAGGATTGATATCGTGGGGAATAAATAGCCAGAGGCTCCTGTCGTTTCTGCGGCTTATCCCTAAATTTGTTTGTCGACTGTTTGTCGTGGAATTTTCCTTGGTCTGTCCTCCAAGTGAATCGAGAAGCTGCCAGTGCTTCAAAAACTCTGTTGCACCTGATCCTGATCCACTGATCCACGAACGATTCACAAAGCTGTGGCCTGCTCCACGATGCAAACAATCAATTCTCCGTGGCCTGTCACGATGTCTTAGCTACGGCAGTGCTGGCTAGAAGGAGTTCTATTTCCGTCACAGACATGATTTACATGCTACAACGTCTTCTTGCAACAGTCCTTTGATGCTGAGATCCTTGAAAGTGACCGTGGAAATTCGGGACCGATTCTTTGTTTGGATGTGCCACAAGTGTCTATTGAGCACAAAGAACAGGAGTGCTGTATCAACTGGGCCTTTGTCGGGTTTTACCGGCTTCCCGTTACGTACAGTGGTCCCAGGAAGTTCTGGCCATCAGGATGAGTTTCCTGCTTAATTTCTTTTCTGTGAAATTTTCTGAGATTCTTCTCCCTCATGTCTATCAGAATTAGTGGTCTAGAAACGTTTGTCATTATTAGCATGCTTTTTGGCCGACCTTCACCCAGGTCTTTCTGAAAGGGCCCGGGGCACCCGGATTGTCAAAGACATTGTGCACAGTGAAAGTTGAAAATTTATTTACTTCTAATAATATTAGCAATGCTCATAGTAGCCTCTGTAACGGCGAGGCAAACGATGCCCCATAACTGATGCTTTTGCCATGTGTGCGAAAATACCACGCAAGTGCGCTGAAAGATCTTCCCCTCGGACTCCTGTCTCCCTTTCCAGATATGAAAGAGTTCAGATTTCCATGCAATAAAGATCATCCGGAAAAAAATACCTTCTCCATATAATACATTCTCTCCTCGTCAAAGTACTTCCCCAATATCAGCAATTTTCGTATCCAGCTGTCTCATTGCTCTATCACTGTCCGCAGCAGTCACATCCGGCTTTGCAGGGAAGCGGTGTTCCTCCAAGTCGGACTCTCTCATGCTCCTTGAAAGACGGAATGCCTTCCTGGACATACCAGTCTTCAATCTCTGCGTTGTTTTTACGCATCCATTTTTCGATGTCATGCCACGTGCATGTTCGAACAATTGCGTCCTTGGCGACAGAGAAAGGTACAATATACTCATTCTCGTAGAAAGAGGTGGAATTGTACCGAAGATCTCCAGTCTTGGGTGGACGGATGTCGTAATGCAGTAGTTCATCCTTCATTTTCAGTATTGGCTTTCCAGCAGCGATAATAGCATTGGTGTTGATGATCGTGAGCCTGGTGTTTTCAACAATTCCCAAACTGGCCTGCCTATTTTGAAAGTGGGGGACGCGGAATTTGGCAATCTCTCTTAGGGAGCTCGAAAATGAGATGAAGGGCGTCTTGTTTCGGTTGCCCCAGTTGGCATGATGCATGAGCGCCTGCTTTCGTTTTTCCTTGGTGTTGAGAAACGAGTCCGAGCCTCCAGACAAGAAACCAACCCGTTGGTTATCAATTCTGCACTGGCTGATCTGGTCCCAAGCCCGTATGAGCAGTCCCGGAATTTCTTTCGGCTTTGATGGCGTTCCCCAAGGATGAAGCAACTCTTCTTTTCCTTTTAGGCGCTTTTCAAACTCTTCCTTCAGCTGCGGATGTGGTGGCTTTTCGCGCCGGGTCTTTTTCTTCTCGGTGGCTTGAATGTATTTTTCATTCATGATATCCACCATGTGGAGGATATCTAGAAGCTCTCGAATTGTTTGGGCGCCGCCAGAGTCTTCCAAAGTAGTTCTGCACTTTCTGTAGATTGTGCGGAATTGGCACTTCCGGAGATCATCCTTGCCATTTTCCGCGGCCCTTTGAGCATTGTTCGTAGAAGCAATTGGCTTGCCAATGCTTTGGACTAGATCATCTGCAGAATTCTCGCCGGCTTGATCTTCAAGATATTCTTCTTCGTCTTCGTCTTCGTCTTCGTCTTCACCTTCTTCATTATCGGATAGTTGCTCCTCTTGGGGACATTCGACCGTAGCTCTGCAGCAGCTTCTCTTCGGACTGGCCTGGCCATCATCAGAACCAGCCACCGTAGCTTTTCGCTTCATTCGTTTCCTCGACATATAGATTGGTGTGTTCTCCTCTGCATCAGAGTCCTCCATATTGGAATCTTCTTTGTCGGACGGGATATCCTCTTCCAGCTCAGCTGGGTCAACTGCTGCTTCATCCTCTCCTTCATTTTCCTGCAGACAATCCTTGGGAACTGCATAGATGTCAGTGTTGGCACCTGTCAGACTGATTATGCGGTGCCTCTTACGGTGTTCAGCTTCACACGGTCTCAGAAACGCCTCCAAATCCTGGGGAGCTTCAACCACACCCGTTGGTGCATTTCCTCCATCAGGCTGGATGCTATTCTTTTGAGAAGCTGCCCCATCCATCAAGCGCTTGAGAAGTGACCTGTTTGGATCAGTAAAAAGCAAGTTTGAAGTTCATAGAAGGCACTTACATCGTGGAATCGCAAGGCTGGCCTTGAGACCACCGGTATGAAGATGATAAGTGTATTTAGGTTCTCAATTGGGTGGGTATCTTTGATGCTCAGAATTTCTGAGACGTTAATTGAAGTTGAAAGATATGCTGGTCGGTGAAGATGATAAAAAGTGATAGATGACGTGCTTAGGGAATGTCGAAAAGATGGAGACGCTGAACACCAGGTCTCTACTCCCGTACTGAGTAGGAGTGTGTTGAAGAAAGTGAGAAATGAGAAATGAGCGCACGGGGAAGCGTGGTTGTAAATTCAGAGTTGAAACTCTTGAGGAATAGATCTAGTCAGGTTGCTGATACGTTCATAGAAGATCTGGAAAGTGAATATCAGCACGCCGCAATCGGGGTTGTGTCTTGAGAGAAGTGAGGTTGAAGACCATCAAAAATTGATGGGTGTGGGAGTAAGATTCATCATACCGGTAGACGCTCAAGTGAGAAGCAGAGGGAACGGGTGTTCTAAAGGCGCTAACAAAATGGTGTTGAAGAGAAACGTGTATGTGAAGTTGAGCAATTGGCTTGGAAGAGGCTAGACGAACTGCCAGATATGGCAGAGAATGAAGGTGAGAGGCTGCTCGTTGTTGGAGTGCACCTAGGAAGGCTAACTCGACGGGCAGTCTGAGAGATATCGACGTCGAAGGAAGTGATCTGGTTATGAAAAGAAAGCTGGAAGAGGATCCGAGTAGGGAGAGCTGCCCTGATTGTTCCGCAACGATAGAACAATATGTGATGGGAATGGACGAGGGGTGACAAAAGAAGTTGAAGCCCGGAGATGGGATTGTAGCTTGATATGAAGATGGAGAGGGAGATGGGTGACGCGCGAGAGTCAATGCAAGTAGATATAGAGAAAATGAGTTTGAGATTCCGATGCCAGCCCGGTTCAATTCAATTTAATTCAATTCAATTGGAAGGTGTGTTGTGCTGCTCTTGAAATGAAGTGAAATCGACGGGGTTCGTGATCGAGGAGGTAATTTCTTACTACCACCTTGCCGCGAAACACTTGAGTGATTTGGAGGTGCCGTCGAAGCATACTACATTCAGTGAGATGCTTAGCGAGTTCTGCAAATGAGAAGTCATTCAGACATGAAGCCTCGCGTATTCACTTTCAATAATGCATCCAAGGGTAAAACTCTAGGCCTGGGAAACTGACTATGTATTCCGAGTTGCTCAAGGGTATATATGTATAGTCGATACCTTGGTTTGATACTGACCTCCAATAGTCATGCACAGCAAAAGCCCCACCCAAGCTACACTAAAAACGATACACCACAAACTCCTAAAGACCCGTACTCCCTGCCCTCTGCTCCGGTAATACACAAACACACATCTTCTGCGTTCTCATACGGTCCATCCTCTCGCCTGCTGCAATACCTTGTGCTTCTCGTGAAGCATGTCGTATTTCCCCTGCAAAGCTGAAGTGATATCAAGGTAGTGTTGTGTGTGGGGACCTCCCGCCTTAATCAACCGTGTTCTCAGATCTCGAATGAGCACCGAAAAATCGTGATCCTTGAGGTTCTCGAGGTAGTGGGGTGGCTGATTATCTCCTTTTGATTCAGCGTCGGAAGAGGAACGGGTCCTTCGCTGCAGATCGGAGAGCTCCATATCTTCAAGTTCTGAGACTTCATCGGGAGATTCCGGAATGACCCTCAACGTTTGTTGCGGGGCCGCAATGTGTGTGTCGTTCGGCCTATCAAGTTCCGGATCGGCATTCTCGGGCGTCGATACGGGTCCCGAGCTGGCTTGCAAATCGTTCGGCGTGAGGTTTGAGGCTGGGGAGCCAGTATTGCCCTCGTTGGCCATATTGGCCAAATCATGACCTATGGTGAGTATCGGCTGAGTCGCCCTTGCATTGATCTTGCCTCTGATGGTGGCCTTCCAAGAGTTGAAGCGATTGGGCATGGTGATAAGAGATTATGCTGATGCTGTATTTACAGTACTTTTGGCGATGATAGCGATGGCGGATGGAAAGCGCCGCTGGGTGTGGAACACTGGAAACTGATGCTGGATGGTTCTCGATGATGGCACAAACAATTGTAGCCGGCTGAGATACATGAACAATGACCTTGAAGAAATAGAACAAAGTTTTCCGATAGTTAGACGTATGAAGAAGTCAGACCCGTAAGCTGTTGTAATCGCAAGGGATATTTCAGTGTTTTGAAAGGACTCGGAACTATGATTCCCGAACCTCACAACGGCAGGTGCGAACATTCACATAGGGCTCACTCAAACCAGTCACAGCGCCCTCAAATAACTATCAACTTCCCAGTGTGCTCCTTCCTGATTGATGGGGAAATACCCAAGTTTCTATCAACAGAGTGGAATTGGATCAATACACGTCAAATACTCCGAAGCTTCATCAAGCTTAATTAGAAGACGCCACAACACTTAATTACATGATTGAGGGGAGAATTCGGAGCCGACACAATCAAACTTCCGGTGGGGACCAGTCAGCCGGTATATCAAGGGGCCAAATCTGTTTAAGCTCCTCCAAGTCAGAGAGCCAACCTTCATCTGGCATTTCTTCTGTTTGCTTCATTTCCCTTATGCCCTGCATCATAATGTCTAATAGTTCTCGATGCAGTAGCTGCGACTCTTCCCATAAGCCGGGGACTGGAGGATTGCGCCTATTAGGCGTATAAAAGGTTTCGACTAGGACTTGTTCCAAGTCTCTCCTAGGGCTGAAGTCTTCAAGTTCTCTTTCGTACCTTTTCAATTCTGCGGTTGAAGGTGTAGGCAAAGGACATGTTCCAGAAAATCCCAGTTCCTCCCAGCGTCGCGACGTTTCAATCAAGTCGTTGCGAAAACCTCCGCTACCTTCATCCCAGGTTTTGTGGCATCGATAGAAAGGCATGAAAAGATCCTTGACCATCTGACGTGGAGCAGCAAGTTCTGGAAACTGGACTTGGGTACATCCGTCGAAAAACTTTGGCCAAGTGTTACTTTGACGCTCCTCTCGAGCCCGGGGAAGAAAGGTCTCTTCAGCCGCTGGCTTTGCAATTGCGAAGTCGGGTCGTTGGTCTGCATACCAGAATGCTGGCTCAATGCTTGATGACTGCCAATCAATAATACCCGTGATATTTGTATAGTCTTCTTCCGAGACGTATATATTTCTCATGTCAGAATTGGGGTGGAGCAATATTTTTGTTGCTACGCTTGCGATCCGAGGGTCTTCACCCATTTTTTTCAACACTACACGGCCATATTCCAGAATTCTTCTATGTTCTTCCACGGTGCCGTGGTGGCGAGATGTTTCTTCCCGAGGAGGATCTATCGGTGGGATCGAAGCAAGGCCAGCATCGATAAGAGTGTCGTAATACATGGCAATATCCAAACCTGAGGGGTAAGCTTTTTGAACAATTTCAAGATTGTGACGATTTCTTACACGGCTTTTGGTTGTGAAGAGCCTGTTCATGCCATCTTGGTCCACAGTGTGGTCCGATGATGAATTTCCCACCGAATGCTGTCTTTAGAGGAGCTGCGAGAGGAGCATCAGCAAAATAAACACTTCCGTATGCTGTAAACTCAAGAGCCCTCAGCCAAGCCATCGCTTCACTGAAATGTCCAACGAAAGCCATTTGCATGTAATTAGCCATGGTGTCCCACACATCGTACAATCGAACTCCAGACACATGTTCCATGATGATATACTCGATCCCAATGCAATTTGAGGCATCGTCGCTCCAGTCTAGGACGCTTGGAATAGGGATTCTTTTGGCCTTAAGTTTTACTATTGATGGTCATTTTTTCATTCATATGATGCCTGGTAGTGATAAATTCACAAAGGCTCATAGTCGCAACTTCTGAATTAATGGCCAACCGAGCTGGGCCCGCGTGGCGAAAAGGGATCTTCGCCACGAGGCGCTTCCCGTTATCTGTAGTGAATATAAAAATTCGATTTGATGACCCTTCTATCTTTTCATATTTCTTGATTGAATTTGCGCCGGGACTCAACTCTACAACCTTTTGACCCCCCCTAGCTTAGTCGCTGATTCACTTGAGAGCGATATTTGGAGCACCTGCACATCAGGAGCCTTGCGATTGCAGCAGCTCTTCATGCTTATCATGGATATTGATAAAGAACCTGTAGCTTCTGTTATTCCCATGGCTGCTCCTTGAAAATTCCAACCTCCCCACTTTCACGCCCCTACGCCGCTATGCGAGATGGGCGTGAAATCATTGAGAGGAGAGATATCATCGGCTTATAAGCTTAAACCTCGGATTTGCATTAAGAGTCAATGTTCAAAGTAGCGTAACTTCCCACAGTCAGACTGAAAGGTCGTCCGGTGCTTTCCCACTTAGATTCGACTCCTGTTAACAAGTTCCATATCGAAAAGAACTAGTCAATCATATTTCCAAATGTACCCTGTGAGTCGCATAAAATCTTTACTCCTAAGAAAATAGTAGTGAGCTTGCTCGATGTCTCAGTGTTACTATTAGGATAATTCGGCGGACAGACATTACAACCTAGCTTTCGCAGCCCCCAAAAGTCGGCGGTCCGATGTCTGAATTCTCGACAAAGTCCTCACGTCTCAAATTTATCGTAAGGCATTGGTAACCGGCTATCATTTCCCTGCATTACGTCTCTGACGAATAAACTAACACTTGTGTGTTTTGGGGGCCATTGTAACCTTGTTCACCCCCACTGCGAGAGCGCCTCGAGAGGCTCAAAATAAACCTTTATTACTCTGTGGGGTTACAGTCCTGTATATATAGACTGTTACCACTCGCTTACTGAATCCAATTGTCTGCTTCAAAGGGTCCGGATAGCTATCATCCGTGCCGCCACAACACATCTCGCCCCGTAGTTCTATAGTTACGCGCAGCCTAATAAATTTCTATTCGCTCAGCCCGACCTAGGACTGCATCAGGGTGCGAGTCGTGTCAAAATTTTAATGATTTCTGTGCCCAGCAAAATGGCACCTAATAGAGTAGATCGGCATATGCAAGTCAGACGCGTCCAATGGTCGACGGGTCGGGCCATGCACCTCCTGAAATCTCACGTCAGCTATCATCACAAATATCCCACACAAAAAATTTAGGGCAGTTTGAAGCGATTTGTCCTACCATGCAAGAGCAAAATCTGGCATGACCCATCATCTCAAGGAAAATTTCCTTGCTATGGATGCGACAAGCTGCAGCCGCACCACCCTTCTTCCAAAAAATTACTTCCTCATTGGACAGAGCCTGGAGGTACATTTCATACTCCCACATGAAAACATTCATAGTGTTCAGGGACGGATATGGTATCAACATGGCCTGTAAATTGCCCCAACTGGCGGATAAATTACAGCAGCAGGTTATATGAACATTTCCTCCTCGCAGAAAGCCCCATTCACAGTCATAGGTCCCTTTAGTCTTGCGACATCAGTTGCTGAAGCCCTAGCTCGAAGCCGTGAACATGTCTCCAGAGATGCTCGCCACTCTGGCCGACAGCCCCGCCGGGCTTCCACCACCAGGGATTCAACCCAACTTCGACAACCCACCATCCAAAGGTCAAGAAATGCTTATCCTAAATGTGGTCTTCCTACCCCTCATGCTCATTGCCGTTGCAATGCGGCTCCTTGTAAAGGCCAAATTCATTCATCAATTTGGCTGGGATGATTGTAGGTCCCTACAACCCAATCGCTGGACTTCACTAACATGACTTCTAGCTACATGTGCACTGGCAGCTATAAGTTCGATCGTGCACTCGGCTGTCATCCTGAACAGCATACATATTGGAATGGGAAGACATATATGGGACATTCGAGCTGCAACACTTCTCAATGTCGATAATATGCGTCAATTAGATGCAGTGCCAGTCGTTTATCCCATAACTACCTACTTCATCAAGCTGTCGATCTTACTCTTATATCGGCGAGTGTTTCTGGTAGACCGAATCCAACGCTGGGGTTCAGTCATCGGTATAGTTTTGATCACCATCACACACGTTCCCTACCTCGGGTTCCAAATTTATCTTACAGTCCAATGTGCCTCCGAGGCGGTTGAGGAAGTCACTTCTATGTCACCAGACATTCTCGATGCGATTTGCAAGAATATGTACTGGATTGGGACCACACAGAGTGCAATAAACGTCATATCTGACTTCTACATCCTACTTTTGCCCCTGCCTGCGCTTCTCAAATTGGCAATGCCAACAAGGAGAAAGATTGGACTTTGCGCAATCTTCCTTGCCGGTTTAGTGGCATGCACTGTTTCGGTTGTGCGCCTTATTCTCATGGCGAAGACACTGGGATTCAGCCGGGCGAATAAAGGCGATGATTACACTTGGGAATCTGCTATGACAATTGAGTTATCGTACGTTTATGCGCTCATTCCAGCTTGACCAAAAGACGCCCATTTATCTGACAATTGAGCAGAGTGGTGGAAGTGAACGTTGCCATTATCTGTGCTTGCATGACAACTCTACCAACATTCGTGGCCCGCTCTAAGCTCCTTGGATCCAATATCCTAAACTCTTTCCGCACTCGTTATGGAGGTGTATCTCGGAAACAGAGGTATGGGAGCTCCAGTCAATCCAGCCTCAGTGGCAATTATCAAGAGCCGTTATCGCCCCAATTGTCACCCATTTCCATATCTAAGAGTTATGTCGTTAGCTGTACTCCAATCAAGAGCGGTAAGAATGTGAGTATTCTGGGAAGTGGGAAGGATGCAGGAGGAAAACACTTATGGTGAATAAAGCGAAACGTGATCGGGCTGTTTTGGCATCCGATTTTGGGCGAGGGCTTGCACTATGGTCATAGCTTACATGGAAATACCATTTTGTCGAGAGCTTTTATTGGCCAATAGCCGATCCAAGTTGGGCGTATTGGGAGAGGATCCTAGTAACCTTGTCCGCTGTTCGCCTCACCCCCTGTCTTTGCAGCCGTGGCGCCAGCCCAATATTTGGCGAGTGTAAAGTTTTGTATGATTGGTCCATAATCACGGTCCCCAAACTCGACCTCGTTCTCAAAGCTAAGCTCTACTTTGTCTTTAAATCTCTAATTCTTGTCACAAACCATCTTATGTTCAACCCAACGGCTACAGTCCAGCCTCCATTCGTTTCCATTTAACATGGCTGTTCCTACACCAAGCTACAAACCAGGTGGAATCACTTGGGAAGACATCAAGCCGGATGTTTTTCGTTACTATGTCGAGGAAGACAAAACGTTGAAAGTCACAATGGCTATAATTCAAGGGAGTTGTGCTTTTCGAGCATGGTACGGATAATCGTTGCTCTCCCCTAGACTACACTAACTTTCGATGTAGTGAGAGTATTTGGAGACAGAAATTGAAGGAGTGGAGATACAAAAAGCACATGACCGCTTCTGAAGGTGACTTTGTTGTTGCCATGGAAGCAGAGCGCGCAAATAAAGGGAAACTTTCGGAGTTCTTCCTCGGAGAGATCCCAATCACAGAGCAGAGAATCGAGAATCTCAAGAGACTCCGGACGGGAAAGCTTCTCGAAGGTGCCATTTTGTGTAAGTGATTTTCTGGAGGCCGTCTTTTCTTCTCTGACACGGCGCGAAGCAAAACCTGGTAATGTTACTTGTCGCACGCCTCGTGTCGACATTGATGTCGCTTTCACAGAGGTACCCTACCCTCATTCACGGTTTTGATATTTTCTAAAGTTCGTTAGGAAAGTTGCGAGAGCCATCAACCGGCCCAGGTGTACGGCTCCTGTGAAGCACATGCGAGCTCGTCAGGATTGTCTGGGTTTGAACTCGGCGATACAACACCTAACAGGCCAGATGATGAGCCTGTAACAATGCTTCATCGATACCTCTTTGACGAAATCCAACCGTGGTCCGTTTGGCATATGTCGCACCAATTAAATAACCATGACAATATACTAGCACAAAGGTTGCGAGCTATCGAGAGTATTGCAGATCTCATGACTATGTCTTATCAGGAGACACAGAGTTCTCCACAAGCATCTCCTAGCTACCAGAGAAGCTGCTCGCCCGAGCTCGAAGGGATTAGCAGCCGTGTTTTATCGAATTCCTGCTCCAAAAATGATGAAGAATCGGATGATCTTACTTCTGAAGCATCAGCATTGGAGACTGTGCTCGAGATCGCGGCGACACTTGCAGAGTATCAGGTGAATTATGGAGAACTCGCCATGCTCACCTTGAAGCAAGAATTTGAACTGGCGAAAGCACTTGAGAGAACCAACAATTTTGAAGAAGCTGAGCACCATTGCCGCAGAGTTTTGTACAAATCTTTCCATACCGACGTTCAATCTTTCCTCGGCAAGCTCTTGGTCAATAATGCTAACTTGGACGAGTCCGCTTTCTGGCTCTTTTCTGCCATCACTGGTTTCATCCTCCAATTTGCTCTGTGTTCACCGGAAGAAAGCACAGCACTTATTCAACCAATCCGAATCCTCTTTGTTGAACTGAATAGCCGTACTGAAGATCAGGACTGGGCAGAGCTAGCCTCATCCATGACCGAAATGGCAACCACGATCGATAGGTCAATATCTGATGGTAGTGTTGACCAAGCAACTCCTCAGCTACTCATACACGGATTTTCTTTAGCACACGAATGCTATGTTCTTCAGCACCTATATTCAGCGAAATACATGTATCAAGTCCTCCTTCATCATTCAGATTTCCACTTAAATGATGCCCAATATGGGAATCAAAAAGCGAAGGCTCATCTGGAGTATGGATTTATTCTCAAGCAAGAGGAGAGATGGGATTCGAGTGCCGAGCAGGTTCTCTCAGCGTGCAAATCGGCAATTAACTCGGGAAAATACGACAACCAGCTTATTGCACAGTTAAAGACCGATATTACTGAGCTCTTTGAACAGTTTGACACGGAAAGTGAGCTCGCGGGACACCTTAGGGATATGTTGGCTCGCATCCGGCAGCAATACCCACCGCTTTTTCTCCAGCAGGGCGTAATGTCGTCCGACTTCCTTAGAACCTTAACTACGCCGGAGCAGTCGGTGGTCTCAGGTGTGCATCAGTTCAGACTGCCCTCCATATCGGAACTCCTTTCTACAAGCGACATTAAATGCTCGTCAAAGTCGGGTTCAAGCGCAGCTGAGAGCCATAAACACGGGCTGACTTGGTCCTCCAACGCATCTATAGGGATGAGCATCCCAGAGGACCTACTTTCTTAGTTTCCTTATATATCTTTTCCATTTTCTTCGTTCAAACCTCAGATATCAGTCCAGTCCCTTGATCAAATCTCCGCACCTCGTCTAAAAGACGAAGCCTTAAGCTTAAAGAATCCTTGGGTAAAAAGTTTAGAACAAGGCTTCACCAGTATTGCGAACCTCCAATTTCAAGTAAAATTGTATCTCTTTGCACTTATCTAGAGTTTTATTGCCATGTTCTCTCCTCATTTAAGTTCTGGGGCGAGTCTTTTGCTGGTCACCCTAACGAGCCTAGTATGGATGGTCCGTGTTTTCAGGCTGTCAGGCCAACAAAACCATCAATTGTATATATTTTAATAGATTTTAATTAGAAATTGACCACCTATAATATTATATTAATACTTCTATTTAATATTTCTATTTTAATATTAATTTATTTATTTATTTTTATAATATTCTAGTCTATTTTTCTAATATCATTTCCTATATCTCGGTTATTATAATAAATTATTTCCGGCGTTTATATAATACCTACTTGATCCTCCTTTAGTATTTTTTAATAAAATTTATATTAAGATTTATAAAAAAATATAATATTAGAATAATTTTATATTTTATACGCCATTATGCACAATAATTGCGGATAATTTTATAACTATATACAGTATTACTATCCTCCATAAATAATAGTTCTACAGAAGGTCGGAGAGTGTATATGACGGCTGCAAATGCTTCTAAAATTGATTATAAATACTCTAGGACTTAGGCCAAATAATCCATCTGCTTGAATATGTCCTTTTTTCCAATATTTTTAACAAATATAAAAGGGTTTTTATAATTATAACCTATAACTCCCCAAGTATTGATTGATTTTATATTTCTTTTATAAAATTGATATTAAATATAATCTAAATAGCAATATTCTTTTATTTTCTTAATAATTTTTTGTTTTATAATTCTATTTTTTATTAAAAATATAATTTTATTTAATTAAAAAATCTTCAATTATTTTTTATATCAAAATATATATATAATTACTTAAAAAAATCGAATTAGGATTTGGATTATTGTAAAATAAGATTTTTAATATATAATATATCGAAAATAATTTTTTTATTTATAATAAATTGTAAATATTTAAAAATTATAAATCAAATTCAATTTATTCTAGAAATATATCTAATTGAATATTCGAATATTTCAAAAACTTAATAAATATTTAATAATTTTATCAATTTTGGAATCTGGAAAAATATTTATAAATCTTTTTTTATATTAGAAACGCTCGGATTTATTATATATAATAATTTTAAAAATAATTGATTTAGGAAATTTATAATATATTATAAATCTTTTTATAAATATTTTGGCAAAATTATAAAATTAATATATTATTTTTTTATATTTGATAGGAACCTCGAAGCCTAAAAAATGTTTAAAATCGAGTTTAAAGATGATAGGTGCTATTTTTGAGGTTATTTTGAAAGTTTTAGTAGGTGAACTCGCTAAAGAGGCCCTGAAAACACGGACCATCCATACCAGGCTCGTAAGGTCTGCGTTTCTAAAATCAGAATTATTGTATGAAGTTCGCTTCAAAAATGGTAGTCAAACAAAATCACACATGCTTCTGTTCTTATCTCGCGGCGCTTCTAGTAATGTGAAGGGAAATTACTGATCGGCACTTGTGTAATCTGTTCAAAAGTAATAATACCCCAGCTAGACGCTGGAAAGCTTCCCACCAACAATTACCGGGAATGCTGTGGCTTTTCTAACTTTTGAACTTCCTGTTCATCAAATATACATCCTCTGAAATAATTTATTTATCACCTTCCTATTGCACAATTAGATATACCTTCCTTAAAAGTCTCGGCTCGGTCAATCCGATGCTCGATTTGCCGACTTCCAAATTTAGGCACAAAGTTCACAGTCTTTCATGCCTGACACATCCTACCATCTAATGTTCCAATCACAGCAATATTTTACCTGAGGGGTAATTTTATTAAGTCATTACGTGGCCTAGCTATCCGCATCCTCTCGCCGCCAAGACCTTCGCACAGTTACTGTACTGCATCGGTTGCTTCGGCACCGTTCTTTAGCCTCTTTTGATATATTTTCCGCTCTTGTCCCGACAACAATATGATATCAAATTTCTTCCGAAGCGGCATCTACAAAACTCTCCAGATACGGCCAATAGCCGTACTCCCGGCTTGGACTTATACTGGACTTGGCCCCTCTTATGGAAGTCCCACCCATAATATAATAGCACACAGTCCCTCTCTCTCTCTCTCTCTCTTCTTCTCGTGAGCCTCTTCGAGTTGTTATCTGTGTTTCCGTTTCATTTCCCATTTTCTCTCTCCTGGTCCCCTATCCCACCATCTCTTGAGCCGAAAAGAATGCGGTGGGTATATATTAGCTTAGCAGCTTCTCTCAGTCTGTCCACAGCCTCTTACTGGGAAAATGACACCCTCGAAGCCAATACGATCACTATCCCTCGACATCTTTCCACATTGATATCTTCGCACACTCAGATCACCAAGCTACCCGACACTCACTTCGACCTTACCAGGAGGCAAGACACTGGCCGCTGCGGGACCGATTTCAGCGGCCAAAGATGCAGTAACAATCTATGCTGCTCGCATTGGGGATACTGCGGTAACGGACATGATTATTGCGTGGAACTTGCGGGCTGTCAACCGCAGTATGGCAGGTGTGGTGATGCTCCGCCGGTAACAACATCGTCCTCGAGTTCATCGACAGACCTGCCCACCTCTACGTCCAGCTCAGAGATCTCGACTTCAGTGACCTCTACCTCAGTCACTTCGAGCACTTCTATATCGTCGTCGTCGTCCTCGACCTCAACCTCATCGACTTCGGTCTCCACAAGCACGTCGAGCACTGTATCATCACCAATTCCATCTGGCACATTGGTTGTTACTACAAACGGAATGTGTGGTAATAGCACAACATGTGCCGGGTCCGGTTACGGCTCCTGCTGCTCTCAATACTGGTATTGCGGAAACAGTCTTGACTACTGTGGCACTGGATGCAACCCCCTTTTCGGCTCCTGTAGTGGGATCGTATCTTCCTCCTCAAGCTCTTCCGTTACACCCACAACGAGCTCAAGATCGACTTCTGTTGTGTCCACTACCAGCAGCACTAGCTCAGAAATCATTACTACGACTAGCTCTTCAACGACCCCCGTTCAATCTAGTACATCTACGACATCATCAGTCCCTACAACAACTTCGGCGCCAGGGTTGCCTGTGAGTACGGATGCGGCTTGCGGAAACGGTGTTACATGTCTTGGGTCGGTCTTTGGGGATTGTTGTTCACAGTATGGTTATTGTGGGAAAGGAACTTCGTATTGCTCTCCTGTCCTTAACTGTCAGCCGAAATGGGGTACCTGCAACAGTAGTTGATGATTCTATGTTGGAGCTGGGGGTTGAACTAAAAGGATGCAGATGAATATGGAATACAGATGAAGGCCATCATATGAAAGAGATAACTTAACATAGAAAGGATGTTAATAGATCTTAGCTCGGATGATATATCGTTCGCTGCATTCGCTTCACAATCCTGGTCGTCACTTCGAAGTGGCTCCTAGCATTCCGATATCCAAGTTTTGCAGACCTAGAAGTGACTTCGACATCAAATTCGAATAATGATTGCTTCAGATAGCTCTGTGTTTAAAACGTAAGCTCAGACTGTCCTTCTTGAAAAGGTGAAGCGGGGTAAATTCTAAATTACCCCGCACTTTCAATCCATTCGAATGCAAATTGCTCGACACCATGCCAATTCTGTGGCATGCACAAAGGAGCTGAAACTAGTCTTCCCTTCTCATAATCAAATAATTCTTACCAACAATCAAGCCAAAGACTAATTAGTCAAGCTTGGCCGAATTCGTCGCCGAGATTTCCGGAGGAGGAGCATTGACAGCAATTCGACACTTGACAGTGATGCGGTTTCTTGAAAGCAAGACTTTCTTCTTCGATTCCAAACGCTGATATTTGCGATCTATTATTTAATAAGATCTTACTTTGTTGAATAGACCGCCACAAGGCCAGAGTAAGGCCTGATTCCGAGTATGCTCTTTGCACAAATAGCTTTCCGTTCTAGTTATCATAAATTGAAGCTCTCAGTTTATTTCATTTAATAAAGTTGATACATATATTCGCTGTCTTTCTAGTGAATTCAAGGTGTGTCGCACTCGCCTCCTCAAGCCGACAGGAGTTGTTTTCGTTTGCCACCATATGGCAAGCTGCAACTTGCAACTAGGAAAGTTCAGTCAAGATGCGCGTATTCGAGCTATTTGGGTCATCAATTACTTCATTGCATGATTTCAAAAGGCATATGCTCGCACTTAGCAAATGCTGTGAAGGGTCCTGATTAGGAAGTCTTGCACGTACAACCTTCGGGGACTTTGGTTTGTGATCCAGAATCACAGTCCCTGAAAGAATCTGAGTGACACAGCAACAGGAAAGACTAAGTACTTTGCTGTCAAAGTTTCAGTTGTTGTGGAATTTGCAAGCACTAGTTGATTTCAAATCATAGAAAGTCGAGAACATACCTGCACAGTGTTTACAAAAGGCCAAAGACCGCGAGAATCTTCAGTGAGAGTCTCTCAAGAGGCAAGATCTTTGCAGCACACGTCAGCGAGAACAGCATTGCGTCTCTTCTCTTCTGACCAGGAGAATATTATTGGACTGCATTGTTTTATTATCACGACCCTTCGAGCATGTCGCACTTTCCCCAAGGCCGCCCAGGGGCCAGGGAAGCACTTGCCTCCAGAAGATGAACATCGTTCACCATCATTCTTGCCACGACAATTTTCTTTCCGGGGGTGAGTATTTAAGTTACTCCCATCTTGACGGATCGTCTCTCTAACCTCACATCAAGTTGAAATCCACGATCCATGGTCTTTTGGGGATGCGAGCCGAAGATGCTGTACCCTTCATCGCTGGCTCCATGCAATGGAGTCTTTGACGGAGGGCCTCGAACTTGGTGTGGCGATCCTGGAATAGAAATGAACAAAAGACTTGGTGAGTTCTGTTGCTGAGTAGAAAATTGCTGTCAAAGAACCATTGCTTTCAGTGGTCAAGGAAGGCTCGCTGCGTCTTGAGAATTGGCACGGGCTGCCTCAACCCCTACTAAGTTAGCCTGAAAAACATGTGTCAATGTGATGTACAGAGTTCACGACGAGAAGGAAATGGATCAGGCAAATTGGGTTTCATCAAACGTGTAATGATTGTAAGTCCTAGGGCAGCTTCACTTAAATATCTAAACTCCAGGGACATCACCGTCGTCCCTTCCTCGTCCACCCGGGCACTTACCTTTAATATCATCACTACTTCACTCGCAACTCACATCAAGACGAATAAATCAAACATAAACCAAAAGAGTGTATTCAAGCTCATCTCCGGGACCAGCCCTAACTTACCTCTCTCTCACTCACCTATACCCCCAGCCTCAAGGATATTTCCACCCCACCCCAAACCCCCTCTCATCCCCCCTCCTCGCCAACTCCTGCATCTCCGCCTGATACCTCAAATTCATAATCTCCCTCCTAATCTCCCTCTCCCTCCTCATCTCCAACACTTCCTGCACCCCAAACTCGCACTCCCCACACCCATCCACATCCTCCATCTCAATATCCCCATCCCGATCACTCCACACATCTCTATGGAACTCATTTCCATTCCTACCCAATGTATGCGCAGCGAAGGCGGATATGCCTGCTGTGCCGTAGATATTGGTCGGGATATGCGTTTCGTCGGCGTCGTCTTGGTATTTGGGGGCGGAGGGGAGAGGGGTAGTGATGCCTTGGTAGGGGAAGAAAGATGCGGTTGGGGGCGGGAAGGGCGGAAGCTGGAAAGCACCGTCGGGGCCGCGGACGTACTGTGGTAAGGGTGGGTAACGGGGATCGATGCCAGGGCGCAAGTGTTCGGCCATGGTGCATTCTTCGTCGAAATGGTTGGAGTTGCAGTAGAGGCAGGGTCTACTGAGGTGGCTCTGGCTGTTCCATTCGTTTTGGTTGATGACACCGTTGGTGGTGGTGTTGAAGTATGGGTTTACGGGGTCGGTGTTGTTACTGGTGTTTGTGTTGTTGGTGGGGATGGGCTGTCCGAACTTGGTGGGACATGCGTTGTTGAAATGCGGGAGGGAACAGAATTTGCATTTCAGTGGCTTTCCATCTGGACCGAGGCTATTGGAGGGGGCATTGCAGTCCCTATCCAGATGCCAACCTTGGCATTTAGTGCATGCTCTTGTGACGTTGCCGCCTTTGGTATTGGCATTGGTGTTGGTATTATTCTTGGCCCCTGGCTTGAAGTGGCAGGCATCTGACTTATGGTTGGTCTTGTTGCAGTATTGACACTTTTGGGTGTTATTGTTCTTCTGGTTGTTCTGGTTGTTGCCATTGCCGTTATTCTTTTTGGGCGACCTGCATGCGGTTGCGATATGTCCAGTTTTCCCGCAGTTGTTGCAAGTTTTCTGATTCTGGTTGTTATTTTTATTCTGGCCTCCATTGCCATTCCCTCCCTTATTTCTATTTCTGGAACCAGCCATTTGATTTGAGTGAGTGTGATGTTTAAAAAAAAAGAAGTTGAAAAGGTATACAAAATAAGCGAGCTTGGTAGAAACTATAGTTGAATGTAAAATGCTGTTTGAAGGAAATAGGGGAACAGGAGGAGACTTATATAGACGATAGATGAAAGAGGATTGTTCAGACTGCCGAATTGAAAGACGGCTTTGTAGGATGTTATATCCATTATTGGTTTGCTTTGATGCCCATAAAGATGAGAACTAAAGGGTCTTGTTGAAAGATCCAGCTTTGTAGAAAATACAATGGACTTGTGCGGTGAAAGAATGCCACCTCCTTTCAAGATGTCTGTGACGGAATTGGCTTGTTCCTCACGTGGTCGTCCAACTTCGAAATGAATCTACCCTCTTATTCCTCAACCTCCCGGTATCCCGCCCTTCATCGATTTTCACCCTCTAGCGGCGTCTTCCAAGCTAAGACTGCGCTTCTTTCTTATTCTTGATGGTAACAGTCACCTCGAATGGCTCGTTTCTCGATGGTCCTTTGGGGGTATTTCGCGTGGGACAGTCATCGTTCCAGTGTCCGTTCTTGCCGCAGCGCTGGCATTGCCTAGCTGGGAATTTGTCCTTGGTAGGTGTTTGTAATCCGGGCCCCGATCCAGTTCCTTGTTCGGAAGACATGTCGAAGACGTTTTTGATCTGTACTAGAGGATGTTTGGAGAGAAGATAATTCGTTACGGTTGATAGTGAATGTTTTGGTGCGTAGGAATATGTTGTGCGTAGAGGGTACGATTTGAAGTATGTAGGCAGGAGTTGGTGAGGAAATGCATCAAGGAGGAGGCGTTAGCCACCATATATAGCAAGACCAGTTCTGTTGAGCGACTTCTGGTGACTTCCAGCTCGGAGCAGGGTTTGGGTGGCAGAGAGACTGGGAGCCAACCATCTCTCCTCTGTGGGCCAATGCCAGGGCAAACTAAGCACCCCATGACAACCCATGCTCCAAAGCATGGTCGTGTTTCCAGAACTGAGGATAATCTCAAACTCTTGGCTGCGACGATAGCGAAGCAGGACTTTCTTTGTTCCCTTGGATTGACCTAATCAAGACAAAGAACGTGAGGTAAATGTAAGAAGAAACATGGAGCGACCGCGGGCCTTTGTTGATCAGGCCACAAAGTTTCAACTCAGACACCAATTAACTTTGCCATGACGACAGGACCATGATCGGTAGAATCAGGCTACAGTAGATAATCAAAGTAGAATTTGTCGCTGGACAAGGAGTTGTGCAAGAATGGCGCGAGGG